>Ga0114950_10000836_pt1 | contig 22172 bp, 25 predicted proteins | sample N075metaG_FD_83503 | JGI IMG/M metagenome (GOLD analysis project Ga0114950, IMG submission 83503) | Deep subsurface microbial communities from Kermadec Trench to uncover new lineages of life (NeLLi) - N075 metaG | ecosystem: Environmental > Aquatic > Marine > Ocean trench > Sediment | place... | reverse complement strand
TTCAGCGGATCTCCGATCAGACGCAGTTCAACGGGACGAACATCCTCGACGGCGTCATCGCGAGCGTCGACATCCAGGTCGGCATCAACGCCGGTGAGACGATCGCTCTCAACTTCGTCGGGACCGACTCGACGGACCTGGGCACCGTCGCTCTGGCCGTGACGGACGTGACGCTCTCCAACGCTGCGCTCTCGGCGCTCGACACGGCGATCGACACGATCAACACCACGCGCGGCGGACTGGGCGCGAGCCAGAACCGGATGCAGAGCGCTTTGGCGAGCATCCTGAACGCGCGCGAGAACCTCTCCGCGGCCGAGAGCCGCATCCGCGACGTGGACGTGGCCCACGAGACGGCCGACCTGACCAGGAACTCCATCCTGCAGCAGGCCGCGGTCTCCGTGCTCGCCCAGGCGAACGTGCAGCCGCAGTTGGCGCTCTCCCTCCTCGGCTAGACACCGGGAGCGCCTGGGTGAGAGCCCCGGTGAGAGCAATGGTGACGGGGAGCCGGCTTGGCCGCGCTCCCCGTCGCGCTTCGTGGACGACCCGATGTAGCGACCCCGCGCTGCGATTCCTGCCGGCAATCCGTTCCTCCCCGGAAAGGAGCGCCGGAAACAAAGCGCGCGCGTGGGGACCGCGATCGCGGGCGGGACACGTGCGCGAACGAGCGCTCATCCCGCGGCCGATTCGCCCGATAACCCGAGGGAGAGTAACCCCCAGGTCCGCACCGGGGGCAACGGAGGACGCAGGCATGATCGGCAACGGCATTTCATTCACCGGGCTGGCGAGTGGTCTGGACACCCAGGCCATCATCCAGCAGCTCGTCGCGCTCGAGCGGATTCCCATCCAGCAGATCGAGTTTCAGAAGACCGTCGCCAAGGAGAAGCTCGATCTCGTCGCGGCCCTCTCGGACCTCGTGAAGGGTCTGCAGGAGAAGGCCGCGGCGCTCGCGACGACGAATGCATTCTTCGAATTCACGACCAGCGTCAGCCAGGCGGGGGTCGTCGACGTCTCGGCGTCGAGCGGCGCCGCCGCGGGCAGCCACACGATCGATGTGGTCTTCACCGCGGTCACCGACCGCTGGGTCTTCGACGGCGTTGCGGACCCGGACGTCGACCTCGCCACGGCCGGCGGCCAGACGATCTCCTTCGACGTGAACGGGACCAGCTATGCCGTCACGATCGCCGATCAGGCGGCCTCGAGTCTGAACGAGATCGCGGGCGAGATCCGCGACGTCGCCGGAGCCGACGTCATGACCTCCGTCGTCAACGTGGGGACGGAGCTGAATCCCAGCTACCAATTGGTCCTGACTTCCAAGAACAGCGGTGAGGAGTTCCGGATCTCGAATCTCTCGAGCAACGTCTCCGGTCTCACGCTCACGTCGCCGGCGGAGAACAACATCACCATCGGCTTGAACGCGGTCGCCGTGATCGACGGCTTGAGGATCGAAAGGTCCGACAACGACTTCAGTGACGTCATCGCCGGCGTCAGCATCGACCTGCTCGCCGCGCCCGAGGGCGAGGTCACGTTCACCATCGATCCCGACAAGGAAGGGATCAAAGCCAAGATCGGCGAGTTCGTCGACGCCTACAACGAGGTCATCGACTTCATCAACGACCAGAACACCTACTCCGAGGAGTCCGGCGCCGGAGGCCAGCTCTTCGGCGACAGCCTGCTGTCCTCCGTCAAGCGCCAGATCCAGGGCGCGCTCTTCAACGTCGATCCCGCCGTCGTCACGGCTGACACCGAGGGCTACTCGACGTTGGCGCTCGTCGGCATCACGCGCGACAACGCGGGACGGCTGTCGGTGAACGATGTCGTGCTCGACCAGAAGTTCAACGACAACCTCGAGCTCCTCGCGGACCTGTTCGTCGACACCGACGGCTTCGACAACGGCGGGGCCGCGGCGAACACACCCGGCTTCTACGCGGACTTGACCCTCGACTCCGGACTCGCCGACAAGCTGAACCGCGTGATCGACCAGATGTACGACACGTTCGACGGGCCGATCAACCCGTCGACGGGGAACCCGATCGGCATCAAGGGCATCTTCGGCACGAAACAGGACACGCTGAGCGAGAGCATCGACCGCTACAACGACCAGATCGAAGCGAAGGAGCGCCGCCTCGAGCGCTTCGAGGAAAACCTCATCAAGCGCTTCGCGGCCCTGGAGCAGTTGATGGGTCTGCTCAACGCACAGGGCGCGGCCGTCAGCGCGGCCCTGGTCAGTCTCTCCCCGGGCGGCAACTGAAAACTCACACCATCATGAACCTAGAGCAAGCGGCCCAGACCTACAAGCAGGCTTCCATCGAGAACGCACCGCCGATCAAGATCGTGCGAATGCTCTACCAGGGCGCGATCCGATTCCTGGACATCGCTGCGGGCGAAGACCCGCAAGATCCGGCGTCTCGTTTCGTGGAGTTCGTCGGGAAGGCGGACGACATCGTCAGCGAGCTCCGACTCGCGCTCGACCTGAGCCAGCCGGGTGACGTCGCCGCGAACCTGGAGCAGCTCTACTTCTATGCGGAGGAGCGTCTGGGTCAGGCACAACTCGAACGATCCGCCGCGCCGCTCGCCGAAACGCGCAGCATCCTCGTCAAGCTGCTCGAGGCATGGACCGAGATCGAGGTGGAGACGAAGCGCATGGCCGACGAGCGATGAACGCGGTACTCGAGGAGCTCGCCGGTGCGCGGCATGCCCTGGAGGGTCTGCTCACGATCCTCGAGACGGAGAGTGCCGGGGAAGACCGGCTGCGCGGTGCCGCGGAGCGCTGCGCGCGCAGCTTCGAACGTGTCACCGCGGAGCTCGACCGGGCGGGTGAGTTGGAAGGGGACGAGCGCCGCCAGGTCGCGCATGAGCTCGGCGAGCTCGCGCGCCTGAACGCGCTCGCCGCGTCGTGCGCGAGCTTGAAGCGTGACGAAGTCCAGGGGCTCCTCCGGCGCGCGCGCGAGGAGCGGAAGTCGCTCACTTTCTACAAGCCGGGTGGCGCGATCGGCGTCTCCTGCGACATCTCCGGCTGACTCCCACGCGGGGGCTCGTCGCGCTCCGCGACCCGGAAGAGTTCGCGTCGCCTCGCCTCGACGCTCTCAGCCATCCTCCGACTGGCCGCGAGGATCTCGGCGAGCGCATCGCGCATCGCCTCGGCCGTGTCGGCCTCCAGCGCCATCTCGCTGTGGGTCATGCAGACCGCCAGGAAGTTGTTCACCTGGTGGATCAGGTCGCGCGTAGTGGTCTCATCAGTGGGTGTACTCGGCGGCTGATTCATGAGAAGCCGGGCAACGTCGACCGGCATCCTCTCTTTCGTGCGCGGAGCCGTGATGCCTGGAGTACAGCTTCCCCCCCTTCCCTCTCCGTTCCCTTCCTGCCCTTCCTGTCTTCCTGCTAAGTCTGCTTCTGGTCAGGCATGGGCCGCCGCCCATGCCTGACCAGAAGCAGACTTAGCAGGAAGACAGGAAGGGCAGGAAGGGAACGGAACGGAGAGGAGTTGGGCAGCGATTCCTGTGGTGAATCACCACCATGTGTCGCGAATCTCGACACCTTCGCGGCTGAGGACGTGTCGCCGGTCGACGCGCGCAATGCATTGCAATGCATAAGGGAAAGGCGTCCGCCGCCCGTCGGGTCTGGCACGAGCCTTGCGTTGGGGGATCCGAGCACGAGGACCCCAACGCATGAACTCGACCACTTCCCACGTCCAACTCGCACTCCTCCAGAACGGATTCGGGGGTACCTCGGGTCCGGACATGACGCGGTACATCACGATCTGCGCGGTCCTGATCCTGGGAACGATCCTCCTCGCGTACCTCTTCCGCCGTTTCCTGGCGGGGTCGATGCGCACGCGCGCCGCGGCGCGCTCGCTCGAGATCCTCGACGTGCTGCCCCTCGGCGGCAAGAAGAAGCTGTCGGTCATCCGTTGCTACGACCGCACGTTCGTGCTCGGCCTCGGTGAGAAAGAGGTCGCGCTCGTCGCCGAGTTGGACCGCGTCATCGGTGAGACGGAAACGAGCCCCGCGCTGGCGAAGGACCCCGACTTCGAGCGCATGCTCACGACCGCGAGGGCGAACCTCGAGTCGAAACGGAAACGGCGGTCGGGGGCGAAGCGACTTGGGCAGGTGGTCGCTTGAGCGTCCTCCTGCGCGTTATCCCCGTCGTCGTATGCGCCGCGGGTCTCCTGGCGCCCGAGGCCGGCGCGATGCAGGACGTGGCGGGGACGGTGGCGGGCGCCGCCGCCGGCGCTGTGGAGGGACGGCTGTCGACGGCGATCGAGATCGCGGTCCTCCTCACCGTCCTCTCGCTGCTCCCCGCGATCCTGATCTCGATCACGAGCTTCACCCGCATCGTGATCGTCCTGTCGTTCGTGCGCCGAGCGCTGTCCGTGAACGAGCTCCCGCCGAACCCCGTCCTGATCGGACTGGCACTGTTCCTGACGCTCTTCGTGATGGCGCCGGTGAGCGGCCGGATCCACGAGCAGGCATGGGAGCCGTACTCCGCCGGCGAGATGTCGGCGGCGGAGGCGGGCGAGGCCGCCTGGACGGAGCTCAGCAGGTTCTTGCGCGCGAACACGCGCGAGAGCGAGCTCGCCCTCTTCGCCGAGATGGCCGAGATCGAGGGACCCTTGCAGCCCTCGGGCGACGCCGAGGCGCCGGTCGTCGAGCTGCCGTTCACCGTCGTCGTGCCGGCCTTCGTGCTCTCCGAGCTCAAGACCGCCTTCCAGATGGGGTTCCTCCTGTTCCTCCCGTTCCTCGTCATCGATCTCATCGTATCCACGGTGTTGCTCTCCATGGGCATGTTCATGCTGCCGCCCGTGATGATCTCGACGCCGTTCAAGATCCTCGTGTTCGTCCTCGTCGACGGCTGGCATCTGATCTGCGAGTCCCTCGTGACCTCTTTCATCCGATGAACGACCTCGATCTACGGGTCATCGCGCTCGCGCGGGACCTCCTCGTGACGACGATCATCGTCGCCGGTCCCGTGCTGCTCGTCGGCCTGGTCGTCGGTATCGGCGTCAGCCTGTTCCAGGCGCTCACCTCCGTTCAGGAGCAGACGATGAGCCTCGTCCCCAAGATGATGGCGGTGATGCTCGTGACGCTCCTCCTGCTCGCGCCGGCGCTGCAGGTCCTCTCCGACTACACCGCACGCGTCTTCGGCCAGCTCGTGGAGTTCGGGCTCTCCTGAGCACATGTTTCCGCCCGGCACCATCGAGGCCTTCGGGCTGTACCTCGTGCGCACGAGCGCGCTCGTGCTCGGCTCGCCGATCCTCGGCGGCGGAGCGGGCTTCGCCGGCTACAAGATCGCCCTGATCGGGGGGATCTCAATCCTCATGTTCACGGTTTCGGGCAGTCCGCTCGATGGAGCCGTGCAACCCGTCCAGTACGGCTTGTTCGTCCTGCGCGAGGTGATGATCGGGATCTCGCTCGCCTTCGTGCTGCAACTCGTCGTCTTGGCGGTGCGTGTCTCCAGCGAGATGATCGGACACGAGATGGGGTTCGCGATGGCGAGCGAGGTCGACCCCGTACAGGGCTTCCGTACGCCGCTCATCACCCACCTCTACGAGACCCTCTTCTTTCTCGGCGTGCTCGCCGTCAACGGCCATCACTGGCTGCTCCGCGCCCTCGCCGAGTCCTACGAGCGCGCCCCGATCGCATCGATCCACTTCGAGGAGAACCTCCCCGGCTTCGTGCTGAAGCTCTTCACGCAGCTCTTTGCGGCGGGCCTGACGTTCGCCGCGCCGATCCTCGTAATGCTCACTCTCGTCTCCGCGATGATCGGTCTCCTCTCCCGCGCTGTGCCGCAGCTCAACATCCTGGAGATCGGGTTCACCCTCAGGATCACCGCCGGCCTCGGCGCAATGCTCCTCTTCGTGCCGGCGATCGCGCCCGCGATGAACGGTCTGCTCGAGATGCTGATGGACGGCCTGGCCGCGGGTCTCGATGCCCTGGGGACTTGATTGGGAGCTTGAATGGCCGACGAGACTCCGAAGGAAGACAAGACCGAGGACGCATCCCCAAGGCGCCGGCAGGAGGCGCGCGCAAAGGGTCAGGTCGCCATGTCGACCGAGCTCGTCGCCGCGCTCATGCTGATCGCCATGGGGGCCATGCTCGCCTCCGGCGGGGGCGCGCTCGCGGAAGTGGCGGGCGAGGCGGTCGTCGCCGGGATCGCGGACGTCGCGGTGCTGGGTGTGCGGGACCTCGCGCTGCCGGACTTCGCGGCGCTGCTGGCGAGGCCGGTCGAGAACATCCTGCCCGCACTGCTGCTCGTGATCCTGCCGACCATCGCCGTGGGGGCGATCGTCGCCTACGGCCAGATCGGGTTCCAGGTCTCGCCCAAAGCGATCGAGCTCGACATCTCGAAGATCAACCCCGTCAAGGGCGTCGGGCGCCTCTTCAGCCTCCGATCCGTCGTCCGCACGCTCCTCGCCGTGACCAAGATCGTCGCGATCATGTCCGCCATGCTCTGGGTCGCCTGGACGCAGATCGGCAACATGTCCGTCCTCGCGGGAGCCGGAGTCGGGGAGGCGATCCGGGGCGTCGGGTACGTGGTCGCACGGTGCTCCGCCGCAGGGGTGATCGCGTTCACGGCGATCGCGGTCCTGGACCTCGTCTACCAGCGAGCCCAGCACGAGAAGGAACTGCGCATGAGCAAGAAGGAGGTCAAGGAGGAGCTGAAGAGTACGGACGGCGATCCACACGTGAAGGCCCGGATCCGGCAGATCCAACGCGAGCTCGCCGGCCGGCGGATGATGGAGGCCGTGCCGAAGGCGACGGTCGTCGTGACGAACCCGACGCACTTTGCGGTCGCGCTGCAGTACGACAGCTCCGAGGAAGGGGAGACGCCGCGTGTCGTCGCGAAGGGTGTCGACCACGTCGCGCAGAGGATCAAGGAGATCGCTCGCGAAGCGGGCGTCCTCTGCTACGAGGACCGCACCCTCGCGCGCGCGCTCCACGCGCAGGTCGAGATCGGCGATCAGATCCCGGAGGTGCTGTTCCGGGCGGTCGCGAGCGTGCTCGCCTTCGTCTACGGCGTCCAGGGTCGGGCTGTGCACTCCTGAGCCATAGAAGCGAACGATAGATGGCGAATCCCGACAAGCAGCTCGACCTGGAGGCCATGGCGGCCGGCGGAGGCTTCCTGGAGAAGTACTCCGACTGGCTGATGGGCATCGGCGTGCTCGGCGTGCTCATGACGCTCGTGACGCCGATTCCACCGCCGGTTCTGGACATCCTGCTGGCAGCGAACATCACCATCGCCGTGCTGCTCCTCATGGTGACGATGAACGCCAGGAGGGCGACCGAGCTCTCGACGTTCCCCACCATTCTGCTGTTCACGACCCTGCTCCGACTCGGCCTGAACGTCGCGAGCACGCGCCTCATTCTGACCGGCGGGGAGGCGGGGAGCATCATCACGGCGTTCGGCAACTACGTCGGCGGCGACAACCTCGCGGTCGGCTTCGTCGTGTTCCTCATCCTGATCATCATCCAGTTCGTGGTGATCACGAAGGGCTCGGGGCGGATCTCCGAGGTCGCTGCACGCTTCGTCCTCGATGCGATGCCCGGCAAGCAGATGGCGATCGACGCGGACCTGAACGCCGGCATCATCGAGCCCGCCGAGGCCAAGGAGCGGCGCGCCGAGATCGCCTCCGAAGCTGAGTTCTACGGCGCGATGGACGGCGCCTCGAAGTTCGTCCGCGGCGACGCGATCGCGGGCCTCATCATCACTGGGCTGAACCTCGTCGGAGGCATTGCGATCGCCAGCTTCGCGGGCATGTCGATGGGCGAGGCCATCGACCGCTACTCCAAGCTGACGATCGGCGACGGCCTCGTCAGCCAGATTCCCGCGCTGTTCATCTCGACCGCAGCCGGAGTGCTCGTCACCAAGGAGACGAGCTCGAGCAGTCTCGGCCAGACGCTCTTCCGCCAGGTCGGCGGCCGCCCGCGGGCGACGCTCATCGCCGCGGGCATGATGTTCGCGATCGGGCTCCTGCCCAGTATGCCCAAGCTGCCGTTCTTCGTGCTCGCGACCATGCTCGTGCTCATGTGGCGCAGCGCTCGGGACGCCGACGAACGCGCCGCGGCGGGAGCGCGCGCGGAGCTGTCGGGGAGCGCAGCGCAGGCCGAAACCAGCGAGCCCAGCGAGGAGCAGAAGGTAGCGGAGTTGCTGCAGGTCGATCGCATCGCGCTGGAGATCGGCTACCGCCTCATCCCGCTCGTGCAGGAGCAATCCGGAGGTGGGATCCTCGACCACATCGCCCAGCTACGGCGGCGGTTTGCCCTGCGCGAGGGCGTGGTGCTGCCGCCCGTTCGGATCAAGGACAACATCAAGCTCGCGCCGAACGCCTACCGCCTGCTCATCGGCGGACAGGAGGTCGGGCAGGGTGAGATCCATCCGGGCGAGTACCTCGCCATGGACTCGGGCAGTGCGGACGGGGGGATCCAGGGTCGCGAGACCGTCGATCCCGCGTTCGGTCTGCCGGCCTGGTGGATCCCGGAGTCACTCCGTGACGAGGCGGAGATCCTCGGCCACACGGTGATCGATCCGACCAGCGTGCTCGTCACGCATGTCTCCGAGCTCCTGCGCCGGTCGATGGGGGAGCTGATCACGCGTGACGACGTGAAGGATCTCGTCGAGAGCGCGAAGGCGGTCTCACCCGCGGTCGTCGAGGAGCTCGTCCCCGAGAAGATGAGCTACGGCGAGATCCAGAAGGTGCTCCGCAACCTCCTCGCGGAGGACGTGTCGATCCGCAACATGCCGGTCGTGCTCGAGGTCCTCGCTGACAACATCCAACAGACGCGCGATGCCGAGGCCTTGACCGAGCTCGTCCGTCAGCGCCTGGGCCGGGCCATCTGCGAGAAGTACGGGGACAAGGACGGCACGCTGTTCGCGGTCACGCTCGATCCGGCCGTCGAGAGCCGGCTCGCCTCGGCCCTGGGCGTCGCGAACGACGTCGACGTGGGTCAGGTCGGACCCGCCTATCTCCAGGGCCTGATGGAGCGCATCGGGAAGACGATCGCCCAGGCGACGCAGAGCGGCAGGGAGGTCGTCGTGCTCGTGCGCTCCAACGTCAGAAGATTCTTGAACGAGCTCGTGCGCGCCTCGCTGCCGAAGGTCGCCGTGCTCTCTTACAACGAGGTCGTCCCGGCGCGCGCCGTGGAGACCGTCGCAGTCGTGAAGATGGAGGATTGAGATGCAGATCCACGAAGTCGAAGGCAACAACATGCGCGACGCGCTCGAGCGCGCCCGGTCCGTCCACGGCGACGGCGCGATCGTCCTGACGCACAGGAGCGCACGCGACGGAGGCGTCACCTTGGCCGTGGCCGACGGGACGCCGGGCGGTGCGCGCGAGCTCGAGCACCTGCGTTCGGAGGCCCGCGGACTCCTGGGGAAACGGCGCGCCCCGAGCCGGCGCCGGCCCCGGGCCCCCGGTACGGAGGATGTCGAGCGCGTCATGCGCGCGACGGGCGCGTCGCAGGTCCTCATCGACCGCGTCGCGGAGGCCGTTGCCGGGCGGTTGCCCGAGGGCACGCACCCCCTTGACCTCGCAGCCGAGGAGATCGGTCTCGTCTTCCCAGTCGCCAAGGCCCGGCGGACGCCCGGCACGACGAGCGTCTTCGCCTTCGTCGGCCACACCGGCGTCGGCAAGACGACCAGCATCGCGAAGCTCGGCGCACGGTTCGTCCGCGCCGGGAAGCGCGTGGCGCTCGCGACCATCGACGCCGGCAGCGTCGGCGCGGTGGAACGGCTCCGGGCCTACGGCGAGATCCTCCGCGCGCCGGTCTTCGCCCTGCGCGATGCCGCGCAGCTCGCGCTCGAGCTCGACTTCCTCGCCGGCATCGATGTCGTACTGCTCGACACGACAGGCGACCTCGCGCGCGACACGCGCGAGATCGGCGAACTACGCGAGGTTCTGTCCCGCACCCAGGCGAATGTCACCGTCGAGACCTATCTGGTGCTCTCGGCCGTCGGCAGCCTGGCCGCCCTCGATGGCGTTACGAGCGCGACGCGCGATCTGCAGCCGGCGGGCTGCGTCATCACCAAGCTCGACGAGACGCCCGTCCCCACGCCGGCGCTCGAGCACGCGATGCACGTGCGGCTACCGATCGCGTTCCTCTCCGATGGCCCGGACATCGCGCGCAACTTCCATCGTGCGACCGCGGACACCTTCGCGGACCTGATCCTGCGGGGGAAGATCTCATGAGCGTGGAGCGCGAAGTACGGACGCTCGCCCGCCTGCCCGTCCCGTTCATTCTCGTGACGGGCGGCAAGGGCGGCGTCGGCAAGACGACCCTCGCGGCGAACCTGGGTGTGCAGCTCGCCCAGGACGGCTTCCGCGTGCTCGTCGTCGACCTCGACCTCGGGCTCGCGAACCTGGACGTCGTGCTCGGACTCACCGTGGAGCGCGACATAGAGGATGCCGTGAACGGCCGCTGCACGCTCGCCGAGTGTGTCACCGAGGGTCCCGGCGGCGTGCACATCCTCCCCGCGAGCTCGGGCTCCGAGGCGATGGGGCGGTTGGACGGGAGCGGGCGGCGCGCGCTCTTCACGATGCTGCGCGAGCTCGGCCGCGAGTACGACATCGTCCTGGGCGACAGCGCGGCGGGCATCGGGCCCGACGTCCTCGACTTCGCCTCGATCGCCGACCGCGTGCTCGTCGTCACGACCCCGGACGTCGCCGCGCTCACGGACGCGTACGGGCTCATCAAGGCGCTCGATCAACACGGCGCGCGCACGGGCGGCGACATCCCGACACCAGAGGTCGTCGTCAACCTCTCGAGCGGCGTGGAAGAGGCGCTCAGGATCGCGCGCAAGCTCCGCGCGGTCTGCGAACGCTTCCTCTCGCGCTCCCCGCGCCAAGCCGGCTGGATCCCGCGCTCGAGCGCCGTCGCCCGCACCGCGGCCGGCGCCGAGCCGGTCGCGATCACACGGCGGCGGGAGCTGGAAGGGCTCTGCCTGCGCCAGATCACCGGCCGCCTGGGCCGCCTCTGCACGCGTTCGGCGCGGGGCTCCGTCGGGTTGCCAGCATGAGCCGCACCGAGCTCGCCCGCGTCTGGACGGCCCTCGGGCACCGGCTCGCCGTCGTCGCGGGTGCGGGGACGGCGCTCCTGTCCCTGATCTGGCACTCCCCGGTCACGGACGCCTGCCTCCGGGGCGCGGCGGCGTGGGCGGCGATCCGCGTCCTCGCGCTCGCCACCCGGTGGCTCATGGCCAGGACCGAGCCCGAATCGGACCAACAGCCGGACGCGGATTCGGCCGAATACGAAGCAGGAGAGTCGGGTTGATGCCGAATCGCCCGAAGCCGACCCGCCACTCGATTGACGATCTGGAGCATGCCCGTGCCGGAATGGGAAGAGCAGCGGCTCGACGAGGCCGAGAGGAACGAGCTCATCTTGGAGCACGTTCCGCTCCTGAAGCACATCGTGGGCCGGATGTCGTTCGACATGCCCGGGTCCATCGAGCGCGACGACCTCTTCGGCGTCGGCATGCTCGGGCTGATCGGCGCGGCCGACTCTTGGGAGCCTGCGCGCGGCCTGAAGTTCTCGACGTACGCGTACACCCGTATCCGGGGCTCGATCCTCGACGAGTTGCGGCGCATGGACTTCCTGCCTCGCGGCCGCCGCGAGCGGGTACGCGACCTGGACGGGGTGATCGCGAAGCTCGAGCAGCGGAACGGCATCGCGCCGACGCCCGAGGAGATCGCGGCCGAGCTCGGGGTCGAGGCCGTGGAGATCGACGCGATCCTGCTCTCCGCGATGAGCGCCGTGCAGACGTCGCTCGACGACGGACCCTCGGCACAGCTCGCCGCGATGCTCTCGGACCCGAAGAGCTCGGACCCCGTGGGGAGCGCCGAATGGGAGGAGCTGAAGCGGATCATGATCGACAGCATCAACGGCCTCCCCGAGCAGGAGCAGACGGTCATCACGCTCTACTACGGCGAGGAGCTGCTGCTCAGGGAGATCAGCGCCGTGCTCGGCGTCACCGAGTCGCGCGTGAGCCAGATCCACAGCGCCGCGCTGTATCGCCTCAACCGGGAGATCTCAGCCCTCACGGAGAGCCCCTGATCGCGAGTCGCGCCATGGACGGACCCATCAAGAGAGTGGAGCCCCCGCGAATCCTGCCCCTCGCCGGACCCGGCCGGGCGGGTGAGCGCAATGGGCGCGGCGGACAGCGCTTCGCCTTGGACCCCGATTCCGGAGAAGTCCACGAAGAAGCCCATGAAGCGACCGATGCCCGGCCCGGCGGACACGATCGCAGTGTGGGACACGCCGACGACGACGAGTCGGGCGCGCGCGTCGACGTCACCGCCTGACTCACGATCCATGCAACCGACCATCATCAAGCATCGCAACGTCCGCCTCGAACGGAAGACGAGCCCATGCTCCGAAGCGAAGACCGTCGAGATCCTCGAGCACGAAGGCGTCGTTGTCGCGATCGAGCTCGCCTGCTCCTGCGGCGAAGTAACCGTCGTCGAGCTCGAGTACGCCGAGCCGTCCCCCGCCGAACCAAACCCGTGACGATGAACGAGAAGCTCCTCATCCTTGCCTCGCTCGTGCTCCTGGGCGGCTGCATGCAGCTCCCCGTCGAGTCGTTCCCCGCGACGGAGCCGGCCGCGCCCCCAAAGGCGTCCTCACCAACGGGCTGGGGCGCGCAGGCGCCGCCGGCGACCCTCTACGGCTTCGACGGCAGCCCGGTCCAGGGGCGGGCGTCCGGCTCGATCACCGAGGAGCCGCAGCTCGGGCACGCCGTTCAAACGGGGGACGGCAGCCGGCTCTACCTCCTCGAGCTGTACCAGCAGGCGATGGACTCGAACGACGAGCTCGGACGCGAAGTCGGCCGCCTGAATACGGCGCTCGAGCGGTCGGAGGCGCAGAGCGCGGCGCTCGCGGTGGAGCTGCGGGACGCGCGGACCAGCATCGCGGCGCTCACGGAGGAAGGCGAGCGCAGGGAGGCGCAGAAACTCGAGCTCGCGGGGCGCCTGACGACGGCTCAGATCCGCCGGCTCGAAGCCGAGAAGCTCCTGCTCGAAGCGACGATCGAGTGGGGACGGCTGCAGGAGCTGACACGGACGGCCGTCGCCGCGGAGCGGACGCTCGGCTTCGTCGAGCGTCCGGGGAAGGACCGGCGATGAGGGGCGTGCTCCTGGCGGCACTCGCCGCCGTCCCAGTCGCCTGCTCGAGCGTCGCCCGCTCCGCGGAGCCGCTCGCGGAAGCGCGGATCGTCAGCGACTTCGACACGTATACGCTCCGCCGCATCGGCCTCGTGCCCTTCGCGGGCGACGGCCTCGCGCGCGCGCGGTCGGAGGAGCTCCAGGCGGCGTTCTTCGCGGAGATCAGCGCCGCGACACCGTTCGAAGTGGTGCCGCTCGCACTCAGGGACCTCGATGAGATCCGGCTCAGCGAGCCGTACCGCCGCGGCGCCTACGAGCCGCGGATGATCATCGACCTGTCGCGCCGCTTCAACCTGGACGCGATCCTGATCGGTACGGTCACCGACCAGCAGTACTTCCCGCCGCAGCGGCTCGGCATCCAGGTCGACATGGTCGCGGCCGAGACCGGCCTGGTGATATGGTCCTCGTCCCTGCAGTTGGACGCGTCGAAGCGGCGCGTGCGCGACAGCCTCCGCGTCTGGTCCCAGCTCGACCAGGGCGATCTGGACGGCGATGACTGGGAGCTGGCCCTGATCTCACCGCGGCGCTTCGGCCGGTTCGCGGCCTGGCAGGTCGCGCGGCTCCTTTGACGTACGGAGTTGACGTACGGAGTCAGGAACGAATCCGCCGGCACTCCCCCGGGCCGCGGCGGCCCGGGGGAGTGCCGGCGGATTCGTTCCTGACTCCGTACGTCAGTTGCCGCTGAGCAGGCCCTCGGCGGCGCGCTCTACGAGCTCCGGCGTGTTCAGCGTTCCGGCCTCGAAGGCTGTCCGCAGGTCGGCGACACGTTCGGCCCGCGCTTCGGGGGTCTCGCCTGGGAGCACGGACCCTTCCTCGGCGAGCATCTTCGCCTGCGGCGAGAGATCGATGCGATCGGAGCCCCGGGACGAGCTCGCCTCGGTCTCCTGTTCGAGCTCCTTGGCCTCCTGCCTGCGGAGCTCTCTCACGTGCTCGGCGTGCTCGACCGACTTTTCGATGCCGACGCGATTCGGCTTGGTGAAGTCGAGTCGGCCGTGCGGGCCCCTGGTGGGCGGGTCGTTTCGGATTTCCATGACGGTCTCTCCCGGTTGCGTCCGTGGGAGTTGCCCGATTGATTTATCGGATGTTCCCCCGCGGAGGATGAGGTTTTTCTTGTCGGGCGGACACCCTCGGCGCGCGGGGGTCCGCCGACTCCCCGCGGGGGCTTACGGGTCAAGGGCTTACGTCGGTGGGCCTTGCTTGATCCGGGCCCTCGGCGCATCATTCGGCAATGCGACCAAAGTCAGGCTGGAGGGGGTTCCTGCCGGTGGCGCTCGTGGCGCTGGCCGCCTCCGTCATGGCTCAGGAGGCCGCCGAGGACAACCGCTCCTCCCGGGTGGACTACCGGATCGAAGCTCGCCTGGACGGCGAGACCAAGGAGCTCGACGGTCGCGAGACGATCCTCTGGACCAACCGGAGCCAGGACACGGTCTCCGACCTGTGGTTCCACCTCTATCTCAATGCGTTCTCGAATAACTACTCGACCCACCTCTGGGAGACGAAGGGCCGGGCCCGCGGGCGGGACTTCAAGGAAGGCTGGGGTTGGCAGCGCATCACATCCCTGCGGGTGGAGGGCGAAGAGCTCGCCGGGAACATCCGTTTCCGGAGTCCCGACGACGGGCGCGAGGACGACCGGACCGTGTTCAGCGTCGACCTCCCGCGACCCGTCGCGCCGGGGGAGACGCTGGCGATCGAGATCGAGTGGGAGTCCCAGCTCCCCCGCGTGCGGCGGCGGACGGGTTACAAGGGCAACTTCCTGCTCGTCGCGCAGTGGTATCCGAAGCTGGGCGTCTACGAGGGCGGCCGGGGCTGGAACTGCCACCAGTTCCACGAGTCGACCGAGTTCTACGGGGACTTCGGCACCTATGACGTGACGCTCGACCTGCCGGTCGAGTACCGGGACAAGGTGGGCGCGTCGGGGGTTCAGGAGGGCGCCGCCGTGGTGAATGGCGATCGCGTTCTCACACGCTTCCTCGCGCCTTCGCTCGGCGACCGCCAAGCGGCCGACCAGTTCGGGAAGCACGCGCTCGTGCACGACTTCACATGGACGGCCGACCCGGACTTCGTCGTCATCGAGGACACTTTTCAATTCGCCAGGTGGGCCGGGAAGCACGCGGCCGAGCTGCAGGCCACGGCCGCCGCCCTCGGTATGGAGCCGGAATCCGTGCGCCTCCGGGACGTGGTTGTGCGCATCCTCATGCAGCCCGAGCGGGCACGCCGGCAGTGGAAGCGGCACTTCGACGCGACCTGCACGGCGCTCTTCTTCTACGGCCTGTGGTTCGGCGAGTATCCCTACGAGCAGGTGACGGTGGTCGATCCCGCATGGGGCGCGGGCGCGGCGGGGGGCATGGAGTACCCGACGCTCTTCACATGCGGTACGCAGCTCTACACGCGTAAGCAAATGCACCGGCCGGAGAGCGTCACCGTGCACGAGGCCGGCCACCAGTTCTGGTACGGGCTCGTCGGCAACAACGAGTTCGAGGCCGCGTGGCTCGACGAGGGCTTCAACTCGTACACGGACTCCGAGGCAATCTGGCGGCAGTACGGTGCGCGGCGCGCGGCGACCTGGTACTCAGGGCTGCCCGCGTGGGGCGTTTCCCCGGCGCGCCGTCCGGGCGGCGGACGGCTCGGCGACATCCTGACGGCGACGAAGTGGAAGCTCCCGTTCGGCTTCGAGCTCGAGCCCCTCGGCGAGTCGGGGTTCATCGATTGGTGGCGCGATCAGCCGCGGCTGACGTTCGTCGAGCAGCTCGACGACCCGCGCTGGGGCGACCGCGGGGGCTACCTCGCGGACCCCGACTCCGACCCGATCGACACGGCCGCCTGGGGATACGTCGATCGCCAGAGCTACCGCACGAACAGCTATCCGCGGACAGCGGTGGCCTTGCGCTCGCTCAGCGCAGTCATCGGGCGCGACGCTTTCCTGCGTGGGATGCGGCACTACGCGAAGACGTGGCGCTACCGCCACCCCTACCCGGACGACTTCTTCCAGACGTTTTCGGAAGGCGCGGGCGTCGACGTCTCCTGGTACTTCGAGGACGTGTTCCGCGGGACCGGAACGGTGGACTGGAGCGTCGACGTCCAGCAGCGAAAAACACCCAAGCGCAAGGGCTGGTTCATGGACGCGGAGGGCGTCTTCACGAAGGCCCCGGCTACGGATGACGACGACGACGACAACGACGAGGACGAGGAAGAGGACGATGACGAGCGGGACTCCGGTCCCGCGGATCCCGACTGGCCCTGGATCTACAACGTGACCTTGCGCCGGAATGGTGAGCTGCGGCTGCCCGTGACGGTCGAGGTCGTCTTCGCCGATGGTTCGCGCGAGCCTTTCGAATGGACGCGCGAGATGCAGGCCGGATCGAACTGGTGGCGGCTCCCGCTCGCGCCTGGTGTCGAGAAGATCGCCTCGGTCGTGATCGACCCCGAGCGGCTCTACTACTTCGACGAGAACATGACGGACAACCAGTGGTACGAGGAGGTCGACAGCCTCGTGCCCCTGCGCTGGTCCGAGCGGATCGTGACCCAATACTCGCACCTCCTGCACTGGTTCGGGACGACGGGAGGCTAGCGCGTGCACGAGACTACGAACCACGACGCGACGACCACGACGGATTCGCTCCTGTTCCTGCGCGCGATCCGCGTAGTGCTCGGGCGAACGCCCCTGTGGCTCCTCACCTGGGCCGTGCTCCTTCTGCTCGCGTTGCTTGTCGGCTTCCCTCACTACGACTGGTTCCAGTCCGCGACTTCGCACCGGGTCGAGCCGGGGAGCCTCGTGCACTCGCTCACGACCGTCTTTCGGCAGGACCACCGCGAGACGCTCGGCGGTCTCGAGGCCTCGACGGCCAACGCCGGCGCGATCCTCCTCCTGATCGCCGGCTTGTTCAGCGTGTTCGCGGCCGGTGGCTGGCTGCAGGTGATCCTCGAGCGCACGCACGGCCAGTCGCTTCGCCGCTTCTTCTATGGGGGCGCGCGCTACTTCTGGCGCTTCTTCCGCTTCTGGATCCTGACGCTCGTCGTGCTCGCCGGCCTCCACTGGGTCCTCTACGACTGGCCGTGGAACACGCTCGTGCTGCAGTTCCTGCTCGACGTGCCGAAGTCCGACTTTGCGCGTCTCGAGAGCCTGGCGTCGGAGGCGGGAGTGCGCTGGCTCGGCTTCGCGCAGGCCGGCCTGTTCGCCATCGGATTCGTGCTGATCGTTTTCGTGTGGGGTCCGCTCAGCCGCACCCGGGTCGCCCTGCACGACACGAGCTCCGCCGTCTGGGCGGGGCTGTGCTCGGCGTTCACGATCCTGCGGCACCCCGTGAAGACCCTGCGCCCGATCCTCGCGCTGCTGCTGCTCGAGCTCCTCGTGGTGACCTGGATCGCGGGCGGGATCATGCGCTGGCTCGACGCGGGTCTCGAAGACTCACCCTCGCGTACGACGATCGTGATGATGATGGTCGTCAGTCAACTCGCGCTCATCTGGCGCGAAGTCCTCCGCGGAGCGCGCTACTACGCCGCCGTGCAGGTTAGCCGCGAGCTCGTGCGCCCCTTGTCGCGCCCCGATCCCTGGAAGTCGATCGGCGGTCCGGGCGGCCCGCAATACCCCGTGGGCGGGGACGAGTACGGCGTGTCGATGTAGGAGCGGTCAGATGCGAATCTCGAGCCGCTCCCCCAGCTCGAACCGATCGGGTGTGACGCGCGTCGAGTACGCGACGGCCTCGACCCCGTCGGCGAGGACTGCGCGCAAGGTCGCGCCGTACGCCGGGTCGATCTCGTCGGCGGGCGCGAATGCCGTGACGTCGCCGCGCGAGACGCAGAAGAACATCACCGCCCGATGGCCCTCGCGCACCATCTGACGCAGCTCCTCGAGGTGCTTCCGGCCGCGCTCCGTGACCGCGTCCGGGAACCGGGCCACATCGCCCACGACCAGGGTCGTGCTCTTCACCTCGACGTAGCACCGTTCGCCGGTCTCGCGCTCGAGCAGGACGTCGATCCGGCTCGACTTGCCGTACTTCACTTCGCGCCGGAGGCTGTCGTAGCCGGCGAGCTCCGGGACGAGCCCATCGGCGATGGATTCAGCCACCAGGGTGTTCGGCAGGCCCGTGTCGACGTTGACCCAGGTGCCGTCGACCTCGATGGTCTGGAGCGTGTAGAGCAGCTTGCGTTTCGGGTTCTGGCTGTCGCGCAGGACCGCGCGCGCCCCCTCGGGCGTGCAGCCCATGAGGGAGCCCGTGTTCGGACAGTGGGCGGTCACCACGCTGCCGTCCGACAGCTCGACGTCGGCGAGGAACCGCTTGTAGCGGCGGAGGAGGCGGCCCGTGACGACGGGGAGGTCGATGCGCATGCCCGCGTTGTACCCCGGGAGATCGAAGTGCGCGTTGGAACTTCGGGCTCCCCCGACTAGAATCTCCGACCCCATGCGCAAACTGAGTGAACGCGTCGAGAGTGCCAAGGAGCTCCTGAGCCGGCTGGGCCAGCTCGAGGAGAGTCTTTGACTACGCCGCCAACATCGCGCGGCTAGGGGAGATCGAGGAGCTGCAGAGCAAGGCCGACTTCTGGAACAATCAGGAGAAGAGCCAGGCGATCGTGGCCGAGATGAAAGCCGCGCGGGCCGTGGTCGACCCGATCAAGAAGGTCGCGGAGGCCCTCGAGGAGATCGAGCTCCTGGCCGAGATGGGCGCGGAATCCGGCGCGGAAGAAGTCCTCGCGGACATCGAGCAGCTCGAGGCCCAGGCCGTCGCGACGATCGACAAGCTCGAGTTCCAGTTGATGCTGGGCGGCCCCAATGACAAGAACAACGCCTACATCCAGGTGAGCGCGGGGGCGGGCGGCGTCGACTCGTGCGACTTTGCGGCCATGCTGTACCGGATGTACACGCGCTGGGCGGAGGGTCGCGGCTTCGACGTCGAACAGGTGGACTACACGGAGGAGACGGAGGGCGGCATCCGCTCCGCCACGATCCACGTGCGCGGTCCGTACGCGTTCGGCTACGCCAAGGCCGAGTCCGGCGTGCACCGGCTCGTGCGCATCAGCCCGTTCGACAGTCAGTCCCGGCGCCACACGGCCTTCGCATCGGTCGACGTGACGCCCGAGGTCCAGGAGAGCGTGGGCATCGAGATCGACGAGTCCGACCTCAGGATCGACACGATGCGCGCGGGCGGCGCCGGCGGCCAGCATGTGAACAAGACCGAGTCGGCCGTTCGCATGACCCACATCCCCACGGGCGTCGTCGTGCGCTGCCAGAACGAGCGCAGCCAGCACAAGAACCGCGCCATGGCGCTGAAGCTCCTGAAAGCCAAGCTCCAGCAGATGGAGGAGGCCAAGCGCGACGCGAAGATGTCGAAGCTCTACGGCGAGAAGGGCGAGATCGCGTGGGGCAATCAGATCCGCTCCTACGTGATGCACCCCTACCAGATGGTGAAGGACCACCGGACGAAGGTGGAGCGGGGCAACATCCAGGCCGTGCTCGACGGGGACATCGATGCTTTCATCGAGGCCTACCTCAAGCAGAAGAAGTAGCCCCCCCCGCGCGAGAATCCCCATTGGAAGCCGGAACCGCTCGCTCGAGATCCTGGAACGCACTCCGCACTCGGGTGCGTGGCCCTATCGGAGCTGCTGTCCATCTGGACGGTCCACGAGCTCTCGTACCTCGCTCAGATCGCGCGCGTGATGGCGGAGCGGTACGCGGGCCCAGTCTGAAGGGCTCCCACCGCCGTTGGCTCTGCCGCATGAGATCGATGGGGTCGGTTCGAGTCCCCTCGCCGGCTCCGCGAGCGCCCTCGACACTGGCCCCGAGCCACGAATCCGAGCGAACCGCCCGCGCGCCGGGCCCGGCCGGGCAGAATGGTGCCCCTCCGACGGCCCCGACCCGAACGCCATGACCGAACCGACTCCGCACCCGCACTTCGACGACAAGGGCACCCTCCACTGGCACACGCGCTTGGCTGACGCACTGGCGCAGGCGGCGGCCGAGGGCAAGCAGGTCTTCATCGAGCTCGGGCGCGAACTCTGAAGCCAATGCCGCTCCCTCGTGCAGGGAGTCATCCCCCGACCCGACGTCGCCGAGATACTGCAAGAACACTTCGTGGCGCTCGCCGCGGACGCCGACGATCCGGAACCCGCGGTGATCGAGCTCGCCAATAAGCTCGAGGGCGCCACGATGCTGCCGTTCGTGATCTTCACGGACGCGGAGGGTCAGTTCCTGGACGGCTACTCGGGCGTGGTCACACCGCCCTACTTGTTGCGAACTCTGAACAAGCTCGTGGGCACCGCCTCCTGAGCCGACCATGCGAACCCCGATTCACCGCTCGACGGCCCTGAGGCCGGGCCTCGTGTGCGCCATGGCGTTCCTTGCCTCGGGGGCCCGGGCCCAGGAAGTCGGCGAGGAGCGCGCTTTGCGAAAAGACCTGCCGTCCGCGGACGTCATCGCGGATCTCCCGCCGGATGGCGGCCCCGAGTTCAACCGGCTCATCCACGAGCAGAGTCCCTACCTCCTGCAGCACGCGCGCAACCCCGTCGACTGGTACCCGTGGGGCCCGGAGGCGTTCGAAGCGGCGAAGCGTGAAGACAAGCCGGTCTTCCTCTCCGTGGGCTACTCGACGTGCCACTGGTGCCACGTCATGGAGCACGAGAGCTTCGAGGACGAAGAGGTGGCCGCGCTCATGAACGCCGCCTTCATCTGCATCAAGGTCGACCGCGAGGAGCGGCCCGACATCGACCAGGTGTACATGTCGGTCACGCAGGCGATGACGGGCCGCGGGGGCTGGCCCATGACCGTGGTGATGACGCCCGACAAGAAGCCGTTCTTCGCGGGCACGTACTTCCCCAAGGTCGGCCGCGCGGGGCGAGCCGGAATGATGGATCTCGTACCCGCGCTCGACAAGGCGTGGAAGGAGCAACGCGAATCGGTCCTCGCGAGCGCCGATCAGGCGGTGAACACGCTGGCGGGCATGAGTCTCGGGACCCCGGGCGCCGCGCTCGGCGTGAGAACGCTGGATGTCGCCTACCGCGGGCTGGCGGGACGGTTCGACGCGCGGAACGGCGGGTTCGGCAACGCGCCCAAGTTCCCCGTGCCCCACAACCTGCGGTTTCTCCTGCGGTACGCGAAGCGCACCGGCGAGACGCACGCGCTCGAGATGGTCGAGAAGACCCTGCACGAGATGCGCAAGGGCGGCATCTGGGACCACGTCGGCTTCGGGTTCCACCGGTACTCGACCGACCGTGTCTGGCTCCTGCCGCACTTCGAGAAGATGCTCTACGACCAGGGCTTGCTCGCGATGGCTTGCGTGGAAGCGTGGCAGGTGACGGGCAAGGCGGAGTACAAGGAGATCGCTGATCAGATCTTCGCCTACGTCATGCGCGACATGACCTCGCCCGAGGGCGGCTTCTATTCCGCCGAGGACGCCGACAGCGAGGGCGAGGAGGGCCTCTTCTACATCTGGACGCCCGAGGAGCTCGAAGCCGTCCTGGGCGAGGCGGACGGGAAGCTCGCGACGCAGGTGTTCGGGGTCGTCCCGGGCGGAAACTTCACGGACCAGGGCTCGGGCCAGAAAGTGGGTGGGAGCATCCTCCATCTCTCGCAGGAGCTCGCTGTCTCCGCGGCGGAGCTCGGCCTGGGAGAGGCCGAGCTCACGAGCCGGCTCGAGGAGATCCGTGTGCGGCTCTTCAAGGTGCGCGAGCAGCGAATCCATCCGCTCAAGGACGACAAGGTCCTCACGGATTGGAACGGGATCATGATCGCGGCCTTCGCGTCGGCGGCCAAGGCTTTCGATTCCGCCGAGTACCGGGCCGTGGCGAGCCGCGCGGCGGACTTCATGCTCGGCACGTTGCGGCGCGACGACGGACGGCTCCTGAAGCGATTCAGGGCGGGCAAGGCGGGCTTGGTGGGGATGCTCGAGGACTACGCCTTCGCCGTGTGGGGCCTGATCGAGACCTACGAAGCCACGTTCGAGGAGCGCTACCTGGCGGCGGCCATCGCTCTGACGGAGGACATGATCGCGCACTTCCACGACGGCGAGCGCGGCGGGTTCTACATGGCGCC
>Ga0114950_10000835_pt1 | contig 22180 bp, 15 predicted proteins | sample N075metaG_FD_83503 | JGI IMG/M metagenome (GOLD analysis project Ga0114950, IMG submission 83503) | Deep subsurface microbial communities from Kermadec Trench to uncover new lineages of life (NeLLi) - N075 metaG | ecosystem: Environmental > Aquatic > Marine > Ocean trench > Sediment | place... | reverse complement strand
TGCCAAGGTGGCAGCTCAGGGCGGATCGCTTGCTTCCCCCAGGACCTCTTCCAGCCTCGGCGGCGGGCACCGCAGCGCCTTGCGGATCCACCACGCGTTCGCGACGAGGTAGAACAGGCCGATCATGACCATCAGCGCGGAGATCGAGGTCATGACGGTCCCCAGCGGCCTCAGCGATGCGATGCCGGTCGGTACCGCCAGCAACCGGAGGCCGTGGCCGCAGGCAGCCGCGATCGTCGCGGCCACCATCGCCTGGATGCCCTGGCGGCCACCGCTGGCGGTGCGGTACTCGCGGCTGCGGAGACCGATCGTCTTGAGTATGCCGCGAAGACCCAGCAGCGGGACGACGGCGGCCACCGCGGCCGCGAGCCAGACGACCCTGATCGCCCGGTCGGGCGCTGCCGCCATCTGCATCAGCCCCGCGCCGATGACAAGCGCGGCCCACGCCGCGAGGCCGATGCCGAGCCACCTGACGTCGCGCCGCACGCCGCGACTGGCTTCCTTGCCGGCCGGCGGCGCCAGCCTTCGAACCCAGAACAGCGCCGCCAGGGACGCCGCACCGGCAACGATCGCGAGCCAGCCGGGCGTCCACCCGGCCAGGCGGCGCACGCCCGACGGGTCCATCGCGTCGAACCACTGCGCCAGCGGTCCGACCACGAGAAGGATCGACGCCGCTGCGAGGAAGATCATCAGCCACAGCAGGGCGTCGCCGACAACACCGGGATTGCGAATCCGCGGCAGGCGGCTGGCAGCCGGATCAACGGTGTGCAGGATCGACGCCCATGCATCGAGCCCGCACTCGGGGCACGCGCCGTCCGCCGGCAGGCCGAAGAGGTTGTAGCCGCACCGCCGACAGTGAATCGGCGTCATCACCACCCCCCCCGGGTGACTCGCGGTCCCACCACGTTCCATGGCGTTGTACTGTAGTGCGTCCGAAAGGCACACGGACCGATACCGCGCACATGGCCGCTATACTCCCTGACGGTTCCCGAACGTGAGTAATCCGTCCACCATGTCCGACGCCAAGCAGAGTACGCCCTCGAGCGGCATCGAGGCCGTCGAGCGGCTGCGGTCGAACATCACCACGGTCTACATGGGCAACACGGCGGCCGTCGATCGCGTCATCGTCTGCGTCCTCGCCCGTGGGCACCTTCTCATCGAGGACGTGCCGGGGGTCGGCAAGACGGTGCTCGCCAACACGCTGGCCCGATCCGTCCGGTGCTCGTTCACGCGCATCCAGTGCACGCCGGACCTGCTTCCGTCGGACATCGTCGGCGTGAGCATCTACGACCGCGACAAGGGCACCTTCCAGTTCAAGAAGGGCCCGATCTTCCACAACATCGTTCTGGCCGACGAGATCAACCGCACGACCCCGCGAACCCAGTCGGCGCTGCTGGAGGCGATGAACGAGGCGACCGTCTCGATGGACGGGCAGATCATGAAGCTTCCGCAGCCGTTCATGGTCGTGGCGACGCAGAACCCCTACGAGTTCGAGGGCACGTACTTCCTGCCGGAGAACCAGCTCGACCGTTTCCTGATGCGGATAAGCCTCGGCTACCCGGCCCCCGACGACGAGGCCAGGATCATCGACCAGCAGCCGGCCCGAACGACGCTCGCCGAACTCCAGCCGGTTCTGACGGCCGAGGAGTTGATCGAGCTGCAGAACCAGGTCGACCGGGTCACCCTCGACCGGGCGCTGATCGACTACATCATCGCGCTGGCGGAGGCCACGCGACACAACGACGACCTGCAGATCGGGATCAGCCCGCGCGGAGCGCTCGCCCTCGCGCAGGCGGCCCGGGCAACGGCGCTGATGCACGGCCGCGACTATTGCGTGCCGGAGGACATCGTCTCCAACGTCCTGCCGGTCTGCGCCCACCGCGTGATCAGCAAGACGTACATGCACGCCGGCGACACCGCGACGACCCGCCGGATCATTCAGCAGGTCATGGAGACAGTCCCGAGCCCGGCGTAGGCATGACACCGCTTGTCCGAACCAATCCCAGCCAGAGCGCCGCCAGGACGAAGATCCTGCTGGTGCGTCCGTCCGGGGGCATCCGGTCCGTTCGGCAATCCGACGAGCCCGACCGGGCGGTGTTCAAGCTGGCCCTCGGCGCCGTGGTTGCCGCCGGGCTCGTGCTCGGTGTGTGGCTGCTGGGCTATATCGGGTTCCGCCTCGGCTTCGCGCCGATGATCGACGTGCCGCAGTTGCAGCTGGAGCCGGGCATGGGCCTTGTGACCGGGACGTTGATGCTCATCTCCATACCGCGCGTGATTATCCTGGCCGGAATCGCGCAGCCGCTGTGGCTCATGGCGGGCTTCGTTCTCATCGCGATCCCCGCGGCCGGTATCAGCGCGGCGCGACCGCACACGCCCGGCGGTCCCCGCCCGGCAAAGGCGGCGGTGGTGTTCTCGTACGCCGGGGCGATCGCGGCCGCGATCAATGCATTGATCGTCATCGGGTGGGCCGCGTCGGCCACCCGCAAGGGCCCGCTCGATCAACTGCGGGTGGACCCGCGCGAGACCGCCGGGTGGCTGGCCGACCTGACCGCGGTGGCCGGGATCGACGTCCTCGCCGTGATCGCAAGCGCCACCTGGGTCGTGCTGGTTCTGCGTCTGGCCATCCCGCTGTGGCTGCGCGCGCTGGCGTCGACCGCGGCCTTCTTTACGCTGATCGTCATCACGGTGGCGATGTCGATGAGCAACGCCGCGGTCACGGAGTTGCAGAAACCTCGATCGGAAGTGTTCCTCGACGACGGCTCCCTCGACACGCGTCTCCTGCTGGGCGCCACGCCGGGACGGCTCGCGACCCTGCGCATGGACATGGGCGTCGCGATCGTGGAACTCCAGGACGGCACCGGCACGATGACCGTCATCGGGCGGCAGTCGATCGTCAGCATGCTGGAGACTGGTTTGAGCGCTCCGTAGCGGCCTCCGGCCGCACACTCGCTTTCGTACGACCCGCCGAATTCATCCGGCGGGTCTGGGCGGACGTGCAAGGACAAACGCGCGGCGTACGGTCCTTTGGGATTACCCGTAACGCTCGATCGTCTCCACCACGATCTTGTGCACCGCGAACGGCTGCCGGATCGTCACCCAGAACGCGTCGAAGACGTCGCTGCCGGCGGTCGCGAAGCCGATCGTGCCGAGGCCGAACAGACGCTCGCGCAGCGGCCGGAAGACGCTCGCGTGCTGAATGTCGCGAAGCGCCGCATCGAAGACCGTCACCCGGAGCACGCCCGATCTGCGCATGACACGGCGGTCGGTGAGCACGTAGACGAGCCCCCACCATTCCACGCACCGCCAGACTGTCCAACCGGCCCCGACGGCCGCGCCGAGCGCGTACGCCGCCGGCTCCGACCAGGGGATCCAGGCGATTCGGATGGCCATCAGGGCCAGCGTCAGCGTCACCACCGCGATAATCGTCAGGCTCGCCAGCGACGAGAGTCCCACGTACAGCACGCTGGGCCGCAGGAGAAGGATGATGATCTCGTCGTCGGCGATGGTGCCGGCCGGCAGTGCCGATTCGATCCGCTGGGCCGACAGGACCGGGACCTCGGTCGCCCCCGGGCTCGCCGCGGCCCACCGGGCGCTGCGGCCGGCGACGCGGCGGGTCACATGGCCTCCTCGCGGAGCGTGCCGATCACCGAGAGGTTGCGGTAGTAGTTGTCGAAGTCGAGCCCGTACCCCACGACGAAGACGTCGGGGATGTCGAAGCCGATGTACTCGCATGGCGTGGCCATCGCGGACGGCCGCTGCTTGCGCAGCAGAACGCACGCCCGCAGCGACGCCGGGTTTTGCCGCGAGAGTTCGGCACGGACGAGTTTCAGCGTACCGCCGGAGTCGAGAATGTCGTCGACGATCAGCACGTGCTTGCCTTCGATGCTCCCGTCGATGCCGTCGATCAACTGCGCGCCCTGGCTCGCGGTCGCCCGTCCCGGATAACTCTTGACCGTCACCAGTTCGATGCGGAGTTTCTGGGGAAGCTGGCGGATGAGGTCGGCGACGAAGATCACGCTGCCGGTCAGGATCGACACGAGCACGATCTCGCTGTCCTCGGGCAACTCGTCGAGGTCGCGACTGATCTCCCGGGCGAGCGCACCGACGCGCGCGGCGATCTGATCGCTGTCGAAAAGGATCTTGTCGAGATCAGCCTTCACTTGATGACCCGGGAGCGTCTTCAATGGATCGCCAGTCTATCAACTCGCCGGGGTTTCCAGCAACAGCGACGACAATGTCAGCAGCGTCGTGAACGACAGCGCGTCGGTGATCATGATCAGCACGATCGCCGAGGATTGCGCGGGGTCGATGCCCATGGAACGCATGACCAGCGGCACCCCGGCGCCCGCGAGGGTCCCCACCACCATCGCGAACATGATCGAGATGCCCGCCACAAGCCCCAACTGCCACGACGCTCCGGGCACGATCGGGAGGTTGAGAATGAGAAAGGTCGCCAGGCCCAGCGCCGCCCCGTTGCACAACCCCACCAAGCCCTCGCGTACGACCAGCGGCCCCACCCGCTCGCGCCGGACCTCGTCCAGGACGATTCCCCGGAACGTGACCGCCAGGGCCTGGTGGCCGGCGTTGCCGACGACCGCGGCGATCACCGGCATGAGGAACGCCAGGATCGGGCGCTCGGCAATGAGATCGCCGAACAGTATCACCGCGATCGCCGCGAACCCCGTGAGCAGGAGGCTCGCCGCAAGCCAGGGGAAACGACCCCGGAACTTCTGTCCGACGTGCGAGTAGACCGCTTCGCCGGCACCGGCGCCGACGGTCTTCTGCACGTCCTCGGTCTGCTCGTCGCGGATGATGTCGATGACGTCGTCCACGGTCACGATGCCCACCAGGCGATCGTCGAGATCGACGACCGGCAGCATCGAGAAGTCGTATCGCGCGAACTCGCGGGCGACCGCCTCGCGGTCGACGCTGGGGCGCACGGCCTTGACCGTCGCCTTCATGAGTGCACCGATACGCTGATCTCGACCACCCAGCAGCAGTTCACGCACGTGCACGACGCCTTCGATCCGGCCGTCGCTCGACGTCACCATCAGGTGCTGGATTTCCTCGGGAATCGATGCCGCCCGGATGACCTCGACCGCCTCGGACACCGTCATTTCGCTGCGCAGCGCCAGGTAGTCGGTCGTCATCAGGCCGCCGGCCGACTCGCGGTCATAGGCGATCAGCTTGCGAAGCGCCGCCGCGGGCCCGAGCGGCATCGCGGCAAGCACCTTCTCGCGGAACCGCACGGGCAACGCCTGGAGCAGGTCGGCCGCGTCGTCGGGCGCCATCGCCTCCAGCAGCCGCGCCGCATAACCGAGGTCCTCACCGACGAGGTCCTGGACGACCCCGACCGCCAGCGGCGTCAGCATCTCGGCCAGGGCCTTGGCCGCGGCGTGGAGGTCCATCTGCTCGAGAACGTCCGCGGCTTCTTCCTCGGCAAGCGACTCGAGCGTGTCGGCCGCGTCCGCCGCCTCCTGTTGCTCGACCGCCTCTGCGAGCACCGGCACGTCGATGGTGTGCTCGATGAGTTCGGCGACACGCTCGTCCTGCGGCGAGGCCTCGACGACGTCTTCGATGTGCGGCGGCGCGCGGTCGTCTGTCTGTTCTTCGACCATCGAACGGAGTGTAACTGAGACTGGGTGGCACGGTTGAGCCCGCGAAGAGGGCTCGGCCGTGTGAACGTGAGCTATTGCCCGGGAACACGGCCGAGCGAGCTTCGCCCGCTCAACCGTGCCACCCACTATTCTTACTCACGGCCGGAAGTCGAGCTCCTCGACCTTCCCGAGCACGGCCGTCGACACGTTCGCCAGGTGCGACGACACGCGCTTGTAGTGACGCGCCAGCAGGGAATACGCGACCGCTTCGTGCGTCTGAATGCTCTGCTCATCGCCGAGCAGCTGTTCGATCACGGCGTCGCAACTGTCGCCGATCTCGTCGGCGGCCTTCAGTGCGACCTTGGCCTGTTCCGGGTCCGACTCCCGGAAGCCGCGTCGCACGGTGTCGAAGAGTCCCTCGACACGGGTTCGGGCCGCTTCGAGCGGCTCGTGGTAGCGGGCGATGTGGAAGTCGTCCTTGTAGAACTGCCCCACCTCGAACACGTTCTTGCAGTAGTCGCCGATCCGCTCGGCGTCCTTCGCCACGCTCATCAGGACCAGGCTCGCGGCCACGTCCGAGCCGGGGTTGATGGTGAGGTGACGGACGATCTTGCGGCGGATGGAGCGCAGCAGATCGTTGATGGACTTGTCGCGGGTCAAGATCGAGTCCTTGACGTCCTCGGCGGCCGTCGTGCGTTGCAGCACCGAGTTGGCGCGGAGGAACATCCACTGGGCGTGGTCGAGCATTTCGTCGAAATCCGAGAACGCCTGGTCGAGTTCGGCTTCGGTCTTGAATACGGAAAACAGTTGCTTGAACATCATCGTTTCACCTTACGGCGCCTGCAGCGCCCACATCAAGAACTCCGTGATCGCGATGCCGATGGCGGGAATCACGAAGAACACCAACCCCAGGAAAAAGAAGGCGTACCGCTTCGACCGGGCCGCGAGCCGGCCGTACCACGTCGCCAGGCCCAGCGGCACGACACGCAACGGGTACCAGATCATGATCCCGCAGATGTTGAACAGGACGTGCGAGGCAGCGACGGTCACCGCGACGGCCTGCCCGTCGCCAGTCGCGGCGGCGGCGATGACGCCCGTGACGGTCGTGCCGATGTTGGCGCCCAGCATGAATGCAAACACGCGACGCAGCGTGACGGCGCCGGCGCCGGCCAACGGCACGATAAGGCTCGTCGTGATGGAACTGGATTGCACGAGTACCGTCGTGATAGTTCCGACGACGCCGGCCATGAGATCGTTGCGGAAGAACACCGATCGAAACAGCCGCTCCAGCCGGCTCAGCAAGGCGCCGCGGAGGTTCGTCATCAGCATCACGAGGGACCCGAGCAGCATCAACAGCCCGACGATCGCGACGGTCAGCCCGACGGCCACGGGGTTCGAGAACACGAGGTTCGCGCCGGCATCGACGAGCCCGACCACCGGCCTGGTGACGATCTTGATGGGGCTGTTGGGGTTGCCGGCGGTCTGCAGGCCCAAACCGCCGGCGATCGCACCGGCCATGCGAGCCAGCGGGTGGAAGATCCACTCGATCGGAAACAGGACCGCCACGCTCAACAGGTTAAAGACGTCGTGCACCATCGCGGCGGTGAACGCCCGTCGAAATTGACGCCGGATACGGATGTTCGCCATCGACACCAGGATGCCGGTGACGGATGTACCGATGTTGGCGCCCATCACCGCGAAGATGGCCGCGTCCAGGTGCAGCGTCCCCGCCGCCGCCATCGTGATGATCATGCTCGTGGTGAACGAGGAACTCTGGACGAGGGCCGTGACGAGCACGCCCGCCATCAAGGCGACGAACGGGTTTTCCGCGAGGGCGAAGAACTTCTCGATCGACACCTGGCTCGACGGGGAATTCATCAACATCTTCAGGCCGCCGCCCATGACGTTGATGGAGCACAGGAACAGGTAGAGGAACAGGCCCGCGTAGATGCCGCGCAACCACCCCGGTATGGTGCCTTTGCCGTCGGGCCTTCTCAACGAGTGTTCGGTTGTCTCGGTCATCGGGCCCCAAATGCACTCAGCCGACCGCTCCGGTCAGGCGCCGGATGATATCGTCGTTACGAACCCATGCCCGTCATCGAGATCGACAATTTCGAGGACCCGCGGCTCGACGACTACCGCGACATTCGCGACCGCGATCTCCGCCGGAACGGCAAGCTGTTCGTCGGCGAGCAGGCGCTCGTGGTCGAACGAATGCTCCGCCGGCCCGGCGTGACCCGGTCCGTGCTCATCGCCTCCAACTGGCTGGACCGGATCGCTCCCCTGGCCGCCCCGGAGGTGCCGGTCTACGTGACCCGACTGGCGACCATGAAGAAGGTCGCCGGGTTCGACATCCACCGGGGCGTGCTGGCGATCGGCGACCGGCAGACCGTCGAGCGGTCGAGCCTGCGCGGCGACCTGCTCGCCCGCGATCCGCTGACGCTGCTGCTGTGCGAGGACATCGCCAACATCGACAACATCGGGATGCTGTTCCGCAACGCCGCGGCCTTCGGCGTCGACGGGGTCCTGCTGAGCCCGGCCTGCCACGACCCGCTGTACCGCAAGTCGCTGCGGGTCTCGATCGGCCACACGCTGGACGTTCCGTTCGCCCGCAGTCGTGACTGGGCGGGCGACCTTGCGGACCTCGCCCGCCGCGGGATTACCCTGATCGCCGCGGCGGCCACCGAGACCGCCGTGGCGATCGACGAGGTCGCGCCGCCGCGCCGCGTTGCCCTGGTCGTCGGCCAGGAGTTCGACGGTGTCTCGCCGGCCACGCTCGACGCCTGCGATCGCGTCGTCCGTATCCCGATGTCGCCCGGCGTGGATTCGCTCAACGTGAGCGTGGCCGCCGCGGTGTGCCTGCACCGGTTCAGCACCGGGCGTCGGGTGTAGCAACGCTCCTGCGGGTCTTGATGCCCAGGCGCGTGCCCTCGCCCGTCGGCACGACCTCGTCGGTGTCGAACCGCGGCAGCCGCTCGGCGCACGGACGCTTGCCGAGGAACGTCTCGTGGATGATGTCCGCCGCCTCCTCGACGTCGTCCGTCAGGCGAAACAGGTCGAAGTCCTCCGGGCTGATCGTGTGAAACCGCTCGTCCATCACTTCGCGGGCCCACGCCAGGAAACCGGACCAGAAGTCGGTCCCGACCAGGACCACGGGGAACGGCACGATCTTGAGCGTCTGGATGAGCGTCAGCGATTCGAGGGCCTCGTCGAGCGTGCCGAACCCGCCGGGAAAGATGACGATGCCGTTGGCGTACTTTACGAACATCACCTTGCGGACGAAGAAATAGCGGAAGTCCAGTTCGACGGTCTGGTAGGGATTGGCGGTCTGCTCCCGCGGCAGCGATATGTTGAGCCCGACGGAAGTCCCGCCCGCCTCGAAGGCGCCCTTGTTGGCCGCTTCCATGATGCCGGGGCCGCCGCCGGTGATCACCGCGAAGTCGCGCTTCACAAGCAGCGCCGCGCAACGCTGGGCCATCTGGTAGTACCGGTCGGTCGATGGCGTCCGCGCCGATCCGTAGATGCTGACGGCCGGCCCCAAGCCGCCGAGCGCCTCGAAGGCCTCCACGAACTCGCCCATGATGCGAAAAACACGCCACGACTCATCACGGCCGACGCACTGGTCAACTTGTTTCTGCATGAAGGGGCTCCTGGGGGGAGAAGCTATCAGCTGATCGCTATCCGGCCTTGCCGCGCAAGCCGTTATAAACAAATACATTACATTGATTGATTTGAACCCGGGCCCGGATGTTGGTAAACTGGCGGTTCCATGCTCAAAGCAATCTCCTCCCCACGGCGAGAGCGGGCCGCCAAGGCACGCCCGACTGACATCACGACCTTCGCAAGTGCCGTTCGATACCTGTCCGAGCGGGTCAACATCGAGCGGATGCGTTTGGTCAGCTACGACGAGGCGATATTCAAGCTCGACCGGGTCCGCCAGCTGCTGGAGGCACTGGACAACCCGCACGAGCAGATCCGCATCGTGCACATCGCCGGGACCCTCGGCAAGGGGTCTACGGCCGCGATGATCGCATCGATGCTCCAGGGATGCGGTCACGGCGTCGGCCTTTACACGAGCCCGCACCTGATCGACATCCGCGAGCGGGTCGCGATCAACGGGCAGCCGATCCGCCGCAGCGACTTCACCACGCTGATGAAACAGGTGGCGACGGCCGCCGCCAGGCAACCCAACGAGCCGACCTTCTTCGAGCTCATGACCGCGCTGGCGTTCCTGTACTTCGCCCAGGAGGCGGTGGACATCGCGGTCATCGAGACCGGTCTCGGCGGCCGGCTCGACGCGACCAACGTGATCACGCCGGAGATCACGGTGATCACGCGGATCGACTACGACCACACGAAGATCCTGGGAAACACGCTGGCGAAGATCGCCACGGAGAAGGCCGGGATCCTCAAGCGCGGGGTCCCCGTGCTCACCGTCGAGCAGGACCCGGAGGTCGAAGCGGTGCTTCGCAAGACGGCGGAAGACCTGGGCGCGCCGCTGAGCATTCTCAACAAGGACATCGAGTTCAGCTGCCGGTTCGGCGCCTCGGACGACCTCGGCCCGCACACGCGGATCTGCGTGCTCACCGAGACCAGCCAGTTCATGCACGTTCCGGTGCCGTTGCCCGGCGAGCACCAGGCGATCAACTGCGGCCTGGCGCTGGCCACCATCGGCACGCTCAAGACGTCGGGGTTCGCCTTCGACGAGGTCTTGCTGAACGAAGGGCTCGCCCGCACCGTGACACCCGGTCGAATGGAAGTCGTCTGGAAGGAGCCGCGAATCCTCATCGACGGCGCGCACAACCCGGCCGCCGTCCGGGCGTTGATGCGGTGCGTCGGCGCCTATGTTCCGTACGACTCGATGATCTGCATCTTCGGCTGCTGCGAGGACAAGGACATACCCGAGATGCTCAAGGGACTGACGCTCGGCGGCGACAAGGTCATCTTCACCCGGGCCAAGGGCACGCCCCGCGCAACCCCGCCGGAGGATCTCCACCGGATGTTCTCCGAGATCAGCGGCAGGATGAGCCAGGTCGCCGCGAACCTGCCCGACGCACTGGACCTGGCCACGCGCGCCGTGGGGCGCGACGACCTGATCTGCATCACGGGCAGCTTCTATCTCGCCGGCGACGCGAAGAAGCACCTGGAGCAGCTCGCCAGCAAGCGCCAGTCGGTGTGATCGGCCCGCACCGGTACAACGCCGCGCTCGCCAACGCCATCGAGAAACGCTGGCAGGACCACTGGGCCGAGCACGGCACGTTCACCATCGGCAACCCGGGCGACGCCGGGTTCGACGAGACGCGTCCGAAGCTGTATTGCCTGGACATGTTCCCGTACCCGTCGGGCGTGGGCCTGCACGTCGGTCACCCGCTCGGCTACATCGCGACGGACATCTACTGCAGGTTGAAGCGGATGCAGGGGTTCAACGTCCTGCACCCGATGGGCTTCGACGCCTTCGGCCTGCCCGCGGAACAGTTCGCCGTCGAGCACGGTATTCACCCGCGCGTCACGACCGAGCGCAACATCGGCACCATGGTCCGCCAGCTCAAGACGCTGGGCCTCAGCTATGACTGGTCCCGCGAGCTGGCCACGATCGAGCCGGACTACTACCGGTGGACGCAGTGGATCTTCCTGCAGCTGTACCACTCGTGGTTCGACACCGAACGCAACGCGGCCCGCCCCATCAGCGAACTCGTCGAGAAACTCGACGCGGACGGTTCGTTCGGCCCCCTGGACGAGACCCGACGCGCCGAGATCCTCGATCGTCACCGCCTGGCGTACCTGGCCGAGGTGCCGGTCAACTGGTGCCCGGCGCTGGGCACGGTGCTCGCCAACGAAGAGGTCACCACCGACGGCCGCAGCGATCGCGGCAACCACCCGGTGTACAAGCGCCCGCTGCGACAATGGATGCTCCGCATCACGGCGTACGCCGAGCGGCTCGGCGACGACCTGGACCTGGTGGACTGGCCGGAGCCGGTCAAGCTCATGCAGCGCAACTGGATCGGTCGCAGCGAGGGCGCCCTGATCGACTTCCGGGTTGACGCCCATGACGACGCTGTAATCCGGGTCTTCACGACGCGCCCCGACACGATCTTCGGCGCCACCTACATGGTCCTCGCGCCGGAGCACGAGCTCGTCGCCCGACTGACGACCGGCGACCGGCAGGCCACCGTCGAGCAGTACCGCCGCGACGCCGAGAAACGCAGCGACATCGAGCGCATGACCGAAGCGGGCGGCGGCGAGAAGACCGGCGTCGCGACCGGCGCGTTCGCGATCAACCCCGCCACCGGGCAGCGCATCCCCATCTGGATCGCCGACTACGTGCTCACCGGTTACGGCACCGGCGCCATCATGTCGGTGCCCGCCCACGATCTGCGCGACTGGGCCTTCGCCCGGCAGTTCGGCCTGCCGTTGCGCCGGGTCGTCGATCCGCCGCCCGGCTACGAGCCCACGGCCGAGGAAACCGCGCTCGCGTTCGACGACGGCGGGCGAACCGTCCTGCCGTACTGCGGTCCGGGAACCGCCGTCAACTCCGCCAACGACGAGGTCTCGATCGACGGCCTGCCCGGCGCAGAGGCGACACGGACCATCACCGCCTGGCTCGAGGCCGGCGGTCGCGGGCATTTCAAGATCCAGTACAAGCTGCGCGACTGGCTGTTCAGCCGGCAGCGGTACTGGGGCGAGCCGTTCCCGATCCTGCACGGGCCCGGCGGGCAAACCGTCGCCGTGGATGAATCGGAACTCCCGGTGACGCTCCCGGAAATGGACGACTTCTCGCCGGCGGCAAGCGACGACCCCGACGCGCCGCCGCAACCGCCGCTGGCCCGCGCGCCGGAGTCGTGGCGGTTCGTGGATCGCGACGGCGTCCGCTACGAACGCGAGCTCAACACGATGCCCCAGTGGGCGGGGTCGTGCTGGTATTACCTGCGTTTCGTCGACCCGAAGAACGACGGTAAACTCGTCGGCGCCGACGCTGAGCGGTACTGGATGGGTGACCGCGGCGTGGACCTCTACGTCGGCGGCGTCGAGCACGCGGTGCTGCATCTTCTTTACGCGCGGTTCTGGCACAAGGTGCTGCACGATCTGGGTCACGTGGGCACGCCCGAACCGTTCGGCCGGCTCTTCAACCAGGGTTACATCCAGAGCTACGCCTACCGCGACGCCCGCGGCATGATCGTGGCGGTCGAGGACGTGGTCGACGAGAACGGCACGCCCGCCGCCGAGGTGCAGGACCGGACCGACGCAACGTTCTTCCGCGCCGGCGAGCCCGTCAAACGCGAGTACGGCAAGATGGGCAAGAGCCTCAAGAACGCCGTGAGCCCAGACGAGATCTGCAAGCAGTACGGCTGCGACACGCTGCGTCTCTACGAGATGTACATGGGCCCGCTGGAGGCCAGCAAACCGTGGAGCACGCGCGACATCATCGGTCCCTTCCGGTTCCTGCAGCGCGTCTGGCGGCTGGCGGTGGACGAGCAGACCGCCGCGCTGCAGCTCCGCGACCTGGCGGACGACGGCGTGGAACGACAGCTTCACCGAACGATCGCCAGGGTCGGCCGGGACATGGATCGTCTCGCGTACAACACGGCGATCGCCGCCATGATCGAGTTCGTCAACGCCGCCACGATAGCCGGCGGCCTGACGCGCGATCAGCTCGAGCGGTTCGTGCTGGTGCTGTCGCCGGCGGCGCCGCACATCGCCGAGGAACTGTGGTCGAAGCTCGGCCACGATACGTCGCTGGCGTACGAACCGTGGCCGACCTACGACGAGTCGATGATCGCCGAGGACCAGATCGAACTGCCGGTGCAGATCGGCGGCAAGGTGCGCGGCAAGGTCACCGTACCCGCCGACGCCGATGCGGCGCAGATCGAGCAGGCCGCGCTCGCAGACGAAAAGGTCAAGGCCGCCCTCGCCGGCAAGACCATCCGCAAGGTCGTCGTCGTCCCCGGCAAGATCGTCAACATCGTCGCGAGCTGACGGGCCGATCGGTGGCCCGGCGCTCAAGCCATTCGACGGCGCCGGCGGTGCCTTCCCAGGCGAATCGCAGGGAATCCGCACAGATCTTCGCCTCGGAGTGGCGGCGCAGGGGGTTCGTCGGTGCGGGGGCCGTGTCGTCGTCGTCCATGAGATAGTCGGCCACGATCGGGTTGGCCTCGACGGCGCGCTTCAGTGTGGTTCGGCTCCTGGCGGTGTCTCCGCCTTTGCGGAACGCCAGCAGGGCCCCGGCATACGCCCAGAGCGGTGAACCGTCGTCTTTGAAATCCTTCATGAGGGCGCCGGCATCGCGGTCCCGGTCCGCCTCGATGAGCAGCGGCAACAGCCGGTAGCGGGCGCCCTGGCTGTCCACGGTGTTGAGCCGCAGCATCTCGTGGTAGCGCTCGACGGCCTCGACCATCCTCTCCAGATCCTCGAGCGTTTCCGCCAATCCGTACAGCGCTCGCATGTACGGCCGCGTCCGGACCATGCCCCAGAAGTGTCCGGCGTCGGACTCGAAGAGTTCCCGGCCGAGGGACCGCTCCCCTGCCTCGACGCCTCGCTCGTAGTGTTCAATCGCCTCGTGAGGGTCCCAATGCCGCTCGGCGAGAATGACGTGCGCGTCGGCGCAGTCCGGACAGATGGCCAGCGCCTGGCGCGCCAGTTGGAGTTGGCGCCGTCCCTGGGCGTCGAACGCCTGGTAGCAGAGATCCTGGGCCTCGTCGGAACTGCCGGCGGGCTTGAACTCGATTTCCTGAATGGCGATGCCCTGGAATCGTTCGAGCGTCTGCTGAAGTTCCTGTTCGTCGGCGACTGGATGGGCCTCCAGGTAGTGCTCGATCCGCCACAGTCCCCGCTCGATTGCCCGGGGGTCGGGCACCACGCCACGGGCCATCATCGTCTGGGGATCGGGGGGATCGAGCAGGTGCGGCAAACTGAGCGCCACCGACACGCGCCCGCCGCTTGTCAGAACTTCCTTCGACCAGCGTCCGCGATCGAAATCGGCCTCGTCGCTCTCGGCCAGCGCACGGAGCAGCGATTCCAGGAAGGACAGGACTCGGACCGTCGGTCGCCGCACCTTCCCGCTGGGCATCGCCAGGATCACATATGGATACGCGCGCTCACCGGCGACCGGCAGATCATGGTCCAGCCAGAGGTCGGCATCCGGCAGCGGCATTTCGTGGATCGGGTCGAAGGCGACCTGCCAGAGCCCCCGACGCGGCAGGACCAGCTCGCCCTGATCCGATCCGCCAAGCCTCCGCAGATCTTCGGTCGATCCGAAGAGCCCCAGGCCGAACACGGCCCCGCCGGCACCGAGCACCGTGGCGTACCGCAGGCTCGCGTTCGGAACGTCCGTGTCGATCCGGATGAGGTCCACGTCCTCGAGATGGCGCCAGGGGGCGGCACGATAGAACGCCCTGGCCGCCTCCGCGAAGGATCGGATGCGCTCGACGGTCATGCCCGCCACGTCAAACGGCCCGGGAATTCCGGGGCCGCCCAGGTCATCGCTCATCGCCTGCAGGATGCGGTTGACAGCCAGCAGCGAATCACGATGTACGACTTCAATTTCGAGTTCGGCGAGCGCTTCGGTGAGATAGACCGCCAGCGCAGAATCGTTGACTTCAAGCTTGCCGGGGCGGTAACCGGCCAGTCGCTCGTTGCACGCGAAATCGACCAGGGCAGTCAGCGCATCGGACGGGTCGAGTTCGGCGGGAAGATCCGCCGATCCCATGTGCACCAACTCGGTGTGAAGACTGATCCACAGAGGCACGGTGCAGCGGAAGGGTTTCTTCCCCGGCTCCGCGACCCAGGCCGGCAGGCGCACGAGGCCGCCCTGCCATACTTCGCGTGGCCGTTGCGACAGTGTCCGCAACCGTTCGATCTGGAGCTTTGGCATTCGTCAACCTCCGGTGACATCGTAAGAAATGCCTCGCCACCCCGGCGACCGGCGGTGCGTTGTGGAGAAATCGACACCGACCTGGCCCGCGCGAGAATCAGGCTGCGTTTCGGCAGTTGTTCTGGATATTGGTTAGGAATCTGTTAGGATGCGGTGGATCAGCCGTTTCAGCCTTGTCATCGCCTATCGGGGAGAACTCAGATGATTGCAGGATGCACCGATTTCGGGGCCCGGACGGGTACCAGGATCGCCGAGGCCGTACCCGGGCTCACCGTCGAGTTGCAGGGCGGCCTGTCCGCGGCGGAGGCGGACAAGCGCGTCGCCCAGGCCCACCGGGCCGGCGACATCGGGGCGCGGGCGCTGGCCTTCTACCTCGCGGACCTCGCCGATCGCGGCGTCTACCAGGAACTCGGGTTCCGCAGCGTCGAGCACTACGCCGAGACGCGCTACCACATCAGGCCGCCGACGACCCGCCGGTACGTCATCGTCGGCCGCGCGCTGCTGGATCTGCCCGAGATCGACCGGGCCCTTTGCGAGGGCACGCTCTTCTGGTCGCAGGTGCGCGAGCTGGTTCGCATCGCGGTCCCGGAGACCGAGGCCCAGTGGCTCGAATGGGCGCGCGGCCGGTCGGCCCGCGAGATCACCGCCCAGGTGAGTATTCGCCGCAAGGGCGAGCGGCCGACCGACCCGGCGCGGCGTCGCATCCGTAGTGCGTCGTTCAGGCCCGACGGTCGCATGAACGCACTGCAGTGGGAGAAATGGAACACCGCTCGCGCAAAGCTCGAAGCAGAACTCGACCGGCCGGTCACCGACACCGAGATGATGGAGCGGATGGCCGACCTGCTGCTGAGCACGCGCGCCGACGGCACTGTCCCGGGCCGCATGCCCGTCAACGACTCGCACTACACGGTCGTCACCGTCCGCGACGCCGCGACCGGGACGACGTCGGTGGTGACCGACGCCGGCCTGATCGAGCTCGACGCCCCGGACACCCTGGACGCCGACGAGAACACCGGTCCGGAGACGCCTGTCGAGGACCGCGACGTCCCGACGTCGCCGACACTCCGCCGGGCGATCCTCGCCCGCGACTGCTACCGGTGTCTCATCTGCCACGGCCGCCGAAACCTGACCGTCCATCACATCGAATGGCTCATCTTCGGCGGCCGGACGATCCCCGAGAACCTCATGACCGCCTGCGACGGCTGCCACGGCCTGGTCCACGACCGGTTGATCGTCGTCCGCGGGACGATCGCCGGTGGGTTGCAGTTCTTCGACGCCGAGGGCCGGAACCTGCGGGCACTCGGCCCGTCCGCCCGCGAGGTCGTCGAGGGCATGATTCTTGTTTCACGTGAAACAAACGCCCCTGACGAGCAACCAGAGGCTGTTTCACGTGAAACAAGACCGCGGAGCCTGTCGGACCTCGTCGGCCAGCGAACGGCGGTGACGAATCTCCGCCGGGCCGTGCGGGCAGCGCGTCGCCGCGGCGAAAACGCGCCGCACATACTGCTCACCGGACCGCCGGGCCTCGGCAAGACGAGCCTCGCACATGCGATCGCCGGCGAGATGGGGGTGTCGCTCTCGGTAGCCGGCGCCCCGCTGATCGGCGAACCGCAAGAGCTGCTGCGGCACCTGGCATCGTTGCGGGATGGCGACATCCTCTTTCTGGACGAGATCCACCGGCTGCCGCCACGCGTCGCAGAGACACTCTACGAGGCGATGGAGGACGGCACGGTCAGTTGCCTGGGCGAGACCAGGCGGCTCGCGCGGTTCACAGTCATCGGCGCGACCACGGACGAGGACATGTTGCCGGCGGCCCTGCGCGATCGGTTCACGGTGCGGCAGGACCTGGAGTTCTACAGCCAGGACGACCTCGCCGAGATCGTCCGGCGCGCCGCCGACCGCTTGTCGCTGGCGATCGACCAGGACGCGGCCCGCAAGATCGCATTTGTTTCACGTGAAACACCAAGGCGGGCGTTGGCGCTGCTCCAGGCCGTTCGGGACGAGACCCAGTTGCGTGACCGGACTGTCATAGACCTCGGAACCGTGTCGGACGTCCTGCGATCTCTCGAAGTCGACGACCGGGGTCTGTACCGTATCGAGCGCGAGTACCTGGACGCCCTGCGCGCCGCGCGACGACCCCTGGGCCTCGGAACGCTCGCCGACAGACTTGGCAAGACCAGAAACACCCTGCAGACCGTGCACGAGCCGTTCCTGATCAGGTCCGGGCTGATCGTGCGGACGCCCGCCGGGAGGATGCTCGCTGCCTGATGGTGCTAGGATCGGCGTTGCCATGCCGATGCGTGTGTCGCGGACATTCCTGCTTGCTGTGGTGCTCTTCTTCTTGTCCGGTGCGCTCGGGCTGGGCTACCAGCTCATCTGGATCCACAAGGCTTCGCTGCTGGTGGGTGCCAGCCAGATCGCGCTGGCCACGGTGCTGACAAGTTTCTTCCTCGGCCTGGCCCTCGGCAGCCTCTTCGTCGGGCGTTACCTCCGAAGCACGCGATGGTCCCCCCTCTTCGTGTACGGGCTCTTCGAGGTGGCCATCGGCATCTTCGCGCTGCTGTTCCCGATTCTGTTTCGCGGCGCCGAGGCCGCATACGGCGCGATCTACCCCGCGCTCAGCTCATCGCCCGCGGCATTGTTCGCGCTGCGATTCATGTTGCTGTTCATCCTCTTCCTTGTCCCGACGTTCTTCATGGGGGGAACGCTGCCCCTGCTGCTCGACGGACTCGTGGGCCGCGATCGATCGGTCGGCGCACTGACGAGCTTCCTGTACGGCCTCAACATCCTGGGCGCAGTGGCCGGTGTGCTGGCCACGAGCTACTTCGCAATCCCCCTCCTGGGCCTGAGTCGCACGAGCCTGATCGCGGGGTTCTGCAACTTGGGTATCGGTGCGGTCGCCCTGGTTGCATTCCGCCGACTCGGCCCCCTGCACGCCACGGTCGGATCGGTCGTCAGACCGCGCGTGCCTGCCTTCTTCATCGTGCTCGGCTTCGCCTCCGGTTTCGCGGCGATTGCGTACCAGGTGCTCTGGGCCCGCTACTTCGGCATGGTCAGCCAGCCGAGCGTGTACTTCACCGCCGTCCTGCTGGCGGTCTTTCTCTCGGCGCTGGCGGTGGGGAGCATGGGCCTTGCACCGCTGCTGCATCATCGCGTCCGGCCCCTTCGCGTCCTGGCCTGCACACAGCCGCTGGTTCCGATCCTTGCGTTCCTGACGCTCGAGTCATGGAGTCTGGCGACCTACAGGTTCAAGCAACTGGGCCATTGGGAGGTCGAACCGCAGTGGGCCCTCTGGAGCGAGGTCGTCGACAACATCTTCATTCTGCCCTCGGTCCGGATTGCGATCGTGATCTTCCTCCCGGTGATGCTGCTGGGCGCCGGCCTGCCGACCATCATTGCCGCGGCCGTCCACCGGGCTGAAGACCTTCGTTCGACCGCCGGGAGAATCGTGTTCTGGAACATGCTGGGCTCCAGCGCCGGCGGGCTTGCGGCCGGGTACATCCTCATCCCCGTGCTGGGCCTGACCGGCGGGTTCGTCGTGGCGGCGGCGGTCTCCACTTCGGTGGCAGTGGCCGCGGAATGGCGGCTCAGCGCCGGCAGCAAAGGGCTGTGGCGCGTGGCGCGCCCCGGCTACGGGCTGGCCGCCGCCGTCGTCCTGTTCGCGCTGGTCTGGTCGCAGATCGACATCACCGAACGGACGCTCCAGGGACACGGCAACAGCAAGTTGTTCAAGGAGGACAGCCTGATCGCCATCGACGAGGGTCCCCTGACCACGGCGTACGTCTTCGACAGCCCGTCGAGCCGGAGCCTCGGCACCGGCGCCGTGCGGATGGCAACCGCTCACCGGTCGCAGCTGATGCCGCAGATTCTCCAGGGGCACCTCCCCGTGCTCTTCTACCCGAGAGAAGGTTGGCCCCGGTCGGTGCTCGGAATCGCGCTGGGGACGGGCCAGACATTCGGCGCACTGCTCCGTGCCCCGATCGAGCGAATGGACGTCGTGGACATTTCCGGTGAAGTCGTCGGGCTGTCACTGGAGTACTTTGCCCCGTTCAACAACAACCTGGCCGACGATGAGCGGGTCACGTTTCATCGCGACGATGGTCGTCACTTTGTCGATCGCGCGCCGGACGCCGTCTACGACATCGTTTCGCTGGAGCCGCCGCCACCGACCAACGACGGCATCTACCGGCTCTACTCGCTCGAGTTCTACGAGGGCGTTCACCGCGTGCTCCGCGACGGCGGCGTGCTCGCGCAGTGGCTGCCGCTGAACCTGGTCACACCCGACGATGTCCGTGCGATGATCAAGACGCAGGCATCGGTCTTTCCGTACACGTTCCTGATCCAGGAGAGTCGGGCCGACTTCCTGATGGTCAGCATCAAGACCGATGCCCCACCGCGGTTCCAGACGGCCTGGATCGAAGAGCGGCTGGGCAACCTGAAGGCCGAGCGCGGGGTCAAGGGCCTCCGCTGGGCGAACGGCAACACGTATCTCGCGGCGTCGGTCGAGGGCGTCATCTCCATGCTCGTCGCGGGCCCTGACGACATCGCCCGCCTGGAGGCCCCGTGTATTCACCGCGACGACGACCAGCGATTGAGCTACACGAGCGGGGACCGGTGGATCATGCGCCGGTACCTCGACCGCGGCCTCGAGCGGCTGTCGTTTGCGGCGTTGCCAGTGACGCCGTTTGAGGACCTCCAGGCGTACTTCGCTGATCGTCTTCCGCTCGACGAGCTCGAGGAGGATCGGGCCAGGAACCTTGAGCCGGTCGGCGGGGTCTCGTTGCCGCGGGTCACCGAGGCCACAGCCCGCTTCGCCGCAGCACGGACCGCCCAGGACAGGGCAATCGCGGCGCTGGCGGTCGCCGATCTCTATGGGCAGGGCCACAAGGTCCACGAAGCGCTCTCGTGGATCGAGCAGGCGATCGACGCTGATCCCGCGCACGACCGTCCTGCCAGCCTCCGGACCGTGCGCCAACTCGTTGCCGAGAACGCCGTGGTCTCCGGCGCCGACATCGGCACATGGATCGCGGAGCTGCCCGCGGATCGCCGCGTCTCGCCGCTCGCCGGGGCGATCGACGCGGAACTGAAGGCCTGGGCCGATCGCGACGCCAAGCGCCGGTCGCGATACGTGTGGGAGCGCGCCCGGTAGATCGCGACGTTACCGGGCCGGGCGCTGGTGGAATCCCACCTCCGAAGCGGGCCGGGCTTCATTCCCACGGTGCCGGTTCCGGAAACGGGCCGATGAACTGGGGCGATCCACGTGAATCGGGCTCGCAGAGGTGTCCATGGCCCAAGCGACTACTCAATGGCTTCTTCGGGCCGGGCTCGTCGCCGCGGGGTTTGCCCTGACCGTTGGCGGAGATCTCCACGCCGAGAACAGGCCGGACGGAACCAGACCCGGGACCGGGGACACGAACGTCCACTTGGCGATCGTCCGCCATCACTGGCAGGCCACGATCATCGAGAGCAACCACGCGGCGCTGCGGCCGGGCTCGGTCTACGACATGATCACGTACTTCGAGCAGAACTTCGGCCTTGCGCGGCCAACGTTCAACTACCGGTTCCTGGACACCGGGCTCGGCACGGCTGATCCGCTCTACCCGCTCTACCAGTCGGGGTTCCAGGCGGGCTGGAACCAGCTGCTCCCGGCGTTCTTTTCCAAAAAGAACCGGCACCTCGATCACTTCTCCACGGTCCAGACACCGGAGGGATGCCAGGTCGATGCGATCTACCTGGTGCGGCACATCGATGACTTTCCCGATCGGTATCACCTGGAGCGGGCCGCGGGCTGCACGCTCGTCGACATCGCGTTCAGTCACTACACGAGGCTCACGCCCGATGCGCAATGCGGCCGTCACGCATCTCATGCGCCGGATCCCGGTTTCGATCCGCTGGCGGCCCTCAAGCCCTTCCTCAAGGACTTCACGACCCTCACGGACATCCCACCCGGCCTGCTGAGCAGGTACGAGGCCAAGATCAGCGTCCTGAAGCCCATCAGCGAAGAGTTCAGCCGAACGGCTTGGCCGCGATACGACCAGACGTACTCGCTGGAGAAGAACTCGCTGTGGTACTACCCGAACGCGTACGAGGAAGCGTACGGAATCCGCGACCCCCGACCGCAACTCGACCTGGAACACCTGGAGCTGCCCGAGCACTTCGTGATACCCGTTTCCGATGACGTCCAGGAGACGATCGGCCTCCGGCAGGTCCTGGACGAGGGCGACTTCGGGAAGTACCTCGACCTCATGAACGGTCAGCCGGTCCCGGGGTTCGATCCGGCGACGGAACCCGGCAACGACGCGTTCAGCGTCACCCAGGTCACCGAGCGCAACTTCTACACGTCGGGTCTCGATATCAGGCCCATCGAGACGGCGGCCCGGGACATCGCCGACCCGGACCACTACAAGCTGGTGGGGATGGTCGCGCGCCCCTACCAGGCCGAGACCGACATGCGATGGACCGGAACAAGGATCATTCCCCAGGTCCGCCTGATCTATCAACTCATGGACCCGCTCGATCTCGATCGACCCGTCGAGCAGGTGTACCTCCACCTCGTCTGGGACGTCGTCGACCGCTACGCGCCGAGGGCCGAGCGCGACGTGGAGCATCGCCGCTTCCTTCGTGCGCTCGACCACAGGACGGCGGTTCACCGCAACGAACCCGGGCGGTCCGATGCGGTCACCGCGGACCTGATCCGGTCGAGCACCCGCCGGCC
>Ga0114950_10000834_pt1 | contig 22216 bp, 17 predicted proteins | sample N075metaG_FD_83503 | JGI IMG/M metagenome (GOLD analysis project Ga0114950, IMG submission 83503) | Deep subsurface microbial communities from Kermadec Trench to uncover new lineages of life (NeLLi) - N075 metaG | ecosystem: Environmental > Aquatic > Marine > Ocean trench > Sediment | place... | reverse complement strand
GATGCCGCCGGACCCTCCCGAACCGATCGTGATCGACACGGCGACGATCTTGAACACGACGAGGAGCAGCATGAATTTCCAGACCATGGCTCCTTGCAGTGCATCGTTGATGGTTTCGTAGCCCACTCCGAACACCTGGGGCAGCCACACGCCGATGATTCCGACCATGGCACCGCCGATCAACGTCTTGATCGGCGGATAAATCCGCACCTTGTCGAACAAGTCTTCCGCCGCATACAGCGCTCGCGTGAACGCCAGGGCGGCCAGCCCGGCCAGCAAACCCAGGACCGCATAGGCCAACAACTCGAAAACGTGGACGAGGCTGTAGGCAGGCACTGCGAATGCGGGGAAATCGCCCAGGAAATACTGGCTGACGACGGTGCCCATGACCGAGGAGATGACTATCGGCGAAAACTGGGACACGCCGAAGTCTCCCAGGATGATCTCCACAGCGAACAGGGCGCCGGCCACGGGCGCGTTGAAAGTGGCCGCGATACCAGCGGCGGCACCGCAGCCCACGAGCGTGCGGAGGCGGCGTTGGTCTACCTTCAGCCACTGTCCCAATGTGGACCCCAGTGCGGCACCGATCTGCACGATGGGTCCCTCTCGCCCAACCGATCCCCCAGAGGCAATACTGACACTCGAGGCAACCATCTTGGCAACCACCACGCGGGGCCTTATGCGTCCGCCCTTGAGAGCCACGGCCTCCATCACTTCGGGCACACCGTGTCCCCGGGCCTCGCGGGCGAAGCGATATGTGATGAGGCCCACGATCAGGCCACCGGCTGCCGGGGCCAGGATTTTCCACCAGATGGGGAGGCCATACAGATACTCGACAGTGTACTGGCTCTCGTGCCATGCCACCCGATTCAGGATCTGTATGAGTTGGCGGAATCCTACGGCGCACAATCCACCGAGCAGGCCGATCACCACGGCGACAAGCACCATGTAGACCTGTTCGGTCTGTCGGAGACCGTCGTGAACGCGGCGGAGGAACGCGGAGATACTGTGGATCATCGGGAGGTCCCTAACGATAGGAGGTCCCGCGCTTGGAATCCAGCTTTGCAGGCGGCGTATATTAGCTCACGGAATACGAGAGTGCGAACAAGTGAATTCCTTTGAACTCATGCCCCTTGTCGGGTTGTCCATGCTGATCCTCGCCGGCGGCCTGTTGAGCTCCTTCGGTGCCAATACGGTCGTGCGGAGCGGGATGGGACGGGCGTTCGTGACCCAATGGCGCTGGTGGGGGTTGGCGATCTACTACCTGGTCGTCGTGACCGTCGTCGTCGCGGGCCTCGGCTGGGTGCTCCGTTCCCTCGTGGCCAATCTCGACGCCGACTCATTGTTCGTATCCCCTTGGTTCTTCTTCACCTTCGGCGTCATCATTGGGCTCCCATTCACACTGCCCGCCGTCACCGGTGTATGGCGTCAACACCGAGAGGTGCAGGCGAGAGCCGAGAAAAAGAAGAAGCCGTCTTCACGGCAAGAGCGACTCGAGTTCGCCAAAGGCCTGGAGCGACAGTTGCGAGAGTATGTTGGTGACACACGGACGATCAAAGTCGAGCTTCAAGGCGACGAGGGAACCGTGCTCTTCCTGCATGGTGAGATCACGAGGCAGGAAGGAGAACGTCTCGTCGCTGCATTGCGCGCCGATATCGACGCGGTCGATTTTCGCCGGGTAGAGGGCAAGAGCGAAAAGGGCAAATGGTGGGTTCGGGTTTGAGGAGAAAGAAGTAGGAGTCGCATGCGTGTCGAGTGTGATTTTCTTGTTATCGGAACGGGTGTGGCGGGGCTCACATTTGCCCGAACGGTTGCCGGCGGGGGTCGGGTCATACTCATGTCGAAGCGCGAAGTGGTGGTATCGGCGACGCAGAACGCGCAAGGGGGCGTTGCGTCGGTGACTGATGAGCAGGATAGCTTCGATGCGCACATCGACGACACGCTGGTAGCCGGCCGCGGGCTTTGTCACCGCGACGCCGTCGAGCTATGCGTGCGCGACGGCCCTGCACGAATCAACGAGCTTCGGGAACTGGGCGCCCGGTTCACGACTCACAAGGGTCGACCCGACGAGCTAGATCTGGGGAGGGAAGGTGGCCACTCGGCACGGCGCATCGTCCACGCCGAAGATGCCACCGGCCGTGAGATGATTCGAGCGCTGCTCGAAACAGTGAGACGGCTCCCCGACGTGGAGATTTGGGAGAACCACATCGCCGTCGACCTGATCGTTCCATCCGATGACGATGACCGTGTCTGCAAAGGGGCGTACGTCATGGATACGGCGACAGGTGAAACACATACGATTCTCGCCCCGGTGACCGTCCTGGCGACGGGAGGTGCGGGTAAGGTGTACCTCTACACGTCGAATCCCGACGTTGCTACGGGTGACGGGATCGCGATGGGGTACAGAGTCGGAGCCCGAGTGGCCAACATGGAGTTTTTTCAATTCCACCCCACCATCCTCTACCACCCCGAAGCCAGGGGTATGTTGATCTCGGAGGCGCTGCGTGGTGAAGGCGGGGTGCTGCGCGATCTCGGCGGTCGTGCTTTCATGGCGAGCTACCATGAAGCGAAAGAGCTGGCTCCGCGGGATGTCGTTGCTCGCGCAATAGACACTGAAATGAAAACCAGTGGTGAGGACCACGTACACCTCGACGTGAGTCATCTGGACTCCGCTTTCGTGCGCGAACGGTTTCCCAACATTCACTCCGGATGTCTCAAGTACGGGATCGACATAACTGTGCAGCCGATTCCGGTCGTGCCGGCCGCGCATTACACCTGCGGAGGTCTCGTCACCGACCTGGATGGGCGCACCAGCGTGCCGGGATTGTTTGCGGTGGGCGAGACGGCCTGCACAGGGCTGCACGGAGCGAACCGCCTTGCATCCAATTCGCTGCTCGAATGTCTCGTGTTCGCCCATCGGGCCGGAATCGCCGCCGGGGACGCACCTCGTCCGGACTACGATGACGTCAGCGATTGGGAGGTGGGCGACGCGGTGCCAAGCGACGAGTCGGTGGTGGTGTCTCAGGACTGGGATGAGGTTCGGCGATACATGTGGAACTACGTAGGGATAGTGCGGTCCGACCGGCGGCTGATGCGTGCTTTGCGCCGGCAAGAGCTGATGGAAGAGGAGATTACGGAATACTACTGGAAATACCTCGTGACGTCGGACCTGTTGGAACTGAGAAACATCGCGACTGTGGCATCACTCATCATTCACTCTGCACTGTTGCGCAAGGAGAGCCGCGGGCTGCATTACAACTCCGATTATCCGAGCGAGAATCCCGCCTTTGCCAAAGATACGGTGCTGTCGCGCTTCGAGGGCGACATGGCCCCCGTAGGCGGACGACGCGTGAAGCTCTTCGGAGCAGGCGGCTGAGGCTCCAGCGGTTCCTGTCAGGGCGCTTCACTGGGCGCGGAGACAGGTTCCCGCCGGCCCATCGCAGCCCACAGGCCAAACGCGGCGATCAATACTATGGCAAAGCTGCACACCACCACCGGGCCCGTAGGTAGATCTGCTTGGAATGAAATGAAGAGCCCCAGGAAAGTCGCAATGGTCCCGGACGTCCAAGCGATGGCGAGCAGATATCCCGGCCTTCTGGCGAAGAGAAAAGCGATGACGGCCGGGATTACCAGGAAACTGAAGACCAAGAGTACGCCTACGATTGCTACCGACATGGTCACCATCAGCCCAAACAACGCGTAGAACAGAAAGTCCCACCAGGCGACGGAAAAACTCCCCTTGGCGGCCTTGTCCGGGTTCAGCGAGATGGTGAGAAAACGGTCTCGGAAGAACCAGTGGACGGCTCCGATAGCGGCATACACGACGGCTAGGCGCACGATATCGGGCCAGGTGACCCAGAGTAGACTCCCGGTAAGGAGTTCCTCTACATGCTCTGAGCCTCGTGGTGCCTGTGATGCGAGGAGGATCGTTCCAGCAGAAGCGACGACGAAGACGATACCGATGATCGCTTCCTGCGGCACGAAAGCGTGCTCCATCCGGCTCACGCTGAACAGACCGGCGGCCACCAGAGTGGCTGCCAACCCGACGGAATAGGCTGCGGTGGATGCCGGAATGCCCAGAAGGTTCCCGATCCAGGCCGCCAGACCGAGGTTTGCGGCAGCCCATCCCATGGCAGCGACTTGGGCGAGGGCGAGGTCGACGAAGATGACGCCCCGGGCGATGATGTGGATGCCGAGATATCCATGGAGTCCCAGGAGGACGAGAGAAGCCACAAGGGCGGGTAGCATGAGTTCCAGCACGAGTTGCTCCTATCGGTCGCGCACGGTGGCCGAGACCTGGCTCTCGAACGCCGCGCTCAATCGGGACACCCAAGTGTCGATGAGAGTGAAGTAATCGTCGATGTCTTCCTCGCCGGCCACGTGCTCCGGTACGATCACGGCTACGGCTCCTGTCCGTGACGCGACCCGCTCCACCTGACGCTGGCTGAAGTAATTCGCGGCGAAGAGAACGGGGATGTTCTCTGCGCGGATGAAGTCGATCACGTCACGCACGTGGCGCGGGGAAGCGGGGATTCCCGGCTTGGGCTCGACGTACATGGCACACGGAATCTGGAATCGAGCGCTGAAGTAAGCCCAGTTCTTGTGGTAACACACCATGCGCTGACTGCGGAAGGGAGCGGCTTTTCCCAGCCAACCCCCTACTCGTTCGGAGAGAGGCTGGCCCTGAAAGCTCTGGTTCTCGACGAATTCCCAGAACTGACCGCTCAGTGCCAGATCGAACAATGTCTCCGTGCCCAGGAGGTCCACCATCTCGTCGCCGAAGAGACTGCGTATCACGCGGTCTTCAAAGGCTTTGGTGTTCGACTCGTATGTAGCGGCGTTTGCCGGGTCCACTCGCTTCAAGACCGCCAGGATGTTGCGCGCAATGAGGATGCCGTTGATCGGATCTGAATGCACGTGTGGGTTGCCGAACACGTGAACGTCACCACCGGCTCGCGACACGTTTTGGGGAACATCCAGTAGTTGGATGCCCGCATACGCAACGACGTGACCTGGGCCGCCAGGGACCACTTTCCGGTTGTTGGCCCGATCGAGCAGGGCCGGGACCCACAGTTCGAGATCGAGGCCGGTGGAAATGAAGACATCCGCTCGCTGGATCATGGCCGCGAAGCTGGGCCTCGCGTTCACGAAATGCGGATCCTCATCGCCTCTGGCGATCGACCGGACGTCCCCAAGGTTTCCGGCGACTTCTGTGGCAATGGCTGCGTAGGTGGGCAACGTGGCCACCACACGAATCCGTTCCTGCGCCGCGACTCCCTGATTGACAGACAATCCGATGGCGATCACTCCTCCGTGAAGCAGTGCTGTGTATTTCATTTCTTCAATAGCTTTCATGTTTGTGCGGTCCCATGGCCCACATGGCTTGCAAGAGGAGCGTGTGGTTGTTGGGCCCGCCGTTTGGTCTCAGATAGTTGTACTGCATGCGTAATCGCACCCATTCACTCTGCCACCACGAGATACTCGGAACGAATTGCAAGATGTCGGGTGAGACGCCGAATCCGTTGACGTAGTCTGTGCGCGCCCCCAGTATCCAACGGCGACTCATGCGCAAATTGGCCTGCAGATATCCGCCGTTTCCGGTGAGCGTCTCTGTGGGAGTGGTCTTCTCGGCGAAATACCACTCGGCTTTGAGTTGAAAGTCGCGATACTGAGCACGGCCCGGAGGGGTCCAGCGAAACGACGCGTCGATTCCCAGCAGCTCTGTGTCCACTCCAGCGTCACCGTTCTCTCCCAGCACGCCGGTGGCTCCGATCTGGATGTAACTCGCTCCCATGTCGAAGAAACTCTGTAAGCGGGCCAGATAACTCATCTCGTTCCCCCCTTCGAACAGCACGTCGTTGCTTCCTCTGGTTGCCTCCAACGTCGCGATGAGGGTGGAGGGGCCGAGCGTGAGATTCGGCACGGTGACGCTGAGGCCGGTTTGGATCAAACCGTCTTCGCCGAGGAAGGTCGTCGCAGCCAGCGGGCGCTCGATCTCGAAGAGCGCGTGGGTGTGCCAGCGGTTGTACAGGCCGATCTCCTGGCGGAACTTTCCGATCTTCGCCCCGAATCCTCCCGGCAGGCCCACCCAATAGATGTAACCTTCCTCGATCTCGAAGCTGCCGCCCTCTTCCTCTCCACCTTCCTCGGGGGAGCCAGCAATCTCGAAATCCTCTTCGCGCGTGACGAAGATCTTGGTGCGGGTGTAGGGATCGAGCGCCGCTTGGAAGGAGAACTCGAACTCCCGTGGAGTCCAGCTCGCGTTGTTGGGCGCGCCGCCGGGTGCGATGTAGCTCCCGACTACGTCGCCGGTAACGCTGATTTCGGGGTTGAGTACCTGAAGATTGCCGGTGCGGCTTACCTGTGACGCGGTGGTGTCGGCGCGGCTAGTACCTCTTCCGGCGGCGGCACGCGCCGCCGCCCGTAGCGCGGCGAGTTCGTCTACGGGGCCGACGGTGTCGGCGCCGGCTGCCCGAAGGTTAGCGACCAAGTGCTCCAGCGAATCAACTCGGCGCAGGAGTTGGCGCAGTTGTATCAGGATCGAGTCCTGTTGTGTTGGCACCTGCCGTGCGGCTGCCGGGGTAGCGCACAGCGCAATGGCCAGCAAGCACCATGGTAGTCGTTGTTTCCTCAAGCCTACCTCCAAACCAGTAACGTCCGATTCGCTTGTCCGCTCGGACCTGACAGATCCACGAAATGCCGATGGATGAGTGCAGCGTTACTGGATCGGAGGGGCTCGCTCGCCGTTGGAGGATGGGTTGATTCGCTGGGCACCGGCGAGGGGAGAGTCTACCAACCCGGCGAGACGTCGATGCGGCGTTTCAGGGGGAAGGGCCCGGGACTCCGGGTACCCTTGCTGAGAGTGCATGGTGAGGACGCACCTGGCCTCATCGTGTACCGGAACGCACTCACTCGAATGCTTTGCCTCAATCGTCGGGTCGCTGCCAAGGGCCTCGGTACTGGCATGGACGACCGGTACCAGCGTCGCCGCGAACACCTGGAAGGCAAGGACGACTGGGGCGAGTCGGTGCCGACAACGCCTGTTCGCCGTAGAGTGGTCCTTCTTCGTACTGCGCTTGGTCACTACCTCATGCCATCCCGTGAGCGTTGGTGTAATCGTACCGCCAGATGGTGGAATTGTTTCACTTGCCAGCCGGTGGAGCCCACAATTATTAACTCCGCCGCCCCGCACTGTCCATAACGTCCCTGGCTGGCTTCAGTTTTCTGGTGGACCTCGCACGAGGCGCCGGAACGCCGCCTTGGTGCTTTCGGCAGCCGCTTCAGCCCCTGCGGTGAGGTCGGCGCCGGCGCGGCGGGCTCGCTCGATGGCCTCGAGGCCGGCTTCCTCCATCTGCTCCCGAGCCGATTCTACGGCGTCCTGGAGGCGCTCGTGCTGCTGGCGGTCGCGGACGTAGAATCCCACCCCCACACCGATCCCGAACACGATCACCCATGGGGCCAACGCACGAACGAGCCCTCTTCTTCGATTGTTCATCCAAGTCTCCGCCGACAGTCAATGGGTGTTCAAACTGTGTGCGAGGTGGCCTGGGCGTCAATGGGGAGAGGGGAGAGGGGAGAGGGGAGAGGGTCCCGTCCTCTCCCGCCCCAATGTGGCGATCAAGGGGCGGGGGCTGGGCCCTCTCCCCTCTCCCCTATCTCTCTCCCCTTCCACTGCTGGACTGTAGCGTCCGCATGGCCCCGTCGGTTACACTATCCCACATGAAGGTCCACCTCGTCGACGGCACCTATGAGCTGTTTCGCCATTATTACGCCCTACCCAACGAGATCAACGATGATGGGCAAGAAGTGGCTGCTACCGCAGGAGTGGTGGGGTCGGTGTTGTCGATGTTGGAGAACGGTGCGACCCACATTGCCGTGGCCACCGACCACGTCATCGAATCGTTCCGCAATGACCTCTGGCCTGACTATAAAGATGGCTCTGGCATCGAACCAGAGTTGCTGTCCCAATTCGGGTTGCTCGAGGATGCGCTTCGCGGTTTCGGTGTAGTAGTGTGGGCGATGGTCGAGCACGAGGCCGACGACGCCCTCGGCGCCGGCGCCGAGATGGCGGCGGCCGACGAGCGCGTCGAGCAAGTGTTGCTCTGCACGCCGGACAAGGATCTTTCACAATGCGTTGTCGGTGACCGTGTGGTACAATTGGACCGTCGCAAACGAGAGATCAGGAATGAAGAGGGCGTGATTCGAAAGTTCGGCGTGGCCCCGCTGTCCATTCCCGATTACTTGGGGTTGATGGGGGATTCCGCAGATGGTTACCCGGGGCTGCCCGGGTGGGGCGCGAAGTCGTCTTCCACGGTTCTAGCTCGTTACCACCACATCGAGGAGATCCCCGACTCCGCGGAGGACTGGGATGTTTCTGTTCGCGGTGCAGCCAAACTCGCTAACACGCTTGCACAGGATCGCGATCTGGCTCTTCTGTTTCGCCGCATCGCCACGGTTGACGTGAGGGCTCCAGTCAGCGCATCGGTAGATGAGTTGAAATGGTCCGGACCGCTAGACGGCTTCGAGGCGATTTGCGAGCGGCTCATGACACCTAGCCTCGCCGGCCGAGCCGAACGGCACGCTGTGGGGCGGTAACTTAACTGCTTCGAGTCATGACTGCCGTGTCACCCAAGAAGGTCTACATCGTTTCACACACCCACTGGGACAGGGAGTGGTATCGTCCCTTCCACGAGTTCCGGGTGGACTTGATCGGGGTGGTAGGTACGGTTCTGGATCGGTTGGAAAACGACGACGCGTTCCAACATTTTCTCCTCGACGGACAGTCGATCATTCTCGAAGACTATCTGGAAATCGTTCCCGGCGATGAGAGTAGGATGCGAGCGTTGGTGGAGGGAGGCGCGCTGTCCGTCGGGCCGTGGTATGTCCTGCCGGATGAGTTTCTGGTAAGCGCAGAAGCCATAGTTCGCAATCTCATCCTTGGCCACGGAGTTGCTGGCAAGATCGGACCGGTGCAGAAAGTTGGATATGTGCCCGACTCTTTCGGACACATTGCGCAACTGCCGCAGATTCTCCGACTTGCCGGAATCGACTCCTTCGTTTACACGCGGGGAAACGGTGCGGAGATCGACGACCTCGGCCTCGAGTACCGGTGGTCGGCCCCGGACGGGAGCGAGGTGCTCGCGATCAACCAATACCCTGGCTATTGCAACGGTGGCGAGTTGGGGTTTCATGAATCGGGGCACGCTCGCACACAGCGTGCCGTCGATGTGGACCATGCAGTAGAACAGGTGCGGAACCTCTTCGCGGAAATAGAGCAGTGGTCGCGGGGTGACATATATCTACTGAACAACGGATGTGACCACCTGCCACCACAACCAGAGTTGGGACGTATCGTCGCCGCGTTACGGGACGCCTTCCCAGAGACGGAATTCCACCACGCCAGTCTGACAGAATACGTCCGGGCGGTGGCCGATGCCGGCTTTGCCAAGGAAAGCCACCGTGGTGAGCTGCTCGGAGGCCGGTTGCAGTTCATACTGCCGGGTGTCTGGTCGGCTCGCATGTACCTGAAGCAGCGCAACGAGTACGCCCAACACCTGCTGGCCGGCTATGTCGAGCCCCTTGCCGGCTATTTGCACTTTGCCTTGGATCGCCCGTATCCCCACGGGGAGATCGACTACGCATGGAAACTGCTGCTGCAGAATCATCCCCACGACTCGATATGCGGCTGTAGCGTGGACGCGGTGCACCGCGACATGGTCTCCCGTTTCGACGGAGTGATTCAAACCGGTGAACAGGTGATCCGCAAGCAACTCGAATCGCTGGTGTCTCCGGTGGCGCCGAATCCTCCGGGAGACGAGCGAGTGGTGATTTGTGTCGCGAATCCGCTGCCGGAGATACGGACGGAAGTGGTTGAGCGAGTGGTCGTGTTGCGCGACTTCGACGGGGACGTGGACGCCCTGCAGTTGTCGGACGAAACGGGCCGGGTGGTACCACTGAGAATTGTGAGCGCAAGCTTCGTGAGACGATCTTGGGGCTTCGATTTCACCAGAGAGCCATTCGTGAGCCGACAGCTCGAGGCCTTGGAGACCCATCTCGAGGGTGTCCTCGATGACGTTTCGAGTGAAGAGCGGGATTGTATCCTGACGGTGCAGTTCGTCGCGGAGGATCTGCCGGCCCTGGGACATGCGACTTTCGTGCTGTCGGAGGGACAGGCGGACAGGGAGTTCTCTGAGCGTGTTCAAATGGTCACTGTTGTGGACGGCGTGATGGAGAACGAGTTCGTGAAGGTGACGGTTCACTCGAACGGGACGTTCGACCTGTACGACAAGGTTACGGAGACGGCGTATCCAGGGTTGAACCGGCTGGAGGACACCGAGGACGTGGGGGACGAGTACGATTACTCGCCCTGCGAGAGCGGCGAAACTGTACTCGCCGGCGACGCCGAGGGCGAAATAGGGGTCGTGGAGAGCACCGGGTTCAGGGCGGGATTGGAAGTGACCTTCCAGTTCCGGCTTCCCGCGTCCATAGAGCGCCACCGGAAGACGCGCAGCGCGGCCGGTGTCGACTGCCCGGTGAGGATCCGTATCGGATTGGCATATAACAGTCCCGTAGTGGAGCTAGACCTCTGCTTCGACAATCGTGCCAAAGATCACCGCCTGCGCGCCCGGTTTCCGACGCCGATTCAAACAGACACGATCGTGTCGGACGGACATTTCTATATCAACCACCGGCCGATTGAGCAGCCCACAGGTGACGGCTGGGTGCAGCCTCCGTCGGGAACGTATCCCCAGCAGGAGTTCTCGTTGGTGCAGGATGGTGCCCGTGGTCTTGCCGTGCTCAACCGGGGTCTTCCCGAGATCGCTGCGTTGCGCGGGGACGCTGGCTGCGCGGGTCTCGCCCTCACCCTGCTGCGGGCTGTGGGATGGCTGTCCCGTGACGATTTTTCCAGCCGGGGGTACCAGCGCGTGGGCCCCCAACTGGCGACCCCGGAGGCGCAATGTCAGGGCGAGCAGCACTTCCAATACGCGGTGGTTCCATTTGCAGGTGACTACCTTGATGCTCGGCTCAAGAGTCTCAGCCAGCGGTACCGAACACCCGTAGCTGCGATTCAAGGCGTCGCCGATCACCGCATCAAAGGAAGGAGCCTCCTGCGTAAAGAATCGAACCGAACCTGCGTGAGCGCCATCAAGAAACACGAATCACGTGACACGCTCGTAATACGGCTGTACAACCTCATGTCCGAAGCAGTGGACGAAACCCTCACCTTTGGCCGGCCCGTCTCTGCGGCGTGGTCGATCGACCTGCTGGAGGAGCGTTTCACGGAACTGAAGACCGTAGCAGACCGGATCGAGCTGGCGTTCCGGCCCCACGAGATCGTCACGATAGAGGTCGCGTTCCAGAGAAACGGCTAGGCTTGACCGCCATGGCCCCAGGAGTATTATTACGAATATTGGTGGGGTGAGGAGACAACTTGTCGAACTACTCCTGTAGTTGAGCCTGCCGCTGCTGTCACTGATGGCAAGCCCCGGCGTTGACTGGGGACTTCAAAGGTGACGGGCAGTGCGTGACCCGTATGATTTGGGCTTCGTCTAGGTTTCTTCGCTCCGCCTCTCTAGCCCTAATGCTTCGCGAAGACCGTAGTGTTGCCGTTGCGATCGAAGGTCAGAACATCGTAGGGCTCAGAGGTCGCGCCTTCCATACCAGGCGATCCCGTAACCATGCCGGGCACCGCTAGGCCCACCACGTCGGGCCGTTCCTGCAACAGGCGCCGGATATCCTCTGCTGGGACGTGTCCCTCGATCACGTATCCGTCGACCAAGCCCGTATGACAGGAGGTCAACTCCCGCCTGACTCCGTGCTCGAGCTTGACCTGGGTGAGGTCGGCGAGGTCGTGAGCGTTCACCTCGAAGCCGTTGGCCTCCAGATGGGCGATCCACTTGTTGCAGCAACCGCAGGTGGGGCTCTTGTAGACCGTGACTTCCAGCGCGCCCGCATCCTTGGTCGAGAGGCCGGCGAAGGCAGTTCCGGCGATCAAGACGAAGGTGACGCCTGTGGCAATTCCCTTCCAACTATTTCTCAAGGCCATGCAAAGCTCCCTTTGTTAGCTCATTGGAGACTAATCTATACTTTGTGTCTCGGGATTTAGACCCAGTTGGATTTATTATGAAAGGTTCCTCATGATTGGCTGTGACTCGGGACGCCCAGCCTCACGAGCAGCCTGGTGACTGACCAGGGCGGCTGGACGGTGTATGTGATCCAGACCGAGTCTGGCAAGTTGTACACGGGAATAACCGTGGATCTCGAGCGGCGCCTGGGTGAGCACCGTGCGGGGAGCCGTGGGGCGAAGTTCTTCCGCACATCGCCCCCGAAGGGGGTGGTGTATGAAGAGCGGCATGCCGAGCGGTCTGGGGCCCTGCGGCGGGAGCGCGAAATCAAGGGCATGTCACGCGCGGAAAAGCTGGAGCTAATCGGGGTGCGGATCCGAAAATAAGACCCGTTGAGGCCGGTGCCGGCTTCCATTGGGGCTTCTCAGGCTTATTTTGCTTGCTTGCCGCTTGCCCTCACGAATTAACCGGTGGAAGCATCGATGAATTGGAAACAGCTCTCTATAGCAATGGCGTTCGTCATCACGGTAGCGTTGGGTGTGCTCACTGCCGTCTCAATGGCCGGCCGGGCGGGGTTGGTGGAAATCGTCGTCCTGTTTTTTGCCGGCCTTGGCGCCGGTTTTACAGGGAAGACTGTGATTGACAACGTCCGCCGTTTGTCGCCGAATGCCGGGGTTGTGAAGGTGAAATCCACCCCCACGACGGCCAACGCCCAATCCCGGGGTCAGAGTCGGAACGAAGGAGGCCGGCAACGAGCCGGCGGAAAGAAGTCCGCCCGCGTCACAGGCAAGGTGAAGTGGTTTGACGACACCAAAGGGTTCGGATTCATCACGCCGGACGACGGGAAGAAAGACTGTTTTGTTCACCGCTCGGCGATCCAGAGTGGCAGATCGTTGTCGGAGGGCAAACGAGTTGAATTCACCGTCGTCACCGACGAGAAGGGGCGGGAAGCGGCGGCGGATGTAGTGGCGCTCTAGCCCTCACGGCCCCCTGTAATCTTTGGTTCATCCGGCATTTCCGGGGAAGGACGTTCCCGTAAGCCAGAATCGTCCCTTCAGTCACTTGCCCCGAAATTCCCGGAAGAACCCAATCTTTACCCTCCCGACCTTCTCGGCACAGCAATCGTCTCCCCGGTGCTCGGCCTGATCCCCGCGGCATCCAGCCGTGCATTGAGGTCCGGTATCGTGGTCGTAATGATCAGGTTCAGCCTCTCGATCAACGCGGGCACTCGTTCCCACGCCCGGTCGATCTGCCACAGCTGATCGGCGGTGGGCCGTGTGGTGGATCCCTCGATGCCGCCCGAGAGTCTGGAGTCGCGACCGGCCGCTGAGATCTCCTGACCAAGCTCGCGCAGTTTCTCTCTGAGCGAGTCGACCTCCTGGAGAAGTCCGGCAGGCCCATCCTCGTGTTCCTTGAGCAGTTCCTGGATTGCAGTCACCTGTTCGGTGACCGTTCGTATCGCCTGGTTGGCGTCACCAATGGATTTGCCCAACTCGGCGAGGTCTGCCAGGGCTCGTTGCCGGGCCGCAAGATCGGTGGGTGAGATCGTGATCCGAGGATCTAGTTCAATGACGAACTCGGTTGTGGCTGTTTCCCCCGCCGCTTCCAAACGAACCGTGTAGCTGCCCGGAACGACACGTGGGCTCCTAGGGGGTCCTCCAAAACCTCTACCCCCTTGCTGCTGACCTTGCTCCAGAGGTATGGGAGAGGTTGGGCGGAAGTCCCACACGACTTGCTGAATCCCGGCTGTGCCCAGGGAGTCCAGCTCACGCACCGTCTCACCGTTACCGTCGAGGATCGTGATCTTGGCTTGAGTCTCGTCGCGCCGCTGTCGAGCCGCCCCGCGGGTGTTGGGCTCGCCGTTGGATTGGGTGCTCTCGTCAGTCACGACATCGGCTTGGTCCGGGGTTTGGCCCAGGTAATACCGAATCACGACGCCGTTTGGCGGGTTGGGGGCGGAGTAACGGCTCGCGTTGAACGGCCATCCACCTGTAAGGGAATAGATCGTGGTCGCCTTGACCGGAAACAGGTGGGCAGCCGATGCCAGCACGTCGTTCGAGAGCTGCTCCAGGGGAGTGATATCCGGAAGGATCCAGATACTTCGCCCATGGGTACCGAGCACTAGATCATTCTCCCGCGGGTGCACTACGATGTCATCCACAGGGACTGTTGGAAGGTTGTTCTTCAGTTGGGTCCAGCTCTCTCCCCGGTCAAGCGAGAAGTACACGCCAATCTCGTTGCCCACGAACAGGAGATTGGGATTCCGATGGTGCTCGACGATCACGTTGACCGACCAGTCGGGCAATCCCTCGGAGACGGACCGCCACCGCCGTCCGTAATCGCTGCTGATGTAGACATGCGGTTTGTAGTCGTCGTTGCGATGACCGTCGAATGTGGCATAGACGGTTCCTTCGTCGAACCGGGACGGGACGAGCCGGCTGACGTATGTGCGCTCAGGGAGGTTTCGCACGCGAGCCGTGACGTCTTCCCAGGTCGCGCCTCCGTCCCGGGTCACTTGCACGTTGCCGTCGTCCGTGCCCACGTATAGCACGTCGGGATTGATGGCTGACTCACCGATCGTCGTAATGTTGCCATAGGAGGAAATGCCGTCGTGACGCGACATCATGCCCTTGGTCGGTAGCACGCCCATGATCTCCAGCTCGTCGCGATCGAGCTGCTTGGTGAGGTCAGGGCTGATTTCCTGCCAGTGCATGCCGCGATCGGTGGTCTTGAGCAACACGTTTGCACCGACATAAACGGTTGCGGAGTTGTGCGATGATATCACAATGGGTGCATCCCAATTCCACCGGAAGCTGCGATCCTCATCGTCCTCGGTGGGTCGGGGGACGGGACGCAACCGAGTCCGCTCCCCGGTCACGACGTTATATCGACCGAGGTTGCCGCCTTGGGACTCGGTGAACACGATCGTGTAATCATTGGGATCCGGAAGACTGAAAAACCCGTCACCGCCCCATATGTCATACCAGTCGGTGTTGCGGATGCCGTAGGTGTTCGTCGTCCGGCTGGGTCCGCACCACGAGCTGTTGTCCTGTAGGCCACCGCACACGTAGTACGGATCGCGCATGTCTACCCCTATTTGGTAGAACTGCCCGATCGCCATGTTGTCATGTTTCTTCCATGTGACACCGCGATCGTAGGAGCGGGACAGGCCTCCATCACTACCGAGGATCACGTGGTCGGAGTCGTTCGGATCGATCCACAGGGCGTGGTGATCGACGTGGATTCCCGGCGCGCCGTCATTGCGGAACGTCTTCCCGCCGTCTTCGGAAACGGCGAGTTGGCCGCCGAGTACGTAGACGCGCTCCGGGTTGTTGGGATCGATACGGATCTGACTGTAGTACATGGGCCGCGGGTCGGTATCGCTCATCTTTTCCCACGTGTCGCCGCGGTCGACTGAGCGGAACACGCCACTCTTGCGTGGCCCGCCTTGGCGCTGCGGGCCGAACCCGCCGCCGCCGGTGCGCGGATCGGCTTCCACGACCGCGTATACGATGTTTCCGTCGCGCCGGTAGATGTCGAGACCGATTCGGCCCTTGTCACCGGCGGGCAAACCGTTGGTCAGTTCCTTCCATGACGAGCCACCGTCGCTGGTGCGGTAGATTCCGCTCCCGGGACCGCCGCCGTTGAATCCGAAGCCCGTGCGACGCCGCTGGTACATGGCGGCAAAGACCGTGTTGGGGTCGCCGGGGTCCATCACCAGGTCAATCGCTCCCGTGTTCTCATCGACGAACAGGACCAACTCCCAGGTTGCTCCACCGTCCGTTGTGCGGTAAACGCCACGCTCGGGGTTGGGACCCCACAGGTGACCTACCGCGGCGACGTACACGATATCGGGATTGGTGGGGTGAATGACGATCCTGCTGATGTGTTTGGACTCTCGCAACCCCAGCTGTTGCCACGTGTTTCCGCCGTCGGTCGACTTGAACACGCCGTCACCCCACGGCGAGCTCTGCCGGTTCTGCGGCTCGCCGGTGCCCACCCATACGACGTTGGGGTTCGATTGCGAAACCGTCACGTCGCCGATGGACGCGGTGGTCTGGTCGTCGAAGACGGGCTCGAAGGTCATTCCCCGGTTGGTCGTTTTCCACACGCCGCCGGACGCGGTGGCGACATAAAAGATCCGGGTTCCGGACTCCACCACCGCGATGTCGGCAATGCGGCCCCCCATGATGGCCGGGCCGAGTTCGCGCCACTCGAGGTTGGCCACCGCCCGCTCGATCGCTGTCTGTGCAGTGAGGGGTGAGGGATGCGCCAACGCCGGCAATAGAAGGACAGCGGCGGTGGGAATGGCGGATTGCCAGACTTCGAGAAACCGTTGGGATGGCATGGTTGACCTCGTGGCTGGGAGCAGAGGAGTGACGTAACACGGTTGCGTCATGGTGGCAAGGGAAGGACGGGACGGAACCGATGCGAACGTTTCTAGCTGTACGAGTGCAGGCTCGAGTTGGCCGAGTATGACGTGGATCATGGCTAGGTTCCATAGGAGCGTGGGGCCGGTGAACGCATCGGGTCGTAGCCTCACTGCTTCTCGCCCTTCACGAACCGCGTCATCGTTGAGAGCCAGCGCAGCGGGCGGATGTACAACGTATTCGATTATCCGATCCGGCTCTTCGCGGGCGAGCACAACGAGGGATCACACGGCAGCTACCCGTATCCGGGGGAGTGGGAATCGGCTGCGGGCCTCGGGAGTCCCGAAAGCGTTCAGCAGGCCGACAAGGACTCCACCCGTGTTGTTCCCCACGACCGGTTTCGCACGGTACTCACGCCGGAGCCCGGGCGCATCGACTACAGCAGGAATCCCGAGACCGGGCTTGCTCTCGACGTGGGGTTGCGGTATTACCGTGCTGGTACTCTGCCAACGCGCGCGCAGGCCGACGGGGCCGACCTGCAGTTTCTGCATTTGTGGATCGGCCAGCTCCTCCGCTTTTAGCGCTCGGCGGACGCGGTGCGGCGACAGGTCGGAATCAACTGAAGCCATGGGTCGGTCTTAGCCGTGGCGAGAAAGGCGGAAAGACGCATGAACCACTCGCTCAAGTCCGCAGCCCTTGCTCTTGTGCTGCTGCCTTTGACGGCCGAGGCGGGAGCGGCCCAGGATCCACCGCCCCAGAAGATCGACGCCATCTTCACCGAGTTCGATCACTCCGGATCAGTAGGATGCGCGGTCGGTGTCGCACGCAACGGCGAGTTCGTTTACAAGAAGGGCTACGGGTACGCCAACCTGGATTGGGACATCCCTATTACGCCGTCCACCGTTTTTTACATGGGCTCCGTGTCCAAGCAGTTCACTGCTACCGCAATAGCTCTCCTCGCTCACGAGGGCAAGTTGAATTTGGACGACGACATTCGGAAGTACCTGCCCGGGATGCCTAGGCGCGATCCGCCGGTGACGATTCGGCAGGTGGTGCATCATATGAGCGGCGTGCCTGACATGTACCGGGTGATGGGGCAAAATGGCCTCAGCACGTGGGACCGATTCAGCCGGCTGGAAGCGTTGGAGTTGCTCGCAAAGCAAGAACTCGACTTTGCGCCCGGCGAGAAGTACCAGTACTCGAACGGCGGCTATTTCTTGCTGTCGATGGTCGTGGAGCGGGCCAGCGGGAAGTCTCTCCGGGAGTACACGACGGAGAAGATTTTTGAACCGCTCGGTATGAACGACACGCACTTTCACGACGATCCCGTGCATATCGTCAAGCGCCGGGCGATGAGCTACGGGACCCGAGAAGAGGGGGAGGAAGGCGGAGAGGGGAAGTACTACCAGAGCTACCAGGGGAACTTCGCGCTCCCCGGCGCCGGTGGGCTATACTCTACCGTCGAAGATCTGCTCCGGTGGGATCGGAATTACTTGAGCAATCAGCTCGGCAGCTCGGACTTGATGGGCGTGGTTCACACAAAGGGTGTGCTCAACAGCGGTGAAGAGTTGGGCTACGCTTTCGGGATCCGGGAAGGGGAGCACCGAGGACTTACCACTTGGGGGCACTCTGGCTCGTTCATGGGGTTCAAGACTTCCTATGTGCGCTATACGGAGGGGCGGTTCTCTGTGTGGGTGCTGTGCAACATGGGTGAGATCGTGCCCGCCAACTACGGGCGGCAGGTGGCGGAGCTGTTTCTCGAGAAGGAGATGGCGGCCGTCGAAGAGGGGCGGCAGAATCGATAATCCGTACTAGCGGTCTGTCATCGAGCCCGCTCTAGGTTGGCGGGCGAGCGCCTCGTTGCCGGCGGCTCCTACCACCTGGGACCCCAAGGCTCTGCCTACTGCTCCAGCTCCTCCACTGAGACTCTAGGGCGTCGAATCTTCCGAATTGCCGCGAGGTGTTCCCTGTAGGTGTTGGAAAACACGTGTTTGCCGCCGGCACCCGCCACGAAATACAGGTAGTCGGTCGGTGGGTGATCGAGGACTGCCTCTATACTGGCCGTTGACGGCTGGCTGATGGGGTGAGGCGGAAGCCCGTCGATAAGGTACGTGTTGTAGGGGGAGTCGATGCGGTAATCGCGATTTTGCAGCCGGCGTCGCCTGCCCAATGCATACACTACAGTGGGATCGGCCTGGAGACGCATGCCGCGTTCCAACCTATTGCGGTAGACTGAAGCCACTAAGGGCCGATCGTCGTCTTCGCGGGTTTCTCCCGACACGATTGACGCCAAGGTCACAAGCTCGTCCCGGGAGAACCCCATCCCCTTTGCGCGGCGGGTCCACTCGAGACGCCAGCGGCTCTCGAACTCGCGAACCATCTGGCCCACTAGCTCGGCCGGCGTGATCTCCACGGGAACGTAGTAGGCCGTTGGATAGAGATATCCCTCCAGGGTCCCGCCACGTGCATCGACACGTTTCAGCAGCTTGGCGTCTTGGGCTGCGGCAATGAAACTGTCGGGCGGCATCCCGAGCGCACGTTCGGCAGCCTCGGCGACTTCGACGAGCATCGCTCCTTCAGGAACAACCAGCTTGCCGAGTGCCGGGCCACGCTTCAGCACCTGTAGCAGTTCGCCCAGCGGTTTCCGCTCTAAGAAATACACGCCGGGACGTATGGAGTCCGTCCCGCGGCTCATGCGCGCGTATCGACTAAACGCCGTTGCGTACCTGATCACACCGTGCACCGCGAGAGACTCCGCAATAGCCTCGAGGGTCGAACCCGGCGGGATCGTCACCTCGATCCGCTCGCGCGACGGGGGTGCGGTGCATGCCGACAGCACGGCAACCCAGACCCCCAATACTCCGCTGGTCAGTGCATTGACCAATCTCGTTTTCATGCCGGTGTTGGTGCCCGGCGTGGCTGAGCGCATAGCAACCTCTAAGTGTCGCAAAACTAGACAGTCAAGGGCTCAACCAACGGTATGGTAGTAATCGAGAGAAGGCTGTGATGTAGGTCGGGGTGGGTTAGCGGTTTCTGTGGCTATCTAGTACTCCGGGCCGGAATCGTGGTGACGTATTCACGGCAGACCGCGGAGGAGGCAGAGGTTCTTGGACAGGATGACATGATAAGGAAATACGGCCACGGATTGACTGTTTGGACACGGATCTAGATTTGTGCAGCGTTGGAATCCGTGTCCTCAATAATCAATCCGTGGCAGCTTTTCCTCTCCAAAGGGCTTTGCTCCCTTCTCATACGTCATCGTATTTATGAAAAGGTGGACTACAGCACCGCTGTGGCGCGCTGCAGGTCGATGATCCAGGCAGGAGTTTCCTCCAGGTACCCCTGCACCAGCTTGATGCGAGCGAAGTAATAGCGAGCGTTCAAACCCTGGAACACCAATGTCAAGACGATCACGACAGAGTACACGGCCACCGTCAGGTTGGTCACCAGGCCTGCGGTCGCTCCCAGCGCCGCCTCGAGTTCCTCGAGTTGTGGTATCGGATGGGTGATGGCGCTGTATATGCTCCACATGCAGTACCCGATTATCAGGGTCATGAAGCCGACTTGATTCCGCCCCAAGAGTTGCGGTCCCTGATGGTCGAATCGCCGCAGCAGCCCCCGCCCGCGGAACTCGTTTCGCGCCACAATAGCCATGCCGACACCGATGACCAGCGCCGTCAGGCTGAACAGCGCAAATGGAAGGGTAATGGCGGCGAACGCGCCGATCGTCCAGCCGTTGAAGGTCGCAACCTTGGTGGCTGCGAGAATTTTCTGGGCGCGCGCATTCGCCAACGCTAGTTCCTCCTGCTGCTCTGGCGACAGAGGGCCGTCGCTTTTCGTGATGGTCATTGTGTTAGGTGTCGACTACCTACCAGACCTTGTCGGGACGGTGATCGGCTTCCCCGGATCCGGCCGGATGCCGTGTTCGTTCAAGGCATCGTACAGCGCCGGCATCTTGGTGTCGATCACTTCGTTCAACCTGTCGATCAAACCTGGCAACTTCTCCCACGATTGTTCTATCTGCCAGAGTTGATCGGCGGTGGGGAGCGTGGTCGAAGCCTCTATGGCAAAGGCCGCGCCGGCGCCGGCGCCCGCGCGCTGCAGTTCCTGTTGCAACTCGCGAAGCTCCGAACGCAGAGAATCGACTTGTTCCTGGATCGCTTCCGGAACGTCACTGGCCTCGCGAAGCAGACTGTCGATGTCGTCGAGTTGTTGGTTGAGGCGCCGCGTTGCCCGGCCCGCTTCGTAATTCGGCTTGGCCAGTTGGTATGCGCTCATCATCGCCCGCTGGCGCGCTTCGAGATCCGCCCGCGAGACATCAATTCGCGGATCGCCGCGCACTACTACGTCGGTTGTGAGTGTCCGCCCCGCGGCTTCGAGCCTCACGGTGTAGGTGCCTGGAAGCACCCGTGGACCTCTCACTCCGCCCCGGAAGAACCCACCGCCTCTGCCGCCCTGGGCCTCTCCGGGCTCCGGCGTGTACGGTGGCTTGATGCGCAAATCCCACACCACATCGTTGCCTCCGGCGGTCCCGGAACCTTCCAACTCGCGCACAGTTTCACCATTCGTGTCCAGTATGGTGATCTTCACGCCGCCGCCGTCGCGAGCGCTGCGATTCATGCCGGCTCTGGGCCCACCACCGTTGCTCCCCTGTGAATCCTCCGACACCATTTCCTCGGAACTGACATCGTCGTGCAGGTAGTAGCGGATCAGCGCACCCGATTGGGGCTCCGGAGCGGCGAACACACCGGGTGTCCAGCCTTGCCTCCTCTCGGGGTTGTAGCTCGTCGCGGTGCGAACCGGGAACAGGTGGGCCGACGAGGCCAACACCTCGGGCGTCAGTTCTTCGAGCGGCGAGATGTCTGCCACGATCCACACGCCGCGTCCGTGCGTCCCGAGCACGAGATCGTTCTCTCGCGGATGCACGACGATGTCGTCGACCGGTACAGTCGGGAGGTCGTTCTTGAGACGCACCCAGTTCTGCCCGCGGTCTATGGAGAAGTACACTCCGATCTCGTTTCCCAGGAACAAGAGATTCTCTGTCCGCGGGTGCTCAGTGACGACGTTCACAGACCAGCCATCAGGCAACCCCTTGGTGATGGCGCGCCAATTGCGACCGTAATCCTCGCTCACGTACACGTATGGTGCATAATCGTCGTTTCGATGACCGTCGAACGTTGCGTACACCGTGCCCTCGTTGTGCTTCGATGCGACGACGCGACTGACATAAGTGCGGTCGGGAAGATTGCGTATTCGGTCTGTGATATCGTCCCACGTTGCGCCGCCATCTCGGGTGATCTGCAAGTTGCCGTCATCGGTACCCACGTAGATCAGATCGGCGTTGAGCGGGGACTCGCCGATAGTCGTGATGTTGCCGTAGGAAGAGATGCCGTCGTGCCGCGAGAGCATGCGGTTTTGCCGGACACCCATGATCTCCAGTTCCGACCGATCGATGTTCTTGGTGAGGTCGGGACTGATCTCCTGCCAGGTTGTCCCGCGGTCGGTGGATTTCAAGAGATGATTGCTGGCGTGGTAGATGGTCGACGGATTGTGCGCCGATATGACGATCGGCGCGTTCCAGTTGAAGCGGTAGCTGAGCGAGTCACCATCTTCCCCGGGACGGGGAAGTGCACGAATGCGCTGCTTTTCCATCGACCGCAAGTCTACCCGATTGATGTTTCCCCCCTGTGACTCGGAGAACATGATCGTCGGATCGTTGGGATCTATGACGTTATAGAAACCGTCGCCACTTCCCACGTTGTACCAATCCCGGTTTCTAAT
>Ga0114950_10000831_pt1 | contig 22231 bp, 13 predicted proteins | sample N075metaG_FD_83503 | JGI IMG/M metagenome (GOLD analysis project Ga0114950, IMG submission 83503) | Deep subsurface microbial communities from Kermadec Trench to uncover new lineages of life (NeLLi) - N075 metaG | ecosystem: Environmental > Aquatic > Marine > Ocean trench > Sediment | place... | reverse complement strand
GGCCTACCCGAACGGCAGGGACACCGGCTCCGCGTCGAATTCCGGATCGAGTTTGCGCAACCGTCGTTGCAGCCGCTCCGCGCGTTCAGTCTGTCCCAACCGTCGCAGCCCCCGCAGGCGAAGCGTCATCAACTCGAAATCGAGGATACCGAGGCGCTCGACTTTCATGCTGGTTTCCACCGCCTCGTCGAAACGGCCGAGCCGGTCGTAGAGCAGAGCGCGCACCTTGAGCTGCGCCAAGGGTGAGAGGTCGTCATCCGCGGGTAGACGCTCCGCCAATTCGAGGATGCGCTCCGCCGCACCTTCGATGTCGACGAGTTCGTGGAGCAACACGAAGACGCGCTCCACCTCGGGGTTGCCGATCGAGCCGCCTAGCCCGGCCTGTTCGAGCAAGCGCTCAGCGGCCGCAACCGCGATGTCGAGTTGGCGGCCGGCCACGGCGAAGGCCAGCCACTCCAGTCCCGCTCTCCCGTTCCAGTCGCCGGTCAACTCGAGCGCCGAGCGCGCGGCCTGAACGTCGCCGACGGCCATCGCGAGATGCGCGTGGGCATAGGCCAGATCGCGCAGGATCCGTTCCGGACGCTCTCCGGAGTCGAGCAACGACTGCAACAGTTCCTGGGCGGTCTCGACATTGCCTGCCAACAGCGCCAGTTCGACGGCACGCACCCGCGCCAACGGATCGCCGGTCGCAACGGCGCGACGCGTCGATTCGACCTGCTCGTCGTAGAGGTGCAACGCTTCGAACATTGCGGCCAGGGCAAGCCAACCGTTCACCTCCGGCACCGGATCGCCGGTCGTGGGTGCGGTCAGTATCTTGCGGTCCAGTTTGGCGGCGACGAGTCGCAAGGTGTTCCGGCCGTCCGCTTCGATCAAACCACGCGGCGCGCGGTATTCCAGGTACGGCCGGTCGTCGCTGTGGATCTCTCCCTCGCTCCCGACAAAATCGCGCACACCCTCCGTGTCCAGCAGCAGGCGGCCATAGAATTCGTCCACCGTCGACAAGCCGGCGAAGCGCACGCGGTCCTCGCGGAACTCGCCATCGAGGAGTTCGCGGACACGTTGCGGCTGCAGTTCGAGAGATTGTTCCGACGTCAAGATCACGACGTTGCCCGCGTCTAGCCACCACACCTGAACCTCCGGGAAGGCGTCCAGCAACGTGCGTAGCACCATTCGAAGTTCCGCGTCACGCACGAAGTACAGGTGCATCCATTGCGCGAACACGCCGCCGTCGCTCAGCAGGTCGCGCACCGACTCGAAGAAATCCACCGTGTACAGGTTGGCGACGCCCGCGCGCCATGGGTTGGACGGTTCGGACACGATCACGTCGTAACGTCGTCGGGTCGTTGCGACGAACGTTCGCGCGTCGGTCAGGTACACGTGGACGCGCGGATCCTGCTCGACCGCGCCGTTGATGTGGCGAAAAAAAGGAGCCGCGGCCAGCACCGCCGGCTCGATCTCGACCACGTCGATCCGTTCGACCTGTTCCAAGCGTGCGGCGCTTCGCGCCGACACTCCGGTCCCGAACCCGATCACGAGAACGTTCCTCGGAGCGGGATGCATCATCAGTGGGATCACACCGAGCATCACCTGCGTCGCCATGTCGTCGTCCGAGTCGGAGCCGTCGGGGTGCGCGTTGACGAGCAACGAGCGCACGGTCGGCGTTTCGGTGACGGCCACGGTGGCGTTGCGGCCCTCCACGAAAAACAAAACCCGGTTCGGCGTCGACCGCAATTGCTCTTCGACCGCCAGCGGTGTGACGGCGATGGTGTGGCTGCCGTCGGTATCCGAGTTGATGAACAATCGTGGTTGCCAGTGCTCCGACGATACGAGCGCTGCGATGCACAGGCCCGCCGCCGCAAGAGCCAGGAAGCGTGACCTCCTGGAACGGCCGAGCAGGACGCATCCGGCGACGCCGACGAGTAGATTCACGGATAGGACCGCGCGCAACGTTCCCTCGGTCCCCAGCCACGTGATCAGCACGAAGCCCGTGGCGAGACTCCCGCCAATCGTGCCCACGGTGTTGATCAGGTACGCGCGCCCAACGACACGGCCGATCTTTCCGACATCCGAGACGAGGGCCCCGATCAGGATCGGGAGTCCCAGACCCGCGACGATCGCCAGCGGGAGGACCAGGACCGTGGCCAGGAGCGCCTTGCCCGCCAGCAGTTCCCAGAAACCCAGGCCCGGAATCTGGCGCAGGTACAAGACCCACCGCGGCACGCCCGGGAGCAGCACGATCAGCCCCGTGCCGATCGCCGTCAACAGGAGTTGCACCTCCGCGAACTGCAACGTGCGCACCGGCCGCCACGCGATCCAGCGCGCGTAGATCAGGGCGCCGAGCCCGAGCCCGAACAAGAAGACCGCTAGCACGATCGTGAACGCGTAGGCCGAAACGCCGAAGACCAGCGTGAGAACCCGGGTGATCACGATCTCGAACGCCATCACCGACGCACCCGACACGATCAACCCGAGTTGGAGGTAGCGCAACTCCCCACCACTTGCGGCGGTCGTGTCGTCACCGGCTCCGACTTCCTCCGCGGTCGGGTGTTCAACGCGGCCGGCGGCGAACCAGACCGCGGCGCCGATCGCGAAATTGACGGCGGCAGCGGCAAACGAACTACGCGTCAAGCCATAGGCCGGGATCAGCACGATGCCCGCCGCCAGCGCGCCGGCCAGCGCGCCTGCGAGGTTGACCGCATAGAACAGGCCGACGTTGCGGCGCGCGCCCTGCACCGTTCGCGAGACGCCGCGCAATAGGGCGGGGAACGTGGCTCCCATCAACAGGCAGGGGGGGAACAGGACGATCGCTGCGAGGACCAACTTCAGCAGCGTCGAGGCGGTGCCGGGAAGTTCGCCGAATGCCGCGAACAGCGTCGTCGCCCCCCGCAGGAGGAACAACCCGGCCAGCCCGTACGCGCCGATGCCGATTTCAAGCAGGGCGTAGAGGCGCAGCGGGGAGGCCGCGCGGTCGATGCGGGGTCCGAAGAAGTAGGCCCCGGCTCCCAACCCGGCCATGAAGACGGCGAGAACCGTCCCTACCGCTTCGGTCGTCGAGCCGAAGACGTACTGCAAGTGTTTCGACCAGAGAACCTGGTAGATCAGCGCGCAGCCACCGGATAGGAAGAAGCTGGCAGCAAACAGCCATCGAGTTCGGGCGAACACCGGGAGCTACGATACACGAACCCGCACGGCGAGTAGCAATTCACCACGGCTAGAAAAAGAAGTGCGCCTCGATTTCGACCGAGTTGTCGCGTGCACCCAGCGTCTGGGGCGGGCCATCGCGGAAGCGAACGAAGTAGCGCAGTTGAAGGAACGGAATCGGGACCGATTCGATGCCGATCGAGGTGCGCGTTTGCGCATCGGTTTCGATATCCAGATCGGGATCCACCCAATCGTGGGTCAACTTGAGGCTGAACCCGCGCGAGATCAACACGTCGGCTTCGAAGTAACCGATCAGCCTCCGCGATTCGCCCGCGCTGGATCTGGTTTCGCGCCAATCCGCCTCGGCCAGCAACGAGAGGCGGCCGGTGTGGAATCCGCCCAGGATGCCGGCCTGGACGACCCGCGCGCCCTGCGGGAGATTGTTGGATGCCGATAGGCCGATCCGCCCCTTGCCGATCCGTCGCACGGTGAGCAAGGAAACCTGCTTCGAGCGGTTGTCGTCGCCTCCACCGCCGGCGCCGTTGGTCGCGGCCAGGTGGATCGACCACTTGCCCGGCTCGAACCCGACCTCGATACCGGTGTCCGGGTTGCTGTACGCAAATCCGGTGAACCGGCGGATGAACGCCGCGTCGTCCGGCAGCCGCCAGCCGAACGGCGGCAAGAACTTTCCGACCTTGATGTAACCGTCGCCCTTGCCGAACGCGTACAGGCCAAAGAACTCCCGCGACGATGCGCCGGACGGTCCTAGTTTTTCGTCGACGTAGAGACTCAACTTCCCGGGGATCAAGCGCACCTGCGCGTAGAAATTCGCTTCCGGCACCTCGAACGAAAACGTATTGGCGCTGTCGCCCGAAGCGATGACGAGAGACTGGGCGCGAAAATCTCCGCCGATGTTGATCCGCGCGTCGGGGTTGGCGGCGAGCAGGTTGTTTTCCTGCCTGAAGCTGAGCAGCCGCCGGGGCAGGACGGTTTGCGCGTAGAGGCTGCCGAACGACGTGCGCAAACCGCCTCCGGTGCGGTTGACGTGGCACGTCGAGCAGGCGTAGCCGGTGCGGACCGCGAACGCGGGCTCGGCCGAGACGGGTCTTGCGAACGCTCCGCAAAGAAGGATCGCCGTGAACCCGCAAAACACGAACAGGCGGCGCGCACTCACGGTAGGGCCCCCGAGTCGATCCAACTCCTGATCATGTCGATTTCGGCCTGGCTGAGCATCGGTCCGAACAACGGCATGCGGTCGCCGACGATCGTCGGCCTTCCTTCGACCTTCCACACCAGATAGGAGTTCTCGGAGTCCCCTGGAGCTACACGCTTGAGCGTGATGATTTCGATGCTATCGACATCGACCAGGCTGGCGAAACTGGCGGCCTCGCTATCGAGCGGCATCGGGCCGATCCCGCCCGGTTGGTGGCACGGGGCGCAGAGCGGCGTGAAGATTCCGGCTTGAATCGTGGCCAGCGACGTCCCCGGGGGCGGGGCCATCACACCGGGGATGCGGCTGCCGTCACCGGGGCAGCCGAGGGCATTGGCGATCGCGAACAACGCAAGCGCCGTGAGCGTCCGCGTTTTCATTCGCTTCTCGCCTGCGCTTCCGGATGCTCGCGGAACAGCCGGTACGCGAAACCGCGCCGCTGGTCGAGCGACAGCACGTAGCGCGCCAGCGCTTCCAGTCGCGTGTCGCGCAGCTCCGTTTGCGCCGTTTCGTCGAGCGCGGCGATCCGTTCCCGCGAGGGCGCCGCATCGAGGAAGGTCCGCAGGATTTCCCGGTCGGCCGCCCTCAAGCGGTACGCAGCGGAGCCCACACTCAGTGCTACATCTCGTTGGGGCGTCACCGATTCGAGCGAATAATCCTCGGCGGCGAACAACATCGCTTGATCGTAGGAGGGCATCGGCGCGCCGTTGAGACCCGTGCGTAGCGCGCGCACGACGGAGGCCAGATCGCGGCCGCCCTTGAACGGGTCGAGGCGTAAATCGAGGATCCGCATCGGACGTTCGAGTTCGTCCGTCAGCGTCGCGCTCGATGGACCGCGCCCGTTGCCGTTGACGCCGTGGCACGTCCAGCAGCCCGAGATCAGGTAGATCGCGCGGCCGTCCGTCGCGGTAGGTTGAACGCGATCGAACCGCTCGCTCAGCTGCAGTTCGTCCGGCGGCGGCGGGTCGCCGTGCAACGCATAGACGAACGCCACCAGGGAGTCGAGCTCCCGTTCCGAGAACAGATCACCGTAGCCGGACATCGCCGTCCCGGGCAGCCCGCGGCGGATCGTTCGCTTCAGGTCGTCGGGGCGCGGCAACGCGCCGGTGGGGGTCGTACGGAAGCGAAACCGGCGTGAACTGAGGTCGCGGGGCGGGGGATCGAGATCCGCGGCGGCCGGCCCGTCGCCGCGACCCGTAGCGCCGTGACACGCGGCGCACGCCCGCGCGAAGATTCGCTCGCCGGCGATGGCGCGCTGTTGCCCGAGTTCCCGTTCCAGTTGCGTGACCCGTTCGTCGAGATCGCTCGCGAACACGGCGGACACCAGCGCCGCGGCGCCCAGCAGGACGACGACGGTGGCAGGCCAGCCGGATCTGATCATGATCACCTAGGTCCCTCGGGCACCAACCGTTCCGGCATGTCGGCCAGCACGTATCCCATCACGCCCAGCATAGCGACCGCCTTGCGGAACGCCTGCGGGTCAACCTTGTCCAACGTGTCGGCGTCGGTGTGATGCCAATCGAAGTAGTGCTCGCCCACGGTCAGCAGCCCGAGACCGGGGACCCCGGAACGCATCAACGCACCGATGTCCACTCCGCCCCCTCCGCGCCGGATGCGGCCCGCATCGATGCCTTCGAGCAGTTTGCCGATCTGCTCGAGTTTGGCCAGCGCTCGTTCGTACACCGGGTTGCGCTCCTCGGCCTCCGGGTCGATGCCCGACAGGCCGAACCCGAACCCGACCGGGCGCTCGACGCCTCCGTCCATCTCGATCGCCGCCACGTGGCCGGCGATTTCCTCGTCGCTCAGGGCGTCGTGGTAGCGGCTTCCGCCGCGGACGCCGTTCTCTTCGTTGGTCCACAGGACGACACGAAGCGTTCTGCGCGGGCGCAGACCGAGTTGATCGATCAGCCGCAGAGCCTGCCACGCCGCGATGCAGGCCGCGCCGTCGTCGTGAACCCCTTGCCCGACATCCCAGCTGTCGTAGTGCCCGCCCATCACGACAACCTCCTCCGGCCGCTCGCTGCCCGGAATCTCGACAATCACGTTGAACGACTCGGCGTCCTCATGCATCTTCGCTTCCATCTTCAGACGCACCGTCACTGCGCGACCCAGTTCCGCCATGCGTCGAAACCACGCCGCGTCCTCGAGGGTCAGTGCGGCGGCCGGGATCTTCGGCTGATCCTCGTCATAGCGCAGCGCACCCGTATGGGGCGTGCTGAGACTGTGCCCGGTCGCCGAGCGCGTCAGCGCCGCGACGGCTCCCAGCGCGGCGGCGCGCGACGGTCCGCGGCTGCGGAACTGCACGGTGGCGCCGTAGCCGTTCCACTCGACCGCGTAGACCACGATCTTGCCCTCGACCTTCTCGCGGCCCAGCGCCTCCAGTTCCTCGAAGCTGCCGACTACCACGACCGGTGCGGTGAGGCCCTCGGGCGGTGTCCCGACGCTATTGCCCAGACCGAGGATGCGTAGTTCACGTTCGTACGGTGCGACAACGGTCAGACTTTCCTTCCCGCGGACCCAATGCGGCACCAGCACAGGTTGCGTGCGCACCTGCAGCCCCTCGGCCTCCATCGTCTCCGCAGCCCAGGAGATGGCCTCTTCGAGTGCCGCCGAGCCGCTCAGCCGGTGTCCGATCACGGTCGCGAGGTAGGTGAGTTTGTTCCAGCCCTCGTCATCGGTGAGGGCCGCGCCCAAGATCTGCCCGGCCTCGGTCCGGTAAGCCTGCGCGAGATCGACAGGCGGGCGTCGGCCGACGAGGGCCAGGCGTTTCCCGTCGTCCGAGAACGTGACGCGAGTGATGTCATAGACACCCTCGCCGTCCAGATCGGCGATCGGCTGCCAGCCGGAGGAATCGCCGGGCGTCCAGCGCAACAGACGGCTGTCGTCACCGATCCAGACCGAGCCATCGGGAGCCCAGGCGTAGTCCTCGCGGCCGTCCGGTGTCGCGATCAAGCGTTCCGTTTCTCCCGTGGCCGGGTCGATCGCGGTCAGCCACCACTCGTCGCTGGTCTTGTCGACGTAACTCATTCGTTTGCGACCCGGGATTCGGGCCAGCCCCCGGCCCGGAGAATCGGCGAGCACCTTCCCTGCGCCGGGCCCGATCTCGGCGAACTGCAACGTGTGCGGTTCGCCAAGCACGAACAGGATCACGGAGGCGTCGTCGACCCAGGCGTGATACCCGACCGGGCCGACGTCGGGGAGCAACAGCGTTTGCTTGCCGCTGCGCAGATCAACGCTCCACAGTTGCTGCTTCAGGTCGCCGTAGTCGCGCACCAGTGAGATGCTCCGCGTGCCCGGGATCGGCGTCGGCGAATATTCGCTCTCTGCCGTGGCCACGATTCGGGTCGTCTCGTCGGTGCGCAGATCGTGACGATAGATGTCGGTCTGGCCGTCACGGAGCGAGCTGTAGACCAGCTCGTTCCCTCCACGAAGGAACCTGGGTTGGTTGTCGTAGCCTTCACGATCGGTGACCCGCTGCGCTTCGCCGAGCCGCGACCCGTCCACCGAGAAGACGAAGATGTCGGTCGACGGAACCTGGCCGAAGGTGGCGCCCGCACTCGCGAGGACGACCAGGACGACGGGGAGCAGACACGTTTTCATGGCGACGGTACCGCTCTCTTCAAGGAGGTTGGACGCGGACCGTCGGCTCGCCCCACGACGCGTTGGAGGTTTGCATCTCCCACCGGTGGGACGAACGCCGGCCCGGTCAGTTCACCGCGGATATCGAGCGGCATGATGGTCTTGACAAGGTCGAGTGACAGGTCCAACTGAAACAGGTAGAAGAGTTTCGCCAGCGCCGCTTCGCACGTGAGGTCGGCGCCGGGGATTACGCCCGTGGCTTTCATCGCCGCTCCGGTAGCGTAGTCACCGAGATAGACGCTCCCGCTGGGACATTGCGTCACGTCAACCACGGCGACATGCTTGCTCGCTTCCGTCAGCGTCTCGATGAACTCGCGGTCGTGATCCGGACCGTTCCCGACACCGAAGCATTCGAGCACGAGACCCTGGACCGGCGGAGCCAGCGCCGCACGCAGGACGTCGATCGACATCCCGGGGTACAGGCGCAACGCCCCGACCCTGGCGTAGTCCGTGGACCCGGACGCGGTGATCGCCGCGCCGGGAGGAACCTTGGGCCCTGCGGGCCGGCGCCTGCGGAACAGGTGCCGGTTGAAGGTCACGCGGTACTCGAAGGAGACGCCGATCTTTCCCAGGGGTTGGACGTTCGGGGAGGCGAAGGCGCCGAACCCGTCGCAGTTCATTTTCGTCGTGCGGCAGCCGCGTAACAGCAGGTCGTTGAAATAGACGCAAACCTCTTTGGGCGCCTGGTCGTCTCCGGCGATCTGGAGTGCGGTGACCAGGTTCTCGCGGGCGTCGTTGCGCGGCTGGCAGAGCGGGATCTGCGATCCCGTCACGATCACCGGTTTGTCCAACCCGGCCAAGAACATCGACAGGGCCGAAGCGGTGTAGGCCATCGTGTCCGTGCCGTGGAGCACGATGAACGCGTCGTACCCCTTGAAATAGCTCTCGTCGATCTGCCGCGCGATCCGAATCCAGCCCTGCGGCGTCATGTTCGAGGAATCGAGCAGCGAATCGAACTCGTGGATTTCGTAGGTGGGCATCCCGGCGGCCTGAAGTTCGGGCATCCCGGCCATCCCTTCGGCCAGGAAGCCGGGCGCCGGTTGCCAACCGGTGCCGGAACGCTTCATCCCGATCGTGCCGCCCGTGTAGGCGATGTAGATATGTTTGGTCCGGGCCATCGTAGGAGCGCATGATAGGGTGTCGCGCCTCCGGATGGAAACCACACTCCGGGGAATGCCGTATCTAGGGCTCTGTATCGAATGCTGCCGGCTGGCTGTTCGGAGGACACATGAGACGCTGTTTTTCGTTACGGGCTCTGGCGGTCGTCCTTTCGGTTTCCTTCACGGGAGCTGGGGTTGCTCCACCCGAACCCGGCTACGAAACGATCGACTGCGGTTTCAAGATGCCCGGCATCGTCCTGACGTGCGGTTTCGTTGAAGTTCCCGAGAACCGTGCGAAGCCCGACGGCCGCAAGGTTCCAATCCATTTCGTGCGGGCCGGGGCGACCGGGGACGCGCCGTTGCCCGACCCCATCGTGTTCCTCGGCGGAGGACCGGGGGTGCACGCGACCCCGAGCGCCAACGGCATGATCTGGGCCAATCGAGCCAGGCTCGTGAAACGCGACCTCATCGTGGTGGACCAACGCGGCACGGGTCGCTCCAACCCGCTCGATTGTTTTGACCACGGGGCCGCCGCCGCCGACGTCGTCCGGGAACTCTTCAGCCGCGATTTCTTCGACATGGACACGTTCCGAGCGTGCAGGCAGGAGCTTTCGAAGAAGGCCGACCTGGCGCAATATACGACCACCGCGAGTGTTGAGGATGTAGAAGCGATCCGGCGTGCCCTGGGCTACGAGAAGATCAACCTGTTCGGTGGGTCTTACGGTACGCGCTGGGCGCTCGAATACATGCGGCGTCGCCCCGAGAGCGTGCGCAGCGCCGTCATGTTCGGGGTCGCCCCGCCATCCGAGCTGCTGGTGGAACGCGTCGCTCTCGATTTCCAGCAAAACCTCGATGCCCTGATCGCCGCCTGCGAGTCCGACGACGACTGTGCGCGAGCGTACCCGAAATTCCGCGAGCAACTCGGCCAAGTTCTTGCGGCCGTGAAAGACAAACCGGTCGAGGTCGCCGTCAGCGTCGGCGGCGAGAAAGTGTCCGTGACGATGAATTACGAGCAGTTCGTCACGGCGATGCGCTTCACGTTCTACTCGGTCCACCAGGCTGCCGCGCTGCCGTCCCAGGTGCAGGCTGCCGCGGGTGGCGACTACACGCCGTTCGCCAACAACCTCTCTGCGACTTCGATCCAGTTGCACAACATGGTTGCGGAGGGGCTCTGGGCGTCGGTGAAATGCGCTGAAGAGTTGCCGTTCATCGACTACGAGCGCGCGAAGCGCTTGTCCGCCGGAACCGTGCTGGGGACCCTGCGTCTGGAATCCGAGCGCAAGATCTGCTCGATCTGGCCGCGAGGCGCGATTCCAGAAGACTTTCACCAACCCGTGGAATCCGACGTGCCGGCGCTGTTGATTGCTGGGGAACTCGATACGGCAACGCCTCTCGACCTGGCGGAGAAGACCGTACGGCATCTTTCGAATGGTCTGCTCGTGCGCGTGGCCAAGCGTTCCCACTGGGGGCTCCGCGGTCCGTGCATCACCGGCATCGTCGATCGTTTCCTCGAAACAGGTTCGGTGGAGGGGATCGATACCGGCTGTGCGTCAAAATTCGAGCGCCCACCTTTCATCGTGAACTAGTACGTCGAGCCCGAACCCGGGCAATCTACGACGCTGCGAAACGGAGCCGGTCGTTCCATTCCTTGTGGCCGCGATGGCCGGATGGATTACCCGCCAGCAGGATGCAGTCATCGAGTATCTCCGAGAGGAGAACCGCATCTTGAAGCAATAACTCGGCCGCAGGCGTCTTCGCCTGAGGATAGGTAGGATAAGCGGGGCCTTCCTCCTAGTCCAAGGTACGGCGTCCCGATTCAGCGCCCGGTAACTCTATACTATGTGAACCGCGAAGGGCTCCGAGGAGCCTCTAGGAAATCGATTTATGGATTGTCCTGTTGGCGAAAACGAAACCTGACCCCTTTGATCGGCGAATGAAGTTCACTGACGAGAAATGTTTCGATGAGTTGCCCGAAGACGTGATGATCCGCGTGAATCGGGCGTGCAATCGATTCGAGCAGCGCTGGCTCACAGGCGAACGGCCTGATGTCGAGGCGATGTTGGACGACTTGGACCCGGCCGACCGCGACGCTTTCCTGCGCGAGCTGTTGCCGCTAGAGATCGAGTACCGCCGCCGCGCGGGGTCCGATGTTTCGTTGGAACAATACAAAGACCGCTTTCCGGACGCGGAAGAATCATGGTTGGCTGCACTCTTAGAGAAGCCGCCCGAAGAGACGGCATCTGCTGACGACGAGAATCGCGTCATCTCTCACTATTGCCTGGAGCGGCAGCTTGGCGAGGGTGGCATGGGCAAGGTGTTTCTTGCCCGCGATACGGCACTTGGTAGAGAATGCGCGCTCAAAATTCTTGCCAATAGGTTTTCGCCGAGTCTCCGCGCGCGGTGGGTGCGCGAAGCCCGCACGAGTGCTCGCTTGCAACACCCGGGTATTGCAAGTTTCTACGAATCGGGCGAAGAGGATGGCGAGTCGTTTATCGCGATGGAGTTGGTCCAAGGTCAAACGCTTCGCCAGCGCCTCACCCAAGGACCGCTTGTTGTCGAAGAAGCCCTGAGCCTAGCGGCGTCGCTCCTTGAGGCACTGGGCCATGCACATGCGATCGGAATTCTCCATCGCGACATCAAGCCCGAAAACATCATGCTGGCCGAAACGGGTCACGTCAAGTTACTCGATTTCGGGCTTGCCAAAGATTTCAAAAACGTAAAAGACGTGGAAGCCCAAACCGTTACCATGCTCACTGTCGAGGGAGGGATCGTCGGTACGGTCGGCTACATGTCGCCCGAACAACTGCGCGGCGACACACTGGACGAAAGAGCCGATGTTTTCTCGGTCGGCGCGGTACTCTACGAAGCTGTTTCGGGGCGACCGGCATTTCCTGGAGCCACACTCACCGAACGAATGGCGGCCATTCTCTCCAAGGATCCGGAGCCGGTTGGTGGGACTGAAACCCTCGACGAACTCAATACGATCCTGCGAAAAGCTCTCTCCCGTGATGCCGGGCTACGTTATCCTTCGGCGGCTGCGTTCATGTCCGACCTGCGACGTGTCGGATCGGGCGAACTGAGGAGCGGCCTTCCCGAGTCGCTGGTCGTATTCGACTTCAAGAATCTCGCGGGTAATGCGGAGGATGACTGGATCGGGGTTGGCGCTGCTGAATCGTTGTGTACTTCGCTTTCGAATGTTTCCAATCTGGAGGTAATGTCGCGGGAGAAGCTTCTGCGTGCCCAGACTTCGGCCTCCGAAATCGATCCGCGGTCTCTAGGGCTGAAGCTTGGTTGTCGATGGTCGGTCGCGGGCAGCTATCAGAAAATGGGGAATGCGCTGCGATTTACAGTTCGTCTCAACGAGCTTTTGACTGGCGAAGTGACCATGACCGGGACGGTGGATGGCACGTGCGAGGAGATCTTTGATTTGCAGGATCGCCTCACGGCTCTGGTAAAGGACAAGGTCGGGCATGCAGAGGTCCAGCCGCCGATACCAGCCAAGCCACGTCCGCGGCTTTCTGCGTACGAGTGTTACGTGAAAGGACTGCAGGCGTGGTTAAGCGGTGACAAGAGAAAGCTGGAGCAGGCCCTGCAGTGGTTTGAGCGGGCCGTGGAGGACGACCCGAATTACGCACCGACTCTGGCCGGATTGGCGGCGGCCCATGCCTTACGGTACACGTTCACAACAGATCCAACTGTTCTGGACACGGCCGAAGAATATGCTCGCCGGGCCATCGACGCCGATCCGCAACTGAGCGAGCCCCACGTTTGGCTTGGGTACATTCATTTCCACCGCGGCGCGGTCGAATCGGCATATGAAGAAGAGCAGCGGGCGATTAGCTTGGCCCCGGAAAACACCGCCGCGTATTACTTCGCCGCCTGTTTTGTGTATTGTGATCTCGCGCGGGAGTGCCAGCTCCTCTCCAGTGAAACGAACACAACCGACCCACACCAGTATCGTCGTGAAAAGGTGCTGCAACTGCTTCAGCGGGCAATTGAGGTGTACGACTTGCACGGATGGTCATGGCTGGGAGCAAGCGTGGTTCACCTGGACCTCGGGAACTTCGCGGAGTCCCGATGGTGCGCGGAACAATTGATTGAGTCGGAGGTGAGCAATCTAGATATGAAGGCGGTCGCAGAGGGCTTTCTGGGGGAGTTTCTTAGACGCACCGGCGACTATGACGCGGCTCGATCTCATTGTCTTAGCGGCATCAAGGGCTTGGATAACTCGGATAATTTTTACGGCGACACCTATCGAGCGGTGACACTCTGCACACTTGGAAAAGCGGCCTTGGCACAGGGTGATTCGGTCGCGGCCCGCGCGGCATTCACACAAGCGGTTCTTCACTCACGTGGGCGAAACCGGGCAAGAGCTATCGGACATCCGTTTGTTCATGCGCTTTGCGGTCTTGCCGAAACCGATCAGGACGAGAAATCGTTCAGAGAAGCACTTTCCTTGTTCCGCGATCGAGCCGAGTTCAATTTCGATTGGTTCTGGAACTGTAGTGACGATAGTACGTTACTGGCACTCGCACGCGGAGCGGCGGCCATCGGCAAAATCGACTTAGCGCGGCAGCTACACAAGGAAGCCCTCGATTGTGGGTCAACCGAAGCGCCTGCCGTTCAGATTCCCTAAACTTTCCAAACGAGGCTAGTGCTGTGGCAAGGGATAGGGATTTCCTTCGAACGGCATCTATGCCCTCCGACCCTTCGAGGGTCGTCAAGCAACGTCGGAGACTGCTCGCAGGCATCGACGGGCGTCAAGAGGTGCCTCGATGATGGCTCTGGTGGGTCGGTGGCGGGGTCAGGAGGAGAGAGGGTGGCTCGCAAGCCACAGTACCTCGTCAAAGGGGCCTCGATCGAGGCCGATCTGGTCGTCTCGAGACGAAGCTTCTCTAGACCTCGGGTACTCCACCCGGCGTCTAGAGATGAAGAATTAGCTTCCAGTACGGACGGCGACCGGTGGGCCTCGCTCTTCCGGACGCTCCTTCTTGCGGACGTGATCCAGGATCTTTCGCACAACCTTGGGATCGCTCGACGATCGGGTCCTTGCCCATCTTTTCGCCAAACACTACGATCGCGTCAACCGTTTCCTGCGAGGTCGTATCCGCGCGCACGATCTCCAGCAATTTCATGATGTGCGATAGAACGTAAAGAGTGAGAGAGTAGCGATCCATAGCGTCGTCAGGGCAAGCCGAACGGGTTCTTGCCACCCGTCACGGGCTTCGCCGTGTGCCCGGAGTGCGCTTCGGACTTCACGACGAAAACTCGGCTGAAGGACGCCGCCTGGCTCAACGATTGCACCTCGCCACGATCAATGACCAACTCGTGATGAGGTACCCGGGCGACGGCAGTCTATTCGGATACCGTTCACTTGCTGGTCTGCCAGCTCCGGCTGCTACGAGCAGCTGCCGGAATCCTTCGGCCGGTTACTCGAAAGACGTCTGCGCCAGGTCAACGATCCCTTCTTTATCCAGGCGAAACACGGTCCACTCGTTCATGGGCTGGGCTCTGATGCTCTTGTAAAACTCGATCGCCGACTCGTTCCAGTCGAGGACCCACCATTCGACCCGGCCACAGTCTCGTTCACGGGCCAGCCGAGCCAGGTGAACGAGCAATGCTTTTCCAATGCCTTTGCCTCGAAAGTCCGGCCGGACGAAGAGGTCTTCCAGATAGATCCCAGGCTTGGCCAAAAACGTCGAGTAGTTGTGAAAGAATAACGCAAAGCCTGCGGCCTCGCCCTCGCACTTCGCGACTATCGTCTCTGCATAGGCGCGCTCGCCGAACAACGTCCGGCGCAAGTCCTCCTCGGTCGCCTCAACCTCATGCGCCAGCTTCTCGTACTCGGCCAGCTCGCGGATGAAGCCCAGGATCAACGGCACGTCCGATTCCCGGGCCGGTTCGATCGTGACGCCCTGGGGAAGGTAGGATGCATCCATTCGCAAACCTCCAAGGAGATACAGCCATGAACCGCCCCGATCATATCGTCAACATTGAAGACGTCGAGCAGGACGGATGGACCCAGGGGAACCGCCTGGCCCTGCAGCGCCGCCAACTCGGCGCGGCCGCGGGCGGCAAGATGATCGGATGCAGCCTCCTGGAGGTGCCGAAGGGGAAGCAACCGTTTCCGTACCACTACCACACGGCCAACGAGGAATCGATCTACGTCCTCGAAGGAGAGGGCAGCCTGCGGCACCCCGGCGGCGAGACCCCGCTACGCCCCGGCGACTACGTCGCGTTCCGTGTCGGCGCCGAGGGAGCGCACGCGATCACCGCGACCACCGCGACGCTCAAGTTCCTGTGCTTCTCGACGATGATCGAGCCCGAAATCAGCGTGATGCCCGACTCTGGCAAGTACGGCCTGTTCGCAGGTTCCGCCCCGGGCGGGAAGAAAGAAGACCGGACGGTCTTCGCCTTCCACCGGCAGGGCGACAACGTTCATTACTTCGACGGGGAACCGGACTAGCGGCTACTGGTTTTCCTTCACCGCGGTGATCAGTTCCTGGATCGCGTCCTTGCCGTCGGAGAAGAACATCATCGCGTTCTCCATCGCGAACAACGGGTTGGGGATCCCGGCGAAACCGGGGCTCAGGCTGTGGGTAGTCGAATCTATCCACGTCTTCGAGATCCCAGTGGCGGACCCCGTTAAAGATCAAGAGTAACCGCCCACCGTCCCCTATACTTGCCGCGTGAACCTCGAATCCGGTCAGAATCTCCTGCACTACCGCCTTACCGAGAAGATCGGCGAGGGCGGGATGGGCGTCGTCTGGAGCGCGCGCGACACGAGCCTCGACCGCGAGGTGGCGATCAAGATCCTGCCCGAAACGGTGGCTGCCGAGCCGGAGCGGCTGGCGCGCTTTGAACGCGAGGCGAAGCTGCTCGCCGCGCTCGATCACCCCAACATCGCCTCGGTCTACGGTCTGCACGAAGTCGACGGCCAGCACTTCATCGCGATGGAGCTCGTCCCCGGCGAGGATCTCGCCGAGCGGCTCGAGCGCGGGCCGCTGGCGATCGAGGACGCGATCGACGTCGCGCAGCAGGTCGCCCAGGCGCTCGAGGCCGCGCACGAGCAGGGCGTGATCCATCGCGACCTCAAGCCGGCGAACATCCGCCGCACCCCCGACGGCAAGATCAAGGTGCTCGATCTCGGACTCGCCAAGGCGCTGATCCAGGAGAGCTCCGGCGATTCCCCCAGTCTCTCGCTGTCGCCGACGGTCACCTCCGTCGGCACGATCGTGGGCACGCTGCTCGGCACCGCGGGCTACATGAGTCCCGAGCAGGCGAAGGGGCGGCCGGTCGACCGGCGCGCCGACATCTGGGCGTTCGGTGTCGTGCTGCACGAGATGCTGACCGGCAAGAAACTGTTCGAGGCCGAGACGCTTTCCGAAACGCTGGCCGCTGTACTCCGAGACGAGATCTCGCTCGACACGCTGCCGGATGAGACTCCCGCATCGGTGCGGGCGTTGTTGCGCCGTTGCCTCGATCGCGACGTACGCACGCGGCTGCGTGACATCGGCGAGGCGCGCATCGGGTTGGGCTCGGGTGGGTCGATCGTCGGCGAGCCGGTCGTTGGATCCGCGGCGACCGCGACTGCTCCGTCCCGGCCCCGATTGCTTCCCTGGCTCCTGGTGGCGGTGCTCAGTGTCGTTGCCGTCGTTGCGCTCTGGCGCGCGTCGAGCGAGTCGACCGGCGGCGGCGAACTGCTCACTCTGGTCGCGCCGATTCCGGACGATCTCGAGTTGCCCCCCTATCAACTGGGTATGCTCGCTCTGTCCCCCGATGGAAGAAATCTGGCCCTGGTCCTCACAGAAAGAAGCCAGACGATGCTCTACGTCCGTAAACTCGACCGCGCCGAATTTGTGGAGATGCCGGGCACCGAGGGGGCGACGACACCGTTCTTCTCACCGGATAGCGAGTGGATCGCGTTTTTTGCCGACAACAAGTTAAAGAAGATACCGGTCGGTGGTGGAGCACCGGTGACGCTCTGCGATGCCGAAGGTAGCAATCGCGGCGCGGCCTGGGGCTCCGACGACTTCATCGTGTTTTCACCGCACTTCTCGGAACCCTTGATGCGCGTCTCCGGATCCGGCGGCGAACCGACGGAATTTACGACGGTCGACAAGTCGAACGGCGATCGGACGCACCGCTGGCCGCACGCGGTCGCGGGCGAAGATCTGATCCTCTATACCGTCGGGACGATCGACAGTCCGGAGAACTACGACGACGCGCGGATCCAGGCGATCCGGCCCTCGACCGGGGAGACGCACACGGTGATCGAGCGCGCAAGCATGGCGTGGTACGTATCCACGGGTCATCTCATCTTCGGTCGTGAGGGATTCCTGTTCGCGGTTCGCTTTGATCTCGACAGCCTGGAGGTTCAGGGCAAACCGGTCCCGGTCCTGGAGGACGTGAGGGGCATGCGTAACTCCGGCGTCGTGCATGTCGGCTTCGCGCGGAACGGTCTGATCGCCTACATCGCAGGCGCCCCGCGATCCAGACTCTCCCGCCTGGTCCGGCGCAGCCGTGACGGCAGGCGTGAGCCAATTACCACGACTGCACGCGGTTACATCAACCCGAATCTTTCGCCGGATCGAAAATCGATCGCCATGCCGATCGAGGGCGCGGCAACCTTCGATATCTGGAGCTATCAGATCGAACAGGAAACACTGACACGTCTGACATTCGAGGGTGACAACATCAGACCCGCCTGGTCCCACGACGGCCGACGGATCGCCTTCTCGTCGGTTCGTAATAATGCGCTGGGGAGCGTCTACGTGAAAGCGGCGGATGGAAGCGGGGGCGACGAGCTGCTCATCTCCCCGAGTCAGATCGCCAGTGACGGAGAGGTAGGTCAGGTGTTCCCGTTTGGCTGGACCGCCGACGACCAACACCTGTTGATCGAATTCACGAACGAGAACGCGGGCAATCTCGCGGTCTTCTCCGTGGAGACGGGTGAGATTGAGATCCTGCTCGAGACGCCGGCGTCGGAGACGCAACCGATGCTGTCACCGAACGGGCGCTGGTTGGCCTACTCGACCGACGAGTCGGGAGATTTTCAGGTTTTCGTGCGGGACTACCCGGGGCCCGGCGGCAAGTGGCAGGTTTCGACGGGCGGCGGGTCGAACCCGCGTTGGTCGCGGGATGGGAGCGAGCTGTATTACCGCTACGTGAAGGAGCTCTTCGCCGTGGCGATCGATGAGAGTTCCGGTAGTTTCAAGGCGAGCCGACCGACTGTCGTGTTCGACAATTTGAATCCGGTCGGGGGTCAGTACGACTACGACGTTTTTGACACGGATGAGTTTTTGTTGCTTGAGCCGGTCGGGGATGATGAGGGGCTTATCGGGGTTACGGTGATGGTGAATTGGTTGGATGAGTTGGAGCGGCGGGTTCCGTCCAACCCCTGATAAGCTTTTGCCGATGCTGGAACCGGGAACATCCCTCTCGCACTATGACGCTGGAGCGCGGTGCGCATGCCGATGCATTTCGTCGAGTCACGCGCCAACCTGCTGACCAACGACGCCGGCGACGCAGGTGGGTAGTCGAATCTATCCCAAGTGGTACGCCAAACCCTGAACACCAATAGTCTGGAGGGTGAGTTCCCGAATTGACTGCAACACCCGAGCTGCCCGCGGACTTCGAGTACGATCCTCGGTTTCTGGACGAGGCCGAGGCGAGGGCGATTTTTTCCGAGCTGCGATCGACCGTCGATTGGAAACAGGATCATACGAGTTTGTACGGGCGATGTATCGCACTTCCACGCCTGACGGCTTGGTACGGCGACCCCGGAAGCTCCTACAAGTACTCCGGGATCGTGAACGAACCCCTGCCGTGGAACGCGCCTCTTCAGCGCCTCCAAGTGGCGCTACAGCAGCGGACCGGCGTCAGTTACAACAGCGTGCTGCTGAATCTCTACCGCGACGGTTCCGACGGCGTAGGCTGGCACAGTGATGACGAGCGGGAGCTGGGGAACACACCGACCATCGCTTCGCTCAGCCTTGGGGAGGTTCGGAGATTCCGCCTCCGCCACAAGCGCACGAAAGAGTCGATCAACGTGGAACTCGCCAATGGAAGCCTGCTGGTGATGAGGGGTCACTCCCAGCGCGATTGGGAGCACTGCGTTCCGAAATCGAAGAAGGTCCTGGGGGAGCGAATCAACACGACATTTCGCCTGGTGACCTAGCCGCCTTCCACCGGCCCCAGGTATCTGTCGAACCAGTCGAGCGCCTCACGGATAAATTCGTTCGGCGACACCGGCACGTGCCCGCCGTCGATCACCGCCAGGTGTTTGTCCTCGTCGGGCGCGCCCAGGAACCCGAGCGCCGGCTTGACGTTCGTTTCGATGGGGAGGTTGAAGTCGTTGCGACTGTTGATCATCAGCGTGGGCACCATCGCCCGCGGAAAGAAGTTGATCGGCAGTGCCTCCGGCGGACGCTCCGATGAGTAACGGTAGAGTCCGCCGACGAGTAAGACGCTGGCCGCGAATCGATCCTCGATCGCCGTATGGACCGGACCATAGGTCGAGCCCCAACTCAAACCGTAATAGCCGAGCTTGCCGGTATCGATGTCGTCGCGGGTCTCCAGGTAGTCGATCGTCCTGCGGAGATCCTTGTTCATCTGAATCAAGCGGTCCCGTATGTCTATCTGTCCACTCAGCTGGACCTTTCGCTCGTAGGTCCCCTTGTAGACCGGGTAGACCAACGCCCGTCCCGAGCGCGGGATGAAGCTCGCAAACGTCAGCCGCATGTTCCTGCTGCTGGTGAGCGCCACCGCATCGGAACCGGGCATGTAAAGCACCGTCTGATAGGGCGGCCGGCTGTTTCTGGGCAGGTAGATGTGAATCGGGATTCGTTCGTCTCCGTAGGCCGCACGGATCGTCACGATCTCCTCGCGCCAGTGCTCCGGGGTCTCGCGGACCGATTCGACCCGCGCATCCAGCGGAGAATGGTCGTAGGCGAACATTCCACGGATGATCTCGAAGGCGTCGTCGCCGATCGGTTGCTCCTGTCGAAAATCGTAGACCGGATCTTCGATGCCCGCGATGGCCGCGGCGGTCAGCGCGCCGTCGGTCTGGATGCGCCGCAGGCCAAAAATCATCGAGCGATCGAAAGGGTCGGCGGCAGCCGTATCCTGATAACGGTAGCTCGGCTCGGACCAGGCGCCGCCCAGGACGTAACGATTGTTCCCGCTGGCGTTGAGGCACCATTCGCTGACGTTGCCGGCCATGTCGTAGGTGCCGAAGCGGCCGACCCCCGCATAGCTACCCACCGGCGCCGGCCCGTCGCCGGCGAGGTTGCTGACGACGAGGATCTCACCCCAGATGTTTTGCCGGGCCGCCTGGTGCCAGTGAAACACGGTCGGCAGGGACTTGCCGGACCAGGCTGCAAAGGCGGCCGCCTCGTACCAACTGATGCCGCTCACGGGGTGATCCGCGGTTCCGTCCGTGTAGGAACCGAGTTCCCATCCTGCAGGCCCCGGCCGCCCGGTGGAATCGACGAACTGCGCAGACGCTTGCTCCCAGGTGATCTCCACCCCGTCTTGCTGGAACGCTTCGTGCCAGAACTCCGGGTTCCGATAACCACCATCGTCGACGAACGCCTTGTACTGCTGGTTCGTCACCTCGTAGCGGTCGATCCAGAACGCATCGAGCTCGACCGGTCCCACATCTTCAAAACTGACGGAACCGGCCGGGACGTGGACCATGCCTTGCGGAACTTCGGCTTCCCGGTAAAGCTTGATCGAAAGCTCGGCAGCCGTGAACAACCCGCCTTCGAAGGGTAAATAACCCTCCTGCTCCACACGCATCCGCGCCGGAGCGACCACCGGAACTTCGGTCAGCGGTGTTGTCCCCAACCGGATCCAGGGTCGGTCAACGGCGGTGTAGCCTTTGACGAAGACCGTTGCCCCCGACGGCTCACTCTCGACCGATATCGGAAAAAGGACGTCCGCCGTCAACTGCTGAAGACGCGGATCGTCGGGGATCACTACGGCCACTTCGCGCAGAAGACGCATGGCGCCGTCCCAGTCACCCGTATCGACCAGGCGCGCAGCCTCCGGCAGGGCTTCGTTGCGCGCCCAACTCGTGCGTTTCGCGCGTAGTCCCAGCCAGCCGATACCGCCGAGCAGACCCAGCACCACGATTACCGCGACGATACGAAAGACCGGTCGTTGGATAAAGGATGTCGACGCAGCGGAGCGATCCCGCAGTCGCGTCAAAACCTCGAGCAACTCCTGCCCCGACGCGTACCGCTCCGCGGGATCTTTCGCCAGGCAGCGATCGACGATGGTTCGCAATTCGCCCGGCAAGCCGGGTCGAGACGACTCGAGCGGGGCCGGCTCATCGCGCAGGATCGCGGTCATCGTCTCCAGCGTCGAGTTCCCGCCGAACGGCCTTCCTCCCGCGAGCATCTCGTAGAGCATCACGCCGAACGAAAACACGTCCGTCCGCGCGTCGACGGCCCCACCCTGCAGTTGCTCCGGAGACATGTAGGACAGCGTGCCGATCACCTGGCCGTCGCGCGTCACGTAGGGTGAACCCTGATGATCGGCCGCATCGATCGTGGCGGTCGGTGCATAGCTCACCGCCGGGGCATCCGGGAGACGAGCCTCCTGGATCAACTTTCCCAATCCGAAATCGAGGATCTTGGGCTGGCCCTCGTCGGTCAGCATGACGTTGTCGGGCTTCAGGTCGCGGTGCAGCACACCCTCGCGGTGCGCCCTGGCGAGCCCCGCCGCAACACCGCATGCGATTTCGACGGCGCGCTCGACCTCAAGCGGCCCCTGGCGCACGAGCTCGCGCAGCGAGTCGCCGCGAACCACCTCCATCACGATGAAGCTGACACCGCGGTCTTCCCCGACGTCGTGCACCGTTGCGATGTTGGGGTGGTTGAACGCCGCCGCCAGCTGCGCCTCCTGCTGGAACCGCGCGCTGCGCTCCGGGTTTTGCGTCAACTCCGGTGGCAGGATCTTGATGGCGACATTGCGATTGAGCCGCGTGTCGGTCGCCTCGTAGACCACACCCATCCCGCCCTGGCCGATCTTCTTGATCAGGCGGTAGTGCAGCAGTTGCTGGCCGACTTCAATGGCCACCGCAGCCCCTCCTTCATGAATCCTTCAGCAAACTGTCCTGCATCAGCGAACGTCC
>Ga0114950_10000827_pt1 | contig 22251 bp, 17 predicted proteins | sample N075metaG_FD_83503 | JGI IMG/M metagenome (GOLD analysis project Ga0114950, IMG submission 83503) | Deep subsurface microbial communities from Kermadec Trench to uncover new lineages of life (NeLLi) - N075 metaG | ecosystem: Environmental > Aquatic > Marine > Ocean trench > Sediment | place... | reverse complement strand
TTCAACTGGAAGCCTCGCTAGAGACGCTCGTCGACCCGGCACACAAGACCATCGCCCTGCTGTCACTCGGCGACGCCGCCCGCTCCTCAGGGCGACTCGAGGACGCATCCGTTCTCTACGACCAAGCGCTCCACGAGGATCCGCAGTGCCAGTCAGCTGCCGTCGCGCAGTCTCACACTTTGCGACAGCTCGGGGACGCCGCAAGGGCGCGGGACGTCGTTAGGAAGAGCATGGAGAACATCGAGAGATTCGTGCCGCCTGACAGTTGGCTTGCCTATCGTCTCGGGGACTCCACTCGGGCGAAAGAGCTCTGGGACAAGCTCCGGAGCCGCATTCGATGACGCTCTTACTTTTCTTGACGCTGATATTTCAAGCCGCCCAGCAGACTCCGCGCGCCCCGCTTTTTCGGTCCTCGGCGCGACGCGTCGTCGTCGACGTGTTCGTGTCCCAAAACGGCCGGCCCGTCTCCGGGCTCACCGCGGCCGATTTCCAGATCCTCGACAATGGAGAGCTCCAGGAAGGGGTTACATTGCTCAATACGGCGGATGAGCCCTTGAGCGTTGTACTGCTAATGGATATGAGCGCTAGCGTTCGGGGCCAGAAACTTCAGCAATCGAGGCGTGCCTCGCGCGCCTTCGTCGACGGTTTGTCACCGTCTGATGAGATTGCCGTCATCGAGTTCGCCACACGGTACCGGCTGATCCAACCGATGGCCAAGATTACCCAGGACGCAATTTCGTCCCTCGAAAGACTCCGTGGGGGTGGGGTGACGGCGCTGCGTGACAGCCTTCACGCCGCGACGGTTTACGCTGAGTCGGGCACCGGCCGGCCACTCGTCGTCGTTTTTTCAGATGGCGACGACAATTCGAGCTGGTTGACGATGGACGATGTCGTGACGGGCGCGGAAGCATCCTCCGCGGTGATCTACGCGGTGCGCGTCAGCTCCGGCGCCGGCCTGACGCTCCTCGACGAGAACGGGCATGGTTATGTAAAGATCTCGGCGGACTACAAAGGAACGCGCACGCTCAAAAACGTCGTGCGAGCTGCGGGCGGTCGACTCATTTCGCTGCCATCGACGGAAAATCTCGAGGACGCCTACGTGGCCATTCTGGAGGAGATGCGCAATCGCTACCTCCTCGTCTATGAGCCCGTTTTGCGCGAGCCCGGTTGGCACAGCCTCGACGTCGAGCTCCGTCACAAAAAAGGCGAAGTTCGCGCTCGGGCCGGCTACTTTCTACGCGAGCGATGAGGGTTCAGCGCTCAAGTCTCTCGAAATAGGGCGGCGATTAAGTAGAGGACGGCGCATGATGCTTCTAGAGGAGCGATCATGGTTGAATTTGTTCGGGAGCTTCGCTATTCGGCTCGGGCTCTTTTGAGGACGCCTGGGTTTGCGCTCGTTTTTGTCCTGACGCTCGGGCTCGGGATAGGGGCCAATACGGCGATCTTTTCGCTCGTTAGGGGAGTGCTCCTGCGGCCGCTCCCTCATCGAGGCGGGAAAGACATCATCCATGTGCGCCAGACGGCGGTCGTGCATGCCATCCCGAACGCCACGTTCTCGGTTCCCGAGATCGTGGACTACCGGGCGGCGGCGAGAACCGCCGAGGGTTTTGCGGAGTTCTCGGCTGTGCCTTCTATTTATTCATTCGCGGTGTCGCACTTGATCCTTCCCCCGCAGCGCGGCAGCATGCCGCATGGTTGCGTCGTTTGTTCGCGCTCTCGTCTCCGCCTTCAAAACGCACCGAGACCTGGCCCTCGAGAATCTCACGCTGCGGCAGCAGCTCGCTGTCCTCCGTCGTTCGGTGAAACGCCCCCGCGTGTCGGACTTCGACCGTGGGTTTTGGGTTCTCTTATCTAGGATTTGGAGGGACTGGAGGTGGTCGCTGGTCCTCGTGAAACCGGAGACAGTTATACGGTGGCACCGCTCAGGTTTCAGACGCTATTGAACATGGAAGAGCCGGAGGCGTCGGCCCGGTCGACCCGCCGTCGCTCCCAAGGTGCGCGCCCTTATCCGGAAGATGAGCAAGGCCAATCCCCTTTGGGGGGCTCCTCGTGTACACGGCGAGCTGCGAAAGATCGGAATCGACGTCTCCCAGGCCGCGGTGTCCAAGTATATGGTTCGGCATCGGAAGCCACCGTCCCAGACGTGGAGGAGCTTTCTCGACAATCATCTGCGCGACCTGGCGTCGGTAGACTTCTTCACCGTGCCGACCGCGACCTTCCGCGTTCTTTTTGTCTTCGTGGTGCTCTGCCACGACCGTCGCCGTATCGTTCATTTCAATGTTACGGAACATCCCTCCGCGGAATGGACGGCGCAACAAATGGTCGACGCTTTTCCCTGGGACACGGCACCTGGTTACCTGCTGCGGGACCGAGATCAAATCTACGGAGGCTACTTCGACCGGCGTGTCGCTGGGCTCGAGATCGAGCAGGTTTTGACCGCCCCACGTTCACCGTGGCAAAACCCGTTCGTCGAAAGGCTCATCGGATCGATTCGTCGTGAGTGTCTCGACCACATGATTATCCTGGGCGAGCAGCACCTGAAGCGAATCCTACGCGAATATGTTGACTACTATCATTCGTGCCGGACCCATCTGTCGCTTGAGAAGGACGCGCCGGAGCCCCGCCTGGTCGAGTCGCCGGCGATGGGGAGAGTGACTGCCGTTGCGAAGGTCGGGGGTCTCCATCAGTATTACACTCGCCTCGCTGCTTGAATTCGCGGCACTTGACGAGGTCTTCCTACGGGCAACGTGTTCTTCGCCTAACGTCGCGTCCGAGTCAGCCATCAAGATACCCTTACGGCGACGACGACCGAAGCAGTCGTCAATCCTCGGCGTACTCCGTGGGTCCCGAGTAGTTCGAAAATCGCATGATCGAGTTTATGGAAGGGACAGGCTCGAGCAAAGCTCGGGTGCTGTTAAACCGTGACCTCGAGAGGGGGAGTGCGACGTCATGATGGACGCCTCAGCGCGTGCCGTCCACGAGCCCGTATCCCATGTCGCGGGCCGGAAGAATGACGTCGTTCTCCCGCACGTAATCCTCCCACGCGCGCAAAAGCTCCGCGAGTTTCTCCGGCGCCTCTTCGGAAAGATCCCGCGACTCCGAAGGATCGCTCGAAAGATCAAAGAGCTCCCACCGCTCCATCCCGTAAGGCTCCCACAGCCAAAGAAGCTTCCAATGACCCTTGAGGATCCCGCGCCGTCCAAAAAGCTCCCACCCCATCACGGCGTCGTCATCATGAATGCTGTCCGTCTCTCCCGAAAGAAACGACACCATGGACTTACCTTGCATCGGCGCGACCTCGCGCCCGTCATAGACACTCGGATGCTCCACCCCCGCGAGCTCCAGAAGCGTCGGCGCGACATCCTTGACCGAAGCAAACGTATCCATGCGATGACCTCGATGCGCGAGCCCGCTGAGGCGCACGATCGCCGGCGTGCGCGTGCCGCCTTCCGTCGTGAGCGTCTTGAACAACCGAAATGGCGCGCTTTGCGCTTGCGCCCAAGCAGGACCTGTCCAAACATAAGAGCCGATACGCCCCATGTTCTCGTAGCGATTGTCGAAGCGCGTCGGTATCCAATCTTCGTTCTCGTACATCGTCCCGATGTTGCCTCCCTCGGCGCCGTTATCGGAGGAGAAGATGATGACCGTGTTCTCGTATTGTCCCGTACGCTTCAAATAATCGAGCAGCCGGCCAATGTTGTCGTCCAAGTTCTCGACCATCGCTGCGTAGATCTCCATCCGTCGAGCCTCGAACCGTTTCTCCTCCTCGTCGAGAGAATCCCAAGCGGGAACCCAGTCGACCCGGTCCGGAACGGGCACCTCGGGAACCACGTGGCCATCGATGAGATTCTGGACGCGCTTTGCCCGAAGCGTGTCATAGCCGTCATCGTAGACCCCGCGATAGCGATCGATGTAGTCCTCGGGTGCTTGAAGCGGCCAATGCGGAGCCGTATAGGCCGCGTAAACAAAAAACGGCTGACCGTCCTCTGAGCCGTCCTCGAGATACTCGATGAGCTTGTCGGTGTAGTAATCCGTCGAGTAGAAGTCCTCTGGGATCGAGACCTCGGTACCATTTTCACGATATATGGCAGGGTAGCCGTCCATAAGGGGCGTCGCGTCGCCGAAGTGGCTGGCGCCGCCAGCGATGGTCACGAAGGCCTTCTCGAACCCGCGTCGCTCCGGCGACAATTCCAGTGTCATGCCGAGGTGCCACTTCCCAGCCATGTAGGTGTGATAGCCGGCATCCCGCAAGAGGCTCGATACCGTGACCACCCGATCGCTCAAATAGCCTTCGTAGCCCGGATGGCCTTCCTGGTTCTCGTCCGCGTCGCCCGCCATCGTCCCGAGCCCCGCGGGATGCGTGTCCGTTCCCGAGAGCAACATCGCCCGGGTCGGGGAGCAGCTGGGCCCGACGTGATAATTCGTGAGGATCACGCCCTCGGCGGCGAGCGCGTCGATGTTCGGCGTTCTGATTTCGCTACCCAGGAAGCCGAGATCCGAGTAACCAAGATCGTCCGCGAGGATGATGAGAAAGTTGGGACGCTCGTCCACCTCCCCACCCTCCGGGGCGCAAGCGAGCCCACTCACGAGCGCAAGTATCCATGCCCATCGCGATTTCATCGTTCCCCTTTCAGCGCTTGAGCGCGAACACCCAGAGAACCCCGCCTTGAGGGACTTCTGAATTCTCCCCCCGGAGCACGTTGAGGCTCGCATGCATCTTCTGCGCGTCCACTCCCCAGCCGGACTGCACGGCGATATACTGCACGCCGTCCACCGCGAAAGAGCTCGGGACCCCAGTAATGCCGGAATTCGTGCGCATCTCCCATAGAACGTCCCCGGTCCGCCCGTCGAAGGCCCGAAAGAAGCGATCGTTCGTGCCGCCCATGAAAACGAGCCCGCCTCCGGTCGTCAAGACGGGGCCCCAGTTCGGCGACGCGAAGCTCTGCGTCCACACGAGCTCGCCACGAGCCACATCCCATGCTTGAAGCTCCCCAACCGTTTCTGCGTTGTCGTGGATCTGCATGCCTCGATTACGCCGCACGCGTCGGCCCACATAAGCTCTCCCGGCCTCGTAGGTCACCTCCTGACCTTCCATGAACATACAGAGGTTGTTGTTCGCCGGGATGTAAACGAGGCCGGTCTCGGGATTGTAGGCGGCGGGCGGCCAGTTCTTGCCGCCCCAAAGAGACGGGCAGAACCGAGCCTCTTTGCCCGTGCCCGGCTTTCGGTCCGGATGATATTCCGGACGTCCGGTCTCGGGGTCGATGCTCGTGAACACGTCTTGATGCACGAAAGGCCAAGCGTCGACGAATCCAATCGTATCGCGGCCACGAGAGAGAAACCATAGATAGCCGTTGCGGCCCGGATGGATGAGACTCTTGATCATGTTCCCGTCGCGCGGAATATCGATGAGCATGGGCGCGTCGACTTCGTCCCAGTCCCAGGAATCGTTCCAGTGATACTGGTGATGCGCTCGGAGCTCCCCGGAATCGGCATCGAGCGCCACGACCGAGCTCGAGTAAAGGTTATCGCCCGGCCGCGTATCACCCATCCACGGCGCCGCGTTTCCCGTACCCCAATAGGTCAAGTTGAGCTCGGGGTCGTAGGTTCCTGTGACCCACACCGGAGCGCCGCCAGTCTTCCACGTATCGCCGGGCCACGTGTCGTGTCCGGGCTCGCCTGGTCCCGGGATCGTGTAGGTCTTCCAAACCTCCTCGCCCGTATCTGCGTCATAGGCAGCCACGAAGCCGCGCACGCCGAGCTCGCCTCCCGAGATTCCGACCATCACTTTTCCATGGACGACGAGCGGTGCGAGTGTGAGGTAGTAGCCGTGCTTGTAGTCCTCGACGGCCGTCTCCCAAACGAGCTCTCCTGAGGCCGCATCGAGCGCCACGAGGAAAGCGTCCACGCCGCCAAAATAGACGCGGTCGCCAGAGAGCGCGACGCCGCGGTTCGTCGGATGGAAGTTGAGAACGTCTTCGGGGAGCTCGCGTCGATAACGCCAGAGAAGATCCCCGCTCGCGGCGTCGAGGGCCAAGACTTGATTGCCCGGCGTCGTGATGTACATGACGCCGTCATTCACGATCGGCGGCGATTGGTGACCTTCGTCGACACCGGTCGAGAGCGTCCAAGCCGGAATGAGTTCCCCGACGTTCTTGGTGTCGATTTGCTTCAGCGAGCTGTAGCCCCAGCCACTGTAATTGCCCCGGTACATGAGCCAGTTTTCCGGCTCTGGGCTCTCTAGGCGTGCGTCGGTGACGGGGCGAGGCTGAGCGGCGGTGATGGAGCGAGGCCCACCCCCCACGAAGAGCAACAGCGTGGCGAGAAAGAGAATCTTCACTCGCCTTCGCTCACGAAGCCTTTGGCTTCCTGATAGCTCGGATTCTCGGGGTTGTCGCCAAGGATCTCGAGGAGCTTCTCGTAGTTCGTGCGCGCGGCTTCCGCGTCGCCCGATTTCTCGGCGGCCCGCGCCATTCCTCGCAGGGAGAGCGTGCGGTTCTGCATCCTCAGAAGTGACGTTTCGAACTGCTCAGCTGCTTCATCCGCTTTTCCAAGCTCGAGCAAAATCTCGCCGTAGAGCTCGTAAGCTGGCTTGATGGGCGTAGCCGCTCCGGCCGGCGGGCCCATGTCCTCCGCCAATGCTGTCGCTTCTTTCATGAGTGCCATTGCATCGTCGCCTTGGCCTTGCGCGAGTTTCACGAGAGCCCCGAGCTCCTTCGCCATGATGCCGAGGGGTCGTGTGCGGTCTTCGCCGTCTTTGGCTTTGCGCTCGTCATACATTGCCATGAGCTTGGCCTCGGCTTTCTCGGCTGTCTCCGTCTCGCCGAGCTTCACCGCGCTCATCCCGTTTGCGAAAACTTCTTCCGGCGTGGCGTCGTCGCCGAGCATCTCGGTCTTCCACTGCTCCGATTCCACGATATAGCGCGCGGCCATGGTTCTTGGACCGTCCTTCGCCATCGACGCCTTGCTGATCGCGGCGACGGGCTTCAGGAGCTCGACGGATTTCATCGCCTTTTCGTAGTCTCCGCGCTGGAGCTGGCCGTACTGGCCCCAGTCGAGGGCGTGCCAGACATAAACGTCGTTATAGAACTTCTCGGTATCGGTGAGGCCGTCGCGCTTTCGCCACAGGCGGATCGCGGCAGCGTAGGACGCGTCGTTTGATTTCACCACGCGGTCCCACATCCCGTGTTGGATGAAGATGTGCGACGGCATGTGGATAGCGTGCGCGGCGTCGGGAGCGATCTCGGCATAGCGGTAAGCTGCGGTCAGCGCGAGCGGTGCGTGAACGGGATCGTCGAAGGAATGGATGATGTAGTGCGCCGCGCCGGGATGGTCCGGGTGCTCGCGGTAGATGTTCTCGGCGATGGCGCCCGCCTTCATGCGGATGCGGAAATCTTTGTCGCGGGTGAAGCGCACGCGGCCGAGAAGCGATACCGCGTAGAAGGCTTGTACTTCCGCGTCGTTGGGGTAGCTCGCTGCGAGCTCACCCATGGATTTCGAATAAGCGGTGGCGCGCTCTTCCTCGCTGCCTTCGCCGAACAAGAGCTCGACGGCCGCGAGGAAACCTTTCTCACGCTCCGTCGGCGCTTTCTCGAGCCGCTCTTCAGGCGTTGCGCCGAGCCGCTTCAAGACGGCCCGGGGAAGATCTGGGTTCCGCTCGGGGAGGAGCGGATGGTTGTGGCTCATGGCCTCGCCCCAATAGGCCATGAAGAAGTCGGGCTCCGCGGCGAGAGCCGCTTTGAAAGTCTTCTCGGCGCTCTCGAAGGTGAAGCTGTGCAGAAGCAGCACCCCGTGCAAAAAGTGCTCCTGTGCTTCCGCGGATTTGGCCGAGGTCTTGAAATCGATGGTTCCCAGATCTTGGGCGCCTACTTCTTGGATGATGGTTGGCGTCGCCATGAGCGCGGCGACGAGGATGAAAACAGACGTTCTCAGCATGCGATGGGCCTCCGTGGCTTTCCGTAGACCCCTTTTTAGGCCCAAACGCTCTCGACTGCAACCGTTGCGGTTCTCGAGGCGGTGCATTAGAGTCCGTGTCGGGAGGCTCGTCATGTCCAAACGTGTTTGCGTCGCAATGGTCGTCATTCTGATGGCCACCGTTTTCGTTGCGGGTTTTACGCTCCAGACCCGCCGCCAGCGTGAGGAGGCGGCTTTGGCCGAGCCTTTCAAAGGCGTCACTTTAGACGGCACGGTGATCCCGGGTCTGTATTCGATCCAATCGACCGGCGTATCTACGGAGCCGATACGCGAGGCCGCCGAGCAATTTCTCGCGTCGCTCGACGGAGAGCTCTTGAAAAAGGCGCGATATGCCACGGACGACATCGAGTGGCGCAAATGGCACAACGTGCACCGCGCTCCTCGGGAGGGTGTGAGCTTCGGCGAAATGAACGACACGCAACGCGAGCGAGCGTTCGGGCTACTCGGCGCGAGCTTGAGCGCAAAAGGTTTGAAGAAAACCAAGAACGTCATGCGCCTCAACGAGCACATCGCCGAGATCGTCGGCAAGCACGGCGAATATGGTGAAGAGTTCTATTGGTTCACCATGATGGGCGAACCGTCCGCTACGGAGCCCTGGGGTTGGCAGCTCGATGGCCATCATCTCGTCATCAATTACTTCGTTCTCGGTGATCAGGTCGTGATGACGCCCGCCTTCATGGGCTCGGAGCCGGTTATCGGCACAGGTCGCTTCGAGGGCGTCGAGGTGATGCAAGACGAACAGAACAAAGGCCTCGCTTTCATGGAATCGCTCGATGCGAGCCAGCAGAAACAAGCGATGCTCACGGGCGAAAAAACGAGGGGGAATGCGCTCGCGCAAGCCTATAACGACAATCTCGTGCTCGACTATGCCGGGATCCGCGTGGACGCCCTGAGCGCGCCTCAGAAAAAGTTTTTTCGCGAGCTCGTCGCTGAATATGTCTACAACATGGATGAAGGCCACGCCGCAGTCTGGATGAAAGAAATCGAAGCGCATCTCGACGAGACCTACTTCGCGTGGCTCGGCACTACGGGTCCGGAGAGCGTTTTTTACTATCGCATACAAAGTCCCGTCATCCTCATCGAGTTCGACCATCAGGGCCCGATTGCTCTCGACGGCCCGCGGGTCCCGTCGCGCCGCCACGTGCACTCCGTGGTCCGCACGCCCAACGGCAACGACTACGGAAAGGACCTATTGCGCCAGCATTACGAGCAACATCGCACGGATGCCGCTCACGGACACGTTCACTGAGGTTGACGGCTACGTCGTCCTACCTTCGTTCCTCGAGGCAAGACGTACGAACTAATTCCGATACTTTCCGAGGACGGGCCGCCCCGGAAAGGCGTCCTTTACCGTCTTGCCGTCCCGAACGACGAACGTGCCGTTCACGATCACGTACGGGATACCGTTGGCAAAGCTGAGCTCCTTGCCGAAATCCGCCGTGTCGATGACGGTCGCCGGATCGAATATCGTAAGGTCCGCGTCACAGCCGATTTGAACGCGGCCCTTGAGCCGCATCCCGGGCGCGACCGGATCGAGCCGCTCCGCTGGCATGAGCGTCATCTTGCGAAGTGCGTCCATGAGCGAGAGCACTTTGCGCTCGCGCACATAGCGGCCGAGAACCCGAGAGAACGTTCCCGCGGAGCGAGGATGGGCGAGCGGCGCGTAGGGCATGCCGTCGGACGCGATCAACGTAAACGGCGCGCGCATGCCCGCGTCGATCCAGTCGTCTTTCATCATGTGAATGATGAGCGTCCCGCCTTCGGCTCGGTATTTTTCGAACGTCTCTTTGGTCAGCCGCTCTCCCGTGGCCTCCCACTGCAAATCGCCATAATCCATGTCCCAGACTTCCTGCCATCCCTCGTCGAAGAGCGTCGATTCGATGCCGGTCGAGCCGGCGGTATAGGGATAAAGCTCGGTCGTGATGTCGAGGCCTTGCTTTTGTGCCGCGGCGATCATCTCGAGCGCGACATCGACCTTGCCGAGCGCCATGCTGTTGAGATGAACGATGTGGAGCGATGCGCCGGTTGCCGCGGCGTTCGCGATGGCTTCCTGGATGGCTGGAATGTCCGGGTCACGCACGTGGGTATAGACAGGGACCCCGATTTTGGCAGCAAACGCGTAGGCGCGGAAGATCTCCTGACGTGTCGCTCCTGGATAGTAGCCGACGGTTACGCCGACGCCGAGAGCACCTTCTCGAATACCCGAGGAGAGTGTCTCGGCCATTCCGTCGAGCTCGTCGGGCTCGAGCGATTCGTAGCGAGAGGCGAAAGCCGGCCGCATGGCCTCGTCGAGCTCGGGGCTATCGAGGCCATGCTCGGCGATGATGGAGCGGATATGAGCCACGGTCGCTGCGTATTTCTTCATGTCCATGAAGCGCGTCCCGCCATGTGAGACCGTCGCGCCGAAATTGAGGATCGCGTTGCCACGCCGCGAATCGATCCATTCCTTCAAGAACACAACGCCGCTTTCGAGCTCGAGCGCCGTCGTCACGCCGTCATGCGCCTGATACTCGTTCGCCGCGTTCGTCTGGCCGTGTGCGTGGAGGTCGATGAACCCCGGCGCCACGACCAGCCCGGCCACGTTCAGGACTTCGACGGCGGACAGTGTCTCGGAGCTTATCTCGACGATGCGATCGCCGCGGATGCCGACGTTGCGCACCGCGTCGAGACCGGTTTCCGGGTCCATGACGCGGCCGCCCTCTAGCACGAGGTCGTAGCGCTCTTGAGCAACGACGCGTGTCGTCGAAAGAAGGCAGAGAGATACAAGGATATGCTTGAACATGTTTTACTCCACGATGGTCAGCCAGCTGAACCAGACCGGATGTTCCGTTTTGTACCAGTTGAGCGCTTCTCGCAATAACTTCTGCTGGTCCTCCGAGATGACCTCAGGAGGGATACGGTCGAAGCGGATGCGTATGTTGCCGCCGTCTTCGTGGTCGAGCGCCTCCGAGCACAACGTCTGGAGCTCGTTTCGAATGCGCCCGGAATCAGAGATCCGCACAACCCGCTCACGAAAATCCTCACCGCCGAGAAAGCGTGTCAACAAGGGATTGAAGACAAGACGCGCGCGCTCGTCGTCTTCCAAATTGCGGAGGGTGAACTTTATCGTTTTGCGGCCTTTGCGCGTGGCGAGTGCAACCGTCACCCGGTAGCGGCCACCCCCGAGATCCACGACCTCTTCCGCGCCGCTATAAGGATCGTCGCACATATAGCCGCACGCCGCGAGTACGCGCCAGCGCCGCTCTGGAAAGAAATCATCGGCGCGCACGATCGATGTGTCGAGCGGAAGCCCAGCATCGCGCGCCGCCCGCACGGCGTCGCAATACTCGTCGATCATCTTGTCCTCGATCGGCTCGCCTGCGATCTTGCGGAGCTGCGCTCCGAAATCTTCTTCTTCGGGATCGAGGCGCATGACCGCGCGCTCTTTCTCCCAAGACATCAAGAATTTCGAGGTCAGCACCGACATCGAGACATCGAGGCCGAGCACCGGGGCAAGGCTCGCGGCTTGCATGGCTTCGGCCGAGCCCGCATAGCCGTCGACGAGAAAGACGTGCGGCTCGCCGGCGTCATCTTTCCAGGCGCCGATTTGATAGGTAGGGGCATAGCTTCCCGTATCCACAAACGCTTCATGGCCGTTTCGAAGCCGATAGCCTGTCTCGACGAGATGGGCGCCTGCTTTTTCCCATTGCTTCCAGAGCGTCCCGAGGCGCTTCGTGCGGGTCTCTCCCGCGAGCGTCCACACGTGGATGTTCTTACGCTTGATGCCCGGATAGGTCTCTTCGATGGCCTCGACGACTTTGCCCCGCTCCGTCCGGTAGTCGATGAGCGTCGCGCCCTCGGCGGCGGTCTCGACGACTTCTTGGGGTAAGAGCAAGGTCCCGACATACCCTTCGTAGGGACGGCCGACACGCAGAGGCTGATCGAAAAGATGCAGCACCGTCATGGGCCCGGTCTTTTCGCCTTTGGCGAAACGCGAGGTGTTCTCGAGCGTGTCGATGGCAGCGCCCCAAATCACGATGCCAGAGCGCTGGCTCTCGTCATAAAATGTTTCGAAGTCGTATTCGGGGTCGTTGATGAGTTTCTTGACGCGCTCGTCGACCCACTTGGCGACCTGGGGCCGTGCGTAGACACGGCCGAAGCCGAGCTGCGGGTTCGAGCCCATCTCGGGCGTCTCGCCGAGCTTGGGCATGAGCCCTTCGCCGAGCGAGACCATGATCGCGTGGTTCTCGGGGAGGTGGCGCGTCGCGTACCAGAGCGATTCGCTCATCGTATAGGCCGAGATCGCGTCCGCGTCTTTCTTGACTTGATTGAGCGCGGCTTTGTCGAGCCCCTTTCCTTCGCCGTAGCGGCCGTAGAGCTTGGTTCCGAGAGCGGTGACGGCTGCCGTCATCGCGATCAGCGATTCCATACGCGGCGGGAGAAACGAGAACCGGGTCTCCGGCTCCCGTCGGCGCTCCTCGTGCAGCTCCACGTCCTCGAGCCAGAGATGAAAACGTCCCAAGATCGGGCTCGTGTCGAAGGCCCATTGGGCGATGAGATTTCTCTTGAGTCTTTGCTGTTCTGTCGATGTCATCCGTCCCTCGAGGGAGAGTTATATCAGCTTCGCGACTTGACGGAAAAGACGAGAGCGCCTAACCTCGCTAACTTTGAACTACATGACGCTCGGAAGCTGCCGGTGAGCGACCAAGAGCTCTTCGTCCAGGGGCCCCCGTCTTTCTGGGACCGCTTGTGGAATCCAGAGACCGGTCCGAGCTATTGGGTAGTGCGCTTTCTGATTCTGCGCCTTCTCGGGGTTGTCTACTTCATTGGATTTCTGACGGTCATCGATCAAGGCATCCCGCTTTTGGGAAGCGAAGGACTCACACCCGCCGCGGACTACCTCGGCCGAATCGAGACCACCCTCGGCTCGAGAAGCGCGGGCTTCGTCCAGCTCCCGAGCATTTTTTGGTTCCGCGACTCCGACCGCTTTCTCGTACGCGTGGCCTGGCTCGGCGCGGGCGCGTCGCTCCTCGTTGTCTTCGGCTACGCCAACGCGTTAACACTCACGTTTCTTTGGTTTCTCTACATGTCCTACGTCCATATCGGCCAAGTCTGGTATGGCTTCGGCTGGGAGATCCAGCTACTCGAGACCGGCTTTCTCGCGATTTTTCTTTGCCCGCTCCTCGACGGCCGTCCTTTCGCCGCGCGTCCGCCGCCGGTCGTCGTGATCTGGCTCTACCGCTGGCTCATCTTCCGTATCATGCTCGGCGCGGGCCTCATCAAGCTGCGCGGCGATGCGTGTTGGGCGGATCTGACCTGTCTCGCCTACCACTACGAGACGCAGCCGGTCCCGAACCCACTGAGCCGCTGGCTCCACTTCATGCCGCTCTGGTCCCACAAGCTTGGCGTGATCGCGAACCACCTCTCAGAGATCGTCACGCCGTTTTTCGCCTTCGGCCCACGCCGCGCGCGCCACGTCGCCGGCGTGCTCTTCGTGGGCTTTCAAGGGATGCTCATCGTGAGCGGCAATTTGTCCTTTCTGAACTGGCTCACGATCATTCCCGCTCTCGCTTGTTTCGACGATAGCTTCTTCGCGCGGGTGATCCCCGACGACTTGAAGCGCCGCCTCACGAGGCTACAGCGCGTCCCCTATCACCGAGCACAGCAAGTGACCGCTACCGCGCTCTTTGTGGTGGTTGCCTTAGGAAGCATCGGGCCCGTCGCCAATCTGCTGTCCCCCCGCCAAGTCATGAACACTTCCTTCGGCCGACTCCACGTCGTCAATACCTACGGCGCTTTCGGGAGCGTTGGGAAGGAGCGCTACGAGCTCGTGTTCGAGGGACGGGAAGAGGGAAGCAATGTGTGGCGCGCCTACGAATTTCCCTGCAAACCCACGAGCGTCGACCGGCGGCCTTGCATCATCACGCCCTACCACTATCGACTCGATTGGCTTCTCTGGTTCGCGGCGATGGGCCGCATGCAGCAATACCCGTGGACCGCGCACTTGGTCTGGAAGCTGCTGCAGAACGACCCGAACGCGCTGAGCCTTTTGGCGTCGAATCCTTTTCCCGACGCCCCTCCTCATGAGATCCGGATAGAGCTCTATCGCTACACTTTCGCCCCTGCCGGCGGGGACGCTTGGTGGACGCGCGAGCGCCTGAGCAGCTGGTTGCCGGCAACGAAACTTACCGACAGGCGGATGCGGGAATTTCTGGAGAGCCAAGGCTGGTAATCGTTTGACCGCCCAACCCATGCTTCGAGCAGTGCCTCTTTTTACACTCGCGGGTTATCTCCTCGCGGAAGGTGGAGCGAGTAAGCCGCTATTCAGAATGTTCCGGGCACTCGTCGGCTAGATGCCGGGAGGCCTCGCGATCGTGAGCCTTCTGCTTCTCGCTTTTTTTACGCCCCTCACGGGAGCGTCGGGCGTGACGATCTTGTCGATGGGCGGATTGCTCTTGCCGGTGCTCCCCCAGGAGCGTTATCCGGAGCGCACGGCAAGCTCACGACCACGGTCAAGGTGACCAACCTGACCAATGCCGAAGTTCAGCATCACGTCTTCGGCGACATCATCAAGCGGCAGATCGTCGGCGAGCTACGCTTCCGTTTCTGACCGCGCCGCCCGAGAGGTAGAATCCGCTGACTGGAGGCATATCTCATGAGAATCGTTTGGCTCGTTTCGCTTCTAATCACATCGACCGCGACCGCTCAGGAAATCGAGCGGAAGAACCCGGAGGGGATGACGCAGCCGACCGCCTATAGCCATCTCGTCAAAGTCGGGAACTTGATGTTCCTCGCCGGCCAAGTGGCGCTCGACGGGGAGGGCAACGTCATTGGGGAAGGCGATATGACAGCGCAAGTTCGCCAGGTGCTCGAGAACATGAAGTCGGTGCTCGCTTCCGAGGGCGCCGATTTTTCGAACGTCGTCAAGATCAACATCTTTACGACCGACATCGAGGCCTTTCGAGACGCCGCTTCTGTGCGCCGGGAATATTTCGGGGACCATCCTCCGGCGAGCACACTCGTTCAAATCGAACGGCTGGCGCGGCCCGTCTTTCTCGTAGAGATCGAAGCGATTGCGGTAGCCAAAGAGTAACCGCTACGCGTCTTCTTCCGTCATTCGCGTCAGGTCGGGTCGTTTGCGGCGGTGGTGACGTTCTTCCGGCCGCGTCTTGCACGGTATTGCAACAAGAAGCGTTTAAGAATCCAATAGGCCATCATGGCAAGAGCGGCCGAGAGGATAAAGTTTCCGATGAAAAAAGGCACGAGCAGATTCCACGCGTCGGCGGTCAGCTCGCTCCAAAACCGACCTGAAGATAGCGTGTCGTAGCTAATTTCGGGCAAGGCCGTATCGCTCCCGAGAATGTAGACGCCGAGGCTCGTGCCGAGCGCTGCCGCGGGCGCCACGGTCCATGGCGTATTCGAGAAGACGCCGGCAAGGAAGGCGAGGCGATTGACGCGGAACAGAAAGATGACAGCGATCCCGATGAGCGTGTGAAAGCCTAGCAACGGCGAGAAGCCGACAAGCACCCCGAGACCAAAGGTCCGGGCTGTGCGCTCCGGCGGCTCATCCATGAGCAACAACTGACGCAGGTAACTCCTAAACCCTCGCTTTTCGGTCATTGCTCGAATCGATTTTCGTCCAAGTCAGGCTCCTACTCACAGGTTCATTGGATTCCTTCATTTTCGCACTTTTTAATCTCGAAGGCGGAAAGTAAGACGGCCCGGTTAACCCGACCTCATCGTTGAAGATTCCGCGCTTTCGATTTAGAATGCTCTCTCGCGGAGACGACATTTCGACTGCGCTCGAGGTGATGACGTGATGGGCCTGTTTACGGCCTGTAACGTTTGAGCGTGCTCGAGGTCGTGGTTCGTAGCTGGACATTCAACGGCCAGGCGACGGCGTACTGGCTGTCCGGAGGGCGCGAAGCCATGCGCAAGACGAGTTCTCGTCCGTTCTACACTTTGCTGGTGGGTCTGGTTTTAGCCAGCCTTCCCGCACTCGGCTCGGCCCAGTCGAAAGTCTGGATCGGCAAGGAAAAAGACTACGAGCGATTCTTGTCGAATGCCGAGATTGTGTCCATCCAGGATGTAGGTAGCGGCGTGAATAAGCCGAAGCGGATCAAGTTGAGGCAAGGAGCTCGGGAGCTCGAAGCCATGTGGAAACCCATACAGCGCGGTCCGAAGGAGTGGGCGTGGGAAAGCTTCGAGGCCGAAGTGGCCGCCTACCAGTTGGACCGGATCCTTGGACTTCACATGGTGCCGCCGACCGTCGTCCGATCCATTCACGAGCAAGAGGGCTCCCTCCAGCTATGGGTGACCGGCGTCAAGTTCTTTCGAGATACGAGCGCTGAAGCGCCGCAGACTCCGGAATGGAATCAGCAGCTCGCTAGCTGCCGATTGTTCGACAATCTCATCGCCAACGGAGCTCGCAGCTTCAGATATTCTCGTGGACGAGGAGTGGAACCTCGTGCTCATCGATCACTCGCAGGCGTTTTTGAGCTCGCACTATCTCGATGACGATGACGAGAAACTGCCTGATACGTTCGACCGGCAACTCGTCGCAAGGCTCGAGGATCTGGACCTGGAATACATGCAGTTTCGCTTCGGGCGTCTGCTGCTCGATCCACAGATCAGAGCCATCATCATGCGGCGCAATGCCTTGATGCGACGGCTCGACAAGCTCGTCGCGGAGAAAGGCGATGAAGCCGTCCTCTTCGGGGTTGCATCGGAACACCAATGACCTCGGCGTCCTCTACTTTGACTGGTCGAGCTGCCCACGTTCTTGGCGCTGTTGTCGCTTTTGTTGTTGCGCTGGCGCTGCCATCGGCTGAAGGCCTCGAACAAACCATTCCGTGCGAGTTCGACCCGGTCGACCGTATCGTGGCCATCGGCGACATCCATGGTGCCTATGACAGGTTTGTCGATAACCTGAAGGCCACAGGCGTCGTGGACGACGAGCTCGACTGGATCGGTGGCGCGACGCATTTGGTGCAAACCGGCGACGTCCTCGACCGCGGTCCCGACTCACAAAAGGCGATGGACCTCCTCATAAAGCTCGAGTCCCAGGCTGTGGCGTCGGGCGGACGGGTCCATGCTCTCATTGGCAACCACGAGTTTTTCAACGCGGTGGGTCAGCTCGGCTTCGTTTCAGAGAAAGAACTGGAAGCGTTCGAGGGAAAGCGCGACCAAGAACTGAAAAAAGCTAACGGGGACGTCGATGTCAGACCGGGCGAGCTTGCATTGCGGGAAGCGTACAGCGCCTCGGGACTCTACGGTCAGTGGATTCGCACGCACAACGCGGTGATCCGCATCGGCGACCTCGTGTTCGTTCACGGGGGCGTCACCCCCGAAGTGGCTGCGCTCGGGCTGTGCGGTATCAACGACCGCGTGCGTGCCGACCTCGACAGCGAGGAGTGGGCCTACAGTTTGTCCATGAAGGACTTCGGACCGCTCCTGACGCGCCGCTACTCCGGCGACGATCTCGCGGCTTCCGAGCTCATGGAGCGCGGAGCCGAAATAAGGCAGGTTCTCGAAACGCTCGGTGCGCGCACCATGGTGATGGGCCACACGGTGACCTTCGGACTGGTGGAGCCGCGCTTCGAAGGCGCTGCGATCCTGATCGACACGGGCATGTTCGAGGGCTACCTCGGAGGGCATCAGGCAGCCCTCGTCGTCGAAGGCGGAAGCTTCTACGCGGTGTACCCCAATGGAACGGTGGAGACCCCGGGAAGCCTTGCCGGCGAGCGGGGCAAAAATTATATCGAGGCGGCGGTCGCGGCGGCTCCGAAGGAGAGCGCGCTCAAGCGACAGCTGGCCGCGCTCCGGTTCCGGCGGGGCGAGTACCGTGAAGCTGCAGCACTCTACGAAGACGTCGGCGTGCTCGAGGCGCGTGCGCGCCTTCCGTACTTCTGGCGCAAGGAAGCCGCTTCGTCCTTCGCTGCGATCGGCGCAGCGGATAAAGCTGAACAGGCGAACGAGTTGTATCTCCAGGGCATGCGTATTACCGCTGAGCGCGCCGGCGTCAGCGGCGTTCCTCTTCTCCATGCCTATGCACGGGAGTGCCTCCGCCTCGATCTCCAGACCGACGAGGCGTTCGATGCGGCACGGCAAGCTGCTGCGGCCTATCCCAAGAACATGTCGTTCAAGGTGACGATAGCCTGGGCGTGGCTCGCGCGTGGAGACGAAAGACGCGCGGCGCGCGTGCCGTCTCTGGCGATACGCCAAGGTGAAGACAGCTTTCTCGCATATTACGTCCTCGGCCAGGCGCAAGCTTCGTTGGGCAACGCGGAGCAGGCATTGAAAGCTCTCCACACGGCTCAGGAGCGTGAACCTGACAACGAAGACGTGAAAGTGGCGCTCATGAAGGTTCAGACGGGGACCAATTAGTCGCAAACGATCTGGTGGAAAAGGAGGTGTGTGATGTCAACGGTTTTGCTTGCTTTAGCGGTCACGCTCGCGACGGGCGTTAGGACTGCATCCGAGCCCGCGACGTTCTGGCTCGACGCGCATCTCAACGACGTCCAGCAAGCCGAGGTCATCGCCTCCGCGATGGAGCGGATGGCCAGGGGCACCGGACGGATAGAGCGAGCCGCCCGCAAGGAGGACGCAGATGTGCTCGTGACCCTCAGGCTCGGCGCACTCCGGACGGAGCGTGATGGTGGCACACAGAGCACGGGCTTCGGGCCGGAAGAAACGGCGCAAGTTGACGCCACCTCTACGCGCATTCTTCTCGACTTCCAAGTCTTGGACTTGCTTTCCGGAGAGACCGTTTTCGAGCAGCGGGTTCGCTGCGGCTTGCCATTGACCGCGGGTACGCGCCTAGCCGATCCGGCCCTCCGCGCGCGGCTGTCCCACGTCGTTGACGTTATTGACGACTGGGCAAAGGAGAGGCCGGTCGACACCTCGAGCGCCACGACCTTTGCTCCGAAGCTCGACGGTCTGGATGACGCCGAGCGGGCGCGTACTCTTTATCGTGAGGCGGAGCGTGCCTCTTTGGCCGGGTATCAGGATGCGGCGCTGACGATGCTGGCGGAGGCTCAGACCGTATTCAAACAAACAGGCCTCCGCGAGGAAGAGGGACGTGCTTGGGAGTGGCTTGCCGCACTCATGGCGACGACGGGCCGTCCGCTCGACCGATCCGTCACCTATGGCAAGCAGGCGGTCAGAATCGCCCGTCAGGTATCCGATCCTCGCGCACAAGCCCGCACGCTAGGCCTCCTCGCTGCGCTCGAAGCGCGAAACCGCAACTACCCGCGCGCTCTCGAGCTTCTCCAAGCGGTACGGCGACAAGGTCGTGAGGCCGGGGCGACGCTCGTCGAAACGATGGCCATCGCGAACATGGCGGGGCTGACAGCGATGCGCGGGAAGTTCGAAAGCGCCCATATGATGCAGGCACAAGCCCTGGCGCTCGCACAACAGTCGGGCAATCCCAGGGCCGAAGGTCGCGTGCGGCTGGCCATGGCCGTGACAGCCGCCCGCACCGACGAGCGTGATCGCACCGACACGCTGGCCCAGTTGGTCGAGGTGGCTCGACTCGCCGCCGCGTCAGGCGACCGTGCTCTCGCGGAAGATGTCGCCTTCGTGCAGGCGAATGTGCGCCTCGGCACGACGAATCTTGGCCAGCTGCGGGCCGGCGAGATCGATGCCATACGCGCTCTCAAGCTTGCGCGCCGTCTGGAGGACCAGCAAGGTGAGGCCGCCGCTCTGGCTCTGCTCGGCGCGTTTGCGCATCGCCTCGAGCGTCTCGACCATGCGGCCGAATATCTAGCGCTCGCGCAGGAGAAAGCTCGCGAGGCGGGCTATGTCGAGATCATGGCTGACAGCCTGCAGCTTCTCGGCGAAATGGCGCCGAGCTACGAGCGAGGCCTGACCTTTCTCGAGAACGTGCTCCTGATACAACGTGAGACCAACGACGTGCGCCGGGAGATCAAAACGTTGTCGGACATGGTCCGACTGCATGCTGGGCTCGGCGAGAACGATGCCGCCTGGGCGCGCTATCAAGGGGCGCTCGGTGCTCTCGATCGCTACGTTGGTGAAAGAAACGCCGACCCGTTCGCGGAAGACATCGAGGAGAGCTTCATCACCGTGCTCAAGTCGTTGGTGGCCACGAGAACGGAGCTTCCGTTTCTGGGAGATTATCTCGAGCTACAGCACCTTCTGGTCATTCCGAATCCGGGCTGGGTTCAAGGAGGCTCTTGATGTTGACCTTGTGCTACGCCAGCCTGTATCTCCTTCTCCTCGGCGCCCCGGGCGAAACATTCGAGGATTCGAAAGCCGAGCGCGCGACCTTCCTGCGCGAGGCCGAGGTCATCGGCCAGGAAACGATGAGTACCGGAATCACGCGGCCGCAACTCGTCGAGCTCCGCCACAACGGCGTGACGCGTCGTGCGGTTTTCAAGGGTTTCGAAGCCGATTTTCTACGCCGCGTGATTACGGTGGGGCTCGAGCAGCAGCAGGGCTTGCGGGATTCGTGGAAGTTCGAGGTGGCCGCCTACGAGCTGGATCAGCTGCTAGGGCTCGGCATGGTGCCGGTCACGGTTGTTCGAGAGGTGGCCGGGCATGAGGGAGCTCTGATGGACTTCGTGGAAGACATCCTGCCGGATTTCGAGACGTCGCCGGACGGCTTCTCCCTCGACGATTGGCAGAAACAAGTCGAAGCCGTATGGTTTTTCGACTACCTGGCCTATAACATCGATCGTACGCCCGAGAACCTGCTCGTCACCAAGGGATTCAAAATCCGTCTGATCGATCACACGCGTGCGTTTCAAAGTTTCTTGAGGCCGATGCGGCCGTTGTCTCGATTCCCACAGCTTGCGATCGACCGGCTGCGGACGCTCGAGGAAGATGACTTTGAAGAGGCGCTGGGGTCTTATCTGGATGGTGATGAGATGGAAGCCTTGCTCGAGAGGAGAAAGCGCCTGCTAGAGCACGTGGACCGACTGCTCGAAGAGCACCCAAAAGAAGAGGTGTTTTTCGAGCTCTGAAGGAGAGCAACTATGAAGAAAGTACTTTTTGCCATTCTGACGACGCTGGCGCTTGCCGCCACGGTCACCACGGCCCTGGCCGTCGATGACGTAGCGTGCGAGCACAAATCCTGGTTGTCCGCGGAGAACGAGTTCGAGGCCCTGTTGACCGATGCCGAGATCGTGTCGATGGAGAAAATCGGCATGGGCGTCACCAATCCGTGGCGCGTCGATCTAAAGCAAGGGGAGCAGGTGCTCGCCGGCGCGTTCAAGCCCATCAAGCGCGGCCGGCAAGGTGGCTTCTGGGAAAGCTACCAGGCGGAGATTGCGACCTACGAGATCGACAAGCTCCTCGGCCTCGGCATGACACCGCCCACCGTCGAGCGGCGTATCAAGGGCAACAAGGGCTCTCTCCAGTTCTGGGCGGAGGATTGCGAGCTTTACAAAGACGTTATGGACAAAACGCCCAACACGCCGAGCTGGAGCCACCAGCTATCGCGCATGAAGATGTTGGATGTCCTGATCAACAACGACGACCGGAACGCACAGAACTTTCTCGTCGATCCCGACTTTCACATCATTCTCATCGATCACTCCCGGGCGTTCATCTCCGGCAAGAAGATGATCAAGAACCCCAAGAAGCTTCCGAACCAGTTCGATCGCAAGCTCGTGGAAGCAATGAAGGCACTCGACCGCGACACCCTCGACGCCCATCTCAAGCCCTACTTGAACGGGGGCCAGATCAAAGGCGTTCTCGAGCGACGCGATTTCCTGCTAGAGCATCTCGACAAGCTCATTCAGGAGCGAGGCGAGGCTCGCGTGCTCTTCTAGGCTCTTACAAGTTCGCCCAGCGGCGCACCGTTTCGTGATAGCGCTCCCACGCGCTCCAAACGGCGGCGGCCCATTCCCGGGCGCGCTCTTGGTGCGCCCCCCGCCGTATCCTGGGCGGCATGCACGTGCTCGCTCGTCACCGCGCCTAGGGATTCGGGCGGATCTAGCCACTCGAAACAATTTCAGCTACCAAGCCATGGCCCGCCTGGCCCCGGGCGCAACGCTCGCGCAAGCGAACGCCGATATCGGCAGGATGTTTCCCATCGCGTTCGAAACCTACCCGATGCCGCCGGGCCTCACCGAGGAGATGCTGCGCGAAGCGAAGCTCGGGCCCAACGTCCACCCGCTCAAAAACGACGTCGTCGGCGACGTCGGAAAAGTGCTCTGGGTGCTTCTTGGGACCGTGGGGCTCGTGCTTATGATTGCCTGCGCGAATGTCGCGAACCTCTTTCTCGTGCGGGCCGAGTCCTCGCAGCGAGAAGTCGCGGTGCGGACCGCGCTCGGA
>Ga0114950_10000824_pt1 | contig 22270 bp, 13 predicted proteins | sample N075metaG_FD_83503 | JGI IMG/M metagenome (GOLD analysis project Ga0114950, IMG submission 83503) | Deep subsurface microbial communities from Kermadec Trench to uncover new lineages of life (NeLLi) - N075 metaG | ecosystem: Environmental > Aquatic > Marine > Ocean trench > Sediment | place... | reverse complement strand
TCCTGCGCTTCCTGCCATGTCTTCTTCCGCGCTGGCGAGGCCCGTCACCCAGACGCATCCATGGACGAACCAGCCGTCTCATCGCATGACCGAGAACTGCTTCGCGATCCACTCCCGCTTGAGTTTCTGGTGTTCACCGGGAACCCAGTGCTCGGAATGATACGTGTGCACCTGTTTCGTTCCAGCAAGCCGGTTGTAGACCGCGTAGATCGTCGCCGGAGGACAGACGTCGTCCTCGAGACCGAGCCCGACGAAGACCGGACATTCGATACGATCCACGAGGTTGAGCACATCGAAGTAGCTGAGCGTCTTGTGCATCGACTCCCACGTGCGCTCCGGTTTCGCTGCGATCCATGACTCGATGTCCGGCCATGTGGTCGACGAGAAGTAGCGCCGCCAGTCGCACAGCCACGGAATGTCGGGAGCACACAGCGCGATGCGCGAATCGAGCGCAGCGGTCGCGAAGCTGAGCCCTCCACCCTGGCTGCCGCCCGTGATAGCGATCCGGTTCACATCGACTTCCGGACGTGACGCGAGGAAGTCGACCGCGCGAACACAGTCGGCGTAGGCCCCCTGATAGAAGTAGCCCTCCTTATCGTCGAGTCCGCGCAACCAGTAGTCGACCGGCTGGCCCGGCATATCGTCCGTGCTGTGGCCGTGACCGCGCGGATCGAACGAGAAGTAGTTCACCGCGGAGTCGTCGTCCATGGGGTGCATCGCGCCGCCGTAGCCGGGTACGCGCAGCACGGCGGGTTTCGGCCGTGAGGGCTCCAAGCGATACTCCTGGTACCAGCCGCGAACGCGCAGGTTGCCGAGACTGCGCATCGTGACCAGATAGACCCTGTGCGTAGGCGTGTCGAGCTCGGACCTGCGCTCCAGCTCGAACTCGGGCGCGACTTGCGCGAGCTCAGCGAGCGTGTGATCCCAGAACTCGTCGAAGTCCGACTCGCGCGTCAGCTTCGATTCGATCGCGACCGCGCGGTAAGGGAACGCCTTGTCGTGCTCGCTCCGGACCTCGCCGCCGTCCCAGCGCACCGTGCACGTGACTCGATAGAAACCCGGTGCGGGAGGAGTGAGCTCTCCCGTGACCGGAAGCTGGGCGCCGGGCATGAACATGCGCTCGGACTCCGGCGTCGAGGACGTTTCGCCCTCGTCGTTCTCGACCGTGAACAGCACCGCGCCGGAGAGCTTGATCGGGCTGGAATTATGCACCGTCGCAAGCACACGCACCGACTCATCCGTCATCAGGACCGCATCCACTTCGTCCCACGAGATCCGCACGAGATCGGCGATCCCCTCGACACGCAGCCGGGGCTCACCTTTCCACATGCCGCCGCCGTTCGTACCGTCGTAGACTCGTACCGCGATCACGTTCTCCTCGCCCCAGCGGACCAGGTTCGCAGCGACAGGATAGGCGCGTTCCCTGCGCCACTCGGTCGCGTACTCCGGAGGAAAAACGCCGGTGCCCCCGATGCGCTCGCCGTTCAACCACGTCTCGTCGACGTCGTCGATCTGCCCGAGTTCCATGATGAGCGTCTGCGTCAAATTGAAATCGTCGTGCTCGCGTAGGTCGCCTGGGATCGACACGCGCAGGCGATACCACGCGTATCCGTCGAGCTCCGCGTACCCCTGCTCCTCCCAGTTCTTGCCGACCTCGATCGCCGCCCATTCGGAATCATCGAACTCCGCAGCGGACCACGCAGCATCGTCGCCGGCCCGGAAGCGCCAGCCGCTGGAGAGATCGACGCTGTCCCCAGCGTGGAGCGTGCCTGCGAGAAGAGCGAGCATTGCGGCGGACGAGGAGATGTTCATGGTGGGACAGATTCTGGCCTGGATGAGCGTGAGCGACTACAGGTAGCGCGGGTTCATGCCCTCGGGGCTACTCCAGGGGCTCGATCCAGGCGTGAAGGGCCGCGTTCTCAACTGGGAGACGTGATTGAGAGTGAATGAGCGCGCAGTTCCGCCGGCCCCTGCACGGACCGCGTGCGTCGTGGGGCAGACCTCATCCTCGGGACGGTGCTCTCCACTCTGCACCACTCCCCTCGACCCTTGCGCAGCGCGCGCGTGGAGGCTTTGCGATAGGCACGGCGGATCCCCGAAACGAAGATCCATGGAATGTGATTGGCCCCCCCGAACGCTCCTGTTGAACTGATGGGCATGAACCGACTTGAACTGATGGGCATGAACCGACGCACATTCTGCACCATGACCGGAACCTCGCTGGCGGCCCTGGCCACGGGTATCGCCTACGGCGCGCAGTCCGGCGCCAAGCCTTTCAAGGCCAAGTTCGCTCCCCACCTGGGCCTCCTCCCCACCGCGCCCGAGGGATTCGTCGAGCAGCTCCAGTTTGCCTACGACCTCGGGTTCCGGGCCTGGGAGGAGAACTGGCTCTCGCAGCAGGAGCCCGAGGTTCAGGAGCAGGTCGGCGCCTTCGCCAAGGAGAAGGGCATGGAACTGGGCGTGACCGTCATCACGGGCGGAAACGGCGTCAAGTTCTACGACCCCACCGATGAAGGTGTGGATCAGATACTGGCCGACATGAAAGCGGGCGTCGCATTGGCCAAGCGCACCGGCCAGACCAACATGACCATGATCCCGGGGCCACGCGACGAATCCATGCCACGCGAGAAGCAGCTCGAGCAGGCCGTCGACCTCTTGCGTCGCTGCTGTGATGTCGTCGAGGAGCACGGCATCATCCTCGCCCAGGAGCCCCTCTCCCATGGCGTCAAGGGCGGCCCGCCGCTCATCCGCTCGTTCGAAGACGGCCACCTCCTCTGCGAACTCGTGAACCGCAAGTCGTGCAAGCTCCTCGCCGACTTCTACCACGAAGGGGAAATCGGGAACGGGGACAAGCTCATCGAGAACGCTGAGAAGGCCTGGGACCAGGTCACCTACGTGCAGTACGGCGCTTCCCCGGGACGCAAGGAGCCCGGCACCGGAGACCTCGACTTCGTCGGCATCACCAAGTGGCTCCGCGACAAGGGCTACACCGGGGTCATCGGCATGGAGCACGGAACCAGCAAGCAAGGCGCGGCCGGCCTCGACGCTCTGCTCGCCGCCTACCGCAAGATCGACGCCTGAGCGGGCGGCCGCGCCGCGGGCGCGAGCTGCCGCGGTCGCCGCTTCGGGCCTGGCTGGCGCAGCCCCGGGCGAGGCGGTCCGCCATGGCCCGGCCGCTCGCCCTGCACGGGGCGCTCGAGAGGACAGACCCCAACCGGACCCACTCGATCAGTCAGGGGAGCAACACGCGCCGGCACCTGTTCACGCGCCTGACGCGTTACCTCCAGGAGCACCTACCCGTTGGAGCACGCTGAGCCGCCGGAGACCAACCGACGTGCTGCTAGCGCCGCAGCGTGTCGAGGGAGACGGGCCGAGGCAGGCGCAGGACCGGGAAGTCCTGGCCTTCCGCCAGGGCGGAGTCGAAGAAGTTCCAGGTGCAGAGACCATCTTCCGATTGAGGCTCGAGCAGCAGGGCGGCGAGCGTGCCCAGCGGCTGCGCGGAGCGGATCACGAGCGTCCCGGCGGGAACGATGCGCTGCTCGTCGCGCTTGCTGGCTTCCACCGTATTGAGCACGTGCCCCTCGTAGCTGCGCTCGCCCTGCTGGAGGGAGGTGATGCGGTAGACCTCCACCACCAGTTCCGTGTCCGCGACCAGGCTCCGCACACGAATTCCGTGGGCCTCCAGGTTGTCCGACGCCTGCTCGAATTGCGGCGGCAGGAGGTAGGCCCAGGTGCGCGGCACCGAGAGCGTCGCCTCGCTCATGTCGTTGTAGAAGCACGGGTAGTCGCGCTCTTCCTCGCCGTCAAATGCGAGGATCGTGACCGGGCTGGCGGTGAACTTCGGCTGACGGCGCAAGTGCACGAGGTCCTCGGGTCGCGGGTCGTGCCCCATGGCGACGGTGCGTTCTTCGGCCGCCAGGATCGTGCGGCGTACCTGCTCCTTGTGGTCGGCGACCCATTGGAAGCTATGCCGGACGAACGCGATCGTGGCACGGACCCGATCCTCGTACGAGGCGTAGCTGTAGGCCTCCGACAGCAGGGAGATCTGGTGGCGCAGCCCCACGTAGTGCGTGCTGTAACGGGGTAGGGCCGGGTCGATCGTCCAGTGCGTTCGGTCGCGGTCCAGATTGCCGTAGTACTGGGTGCGGTAGCCCGTGTCCGACTCGATGGTCCAGCGAACCGAGGACAGCAGGTCGTTGCGAGTGAGGCGTCGCAGATCGTCGTCGACGGCCGGGTGCCGCTGGCCGTCGAAGGTCAGCGTGTAACGGTGTCGCGTGCCGTTGGTCGTGTGCAGGTCCATGGCGATGACCGGACTCCAGAGGTCCAGCACCCGCACCACCGTTCGCGCTTCGAGCGTGTCGAGCTTCATCCAGTCGCGGTTGATGTTCAGCCCCGCGGCGTTCGCGCGCGTGCCCATGCCCAGGGCCGGACCCTGCTGGCCGCGGCGGTTGCCGGGGTCCATGCGGTCGTTACCGTCGGCATTCAGGAGAGGCATGAACAAGACCACCAGATCCTCGAGCAGGGGATGTTCGGCGGCCTGGGCCAGCTCCCTCGCAAGCATCAGCGTCGCCGGCTTGCCACACACTTCGCCGGAGTGGATGCCCGCCCAGGCGAACGCCACCAACCGGTCGCCGACCTCACTGGGATCGGACACCGGAGGATCGGCGAGCACGAGGATGGGAAGCTCACGACCCTCCGCAGTCTCCCCCACGACCTCCATGTGGACCCGGGGCGAGCTCTCGGACAGGGCGCGGCACAACTCCATGACCTCGAGCTGAGTCGCGGTGGCCTGCCAGTCCGAAGCCTCCGCGACCGTTCGCAGATCCTGACCCGCGAGAACCGGAGCCATGCAGCCGGCTGCCGCGAGGGACTTGAACATGAGGTTGGACATTCGAACCTTCTTTGCCATGACGGGAGGTTAGCTCGACGGGGTGACCTTGCAAGGCACCGGCTGTCACACGGCGCGTCCGGAGCTCTCCCGGCGAGGAACCGCCGCGGGCGCCACCGTCAGTCCTCGCACCGGCAGGCGCCGCCCCGCAGGGGCACGTCGAGCGCCCAACGCCCGAACTCGGGCTCGGCGGAGCCGTCAGGGTGCACGAGGAAGACCCAGGAGCGCTCGGCCACGCCGCCGACCTCGCCCGAGTGCACGTAGTGCAGATACACGTTGCCCAGGAGCGGGGAGAGCGCCGACCCTTGTGCGGTGCCGAGGTCCGGCGCGGAGTACTCCGCGCCATCCAGCACACCTACACGCAATAGCTTGCCGATGAGCCGCAGCAGCGATCCATCGGCCACCCGAAGCTGGAACAGCTCCTTCAGCTTGGTGCGATCCAAGCTGTCGCAGGCCCCGCCGGGTCCGGTCCCCTGCTCGCCCATTGCCCACCGCGCGCGGACTCGAGCACGGGGCTCATGCCCACGGTGCAGAGGTGGACACCCTGAGCGGAACCGGCTGCCGGCATTGGATTCTCGAGCGGGACGATCCGGCAGCGCCTCGAGCGCTACCCCGCGCCCGGGCTCGAGTTTCCGCGTCCGGTAGACCTCACCCATGCCTCCCGCACGAAGTGGCGAGAGGATCCCGTACAGTCCCAACCGATCGCCAGATAGGGAGACGCATTGCGCGGTCGAACTCCGCAGTAGCGCTTGGCTTGGCGGCGATCTCGAGTGGGAAGTGAATCTTCCCACTCACAGGCTGCCATCCTAATCCGGTCGAGAGACACTGTCATCGATCGCTCATGATGGAGCGCACCCCGGGAACATGCGCCGCTCCTTCGTTCCACGGAGCCGCTGGTGGCGATCGGGTGGCGCCGCGGGCGCATTGCGCTTCGGTGGCGATTCGACTAGCATCCTGGGGTTCATCAGGTCAGTTTCATTTCCGTTGGAGGGAGCAGAGATGTTTCGATTGAGCCATGCGGCCGTCCTCGTGTGTTCCGTTACCCTTGGTGTTCTCGGCGCCTGCAGCAACGGCGGCGGTGGAGGTGGGGGAGGCGGATCGGGGTCACTCTCGGGTACCGTCCTGAGCTCACCCGATCCGGTGGGCGGTGTGCTCATCGAAGTGCTCGACGCCAACGGCCAGGCGGTCGCGGAGGCCACGACATCTTCACTGGGTTTCTTCAGCATCGACGGGATTCCGAAGGGGACCTACGACGTTCACGTCAGCGGCACGGACGCTTTCGACGCCGCCGGGAATCCGGTGGCGGACAAGGTCAGCCTGACGATGACGAACGTCGCCATCACTCGCGGGGACGACACGGTCCTGGGCGGCAAGCCGGTTTTCCTTCCGCCCCTGGCGGGCGGGACCGAGCTCGATGCCGGTGGCGGCACGACTGTGACCGTGCTCGGCGGTACGGTGATCGGGAACGAAGACATCGGCGTATTCCTCGTGTTCGAGGCCGACACGCTGGTCACGTTCATCGACGCGGCGGACACCACGCTCTCGGTGACGCACATTCCGATCGACGAGATCCCGATGTCTCTGCCGGATGGCGTGGCCTCGGCGCAGATGGTCAGTTTTCAGGTTCCTGGCGCGACCTTCGACATCCCTCCCAAGGTCATCTTCCCCAACTGGAACGGTACCCCGGCCGGCACGCCTCTCGTGCCCCTGCACCGCTTCGACCACGATACGGGAGTCTGGGTCCAGTTCGGAACCGGGACCGTGACGGCCGACGGTCTGCAGGTGGTTTCGGATCCCGGGTCAGGGTTGCCCAAGACCGGCTGGGGCGGGCCCACCGCCCCGACCTTCTGTACCACCACGGTGGCGGGTCGCGTCGTGGACGGCGCGGGCACAGGTGTCGGCGACGTCCTGGTGACCACCACCAACGGGACTTCGGGCACGACGGATGCCGGGGGGAACTACTCGATCGGGGAAGTTCCCATCCCGGCGGCGACCTTCATGGTCGTCGCGACTGCGGCCCCGCTCGCGCCCAACTCGGGCTTCGGGGCGGCCACGACGCCGGCCCCGGGCACACTCGCAGTCTGCGATGGCGTGACGAGCATGCCCGACCTCGTGCTGCCGGCCGTGACCGTGGACGAAACAGCGCCCATGGTCATCATGGTCACACCGGTGGATGGTGCGTTCGGTGTCCTCGACAATGCCGTGATTCAGGTCGTCTTCGACGACGACATCAGCCCCGGCAGCCTGAGCTCCATGTCCATCCAGTTGGACTGTGGCCTCGGGCCCGTCGACGGGGTGGTTGGCTTTGCGTTCGGTGGCGGGATGACGACCGCCACCTTCTTGCCGCTCAGCACCTTGCCCCTCGACGCAACCTGCACCCTCACGGTCACGACCGATGTGGAGGACGAGGCCGGCAACAACCTGGCCGCGGACTTCGTGAGCTCGTTCGATACGGCCGTTACTCCCGGCTCCGGAACGACCACTGTGTCGATCGCCCCTCCCGGGCCCTTGACCTTGGATCCGGGCATGACCCAGGGCCTGGTGGCGACCGTCCTGGACGCGACGGACAGCCCGATCCAGGGCGCGTTGATCAGTTGGGCATCGGACAACTCGAACATCGCCAGCATCGACGATTCGGGACTCCTCACGGCCCGGCTGCCCGGAGAGGCGACGATCACCGCCACCTTCGGCATGGCGTCGGCGACGGTCATGGTGACCGTCAACACGCCGCCCGTCGTGACGGTCACGGTCTCGCCCTCGGCCCAGACGATGCTCGTCGGCGCGGTGCAGGGGCTGGTGGCGACGGCGGAAGATGCCGGGATGAACCCACTCTCCGGGGTCGCGGTCACCTGGACGAGCGACGACGACCTGGTCGCGACGGTCGACGCGGCCGGATCCGTCCTGGCCGTCGCACCGGGCGTGGCGACGATCACCGCGGCGGTGCTCGACGACATGGGGATGCCCGTATCGGGAGCCGCGGCGGTCACCGTCGTGGCCGACACGTCGATCCAGTCGATCACGGTCTCGCCGCCATCCGCGATGCTCGATGCTGGACAGTCGCTACAGTACTCCGCGCTCGCCCATGACGGGCCGGGAGGTACGGGCAACGTCATACCGGGCGTGCCGTTCGTCTGGGCGAGTGATACGCCCGCGGTGGCCACCGTGCACTCCAGCCTCGGGCTGGCAACGGCTGTGTCCGGACCGGGCGAGGCCGTGATCTCGGCGACGAACGCTGGCGTCAGCGGCTCGGCCACCCTGGTGGTCTCCGGTGGCGTGAGCATGACGGTCCAATTGATCGGCGGCCCCATGGGCAACGCCGGAATCAAAGGGATTCGCGTTCTGCGCAACGACCCGACCACGGGGGCCTTCCTCGCGGAGGCGACGACGGACTCACGCGGCATGGTCACCTTCGAAGGCATCGCGACCTCGCGCACGACGATCAGTCTCGTCGAGCTCGAGGATCCGAACGACGCCTCGATCACGACCTTGTTGGACATTTCGGTGAGCAATCTCGTGCTCCATGGCTTCGAGCTCTCCCCGACCGTGCTGGCATCCTTCTGCGTCGACCTGAATCCCGTGCCCGCGGGGCAGACCTTCGGCTGGGCCTCCACCGGCAGCTACGGCGATGACGATGCCCAGCCCGTGTTTGGCACCGTCGCCTGCTTCGAAATCGAGGAGGTTCAACCGGACGGGTTCTTCTCGGTGCTGACGATGGCCAACGGCACGTCGGGGCGGCTCGAGGGTTGCGGCATGCTCCTCGATCAGGACCCGGCCACGGCCATCGGGACGATCCCGATCGACACGACACTCCCGATCACGAGCGTGCCGTACACGGCCAACGCCCCCATCGCCCCCATCGGCCTGAGCGTATTGAGGAAGGGCATGTTCTTCGAGATGTTCCTGGATGAGGGGCCCGTCGCAAGCTCGGGTTCACATCTGCATTGCGACGTCCCGGGAGCGGACAAGTACAGCTTCGAGTTCGAGAACTTCGACGATCTGACGATCAGCGGCTCCGGGGTGGCCATGGTGTTTTCCGTACCCCCCGCGAGCTTCAACGTCCCGGTCCCTGATCTGGGTGTCGCCAATGTTGCTTTCGACTTTGCCTCGCAAACGCTGAGCTGGACGACTTCGGGGACAGACCTGAGCGACATGGATGCGAGCGACTCGTGTTTGTTCTGGACGGACGGTGGCGGCAACTTCATCGAACGGTGTTTCTTCCTGACCGCGAGTCAGACGAGCATCGTCATGCCCGAGCTACCCGCGGATCTCTCGGCCTTCGTGCCCCCCGCGACGGGCGTGGGATTCGAGGTTGGAGTTTTCGGGCTGGACACGGTCGTCGGCCTGGACGCGCTGCTCGCCGCGGTCTCCGCCAACGGGGGTACCCTCGAAGGTGTGGTCTTCCAGAGCACGCTGGTCCAGTTCGCTTTCATGGAAGCGTTCGGCGCCTCACCACTGCCCGGTGACGCTGGCCAGCAGGGCCACCTGGCCAACCCCGTTCTGCACCGTCAGCGGCACTCCCACCGTATCGCGGGATCGCTGAGGTTGCCGAGCACTCGGCGCTAGGAAGAGCGCGCGCCAGGCAGTTCTCGCGGGAGCTGCCTGGTGCGATAGCACAGCGACTGTCGGGGCCTTCCCTTGCCGTTCCTGCTTTCCCGCCCTTCCTGCCTTCCTAGCTCGTCTTCGTCCGGTCAGGTATTGGCGACCGCCCATGCCTGACCAGAAGAAGACGAGCTAGGAAGGAAGGGCAGGAAAGCAGGATTCGAGATCGAGACTCGATCTACGGAGATGAGTTTCGCACGTCAATGCGCCGGCTCGGCCTACGGCAACTCGTCACGGCATACAAGACGCCTCTCCAGGACGTCTACGCCGAACGTTTGATCGGCACGCAACGCCGCGAGTGTCTCGACCACGTCATCGTGACAGCTACCGATTGCGGCGCTGCCGAAGTCGAGCTGATGCATCGCAACCCCATCGGGCCCCGTGACGGCCAGCGGGGCCAGGCGCAGAACGGTTTGCCCGAGGCACAACCAGGCAGTTCCGAAGGCCTGATGAGCCCGAGCTCTTCCCATGAGGAACGTCCCTGGAACGAAGGGGCGAGCATCACGAACCGAGAGCACGAGCTGCTCCTCGGCGACGGCCGCATTGCCGGTAACGGCCAGGCGGACCGGCGCGCCAGCCGACGGGCCGCGCCGCCGATCGGCGTGTACCGGGACCTCCCGGACGACGACGGCTCGTTGCCCACATCCGCAGCCGGTCTGGGCCCGTGGGCGGTCACGGACGCCGAGGGACGGTTTCTCCTGGCCCTGGTCCCCCGCGGGCTCTCTACGCGTCTGGGCTGGAGGGGAAGAGCGCCGGTACACCCGCAGCCGGCGCCTCGAGCTCGAGTCGGGTGAGCGCGCCGAAGTCGAACTCGTGATCGGGGAATACCGGCCCCGACATCGTTCTCCGCCAGAGCCTCCATGATCCTCGCGTCCTGCATCCGTCCGATGCCAGTCCCCCTTCAGTGCGGGGCCAGTGCGGGGCCAGGGAATCGTGCCAGCGCCGGCGCAGGTACTTGCGCACGATCGGCTGGTAGCACCGGCCAAGGACTTCGCGGTCTCTCTCAGGACCATCGACCGCCCGGTGCACGAGGGTCCAGCAGGTTGTGCTCTCGGCGTCCGACATAGACTCAACATTAGCCGAAGCCAGGCATGACGGCATCGTCGAAGCCATCCGTCCAGGTGCTCGACATGGAGACGCGTGAGCCTCGCCGCTTGCCGTTGAATCCCCGTTTCGCCTGCTGGACGGATCCCGGCCCCACTCCGATCAGGGACAGATTGTCACGTCCAGCGCGTCCGTCAGCCCGACGAGGTCGAACAGGAACGGGTCGCGGTACCAGCACTGGAAGTACACCCGCGAGCCCGCGCCGAGTCCGTTCGCGGCCATGTTCGCCTGCGAGAAATGGAACGCGATGCTGCCCGAGCAGTCGGCCAGCGCGGAGCTCCCTCCGGTGAACTGGATGGGCAGGCGCGCGAGTGGCGGCGCGAGGCACAGGGTGCCGCCGTACAGCGGCAGGTCGTTGGGACCGAGGGACCACAGCACGAATCCGTACTGGCCGTTGACGAGGTTCGCGGCGTTGACGAAGAAGTCGTCCGGCCCTGAGGCGGAGGGCGTGCCGCTGGAGGAGATCGACGGTGTGCAGCCCTGGGAGTTCAGCTTGGCCGTGCAGTAGACCTGAGCTCCGCACGCGGGCGAGCCCGTGAAGATCCTCGTCTCCGAGCTGCCCCGGTTGCCGTACTCGTCCTCGGAGAGCGCCCGATACTCGATCACGCCCGTGAGCGCGCCGGGGATCTCGCCGCGGAAGACCTGGCCGCCCGAGCTCGTCATCGCGTAGAGGATCGGCGCGCCGCCGTCGACGATCACCTCGAGCCACGTGACGTTGTACCAGGTGATGTAGTAGGGCGCGTTGTCGTAGACGTGGACGCGCACGACGGTCGGCTCGGGGCCCGCCGGACGGTCGGGCGCCTGCTCGAGGTTCGGCAGGTACGGCGCGCTCGTGTCGGGCGTTCCGGTGACGTTCTCGAGCAGCACGTTCCGCCCGCCGTTGTCGTGCGCGATGATCAGGTCGTAATCGCCGTCGCCGTCGACGTCGCAGGCATCGGCGTCGAGTCCCGTGAAGCTCGCTCTGGTCGGGAGCTCGGAGCTCGTCACGTTCGTGTAGCTGAAGCTCCCGCCATCGCCGGGCGTGCCGTTCCAGTCGTTTCGATAGAGCTTGTCCTGGCCGGAGAAGTTGCAGACGTAGAGATCGAGGTCCCCATCGCCGTCGTAGTCCAGGAAGTCCCCCTCGTTGTCGTCCGCGTTGGAACCGGCGAGCGACGTCTTGTCCGTGAAGGTCCCGTCGCCGACGTTGCGGAACGTCACGTCGCCGAACGAGAACCCCGACGCGCCCCAGTTCAGGCCGTAGAGGTCGAGGTCCCCGTCGCCGTCGAGGTCCCCCAGCTCCTGCTCGTAGTGCCCGTTCCCCGACGACCACCCGGCGGGGAACACGAGGTGCGTGACGTCGCGGAAGCCGAGCGCGCCGCCCCCCATGGCCGGCGCCAGGCCCGAGCCCGCGAGCCGATTCGCGAACATCCGCGGCTCCTCCTGCCGCGCGCCGTGCAGGATGTCGAGGTCGAAGTCCCCATCGATGTCCCCGATATCGATGTCGAGCGCGCTCGAGGCGATGTCGCACTGGGACCCGGTCGTATTCGCCGTATTCGCCTGCTGCGTCCCGTCGCACCAGAGGCCCGGGTTCCCGTTCGCGATCGTGGAGCCCGAGAGCTGGAAGCCGCTGGGGTTGAATTCGCTGAAGAACCCGTGCCCGTCGTTCAGGAAGATCCGCGTCGGGACCTGCCCGCCGAAGACCCCGCCGTAGGACGAGTGGACGAGGTCCAGGTCCCCGTCGTTGTCGAGGTCGCCGAAGTCGCAGTCGCACGACCAGTCGATGAACCCACCGGAGCCGAGGACCGCGGAGCCGGGCACGGAGGAGCCGGCGGCGCCCAGGCCGATCCAGCGCGCTGCGGTCTCGTCCTGGTAGAAACCGATGCTGCCGGCTTGCACGCCCCCCAGGTTCGTCCACCAGCGGTTCGTCTGGTTCGTGATCGCCGAGGTGTTCGAGATGTAGAGGTCGAGGTCCGCGTCCCCGTCGAAGTCCACGAACTCGATGTCGCGGCTCTGGTCCGACACCGACGGGAAGCGCACGCTCGTCCGATCGATGAAGACGCCCGTCGTCCCACCCTGGGCGCCGCCCTGGTTGAGCCAGAGCCGGTTCTGGTCGTTGCCGTCGTCCCCGCCGTCGGCGAACACCGCGTCCCAGTCCCCGTCGAGGTCGACGTCCCCGAAGTCCACGTTCTCCGTGCTGGAGTCGTTGTCCGGGCTCCCGCTCGGGATGTCGGCCGTGTTGTCCTGGAAGCTCTGCCCGAACGAGAGCCCGGCGCCGAGGAGCGCTGCGGGGACGACGAGGAGAGTTCTCAAGTCACGCAGCTCGCGGTCAGGGGCAGAGGAGCACGCTGAGCGCGTCGGTGAGCCCGACGAGGTCGATGAGGAACGGATCCCGGTACCAGTACTGGAGGTGGATCTCATCGCCCCCCGAGAACCCGGCCGCGGACAGGTAGGCCTGCGTGAGGTGGTACGAGAACGCGCCCGAGCAATCGTTCCCGGATGAGTTGCCCCCCGCGTATTGCACGCTCGTACGCATGAGCGGGGGCGCGACGCAGAGCGTGCCGCCGAAGAAGGGCAGCTCGTTCGGGCCCAGCGACCACAGGAGGAACCCGAACTGGCCGTTGATGACGTCGGTCGCCGTGACGAAGAAGTCGTCCGAACCCGTGAGGCTGGGCGTGCCCGTCCAGTCGATCGCGGGCATGCAGCCCGCCGAATTCAGCTTCGCCGTACACGTGCGCGTGATGCCGCAGTAGGGCTGCAGGCAGGAGTTCTCGGCCGCCGCCCGCATCACGCCCTTCACCGTCGGGTGGAAGTAGGTCGTGATGTTGTTCATGCCGCCCGAGCAGGTGTGGCAGTAGCTCATGATCGTGCCGTTCGAGATGCAGATCCGCTCGTCCTGACACGGGCCCCAGTACTGCGCCGCCGGGCACTCGTCGAGCGGCGGGCAGTAGTTGTGGGTGTGCGACGTGCCGAAGTTGTGCCCGGTCTCGTGGGCGATGACCATGAAGTCCCAGGTGTTCGAGCCCTGCGTGACGGGAAAGCTCACGCCGCCGCCGATGTTGGCGCTCACGGCGAAGCCGTAGAGACCGTTGCACAGGACGTCGACCCAGGCGACCCCCCCGCCGAGGCTCGCCCCGCTGACGAAGTGCGCCAGCTTCGCGCCGGCCGGGATGTCATTTGCCCAGGCGTCCCGGAACTCGAACAGGAGGTCGACCGTACCGCCGCCCGAGTCCTGCGTCGTCCACGGGTCGCCCGAGGTCGTGTAGAAGGCGAGGTAGGGGAAGGTGAGCACCGTGTCGATCTCGTCCAGGTAGCGATCGCTGATGGCGCCGAGCAGAGTGAGCACGTAGTTCTGCTCGGCCGCGAGACTCCCGAACACCTGAAAGAGCTGGTAGTCGGTCTCGATGGCCATGGGACAGTGGAGCGTCACGCCGGGGCCGCCGAGCGCGTGCGTCGTGGGTGGACCGATCGCGACCGCCCCGGCGCCCGTGCCCGGTCCACCGCCCAGCGAGTCGACGGCGCAGAACGGCCCCCGGCCCGGACCCACGGCGAGCAGCGTCGCCTCCGGCACGATCCGCGCGATGCTGCGCGACCAGTCACCGTTCGGGCCCGCAGCGCCCAACACGTGGAAGAGCTCGGTCCCGTCGTGGATCCAGCCGTGGGAGCCGTGTGTGCCGAGCCCGAGGTACACCTCGGACTCCGCCGCGCCCACGATCGCGCCTTTCCACAGGGTGAGGTCCCCGGCGTCGACGCCGCCCGCCACGGGCCGCCCGTCGACCTGGAGCCCGATGGCACCGAAATCGAACTGGACGCGTTCGAGCGCGAGCTCGACCGTGCGAGTGGCGGTCAGCGGCAGGCCGGTGAGGATGACGCGCTCGAGGCCGACGAGCGCGGCGAGGTCCGCGGACCGGGACGCGAGCTCCACCGTTCCGAGTAGACCTTCACGGGCCGTGACGTCCATGGGGAACGGCACGCGGACCTGGGCGCCGACCGGCGTCGAGAGGCCTCCGGCGAGGACACCGAAGAGCGCGCAGGAGGAGATCGTTCGCTGGTTCATCACGACGGGTCGGGGTTGCTTCCAGGGCTTGCGGGAGGGACCGAATGTCAGCCCCGCAGTCTACGGGGTCACTCGCGACTAACGTGCATCCGCCCCAGCTTCGAGCTCCGCCTGGCGGAGGAGGATCGACGCGCGAGCCGCGCGACGCGCCGCGAGCTCCGCGACGCCCACTTCCGGATCGACGAGCGTCCAGCCCATCGCCGCGGCCGCGGCCTCATTGGGCGTGAAGTCCGCGTTGAGCAGCCCGTTCTCGACGAGCACCCGGCGGAGTGCCGCGGGATACTGTGCTCCGAAGGGCACGCCGCGCACCGTGGGCACGAAGGAGCGGTTGGGGTGAATGAGCTGCATGTCCGCGAACCCGCGGCGCACGCCGTTGACGAAGTAGTCGAACTCGATGTCCTCCGCGCCGCGCACGACGATCTCGTCGAGGCCCTTGGACTCGATCCAGAGCGGCGCCGGGGAGCCGATGCCCGTGAGCTGCACGGTGAGGCCCGCGAGCTCGCTGACGAGGCGGAACTCCGCGGGCACTTCGATCACGGCCCGGCCGTCCGCGAGCCGCCCGGAACCCCGGAAGTACGTGCCCGACTCGTTGCCCTCGAGGCAGATGAAGCGGACCTCCTTCGTGAAGTCCGTCGGGTGGGGCTGGATGAAGAACTTCGCGCCCGTCCCGCCGAAGTCGCCTTCGGAGAAGACGCCGAACGCGGAGGCGCCCGTGGCGCTGCCCTTCACGCCGACCCCCTCGTCGTAGCCACTGGAGCCGAGGACGCCGATCACCGTCTGGCCCGCGGCCGGCGAGGTCTCCGTCCCCACGCCGCTCACGCCGATCGTACCGAAGCCGCGCACGCCTTCGCCGAAGACGCTCTCGCCCTCGACACCGGCCGCCGCGGCTGACAGGCCGAGCGCCTGGCCGAACACGCCGCGCCCGTTCCCGCTGAAGTTGACGCCCCGGACGCCGGCACCACCGCTCGCGCTGCCCCACGACTCGCCCTGAACGCCGCTGTCGGCGCCCGCGGGATCGGCGCTCACCGAGAGCAGAGCGAACGGCGAGGGCGTCGTGCCGATGCTGACCCGCGTCCCGTCGTTCTGCAGGAGGCTCGAAGCGATCCAGTCCACTCCGTCATGGCGCGCCGTCTCGTTCGCCGCGCCACCGACCAGGAGTCCGGTCGGACCTTGCGGACCGGTGGGTCCCCCCGGACCCGTGGGGCCCGCCGGCCCTGCAGGACCCGCAGGACCTTGCACGCCATCCGCGCCGTCGTTGCCGGTCGCGCCCGGCGCGCCCATCGCACCGGCCGGACCCGCGGGGCCCTGCGCGCCGTCCGCCCCGTCGTTACCGGCGGGACCCTGCGCACCATCCGCACCGTCGTTGCCGGTCGCGCCCGGCGCACCCGTCGCACCGGCCGGGCCCGCGGGGCCCTGCGCGCCGACCGCCCCGTCGTTACCGGCGGGGCCCTGCGCACCATCCGCGCCGTCGTTGCCGGTCGCGCCCGGCGCACCCGTCGCACCGGCCGGGCCCGCGGGGCCCTGCGCGCCGTCCGCACCGTCGTTGCCGGTGGGGCCTTGAGGGCCTGTCGCACCCGCGGGACCCTGGACCTGGGCCGTCATCTGGATCGTGAAGTCGGGGAACACGATTCCGCCCGACGTGAAGATGTGGCCCTCCACGGCGAGCGGAGCGATCGGCACCGTCGTGCCGATCCCGACGCGCCCATTGGCGGCACTCACGAAGAGCTCGTTGCTGATCGGGAAGAGCATGCCGAGCGTCGGAATCGACGAGGCGGACATACACGTGCCGGGGCTCGCCTGATCTACGACCGTGTCCGCGCATACGACGAGGTTCGGTGCCGGCAGGCTGCCGGGGGCCTGGCTGACCACGATCGTCCCGGAGAGGTTCGTGCTGCCCCCCGACCCGCCCGCCCCGCCGACCGGCGGCAGCCCACGCAGGCGTCGCGCCTCGTCGAAGCTCGCGGGGAACATCGCCGCACTCACGAGTACCTGCTCGCCCAGCGTGATCCGTTCGAACAGGCCGCCTGCGAAGTTGTGGTAGAGCACGTTCTCCTCCACGCCGACAGCGTGCAGGTCGGGAGCGCCGTCCCGGTCGTAGTCCAGCCAGTGCGCGTCGACGAGCCGCAGGTCCTGTGGGATTCCGGCCTCGGCCGTCGCGTCCTCGAAGGTCCCCTGAGCGGTCTGGCGTAGAAGGCGGCTCCCCGTGTCGAACGAGACGAGGAACAGGTCCGCCCGACCATCGCCGTCGAAGTCGCCCCAGAGCGCCATCTCGACGCGCCGCCACCGGTCGAGGCCCGCCCGGATCGTGATGTCCTCGAACGAGCCGTCGCCGAGGTTGACGAGGAGCCGGCCCGCGCCGCCTTCGCCCAGGACGTACGCGTCGTCGAGTCCGTCACCGTCGAAGTCGCCCCACCAGATCGTGGAGGGCGTAGGTCCGGGGTCCAATTGCGGCAAGGGCGCCTGGGCGTCGGCGACGGAGGAGGCGAGGAGGAGGGCGATCGAGGTAGTGCGAGACATGAGTTCTCGTTGGGCTGGAGAATCAGGGATGCAGCGGGCGCGCTGGGGGTCCGGTCGTGTTCGTTCTCAACGGGGCGCCCTGGTTGCGCCACGCGTGCGACACGTGCCGAGCCGAAGGCTTTCCTCAGTCCGCCAGCGCCCGGTCTGTCCAGGGCGTCGAGCAGCCGCGCGGCGTATCGGCACCCGCCGGTCGTCGGCCTGTGAGGATCCAATCCCATCCTGAATGCAATTTCGAAGCCTGGAAAGACCTGCTATTGCTAAAACTCCGTGAACCCCGCCTGTGGCAGTGGGTAGGGTCTTCAACCGGACTCCCCCCCTCCCCAGCAGCTGCCTCTGGCAGCGGAGATTCTCCTCATGCTCAGCTCATCGGTCCTCGCCGCGACGCTCGGCTTGCTCTCGGTCGGCCCCGCACCCGCTCAGGAAGCCGTCCTGCCGTTCCCCATGGACGTGCTCGAATTCGACGCCACGCACTCGGACGTCGTCCTCGTGCCGCGCCTCGACCAGTTCCAGGTCCTCACGGCGCTCGCGAAAGTGACGCTGACCGGAATGACCCTGCCCGGCGGCGAGGTCGTGGATCTCGAGCTCACCCGGATCAGCGTCGATCGTCGCGGATTCCGGTTCTACGTCGACGGCTTCCCGCGCACCGATCTTCTCCAGAACCTCGACCTCTCCCTCTGGAAAGGCACGGTCGTCGGCGACCCGGCCTCGGAAGTGAGGCTCTCGTTCTCGAACTTCGGCTCCCAGGGCTGGGTGAGCCACGGCGGGCAGCTCGTGCACCTGATCGCGCGCCCGGACGCCGACGGGAGCTGGTTCGCCGGCGACGTCCTGCTCGTCACCGAGCGCAGCCTCGGGGAGCGCGGAATGCAGCTGTCCCAGTACTGCGTGGCCGAAGATCTCTACGATGCCTCCGAAGCGCCCTTCGATCCGGTCTGGGTTCCGGACCCCGAGCCCGAAGGGGCGGGCGGCGGCTGTTCGCTACAAGAGGGTCCGATCTCGATCGAGACCGACTACCAACTCTTCCAGGTCTGGAACGACCTCGCCGCCGAGACGGCCTACATCACGACCCTGCTCTCCTTCGTGAGCGACCGCTACGAGGGCCAGATCAACACCATCCTCACGTACCCGTATCTCCAGTTCTACACGAACCCGGGCGATCCCTGGAGCGCCCAGGACGGCGGCGGAGGCTGCATCGACGTGCTCAACGAGTTTCGGGCTGCGTGGGCCGGGAACATCCCGAACGGCGGACGGATCGGGCACTTCCTCTCCGGCGCGAGCCTCGGCTGCGGCGTCGCGTGGCTCGACGTGCTCTGCAACGACGAGTTCAACTTCTCGGTCAGCGGCAACATCAACGGGAACGCCGCGTTCCCCATCCAGCAGCAGCCGAACAACTGGGACTTCATGGTGGTTGCGCACGAGCTGGGGCACAACTTCTCGGCGCCGCACACGCATAGCTTCTGCCCGCCGCTCGACGAGTGCCCCGCGAGTCAGTACTGGGGCCCGTGCCAGAATCAGCAGAACTGCATCACGAACGGGACGGTCATGAGCTACTGCCACCTATGTCCCGGCGGTACGGCCAACATCACGACCTTCTTCCACCCGACGAACGTGGGCCTCATGACTTCCGCGGCGCAGGCCTGCCTGCCGACCTTCCTCGGCATCGATGGTGATTCACCCCAGATCCTCAGCGAGAACGCGCCGACGCCGGTCCTTGCCGAAGTCATCGGCACGCCGGTCGGCACGGTCGACCTCGAGTACCGGTACGGCGGCGGATCGTTCATCTCGGTCGCCATGACGGACCTGGGCAACGGCACCTACGGCGCGGACCTGCCTGCTCCGCCGTGCGATGCCACGCCGGAGTTCTACTACACGTTCACGGACGCGACCTGCGGGACCGTGACGGACCCGGCGGGAGCGCCAACGACGACGTTCACGGCCACGGTCGGCACGCTCACGACGCTGCTGTCGGACGACTTCGAGACGGACATGGGCTGGTCAGCGGTGAACCTCGGCGCGAGCACGGGGGACTGGCAGCGCGGCGTGCCCGTCGACGACTCGGGTTGGGCTTACGATCCGTCCTCTGACTACGACGGCAGCGGGAGCGCCTGGCTCACGCAGAACGAGCTCGGCAATACGGACGTGGACGGGGGATCGGTCCGCCTCTTCTCCCCCGTCATCGACATGACCGCAGGTTCGATATCGATCTCATACGCCTACTACCTGCGACTCACGAACGACAACGGAACCGACATGCTCCTCGTCGAGATCGATAGCAACGGCGGCGCCGGCCCGTGGACGGAGATTGCGCGGCACGACACGAACGGCAACCAGTCGTGGCGAACGCATTTCATCGACCTCTCCACGACCGGCGTGACCCTCACCGCGAACATGCAACTGCGGTTCACGGCGAACGACGACGACCCGCAGAGCATCAACGAGGCGGGCCTGGACGCCTTCATGGTCTCGACCCTCTCGTGCGACGGCGGGCCGACCGACGGGAACTACTGCACGAGCGCTCCGAACTCGACAGGAGGCGCGGCCATGATGTCCGTCTCGGGCAGCTCCAGCGTGTCGAGCAACAATCTCGTCCTGCACTCGAGCAACGTGGCCGCCGGTCAGCCCGGAATCTTCTATTATGGCCCGGACGAGATCTCCCAGCCCTTCGGGAACGGCACGCGGTGCGTGGGCAGCGCCCAGGTGTACCGCCTGGACGTCGAGACTGCGAGCGCGATGAGCGAGCTCGTGCACGCCCTCGACAACACGAGCCCGCCGACGGCCTCGGGCCAGATCACGGCCGGTTCCACCTGGAAGTTCCAGGCCTGGTTCCGCGACCCGGCAGCGGGTGGCGCGTTCTTCGATCTCTCGGATGCCTACAGTCTGACGTTCACTCCGTAGGCGCACGCTGACACGAGAGAGGGGCAGCCCGCCGATGCCTCGGCGGGCTGCCCCTCGGCTAGGCTCGCTCCGCTGGAGACACGACCGGAGACGAGATGGAACGGACCTCACACGCCTGCCGAGCCTCACGCTCGCCGCGCTCGCGTTGCTCCCCGCCTCACCGGCAGTCCTCGAGGACAAGCCCTGTCCCTGGTGCCACGACGACCCCGCGATACTCGCCGCGAGCGAAGCGGTCTCGCACGGCCCTTTCGCCATCGGCCCCGGTACCCCCGAAGAGCTGGCCGAGGCACTGCCTGCGGATTGGATCTTCTGAACGCCCTGCTGCTCACTGCGTCCGTCCTCCTTCCGCCCAACGGGCCGCAGGAGGCCCGGGAGCGTGAAGACCGGCCGCCCCCCGACTCGGGCGTTCAAGCGCGGGCACGCCGGCGGTCGAAACAGAGGCTACCACCCGGTTCCAGGGTTCCGGCCGCAAGTCGCTTCCTCGCATGGACTTCGGCGCCCCGCCGGTACCCCGAAGCCCACCGAGCCCAACCCCGTTTCCCTGCAGCCAAGCGTGCCTCCGGTTCCTCCTCCGGCCTATGAGAGGCCAGTGGAAGACACCCCCCGCCGCGAAACATGTTCCAGTTCCAACTGATCCTCGAGCAGATCCGGACGCTCGACTTCACACCGCTCATGCTCGCTGTAACCCTCGGCGGCCTGATCGGGCTCGAGCGGGAGTGGCACGGGCGCCCGGCGGGGCTTCGCACGCACATTCTGGTGTGCGTCGCCTCGACCTCGCTCATTCTCGTCTCGCGCTTCCTCCAGGAGAGCGCCGTCTCCGAGCCGGGAGCGGCGCGCCTCGTCATCGATCCGACGCGACTCGCCGCGGGGATCGTCACGGGGATCGGCTTTCTCGGTGCAGCCTCGGTGATCAAGTCCGGCGACATCGTGCGCGGCATCACGACGGGTGCATGCATCTGGGCGGTCTCGGCCCTGGGCGTGGTCATCGGCAACGAGGCCTACGGCCTGGCGGTCGTGTCGACGGGCATCATCCTGTTCGCGCTGGTTCTACTCGACCGCGCGGAGAGTTGGATCCGCCCCGTCGTGTACCGCAAGCTCGTGATCAGGTGCGACTCCTCGAAGCCGACCGAGGTCGCGGGTCGCGTTCGCGCCATCCTCAAGCGGTACAGGATCCGCACTCAAGACCTTCACGGCGGTCTAGGTCGCGGCGACGAGTCCTGCGAGCTCGTCTTCCACATCCGTTGCAGAAACTCCATCCAGGCTCCCATGGTGTTGGAGGAGCTGGCCGCCCAGGAGGGTGTCGAGCATGTGCTGTGGGCCTAGTGGGGTGAACAGCGCCGGGCCTAGAGCCACTCGAACCCCAGCAAGACATCTCCCACCGCCCCTCCATCCACCGACAGCTCCATCCGAAACTCGCCGCGGCGGTGATCCTCCGCGCTGCCCGTAATCGACCACGACTCGACTGCGTACGTGTCCGGTTCCGACAGGCGGGTGATCGCGAGGTCGCCGCCGAAACGGTTCTCGAGCCCGCATGCGAGCTGGTCCGGGACGGCCTGAGACAGGAGCACGAGGGCGCCGTAGCCGACTCGCTGGCGAACGAAGGGCGGGAGCATCCCCTCCGAGACAGCGAATGCTGCGTCGCGACTGGCGGTGGTGAGAGATCCGTCGTACGCGCGGCCGAAGTAGTGGTGGTGTCGGCAATAGGAGCGACCTGCGTGCCTGTGATTGCCCGGCGCAGCGGCCGCTTCGTCGTTCCACTCGCCGAAGCAGGGGCCCAGGACGGAGCGCAGCTCGCCGCCGCGAGCCGTCTCGGCGTAGAAGAAGCACGGCTCGGCCGACGAGGCCGGTCGGTCCCCAGCGCCCCGTGGACTCCTGTTCCTCGCCTTCGGTGACGAGGCCTCGCGCACGCTCACACGCACGGCCGGAGCGCCCGCGGCCTCTGATGGAGCGTCTTGCCAGAGGGGTCTCGGCGTCTCTCGGGCCGCGCCCGCAGCGCGACGCTCCGCGTGCGACTCCGACTCCGAGAGCGTCAGCGCGACCTCCAGGCCGACGCTCTCGATCTGCGATTCGTCCTCGAGCGCGAGCGCCCGCTCTGGCCGCTCGGATGGATCGCTGCGCCAGCCCGCGATGACGACCACGGCGACGAGGAGCCCGGCGCTGGCGCCCGTCAGCACCGAACGGAATCCGACCGGTGCTCGCTGCGCGGACTCCCAGCCCTCGCTGCCCATGCGGGTGCT
>Ga0114950_10000823_pt1 | contig 22272 bp, 20 predicted proteins | sample N075metaG_FD_83503 | JGI IMG/M metagenome (GOLD analysis project Ga0114950, IMG submission 83503) | Deep subsurface microbial communities from Kermadec Trench to uncover new lineages of life (NeLLi) - N075 metaG | ecosystem: Environmental > Aquatic > Marine > Ocean trench > Sediment | place... | reverse complement strand
TTTAACGCTTCAACGTTCACCGCACGGGTGTGTGCATCGACCCTGTCGGACCTGTATTCGTGTATAACCGCTGCAATTGGCACATTACGTGGCCCACTTCATGGTGGTGCCAATGAAGCCGCGATGGCAATGATTGAACAATATGCCACGGTTGAGGAAGCCATTGCCGATGTACATGACAAATTGCAGGCAAAGACCCTGATCATGGGTTTTGGGCATGCGGTGTATCGGGTCCGCGATCCGCGTAATGCAATTATCAAACAATGGTCAAAACAGTTATCCGAAAAAATTGGCGATACAATCCTGTTTGAGGTTTCAGATGCGATAGAGCGGGTGATGAAGGAAGAGAAAAATATGTTTGCCAACGCAGATTTCTTCCACGCTAGTGCGTATCACTTCCTGGGTATCCCGACCAGGTTGTTCACCCCAATTTTTGTGATGTCTCGCATTACCGGTTGGGCCGCGCATTGTTTTGAGCAGCGTGCCAACAACCGGATCATCCGCCCCGGTGCCGAATACATCGGCCATGCCGATCGCAGCTATATTGAAATCGAATCTCGTTGAGGGCCACGTAACAGCATGTCAAATATAGGGATTCGCACCACCGAGCGACCACCAACCGACCAGGTCATTCAGGATATCGCGGACTATGTCTGTGATTACGAAATCAACAGCGACCTGGCTTACTCAACTGCCCATTATTGCCTGATCGACAGCCTCGCCTGCTCAATGCTGGCGATGAAATTTCCGGATTGCAACCGCTTGCTGGGCCCGATGGTTCCTGGTGCCAGCATGGACGGGGGAGCGCGCGTGCCGGGAACGGCGTACGAACTGGAACCGGCGCAGGCCGCATTCAACCTGGGCACGCTGATCCGCTACCTGGATTTTAACGACACCTGGCTGGCGGCTGAATGGGGCCACCCATCGGATAATCTTGGCGCAATTTTGTCGGTGGCGGATTACGTCTCACGGCAAAATCTATTGAAAGGCCTGCCGCCGCTGACTATGCGGGATGTGTTGACGGCGATGATCAAGGCACATGAAATTCAAGGTCTGCTGGCACTGGAAAACAGCTACAACCAGGTCGGTCTGGATCATGTATTGCTGGTGAGGGTGGCATCAACCGCGGTGGTGACGCGCATGCTCGGTGGCAACTGTGAACAAGTGGTCAATGCCGTGTCAAACGCGTGGCTGGACGGCGGCGCCTTGCGAGCCTACCGGCACGCACCAAACACAGGTTCCAGAAAGAGCTGGGCAGCGGGAGACGCCTGCCGCAGGGCGGTAACGCTGGCGTTAATGGCAGTGGGTGGTGAGATGGGCTATCCGTCAGCACTGACAGCCGGTGTCTGGGGTTTTTACGCTGTTCTTTTCAAAGGGCAGCCGTTCGGGTTTCAGCGCGGCTATGGCAGCTACGTGATGGAAAATATTTTGTTCAAGATATCATTTCCGGCCGAGTTTCATGCGCAGACGGCGGTCGAATGCGCGATGCTGTTACATCCACAGGTGAAGGACCGGCTTGAGGATATCAGCAAAATCCTGATCGAGACCCAGGCAGCGGGGGTGCGCATCATTGATAAAAACGGCCCGCTTGCGAACTATGCAGATCGCGATCATTGCATCCAGTATATGGTGGCGGTACCGATGATCACGGGTGAATTGAACGCGGGATCCTACGCCGATGAAGTGGCTGCCGACCCACGGATTGATGCATTACGTGAACTGATGGAAGTCACAGAAAATGAAAAATTTACCGCCGATTATTTTGAGCCGGATAAACGCGGTATTGGTAATGCAATCCAGGTATTTTTTAATGATGGTTCATCAACAGACCGCATTGAAATCAGTTATCCGATCGGACACAGGCGCCGCCGCGAAGAAGGAATACCTGTTTTGATCAAGAAATTTGAAAGCGCTGTCTGTGACCATTTCCCAGCTTCACAGGCAACGGAAATCATTGATGCTGATCTGTCGCAATCGACGGTCGAGGCGATGGCAGTACCGGACTTTGTCGGTCAGTGGGTGCTCTGACCAGCCCGGATATTTCACCTAGGCGGACATCAAAAAACCGGGGGGGGTAACCAGCCGGTTTTTTCGTTTCGCTTTATCGCTTCATAAAATTAAAGAATTCAGCGTTGGTCTTGGTTGCCTTCAGTTTATCCAACATGAACTCAATGGCCTGAATCTCATCCATCGGGTGAAGCAATTTGCGCAGGATCCAGACCTTTTGTAACTGGCTTTGAGCGATCATCAGTTCTTCACGACGTGTGCCGGATTTATTGATGTCAATCGCCGGGTAGACACGCCTTTCTGCAATCCTGCGTGCCATGTGAATTTCCATATTACCAGTGCCTTTAAACTCCTCGTAGATAACTTCATCCATCTTGGAGCCTGTTTCCACCAGGGCGGTGGCAATAATCGTCAGGGAACCACCTTCGCTGACATTTCTGGCCGCTCCAAAGAAGCGTTTTGGCCGTTGCAGCGCGTTTGCATCGACACCACCGGTCAGCACTTTGCCGGATGATGGGGCAACCGTGTTATAGGCGCGTGCCAGTCGGGTAATAGAGTCCAGCAAAATAACCACGTCGTGTTTGTGTTCGACCAGGCGTTTTGCACGTTCAATGACCATTTCTGCAACTTGCACGTGGCGCGACGCCGGTTCATCAAAGGTGCTGGAGATTACCTCTGCATCTACCGAACGTTTCATTTCGGTGACTTCCTCAGGACGCTCGTCGATGAGAAGAATGATCATCTTGGCATCTTTATAATTGGCACGGATGCTGGTTGCTATGTTCTGCAACATGATCGTCTTACCGGCTTTTGGAGGTGAAACGACCAATCCGCGTTGACCGAAGCCTATCGGCGAGATCAAATCAATGATACGGGCTGTCAGATCTTCGGTGCTTCCGGTGCCGCGCTCCAGCACGGCCTGCCTGACCGGAAACTCAGCCGTGAGGTTTTCAAACAGAACTTTTTGTTTCGCTGCGTCGGGTGATTCGTAATTGATTTCTTCAACTTTCAGTAATGCAAAATAACGTTCACTTTCTTTCGGTGGACGGATTTTTCCGGCCAGCATGTCTCCGGTACGAAGGCTGAAACGCCTGATCTGGCTGGGTGAAACATAAATATCGTCGGGACCGGCAAGGTAAGAGAAGTCTGCTGAACGCAGAAATCCGAAGCCATCTTGCAGGATTTCCAAAACCCCGACACCGTAAATACTCTCACCGGTTTTGGCGTGCGCCTTCAGGATCGAAAATATCACGTCCTGCTTACGTGAACGGGCGACACCCTCGAGACCCATATCATTGGCGATTTGCTGCAACTCGCCAATCGGTTTTTGTTTCAATTCGGATAGGTTCATGTTTTGTACTTTTGGTTAACGGGCGTGCGCCCTTTTTTTGAAGTGAATGACTGGTTGATCAATACGATCAGATAATTAACGGAATTATGCGGTTTGCCCTGGCTTGAATGCGTTTTGGTTTTTGTATCACACTTGGCTCCGGATACAACGTATCGTTTGTGGAGTCGGTGCGATTTCAGTATTCAGACCGGGGAGGATACCCGCTACAGATGGCGCAAAATTAGCATGTTCAATGTTCCGCGTCCAGCGAAATGACTAAACCGGGCTTAAACCCGACCATGTTCTATACCGGCCGGGCGGTGCATATCAAATATTGTCCTCCACGAATGCAGTCAGCATTCCTTTAGATACCGCACCAACTTTGGTGGCTTGCACCTGTCCGTCTTTAAAGATCATCATCGTTGGAATGCCGCGAATGCTGTACTTCAACGGTGTCGCACTATTGCAGTCGATATCCATTTTGGCCACTGTCAGCTTGCCTTTATACTTATCGGCAATTTCTTGGATCAGGGGTGCAATCATTTTGCACGGCCCACACCATTCGGCCCAGTAATCGATCAGCACGGGTCCATTTGCTTTTAAAACTTTCTGTTCAAAATCACCATCAGTGACATGAATAATATTTTCGCTCACAGTATTTCTCCAAGATTTACGTCGTATCCGGACTGGTTTAAGGATGGAAGCACGGTTACTATGCCATATTCAAAATGCTACTGTCTGTCTGCTTGCAATCGGCGCGTGACAAAAGCCGGAATTCAGGTGTTTAAATATGTTATTCGCCTGCTGATTTCAAGGTGGTTGCGATCAAATTCAAGGCTCGGTAGCAAAAAAATTAAATTGCCATAATTAACCCGCCGGGAAGAATAATCCGATAATGACTGATAAATCCACAAACAAACCGTTGACCGACATCGCATTTTCAGGCCTTGGGCTGAATCCGAGAATTTTGTCGGGTTTAGAGCGGGCTTCGTTCACACATTGCACGCCGATCCAGGCAATAACCCTGCCGGTCGCGCTTGCGGGGGCTGATGTGGCGGGCCAGGCGCAGACCGGAACCGGTAAGACCGCCGCGTTTTTACTGGTAATTTTCAACCGGCTTTTGAAGCAGGAATCCAATGAATACGGTAAGAACCCACGCTCGTTGATCGTCGCACCAACGCGTGAACTGGCCCTGCAAATTCACCGTGATGCGATGTTGCTGGGGGCTGATACGGGTCTAAAATTCGCTTTGGCCTATGGCGGTGTTGACTATGAAAAGCAACGCAACGCAATACGGGATGGCGTTGACGTTCTGATCGGCACGCCCGGACGCTTGATCGATTTTCTGAAGCAGAAAGTCTACAGCCTGCGTTACACCGAAGTGGTGGTTCTGGACGAGGCGGACCGTATGTTCGACCTCGGTTTTATCTCTGACATCCGCTTTTTGCTGCGCAGAATGCCAAAACCGCAGCTACGTCAGTCAATGCTGTTTTCTGCCACTTTGTCGCACCGTGTGATGGAACTCGCTTACGAACACATGAACAATCCCGAAGCCCTGAAGGTTGAAGCGGAGAGTGTGACCTCCGATCATGTTGAACAGAAAGTTTATTATCCCGCCAATGACGAAAAGTTGCCGTTACTGATCGGCCTGATACGTTCACTGGGCGAAAGCCATAGCATGGTGTTTACCAATACGCGGGCCGCCGCTGACAAGGTCGGCCGTACCTTGAGTGCCAATGGCATTCAAGCCGCGGTTATTTCCGGCAGCGTGCGGCAGGAGAAAAGGCAAAAAATACTGAAGAAATTTCACGATGGTGAGATTCCTGTGCTGGTGGCCACCGATGTGGCGGCCAGGGGATTGCATATCCCCGATGTCACCCATGTATTCAATTTTGATTTGCCGCAGGACGCGCCGGATTACGTGCACAGAATCGGTCGTACCGCCCGTCTGGGTGCGCGCGGAGACGCGATCAGTTTTGCCTGTGAAGATTATGCGTTTCACCTGCCGGAAATAGAAGAGTTCGTTGGCTATTCAATACCGATGGAGACCGCAAGTGCGGACTTGATGCCTGAAATCACCATTCCGCCGCGGCCACCGCGTACCGGTGGGCACAAGCGTTCAGGAAAATCCCGGGGCTCGAACCGCCACCAACATTCCCGGGGCGGCAGACGTTAGTGCATCACACCTCTGCATCACACTAGCCCGGGACAGTCATGATTCAGTTCGAGCGGGTCAGTAAAATTTATGAAGGCGGCAGTCGCGCACTTTCAGACGTAAGTTTTTCCATCGAACGCGGCAGCATGGTTTTTATTACCGGTCATTCAGGTGCCGGAAAAAGCACATTATTGCGCCTGGTGATGATGCTGGAGCGTGCCAGTCGCGGCCAGGTTTTTGTCAATGGCCGCAACCTGAGCAAGACACCCGACCGGCTGGCCCCGTTGGTACGGCAAAACACCGGCATGATCTTCCAGGACCACAAACTACTCAAAGACAAGACGGTCGCGGACAACGTTGCCCTGCCGCTGATGATTGCGGGGCTCAAATATTCAGACATCCGCAAACGGGTCCGTGCAGCGCTGGACAAGGTGGGGCTGCTGGAAAAAGAGAAAGCGTGGCCGTTAACGCTGTCAGGCGGTGAGCAGCAACGCGTTGGTATCGCGCGGGCGATTGTGTCCATGCCGCCGTTGTTATTGGCAGATGAGCCCACCGGCAACCTCGACCCGATGTTGTCGCGGGAATTGTTTGCGCTTTTTCAACACGTCAGCGAGCAGGGGGTTACCGTACTGATCGCCAGCCATGACCTGGACCTTATTCGCCAAATGCGTAAACGCGTGCTGGTGCTTTCCGGTGGCCGGCTTGCTGATGATATTCCGGCAAGCGACCAGGTGGCTGGCTGATGGGAATTGTAAACCGCTTACGCCGCAAATTCCGTGCGTGGCTGCGGCGGCACAGTTACAGCTTTTTTTCCAGTTTGGGTGTGTTGTTGCAGCACAAGGCCGGAACCTTGATGACGGTCTTGGTACTTGGTATTGCAATGTTTCTCCCGCTCAGTCTGTACGTCACCCTGGCCAATCTGGAGGGCATGGATCTGCGCCAGGATGAATGGAGCGCCGTGACCGTGTTTTTCAAGCAGGCAACGGATGAAGCAGAGGTTCGGAGGGTTGCTGAAGAAATTCAACAGCAATTGGACCCGGGCGCAGTGGAAATCATCAGCCCGGATCAGGGAATGCTGGAATTTCGTGAACTTTCCGGTTTTGGTGAGTCGCTGGATATGCTGGAGGAAAACCCGTTGCCCTGGGTGATGCAGGTAAGTCCGCAGCAGGGCTCGACCGATACGACCAGCGAACGTGTTGAGCAAATCACCCGCTACCTGCAAAGCATCGAAAGCGTTGAATCAGCACAATTTGATTACAAATGGTTGCAACGCCTGGATCGCATGATGGGTCTGGCCAAAGCCCTGGCGACGATTCTGACCTTGCTGTTCGGGCTGTCCGTTGTGGTCGTTGTCGCCAACACCATCAGGCTGGACGTGGCATCGCGCACCGAAGAAATTGAAATACTGGTGCTGGTGGGGGCAGGCAATGCATTCGTCCGCCAGCCATTTCTTTATTCGGGGCTTTGGTATGGCTTGATGGGTGGTTTGCTGGCGATCGTCCTGTTGCAGTTGACGCTGCTCTACCTTGGGCGTCCAATCGGCTTGCTTTTGGAGACCTATGGGACGGCTTTTGAGTTACAGGGGCTGGGTGGCTACAATTCGCTATATCTGATAATTTTCGGCGGCGTACTCGGCTGGCTGGGTGCCTGGATGTCGGTGCGACGGTATCTTAGACAATTACAGGTTGGAGGCTATCTGGGACGCCGCTGAACGGGGAACAAACCAACGTATAAGTTGTCGAATATCACAGTTGGAATTATTAACCAGGCACCATCGGTAAAGGCGCAGCTGAGAAGGTTCGCCGGGTGTTTCTTTTGTCCTGTTTCAGCACTCACATTGCTTAAAAGCAAGGCAAAAAAATGCTATACTGGTCTGCTTGCATAAAGGAGGTCTTATGAAGACATCGCTTGTACCCAGTCATTTATTGGTCCCTGCCGGAACGGGCAGTCTGGATGCGTATATCCAGGAAGTAAACAAAATTCCGATACTGACCCTGGAAGAAGAACAAGAGTTGGCACATCGGTACCTTGATGATGGTGATTTGGACGCAGCCCGTCGGCTGGTTCTGGCCCATCTGCGCTTCGTTGTGCACGTGGCCAAAGGCTATAGTGGTTATGGTCTGCAGTTGGGCGACCTCATTCAGGAAGGCAATATCGGCTTGATGAAGGCCGTAAAACGTTTTGATCCTGAACGCCAGGTGCGCCTGGTGTCCTTTGCCGTGCATTGGATACGCGCGGAAATGCATGAATTTATTTTGCGCAACTGGCGTATTGTTAAAGTGGCCACCACCAAGGCCCAGCGCAAATTATTCTTTAACCTGCGTAAGTCCAAAAAACGGCTCGGCTGGTTGAACATGAAAGAAGTCAACACCGTTGCCAATGACCTCGGCGTCAAGCCGGAAGTCGTTCTGGAAATGGAATCGCGCCTTTCCGGGCAGGATATCGGTTTTGATTTGTCTTCGGATTCAGATGACGATGACAGACCCTATGTTGCGCCATCAGCATTTCTGATGAGCCAGTCTGAAAGCCCCGAAGCTGAGATTGTGGCTTCAGATATGAAAGAGCACCAGAATGGCCTGTTGTACCAGGGCTTGAAACAACTCGATGAGCGCAGCCAGGATATCATCCGCAGCCGCTGGCTGACGGACTCAAAGGCGACGCTGCAGACACTTGCAGACCGTTACGAAGTTTCGGCTGAGCGTATCCGGCAGTTGGAAGTTAACGCGATGAATAAAATCAAGGCGAGTTTTAGCGCTTGATTGTGTAACAGATAGTTTGAAAGGCCTCCGGTAAGGGGGCCTTTTTTTTGCCTGTCGTTCTGTATTTCATGCCAAATCTTGCATCCGGGACGAAAACAACCATACCGTTGCCAAATTGGGGACGGCAAGTCAGAATCATGGTGGGGTTTATTCCTTCAGTCGACTTCGATGTGGATGTGTCTGAAAAGAAGTACGCCCTTGTAATTGAATTCATGCTGGAAATGGATTTTTATGGTCTCATAACGGAAACCCCATCCAATCTGAACCTCTCCCCACCTGATTTGTGAGAATGACCTGAATGCTTTATTGTTTGCTGCTTAACCAGCAATCAGGGTCAGAAACATTAATCAAGGATTAACAATCGGGGAAGTCAAATGAAAAACGGATGGGCAGCATTTCTGGGAAGCATCACCCTGGTCATCATGGTCGTGCTTTCTTCACCGACGGTGTTGGCGCAGGAATCCGAAGATGGCGGAAGTGTGCGTCTGGAAATTCCGCCGGGCGCCGAGGCCGGACCGCAATTTGATGTCGATACGGCGACCGAAGCCTATATCAATCTGCTCAGCGAAGAACAGCGTGCTCGTTCGGATTCGTATATGGAAGGCGGCTACTGGTTGAAGTTGTGGGGCTTTCTGTATGGTCTGGCCATTGCCTGGCTGTTACTGAGCAGCAAAATTTCTGCGCGAATGCGAAATATTTCTGAACGCGTCGGTAAATGGCGACCGCTGCACACCTTCGTGTATGGCATTCAATATATTCTGATCGGTACGCTATTGTCCTTCCCTTTAACCGTGTATCAGGGTTTTTATCGCGAACACGCCTACAACCTGGCAACGCAGAGTTTCGGCGGCTGGCTGGGTGACCAGCTTACCAGCCTGCTGGTGGGGCTCGTTCTGGGCAGTTTGGCCCTGACCGTGCTGTACGGTGTTATCCGCAAGGTGAAAAACAGCTGGTGGGTGTGGGGGACAGGGGTTTCGGTGCTCATGCTGATGTTCCTGACGTTTATCCAGCCGGTTTATCTCAACCCCCTGTTCAACGACTACAAGGCACTGGAAGATGGCCCGCTAAGAACGTCGATCATGTCAATGGCACGGGCCAACGACATCCCCGGCGATGACGTTTACTGGTTTGACGCATCCCGCCAGACGACCCGAATCAGCGCCAATGTCTCGGGCTTCATGGGCACCACCCGCATCAGCCTCAATGACAATTTGCTCAATCGCACTTCCCCTGAAGAAATCAAAGCGGTGATGGGTCATGAAATGGGCCACTATGTTTTGAACCATGGTGTCAAATTGATCATGGAGTTCGGCTTGCTGCTCGCCTTTGGCTTCGCGTTTGTGGCTTGGGCGTTTAACGGCGCGGTGGGACGCTGGGGCCAGAACTGGGACGTGCGGGATGTGGGCGATACAGCCGGGTTGCCACTGTTCGCAGCGCTTTTATCCATTTACTTTTTTGCCGTAACACCGGTGTCCAATTCCATTATCCGCATCAACGAAGCCGAAGCCGATAATTACGCCCTCAACGTATCAGGGCAGGCAGATGGATTTGCGCGGGTTGCCATGCGTTTGAGCGAATACCGCAAGATCAGTCCCGGATCTCTGGAAAAGTTTATTTTTTACGACCACCCCAGTGGTCGTGAAAGGGTATATAAGTCGATGCTGTGGAAGTCAGAGCACCAGGGCTCTTCAATCGCGGCGAAGTCTGGACCGGTCGAGGCGGGCCGACCTGATGGTTGAAGTGTAAGTTCTTCGAGGGAGCGTATACGTGGAAATTGTCAAAGCGAATCGAGAACACATTGACGAGGTCTCCCGACTTTTTGATCTGTACCGGCAGTTCTATAAATGTACACCGGATCTGGAGCTTGCAACACGGTTCATAACCAACAGAATCGAGCGTGAGGAATCCGACATATTCGTAGCCGTTGACGGCGACATGGCAAGTGGCTTCGTACAACTTTACGGGTCTTTCTGCTCTGTCGATGCGGTGAAGATATATATTCTCTATGACCTCTATGTCGATGCAGACAAACGCAAATTGGGATTAGGTGAAGAACTCATGAAAGTGGCGACTGAGTGGGCGAGATTGAATGGAGCCGCTCGTCTTGACCTTCTTACGGCTCATGATAATCTGATCGGGCAGAGGTTATACGAGAAATTAGGATATAAGAGAGACCTGGAAGATTTCTATGCTTACTCCCTTCAGATTGATTGACAAGACCTGATGTCAGTTGGCTTGAAGCGGACTGTCGACTTCCGTTGTTGAATTGTGAATCCTACGTGGATATGGAAAATCGAATGAGTGAAAACTGGCCGATCGTAAACTTCATCGTGCGTTGGATACTGGGACTCTTATTTCTGATGGCAGGCTACTGGAAGGTATTCGTACTAACGCCCGCAGGCCATGCCCAACAGTTTTTTGTGGAAGGATTTTCCGACTCCTGGCTTCCGACCTGGCTTCTATACGTCTTTGGCTACAGCATTCCCTTTCTGGAGCTCATAGCAGGGCTGTTAATTTGCATCGGCTTCAGATCAAGAGAGGCACTAATCGCAGTTGGCCTGCTGCTGATCGTAACCACATACGGTCACGCCTTGCAGCAACCTCTTTTCGATATCGACGGGCACACCTTTACCCGACTGGTACTCATTGTTTTCCTTCTGCTGGCACCAGCAGGGAACGACAGATACTCAATCGATGAATGGTTACGGACCCGTAAGGGGAAGCCAGCCCATTGAAGGGAGAGGTCCAGGTTATGGCATGGGTGTATCTGCTGAACCGGGGCAGACTGCGGTTCAATACCAGGGACGGTCGGTGGACTCTACATAATAAAGCGCCAGGTTGTGGAATCTCCCGGCGTCTTCCATGCGGAGGTAAGGCACCGTAACGGAGTGTGAGGCCAGGTGGATGGTCAAATTCGCGAGACCGGCGCTTTTTTGAAACGGCGATTGGAGAATGTCGATCCGTTGCACTTTGAAGAGTGGGAACACGGTAATCTGTGTGCCCACGAATCCGCTTCGTATAAAACCGTATTCTCCCACTATGCCGTAACCCAGTTTTTTTCCAGACCTGATGAACGATCAGCCAGGCGAATCCCATCGCGACTGGAATCGCCAGTGCAAATTTCCAGCTGACCAAAAAGATCGGTATGACGGATATGCCCACAATGGGTGGCAGCCAACCAATGCCAAGAGATTTTACAGTGAAGCGCCGGCGATCCACCGAAGAAAACGCGACTTGATCGGGTTGGCAGTCCGGCAGGAATTCGGCGGTCAAATTGATCGCCTCTGAAGGATGGAGGGCAGGTATCAGGAACGTGGCTTTGGAGACACCCGGCAACTTACCACTTTCTATGCCTGAGCCTGCGCTGGCGACGCGTAAATGAATGTTGATTCGTCTGAACCAGCGGGCCACGAAGTTCTGTTTCCAGACCACGGCCTGGATCTTGTGCCGTTTCATTGATTCGTCGTGGCGGCTCAAAAGCCGACTGTTCTTGCGATAGGTCTCACCGTCAACCGTCAGGCGGTAGCCGTAGTGGCGGAGCAGGGCACCGATTACTGAAATTAATGGCAGAAGCAACACCACAGCGAAAATCAGCCCGATGATCATGAGCACGCCAATAATTGCATTGGCATCGCTTTGAACTGCGATCAGGAGGTCTTCAGGTTTGACGCGTTTGCTCAGCCACAAAAAAAGTCCTCCCCAAAATCGTAGGCGCTTCCAGCAGCACCGACGGCGATCGCGATCCACAACAGGAAGTTGGCAGTCAGACCGTAAATTACAATATCGCGCCGGCTTCTGGCCAGCAGAAGCGTGGGCTCGATTTCACAGGCCGGTTCATCGATATCATCACCAGTTACCGGCCGTTGTTCGGAAAGAATAGTTTCGCGCAGCGTGTGGGCAAGCGGTTTGGCTATGCCGCCCAGTGTGATTTCCTTGTTCCTGCTGCCGGCTGTATCAATACTGAGTAACGCAAGCCCGAAAGGACGCATATAGAAAGGTTCTTTAATGGTAATGTTCTGAATCCGGTTGAACTCAACGATCAGTTCTTCCTTGTGCACGACACCGCTACGTACCAGAACTCTGTCATCGGTGATGCAAAACCAAAATCTAAGATAACTCAGGATCGAAGCAACGACTCCGACTACTCCCAGTACCAGAGCGCCCCATAGAACCAATGACAACTGGAGATCGGTCGCCGCCACCAACCCGAACAGCACCGCCATGGATGGCAGGGCTTGCGCGACAAACTGGCGAATGGTACGCGAGATGAAAAACACCACGTGTTGATTTGCACGTTCAATTGATCCAATTTCATAGGGGTTTTGCGTTCAAAAGTGACCCAACGCCCAACGGTAAACCCCTCGTTTTTTCAGTGTTTTGACTGGTTTTCTATGGTACAAAATTCAGCTATGATAAATAAATGGGTGACCCCATTTATCAATCATCATCCAGCCGTGCCCAGTCCTCCGGCATCGGGCAGCCGCAAAACAGATTTCTGTCGCCCCAGACGTTATCGACCCTGTTGACCGACGGCCAGAATTTGCTTTGCCATTGTGAGGGGGACGGAAAAGCGGCGGTTTCGCGGCTATACGGGTGTTGCCAGTTTCCAACCAGGTCGTGCTGCGTATGTGGCGCATTGACCAGTGGGTTGTCTTCACTGCTTGCGCTATCAGCTTCAACCGCCAGGATTTCCTGGTGGATAGACAGCATCGCATCACAAAAGCGGTCCAGTTCATAAAGAGACTCGCTTTCGGTTGGCTCGATCATCAAGGTACCGGGCACCGGGAATGACATGGTCGGTGAATGGAAGCCATAGTCGATCAAACGCTTGGCGATATCCTCTTCGCTGATACCGTTGGATTGCTTGAATGGCCGCAAATCAATAATGCATTCGTGGGCGACCCGGCCATTGCTGCCTGTATACAACACCGGAAACGCACCGGACAGGCGTTGAGCGATGTAATTGGCGTTAAGAATGGCTACCTGGGTGGCTTTTTTCATGCCTTCACGACCCATCATTGCAATGTAAGCCCAGGTGATCGGTAATATACCTGCGCTGCCCCATGGCGCTGCTGCAACCGCTCCGTTGTCGGCAGAAGGACCGGGCATATTCACTACGCAATGGCCTGACAGGAACGGGGCCAGGTGGGCACCGGTGCAGATGGGACCGATACCCGGACCCCCGCCGCCGTGCGGAATGCAAAAGGTCTTGTGCAGGTTCAGATGTGACACATCGGCACCAAACTTGCCTGGCGCAGCGCAACCGACCAGCGCGTTGAGGTTGGCGCCATCAAGGTATACCTGGCCGCCAAACTGGTGGGTGATGTCACATATTTCAGTGATCCTTTGTTCGAACACACCGTGCGTGGAAGGGTAGGTGATCATCAGCGCAGAAAGATCATCCGCATGTTTTTCAGCCTGTGCCCGCAGGTCATCTACATCGACATTGCCATTTTCATCACACTTCACAATGACAATTTTCATCCCTGCCATGGCGGCACTGGCGGGGTTGGTGCCATGCGCAGACGACGGGATCAGGCAGACGTTGCGGTGTGCTTCATTTCTTGATGCGTGCCAGGCCTTGATGGCCAGCAATCCTGCATATTCGCCCTGTGAACCGGCATTTGGCTGCAACGACACAGCATCGTAGCCCGTGCAGGCACACAGCATCTCCTCAAGCTCACGAAACAATTTGTGGTAGCCCTGAACCTGATCGGCTGGGGCAAAGGGGTGTATGTCTGAAAACTCCGGCCAGGTAATGGCCATCATTTCAGTGGTCGCGTTCAGCTTCATTGTGCAGGAACCGAGAGAGATCATCGCATGTGTTAATGACAGGTCCATGTTTTCCAGTCGCTTCAGATAACGCAGCATCTCGGTTTCTGAATGGTAGCTGTTGAAAACCGGATGTTGCAGGAATTCACTGCTCCGTTGCATGTTTTCCGGAATGGTCGTGGAGCCTGTCTGCAAAGCCAAATCAGTGGCGACGAAATCAGGGGCCTCATTGCCGCCGGAAAACGCGGCCCATAAAATGGCGATGTGATCACGTGTGGTTCTTTCATTAACACTGATGCTCAAGCCGCCATGACCACGGAACAGGTTGATGCCGGCATCACATGCGCTACTCAGTATTTGCCCGGCCTGCTCATCGGACAAGTGAAAGGTAACGGTATCGAACCAGGATTTATTGGCTGGCTCAAAGCCCAGTGTTTCAAGACCGGCAACCAGCAAACCTGTGAGTCTGTGAACCCGCAAGGCGATGCGTTGCAGTCCGCTTGCGCCATGATAAACAGCATACATTCCGGCCATCACCGCCAGCAGGGCCTGGGATGTGCAGATGTTGCTGGTGGCGTTGTCCCGCCGGATGTGTTGTTCCCTGGTTTGCAGGGCCATACGCAGTGCCGGTCGCTCATGCCGGTCCTGGGATACACCGATAATGCGACCGGGAATTGATCGCTTGAAGCTATCGCGGGTTGCAAAAAATGCTGCGTGCGGTCCGCCGAAACCGGGCGGGACACCAAAACGCTGTGAGGTGCCGATCACGATATCTGCGTTCATTTCGCCCGGTGGTTTTAACAGCACAAGGCTCAGCAGGTCGGTAGCGACCACCGTCAGCGCTTCGTTTTCATGCGCGGCGCTGATCAGCGGGGCGATATCATTGATTTCCCCGTCAGCGCTGGTGTATTGAAGCAATACGCCGAAAAAATCGCCGTCACATATAGCGTCTCCTGGGTCACCAACGACAAGTTCATATCCAAAATGGCTGGCACGGGTACGCAGCACATCGAGCGTTTGCGGCAGGGTGCGCTGATCAACCAAAAACCGTTTGCTTTTGTTTTTGCGGTTGATGCGCTTCAGCATGGCCATGGCTTCGGCGGCCGCGGTCGCTTCATCCAGTAATGAGGCGTTGGCTAATTCCATACCGGTCAAGTCGCAGATCATTTGCTGAAAATTCAGCATTGCCTGCAACCGGCCCTGTGAAATTTCTGCCTGGTAGGGCGTATAGGCGGTATACCAACCGGGGTTTTCAAGAATATTTCGCAAAATGACCGGCGGTGTAATGGTGTCGTGGTAACCAAGTCCGATCATATTGTGTTTGATGACATTGAGTTGCGCCATGTCGCGCAGCCTTGCGAGCGTCTCGATTTCATTTCTCGCGCCAGGAAGCTCCAGTTCGTCATCCGTGTGGATCGAAGCAGGAAGTGTGCTCGCCACCAGTGTTTCGAGTGAATCCACACCCAGTACGCCAAGCATATGACTAATGTCCTCGTCATCCGGGCCGATATGCCGCCGGATGAATTCCGAATGGTTCTCCAATTCGGTGATGGGTGAAACCGTTATGATTTCAGGTCGATTGTATTTTATCGGCATGTCCTGGCTCGCAAGTCGTGGGTTTCAGAGCGTCAATTGTGGTTTGCATTCTAAACACAAGCAGGGTCAATTCAAGATTGGAACGAAGTAATGATCAACCAGCAAAAAAATGAACAACACCATCAGGTATGTAATTGAGAAACCAAATGTGCGCATCGGCAATAATTCGTCCTTGTTTTTGAGCAAGCCTACCGCGTACCACATAAAGCCGGCATTCAGGACGCTGACCCCGGCCAGGTAGATCAGGCCGCTCATACCGGTCAGATAGGGCAGGGTGGTCACAATGACCAGCAAAATTGTGTAAAAGAGAATATGCAAGCGGGTGAACGCTGCCCCATGCGTGACCGGCAGCATGGGTATGTCCACCTTGGCGTATTCTTCCCTGCGGTGTATCGCCAGCGCCCAAAAGTGTGGTGGCGTCCACACAAAGATGATCAGGAACAGCAGCAGGGCATGCGGGTCAAGGCTATTTGTTACCGCGGTCCAGCCGAGTACCGGTGGTGCGGCACCTGCGGCCCCGCCAATGACGATGTTCTGTGGTGTGGCCCGTTTTAGCCAGACGGTGTAAATGACGGCGTAACCAATCAATGACAGAAACGTCAGCGATGCAGTCAATATATTCACCCAGATGATCAGTATCGCCATCGCGATCAGCCCCAGCGAAAAAGCAAATACCAACACATCACGCGTGCCGAGTTGACCGGCAGGTAACGGGCGGTTCCCGGTGCGGGACATTTTGGCGTCGATTCGACGATCAAGCAGATGATTGATGGCTGCCGCTGATGATGCGGCGAGACCGATTCCCAGTGTGCCTGCGATCAGCGCACTGAGCGGTGGCCAACCGGGTACCGCCAGAAACATGCCGACAACGGCCGTAAAAACGATCAGCGAGACAACCCGGAGCTTACATAAGGCCAGGTGTTGTTGAATATAATTTAACAAGATACGCTTAGGTCCGGTTGGTCGTTTTACTTAACAATCCCAGCAAACTCGCCATCAATAATGCCGCACCTGCGTTATGGGCGACAGCATTAGACAGTGGCAGGACCAGTACGACGTTGAGGATACCAAGCGTGAATTGCGCCAGTATCAGCGCCATTAGCACCTTTCCGCCCATTCGAAGTCTTGGAATCTTTATCGCCCGTATGGCCAGTATGATCAACACCAACAGCGTCAAAACCGCCCCTATTCTGTGTGTTATGTGGATGGCGGCCCTTGAGGCCTGATCGAGAACACCACCTTCATAGTCCACCCCGATTTCACGCCACAGGATGAAGCCCTCTTTGAAATTGGTTTCCGGCCACCATTGACCTGTGCAGGTGGGAATATCTGGGCACGCAAGTGCGGCATAATTTGCACTGGTCCAGCCACCCAAAGCAATTTGTGTAACCAATACGATAATACCGACAACAATTGCTCCCCTGAGTTTTCGGGACCTGTTATCCGGCTGGGAAACTGCCCTCGGGTTGCTTTGAAACATCAGCCATAAAATCAGCGAAAAACTCAGCAGACCGCCCAGCAGGTGCGCCATAACAACTATCGGCCATAATTTCAGAGTCACGGTCCACATTCCCAACAAGGCCTGAAAAATGATCAGGAACACCAGTGCCATCGATATGCGCTTGATATTCTGCTTGCTGTGGGGGTTCCGCCAGGCTATCCACGCCAACGCAAAAACAAGCAGCATCAATGAACCGGCCAGATAGCGGTGCACCATTTCCCGCCAGGCTTTTGTGGGTTCATAGGGGCGCTCGGGAAAGGCCTGGTTGGCAGTATCCACTTCATCTGACGAAACCGGCCAGGTCAGTTCACCATAGCAACCCGGCCAGTCGGGGCAACCGAGCCCGGCGTGGGACAGTCTCACCCAGGCACCAAGCACAATCACGCAAAAAGCGATAATTGCAGCGATGGTGGCGAGCTTGTGTATGGTCCTGTTCATTTATTTTTGTTCCAGCCGTGACCATTTAAGCAAACGCTTCAGGTCTTTGTTGATTTCGCTAGGGTTGGTTCCAGCATGGTAAGCAAGTATTACATTGTGCAATGGGTCGAGTATATACGTATATATGGTCTCTTTATCAGCGTTCTCAGCAGCAATTTTAATATTGATTTGTGCAAGTTTTGAAAGGGCTGTGGAAGCCGGATCATCAATGAAATTCAATTGCGGATAAATTGCCTCCAGCCTGCTGCGTAAGCCCGGGTCCGGGCCGGCTTTACTCAAAATGGCGATCTCGAGGTGCTCACGATTCTTTCCTGCAGCTTTGTGGATTTGCCGCAACGCAGTGATATCCCTGCTGCATTCGGCATTACAGTCGTCACCAATGACATACAGCAGCAACCACTTTCCCTGCAGATCTCGCGGGGACGTTGAGTTGCTGTTTTGTATCGGGTCATTGAGCTTCAATTGCACCACCGGCAGGATCATCAGTCCCTGGATTTCAAGCATGGCGGGTTTGTATTTCCAGAATGGGGACTGCATCAAGATCACCAAAAAAAGCGGTGTAAAGAACAACATAAAGATTGCCAGAAGTGTGACTTTTTGTCGTGTCATTGCCATTGGTTTTTATCCGTGGTTTTTCTATAGCCGCCAAATGCCCATAGCACGATACTGGTGAGTGCCAGCGCATACCATTGAAAGGCGTAGGCTTTGTGGCGATCGGAACTGAGGAATACCGGCTTCCAGTCGCGGCCTTCAAAGCCGGCCGGCGCAGATGCAGAAAGCTGCAGTACCCGCTCCGGCATCGGTGTATCAAGCGCTTTGGATATGTCAGCAATATTCAAATAGGTCACCAGTTGAGGCCACTGATCCGCTGACAATTTATCGGCGGGCCCAAGGATCCGACCAGGCTGTGGGGCAATATTAAGTATTCCCTCTACAGTGCTGAGTTCCTCGGGCGTGGGTATCTCGGGCAATGAATTACGTTCTGCGTTCAGCGGCAACCAACCCCGGTTTACGAGAATGGTGTCGCCCTCGAGTGTGGTGAAGGCTGAAAACACATGTACACCAGCACGGCCGTGCCACACCTGGTTATCAAGCAGGATGTGACGCTTGTTTTCGTAATGACCTGTGACCTCAATGCGTGCGAACCTGTTGTCCAGGGCCAATGCGGTTGCCAGTGGCAGAAATTCTGCAGTCTGAAACTGATTTTCCAATTCTAATTTTTCGCCCCCCCGGCGACTTTGCCACATTCCCAGGTTTACAAAAAACGCGGCCAGCAGGAACAACACCACTGTGCCGGCAAATGAAGGTCTGAACGCGCCACGCTGTTTAGATATCATATACACTAGCGCTTTTTCAGGAATCCGGGCATGTTGGCCAAATTTGTCATCATCATTTTTCTTCTCTCGATCGTCTATACAATGGGCTCTTCATTTTATCATCTGATCAGGGATAAGGGCGGCGAAGACAATGCTTTGCGTCGCCTGACATGGCGTATCGGCTTGTCGATATTCTTGTTTGTTGTGCTCTATTTAATGTTTCTTGCCGGTTGGATTGAACCATCAGGCGGGCCGATAAACTATGGTGGGTCGGGTTAACTTTCAGAGTACGTAGACGAAAATAAACAGTCCAAGCCAGACAACATCCACAAAATGCCAATACCAGGCAACCGCTTCGAACGCAAAGTGATGCGTCGGGCTGAAATGCCCTTTGATGCTGCGTATCAAAATAACCGTCAGCATGATCGCGCCCAGCGTGACGTGCATTCCATGAAATCCGGTCAACATGAAAAAGGTTGCCCCATAGATACCGGAGCCCATGGTCAAACCAAGCTCGGTATACGCCTCATGGTATTCGCCGACCTGGAACCACAAGAACAGAAAGCCCAGTACGACAGTGGCTGCCAACCAGCCGATCAATGATCCGCGTTGTTCTTTTATGAGCGCGTGGTGTGCCAGCGTAATGGTCATTCCCGAGGTCAACAGGATAATGGTATTCCACAAAGGCACGCCGAACGCCGGGATGATTCCGAATTCTCCACCCACATTTGCGGGTCCATTGGTGGGCCAAACCGACATAAACCCCTGCCACAGGTATTCATTGGTGCTGGCCCCCGTGCCTTCACCGCCCAACCAGGGGACGGCCAATGCACGAACATAAAACAGGGTGCCGAAAAACACTGCAAAAAACATCACTTCAGAATAGATAAACCACGACATGCCAATGCGGAAAGAACGGTCAACCTGTGCATTGTACAAGCCAGACTGGCTTTCCCGAATGACGGTGCCAAACCAGCCGAACAGCATGAATATGATGATTGCCAGACCCAACCAGAATGTCCACTGGGCGGTGGATGAACCATTCAGCCAGTTGCCAGCACTGGCCAGCATGGTAATCATTCCCAATGTGCCCACCATCGGCCATTTTGTGCCATGCGGAATGTAGTAGGAGCCTTCAGCGTGTTGTGACATGGTCAATTCTCGATTTATCTATACATACTAATGGTTGTGTGCGGTTTTGCCCGCAGGGCTATAACCTTCCCGGAAAAATGTATACGACAGGGTAATGTCCTTGATGTGTTCGGGCAGGTCAGACTTGACATAAAAGTACACCGGCATTTCCCGGCTTTCATTGGCCAGCAGGGTTTGCTCTGTAAAACAGAAACACTCGGTTTTTACAAAATACAGGCTGGCCTCCGCCGGTGCCACGTTGTAGGTCGCCTGGCCAATGATGGTTTCATCAGCCGGGTTCATCGCCATGTAGGACGATTTTACCGGCACGCCGAGTTGTATTTGCTTGGTCTTTTCGGTTGGCTTGAATATCCACGGCAAGGATGAATTAACACTGGCATCAAAACGAATTTGTACGGTACGGTCCGACGCGACTGCATCCTTGCTGTTTTCTGCTATCTCAATCGCACGTCCGCCCAGGCCTGTAATGTCACAGAACACGTTATACAAGGGCCACATTGCAAAGCCGAAGCCAAACATACCCACGGCCACCAAAAACAATCGTCTGGCCAACTTGCGGTTTTGTTGTTGCTGGTTCAATTCAACGTCCCACCACTGCCATGCCAATAAAGGTTGCGAAAATTGCCAATGCTACAAGACCGAGGATCCAGGCGGTTTTTACCGCCTGGCTACGTCTGCGCTTCAAATCGCGTGAATTCATATCGTTTGTCATGCTTCAGCGCTGCTTTACTGGGGATGTCTGACCAGGTTCCGGCTGACTTCCGGCGGTGTTTCAAAGGTGTGGTAAGGCGCCGGCGAAGCGACCGTCCATTCCAATCCTCTTGATGCTTCCCAAACGCCAGCAGTTGCCTTGACCTTGCTCCTGAACACGCAATGCAGGACGACACCGACAAAAATCAGCTGGGTTGCACCATATGCAAATCCGCCGATCGATGAAATCATGTTGAAATCCGCGAACTGCGGAGAGTAATCCGGAATTCTGCGTGGCATGCCCGCAAGACCCAGGTAGTGTTGCGGGAAGAACAACACGTTGACAAAAATGGCAGACAGCCAGAAATGAATCTTGCCCCATTTTTCCGAGTACATATTGCCTGTCCATTTGGGTAGCCAGTAATAGGTCGCGGCCATCAATGCAAATATCGAGCCTGGAACAAGTACGTAATGGAAATGTGCAACCACAAAATAGGTATCGTGGTATTGGAAATCCGCAGCGGTGATGGCGAGCATCAGCCCGGATAATCCACCAATGGTGAACAGCACAACGAAGCCGATCGCAAACAACATCGGGGTTTCGAATGTCATCGAGCCCTGCCACATGGTGCTGATCCAGTTAAAAACTTTCACCCCGGTGGGCACCGAGATCAGCATGGTGGCGTACATGAAAAACAGCTCACCCTGCAGTGGCATGCCGACAGTGAACATGTGGTGTGCCCAGACGATAAACGACAGGAACGCGATACTCGCGGTGGCATAAACCATTGATGAATAGCCAAACAGTGGTTTGCGGGAGAAGGTCGGCAGAATCTCCGACACCACGCCAAATGCAGGCAGGATCAAGATATACACTTCCGGATGTCCAAAGAACCAGAAAATATGCTGGAACATCACCGGATCACCGCCACCGGCAGCGTTAAAGAAGTTAGTGCCGAAGAAATGATCCGTCAACAGCATCGTTACCGCACCAGCCAGCACCGGCATCACGGCGATCAGCAAAAATGCTGTTATCAACCAGGTCCAGACAAACATTGGCATACGCAGCAGGGTCATACCCGGTGCACGCATATTACTGATGGTGGCGATGATGTTGATTGAACCCATGATGGAAGAAATGCCCATCATGTGAATCGCAAACACCACGAAGGCAAAACTGGTACCGGTTTGCAGCACCAGCGGCGGGTACATGGTCCAACCGGCTGCCGGGCCACCGGAATCCATAAACAATGTGGATAGCAACATCGTAAATGCAAACGGCAGGATCCAGAAGCTCCAGTTATTCATGCGTGGCAGAGCCATATCCGGTGCGCCGATCATCATCGGTATCATCCAGTTGGCAAACCCGACCCAGGCAGGCATTACGGCACCAAATATCATAATCAGGGCATGCATGGTGGTCATCTGATTGAAGAAGTCCGGCTCAACAAGCTGCAAGCCGGGCATGAATAATTCAGCCCGGATAACCATTGCCATCAGCCCGCCGGTCAGGAACATCAACAGGGAAAAAATCAGGTATAAGGTGCCGATGTCCT
>Ga0114950_10000821_pt1 | contig 22289 bp, 19 predicted proteins | sample N075metaG_FD_83503 | JGI IMG/M metagenome (GOLD analysis project Ga0114950, IMG submission 83503) | Deep subsurface microbial communities from Kermadec Trench to uncover new lineages of life (NeLLi) - N075 metaG | ecosystem: Environmental > Aquatic > Marine > Ocean trench > Sediment | place... | reverse complement strand
GTTCGACCATTTCCGGGTAGACCTCGATGGAATGCCGATCCATTTCATCCATCAACCCGGGGTCGGACCCGATCCCCAACCGCTCATCATCAGCCACGGTTGGCCCTGGACCTTCTGGGACTACGCACAGGTGATTGGACCGCTCACCGATCCCGCCGCTTTCGGCGGTTCGGCGGAGGATGCGTTCAGCGTCATCGTGCCTTCGTTGCCCGGTTTTGGTTTCTCGACCCCGCTGACCAAACCCGGCATGAACTTCTGGCGCACGGCGGATGTGTGGGTGAGGCTCATGCGCGACGTGCTCGGCTACAGCGAGTTCTTTGCGGCGGGCGGGGACTTTGGCAACCTGGTGACCGCCCAGCTTGGCCACAAATATTCGCAGCATGTGCGCGGATTGCACCTCACCGGCGCCATCCCGCTCGGGCTGTTCTCTGGCGACAATCCGTTGGCGGTCGGTGGCGTGAACTGGGGGTTTAGCCCGCCCGCGACGCCGTCTGAGAACCCACACCTTGAAACCCCCACGGTGTTGCGGCCGCGGCCGGCAACGGCGCACCTGATGGTCAATGCCATGGAGCCGCAAACCATCTCTTATGCCATGCACGATTCTCCGGTGGCACTGCTGGCGTGGCTGCTGCAGCGGCGCAAGTGGTGGAGCGACAACGATGGCAACGTGGAAGACAGTTTCTCGCGGGATTTCCTGCTGACTACGACGATGATTTACTGGTTGACGGAGAGCTTCAGCACGTCGGCGCGATACTATGCGGAGGCTATCGACAATCCATGGCAAGCGTCGCACGACGGCCAACCGGTCGTGAGATCGCCAAGCGGGATCACGTTTTTCGATCATGACATGACGTCGCAAGCCCGCTTCTGGGTGGAGGACTACTACAACCTGGTGTTCACAAACTCGCGCGACCGTGGAGGGCACTTCGCTGCGGCGGAATCGCCTGCCGCGGTGGTGGAAGACATTCGTGCTACCTTTCGCGGGCTGCGTTAGGGAAGGGGATCAAAGTGTTGACGAAAGACCTGTTTAGCCCAACTCGGCCTGTACGCGGCGCCCGGCATCGAAGGCTTCGCGCAGGGTGTTCAAGCGCGCCTCGATGAGCCCTTTTCGTTCCGGGTTCATCATGATGTAGGCCTCGTTGCCGCGAATGGCACGCACCACCATCTCCCCGACGTCCACCGGATCGTGGCCCTGATCGGTACGCGCGGCCCGCGCCGCTGCGAATGCCTCGGGCGCCTGTTCGGGACCCCCGAGAGCTTCGGGGCGGTTGCGCCCGGCTGCCATGATTCGTGTGCGCACGTTGCCGGGTAGCAACAGCGACACGCCGATGCTGACCTGCTCCAGATCCGTGCGAAGATGTTCGGTGAGTCCGGTAACCGCGTACTTAGAAGCGATGTAAGAGGCGATGTTGGCGCCTGGGTATAGTCCTGCTGTGGACGAGGTGTTAACGATGTGCGCTTCTTCGCCGTGGGCGAGCATACCCGGCAGAAACTGCGTGAGTCCGTTGATCACTCCCTGCAGGTTTACGGACATTACCCACTTCCAGTCGTCGAGATTTGTTTCGCGGATGTTTTTGAATGAGAACACGCCTGCGTTGTTGCACAGGATGTGTATCGGGCCGTATTGAGCGACCGCGTGCTCCGCCAGAGCGGCGACTTGCGTCTTGTCTGCTACGTCTGTCTGCACCGCGATAGCCTCGTGTCCGGCGCTGGCCAATTCGGAGGCCACCGTCTCGGCGCCCACCGGGTCAACGTCAGACACCACCACCTTGGCACCCGCACGTGCAAGTGCGATGCAGATGCCGCGGCCAATTCCGCTACCGGCGCCCGTTACCACGGCGGTTTTTCCAGCGATGTCTTTCATGAGTTCTTCGGGTCCTTCCTCGGGTCGAGGGCTGCGAACGCATCGATAGCGCTGAACAGACTCTCGTAGCGTGCTTCCAGCGGTGGTTGCAGATCCGGGTGGCTGAACACGTAGAGCCGCTCATCACGAATGGCCGCAAGCACGTGCTGGGCCAACTGCTCGGGTTCCATGACTGCGTGGGGCGTGCTCTCGCCGGGAACGGGTTCGCGCTTTTCCGGGGCGCCGTAACGTGCTTGCCGGTTGCGCTGCGAGTCCGCGATGCGGGTCGCCACGCCGCCCGGGCAGACCACGCTCACGCGGATTTCGGTATCGGCCAGATCGAGCTGCATCGCCTCGGATAACCCGACCACGCCGTGCTTGGCCGCGGTATAGGCGATGATTCCAGGTGTCACCGCTGGGATCACACCGGCGATGGATGCGGTGTTCACGAAGTGGCCCGGCTCGCCGGACGCCAGCATTCGGGGCAGGAATTCCAGCACCCCATGCACGACCCCGTACAGGTCGACATCCAGCACCCAGTCCCAGTCTACGGCGGTCATGTCCTGGGCGAGTTTGAAGGTTACGACACCGGCGTTGTTGCAGACGATGTGGGCGTTGCTGAATTCGTCGTACACGGCGCTAACAAGGTCAGCCACGGAACTGGGATCGGCAACGTCGGTCTGTATGGCCAGGGCCTTGACGCCAACGTCCTCCACCTCACTTGCGACAGCTTGTGCGGCCGCATGATCGATGTCGGATATGGCAACGTGCATTCCTTCGCGTGCGAAGGCCAAGGCCAGCGACCTGCCGATGCCGCTTGCACCGCCTGTGACCACCGCGATGCGGCCGGCTAAATCCTGCATGGAGGGTCCTCCTTCCCTGCGGGTGATTTTAGCATGAACTACCAGTGCCGGTTTCGTGCTGTTCGCGAACTGGCCACGTATAATCGCGTTAAGAGAGGGCGACCAATGAGTGATTCGGCAACGACAGGGTCTCTATCGGAGTCGGTAGTCTGGGCGAACGCGCGAGCAGCAGACGCACCATCTATACGCGGTCCGCTGCCGGGACCGCGGTCGCGGGAGCTGTTCGAAAAGACCGAGAAGTATCAGTACGGCAGCTATTTTCAGCTCGTCAACATGCTGCCGATCGCTTTCACCGAGGGCCAGGGCGTCACCCTCACCGATGCGGATGGCAACCGATACATCGACTTTACCCAGGGTCACATGGTGGCGGGCTTAGGTCATGCCCATCCAAAAGTGACGGCGGCCATTTCCAAGCAGGCGGGCCGATTGCTGAATGTACGCGACTTTCCCACCGATGTCCGGGTGGCGCTCATGGAGAAGCTCGCAACCATTACCCCCGGTGATCTCAATGTGTTCCAGTTCTTCAATACCGGGACCGAGGCCACCGAGGCGGGCATGCGGGTCGCCCGGGCGGCTACCGGGGGCCACGAGTTCGTCTCGCTGTATGGCGACTATCACGGACGCACCACGGGCGCCATTGCCACCTCGTTCGGAAACCCGGCCAGCGGGCCGCGGCCGTCCGGATACATCACCCTTCCGGGCGCGTTCTGCTATCGCTGTGAGTACGGCAAGACTTATCCAGACTGCGCGATGCATTGCGTAGATTTTCTCGAACGGGCAATGCTCGCCAACAGTCACGGCAAGCTGGCGGGCATCATTGTCGAACCCATCAGCAACGGCAGCGGCGCGCGCGTGTACCCCGACGAATTCCTTCCCCGGTTGCGGGATATTGCCGATCGCCACGACATGCTGCTGGTGCTCGATGAGTTCGCCACGTTCGCCCGTACGGGCACGTGGTTTGCTACGGAGCATTACGGCGTGATCCCCGATGCCGTGATATTTGGCAAGCTCCTGGGTAATGGTCTGCCGATCTCGGTACTTGCGGTCCGGGAAGGCTTGAAAGATGCCTTGCAGGAGACTCAGCCATCCTCGACTCACGGTGGTCAACCTGGCTCCTGTGCCGCGGCATTGGCGGTGCTGAACATAATTGAGCAGGAGGGTTTGCTGGATCACGCCGCGGCCGTGGGTGAGGCTTGCCTTACGCGTATGCAGCAGATGCGCCAGAAGTACGATTGCATCGGCGATGCGCGGGGCAAGGGCATGTTGATGGCGTTGGAGTTCGTCAAGGATAAAGATTCCCGCGAACCCGACATGAAGGTGGGACAGCGTTTCTACCGTAATTGTCTGGAGCGGGGCCTCGTGGTTTCGGGCGGAGGCCCCGTGGTACGAATGTGCCCACCTATCGTGATTTCCGTAGAGACGGCCATGCGCGGGTTCGACATCGCCGAAGAGGCGATCAAGGCGTTACAGGCGGAATCTGACTAACTCAACGGGACGCGCCCTCAGAGTTGGCCCTCAGGACCGGGCGAGATTGCGCCAGTCGTCGCTGAGTCGGTCGGCGAGGTGACTGTCTTCAAGGGTCTGCGTAAGGCAGCAGTACTCCAGCCGCAAATGGTTGGGATCTTTGAAATAGATCGATTGGCACCAGCCGTGATCGACGATGTCGGTCACGTCCACACCCTTGTCTTGCAGGTACTCGCGCTTCTTCTGGAGCTCGACCGGAGACTCTGCCTTAAAGGCAAAATGAATCATGCCACCGGGGATGCCGAGCCCCCGGTTGATGCCCGGGTCGAAGTCGGCGGCGATCCCCGGAACGTCATTGCACTCCATGAATGCTATGAGTTCGCCGTTGCCAGCGTCTAGAAATGCGTGGCGAATCGTGCCGCCGCCCTCAGGCTTGATTACCTCGCATACCCGCGTGGTGAAACCCAGGGTGTTCTCATAAAAGTCCAGGGTTGCCTCCATGTCATGGGTGGTTAGCCCGAGGTGATGGATGCCGTGATGATCGTTCATTGGAAGACCTTCGAGGGTCGCCCCTGATGCCGAATGAGGTTGTATGCTAAGTCATTCACCCGGGTATTTCAGCCATGTCAGTTAACTACATCCTCTACGGTGCGGACATTTCCTACTTCACCGGGAAGGCGCGCGCTTACCTGCGCTACAAAGACATCCCGTTTGAGGAAAGACCGGCTACCCGCGAGGTTTACCAGGAGGTAATCGTACCGCGCGTGGGCTGGCCGGTGATCCCGGTGATCATCACGCCCGATGACGAGACACTCCAGGATACGAGCGACATCATCGATGCGTTGGAGTCGCGCTATCCCGACCCGTCGGTCTATCCGGAAGGACCGCGGCAACGCGTGGTGGCTTTGCTGCTCGAGGTGTACGGCGATGAATGGTTGAAGATTCCGGCCATGCACTACCGCTGGAACCACAATAGCGAATGGATTATTCAGGAGTTTGGCCGGCTGTCGCGACCGGAGCTGGACGCCGCGGCGCAGCGCGAAGTGGGTGAGCGTGCATGCCGACCGTTTCGCGGCTCGCTGCCGGTTCTCGGTGTGACCCAGGCCACGATACCCGCCGTCGAAGCAAGCTACGAAGCGCTGCTGGCGGAATTGGATGCGCATTTTGCCGAGCATGAATATCTGTTTGGAACACGGCCATCAATCGGCGACTTCGGTTTGATCGGGCCGCTCTACGCCCACCAGTATCGCGATCCCGCATCTGGCGCGCTGATGGAACGGCTCGCGCCTAACGTCGTCGCCTGGGTAAAGCGGATGATGGATCCCGCGCCGTGCACCGGCGAATTTCTCAGCAACGATGCTGTGCCGGATACTGTATTGCCCGTTTTACGCAGGATGATGCGCGAACAGCTCCCCGTACTGAACTCCACCATCAACGCACTTGCCGTCTGGCTGGACGAGCATGGGGAGGAGGAGGTTCCTCGCGGCATCGGAACTCACCAGTTCACATTGGAACGCGGGACCAAGTACGAAGTGACAGGCGAACGCACGATCTTCACGTTCGATCAGTGGATGTATCAGCGTCCCTGGGATTGTTATCAGGCCCTGGACGATGGTGCGCGAACCCGGGTTCGTGAGCTGTTGTCATCGGCCGGTGCTGGGGATGCGCTCGATCGTCCTCTCCCACGGCGGGTCATGCGCCGTCACTTCAAGCTCGTTCGGGAACGGTTAGGGTCTACCGCCACCAGCTAACGAGCGGTACGATCTTCGATGATCAGATCGCTCGCGCGCCAACCTACCGCCATGGCTGGGCCGTTGGTATTTCCCGAGATCAGTGATGGCATGATCGAGCAATCGACCACGCGCAGATTGTCTACGCCTTTCACGCGCAGGCGATTGTCCACCACCGCGCGCTCATCACGTCCCATACGACACGTCGCTACTCCGTGCAGGCCGCTGGTGGATAGTCGCCTGACTGCGCCGAGGATGTCCTCGTCGCTTTGGCACCCGTCTCCGGGCACCAACTCTTCGCCAACATAGGGTTCAAGGGCGGGTTGCTGCACGTAGCGCCGCATGTACTTCACCATCGAGACAACGCTTGCCTGATCGTAATCGGTTGAGAGCCAGTTCGGATTAATGACGGGGGGATCGTCGGGATCCGCAGATCGAAGCCGCACCGTTCCTTCGCTTGTCAGATTCAGCAGCTGGCCGTAAATGGTCATGCCGGGTTGGGTGTCCGGCGTTGTCAGCTGCACCGGAAAGTTATCGCCCGTTCGTGCGTAGGTGAACGCGCCGAGATAGAGCTGGGTATCGGGCCGATTTGCGCCGGGGGCGGAGCGGACGAACGCGCCGACCTCGAACGGCCCCGTTGCCAGCGGACCGCTGCGGGCAATGACGTATTGCAGCGCGCTGATTGCCAGCCCCAACCCTCGCAACCGTCGGTTCAAACCCGCCGTACCCTTCAAGCGGTGCGGCATGGAGAAGCCCAGGTGCTCACGCATGTGTGCGCCCACGTCGGGGCTGTTATGCAGCAGGTCGATGCCGATCTCGTGGAGATGATCGGCGGGCCCGATGCCGGACAACTGCAACAGTTTTGGTGAGAGGATGGTGCCCGCGCAAAGAATTACCTCGCCGCCGGTTCTGAATATTTTTTCCTGCCGGCCAACGCGGCAGGCGACCCCGACGGCGCGTTTAGCCTCGAACAGTACCCGGTCCACGTGTGCGTTGGCTTGCACCCGCAGGTTGGGTCGGCGGCGGGCTGCTTTTAAAAAAGTTCTTGCCGCGCTCTGACGGCGTCCGCGCTTGATGTTGTGGGCGTAGTAACCCACACCTTCCAGGTCCTCATCATTGAGATCGTTTTTACGGCCCAGGCCCATCTGCTCACCGGCTGCGATCATGGCTTCCGCCGCCGGATAGCGAAGTTTGCCGATGCTGATGTGTACAGCACCCCCGGACCCACGATGGTCGGCCGCACCGAGTTCATGATCTTCTATGGCTCGATACGCCGCCTTCATCTCCGACCAACCCCAACCCGGACCACCCAGGGCGTTCCACTCTTCGTAGTCCTCCGGGTGACCTCGCGAGTAGATCATGCCGTTGATCGAGCTGGAACCTCCAATCACCTTGCCGCGCACCCAAACCTCGCTTGCGGGCAGGTCGGGGGCACGCGCCTGCTCCACCGGAAAGAACCACGCATGACGTGGACTCTGCACCAGCTTGCCGATGCCTTTGGGTATGCCGATCAGCGGGCTGGTGTCCGCGCCGCCGGCTTCGAGCAGCAGTACCCGCTGCCGTTTGTCCTCCGACAGGCGGTTGGCAAGCACACACCCGGCCGAGCCTGCGCCGACGATGATGTAGTCGAATTCGCTTTCGGTGTCAGCCGTTGAATCGGTCATGGAGCCGGGCGTTCCCGCAATTTCGGAGAAACGCTGGAACTTGGATCATTGGCAGGGTTTAATCAAGTTTATGAGTACCAAACTGCTATCTGAATACAGCTTGTTGGACCCGGCCGTGCAGGCCGATCCGTTCGAGTTCTACGCAAAGCTGCACAAAGAGTGCCCGGTGTATCGCATGCCGGAGACCGGCATGTATGTGGTGACGCGATTCGAGGATCTTGCTCATGTGCTGCGCACCCCGAAAGACTTTTCCAGCGATATCCGCAGTGAGGTGGGGCTGCAGGACGACGCCAACCTGCATCAGGAGATCATCAAGGCGCAGGGCTGGGTCCACACCCCGACCCTACAGCGCACGGACCCGCCGGTGCATACGCGGTATCGCAAGCTGCTCAACAAGGTCTTTACCGGCAAGCGCATGAAAGATCTTGCGCCTTCGATCGATGCGCTTTGCAATCAGTTGATCGATAACTTCATCGACCGTGGGCGTTGCGAGTTTATCGACGAGTTTGCACTCGCTTTCCCCGGCACGATCATCGCTGAGCAGATCGGCCTGGATCCTGGCGATCTTCATCGCTTCAAACGCTGGGCGGACGCCATGCTCGCGCCGGCCACGCGAATCCTGTCGCCTGAGGAAACGCGCGAAGCCGCGGAGATCGAAGTCGAGGCGCAGCATTATCTGGCGAAGGTATTCGAACAGCGCCGGGCTGAACCCAAAGACGACATTATTTCAGGTCTGGTGCATGCCCACGCGGATGGCGAACCGCCGTTGACCATGAACGAGTTGCAGAGCCTCATGCACCAGCTCATTACTGGCGGCTACGAGACCACGACCAGCGCGCTTGCCCACGGCATGTGGATGATCATTCGTTACCCCGAGCAGGCCGACAAGGTCAGACAGGATCCAGGCCTGTTGAACAACTTCGTCGAAGAATCACTCAGATTCGAAAGCCCGGTTCAGGGGCTGGCGAGACAAACCACCCGCGACGTGGAACTTGCCGGCACGGTGATCCCGAAGGGGTCCATGGTGCTCGTCCGCTACGGCGCGGCCAACCGCGACGAGGCCAAGTTCCCGGATGCGGGAACCTTCGATGTGACCCGCGAAAAAGCGGTGACCCACATGGCGTTCGGCATGGGTGTGCACAGCTGCGTGGGTGCGTTGCTGGCCCGGCAGGAGTTGCGCAGCGCGTATGGTGCTTTGTTGAGCCGCATGGATGACATCGAGCTTGAGATACCGTTGCCCGATCCAGTCACGCAGCCGAGCTTGTTTTTCATTCCCATCAAAGAGATGCATCTGAAGTTTCGTAAGCGCGACTGATATCCGGTTCCATCAGGAGTTGGAGAGTTCCTCTTCGACAAACTCCAGCCGGTCCTGGCCGAAAAACATCTCATCCCCGACGAAAAACGTCGGTGCACCGAACGCGCCGCGGTCGGCGGCTTCCTGAGTGTTGTTTTTCAGCTGGCTCTTTATTTCGTCCGTGGCAATGGCCTCCAGATAGTAGTCGGCATCAAGCCCGGCACTGGCGATAATGTCCTTCAGCACCGCAAGGTCGGACAGGTCGCGGCCATCGACAAACATTGCGGGATATGCCTGGGCCATGAGCTGCTCCACGACCCCTTCCTTATCCGCCACTACGGCTGCGCGGTTTGACGGAAGAATATTGATGAACCCATTGGGATTGGGATTCAAAGTCACGCCATATCTGCGCGCAAAACGTTGGAGATCACGCATGACCCATTTGCCCTTGTTGGGCACCGTGATGGGCGAACGGTTGCCGGTGAGTTCATGTAGCCCAATGGTGAACATGGGTCGCCAGATGACGCATGCGCCGGTGCGTTCGCAGATGCCGGGCATTTGCGTCCACGCCAGATAGCTGGGGGGGCTCAAAAAATCGAAAAAAATCTCAACGGTCTTGCTCATATCGTTGCCTTGCGGCTACTTCCTATTTGTTGTCTTTTTCTACCAGGGTTCCAACCAGGGTCTTAGTTGGGTTTCGTGCAGCCACGCGCTGCGTGGCTGACAGTGGATCGTCCAGTAGGTCTCGGCGATGTCGTCGGGAGCGAGCACACCGTCTGCGGGGCGTTCGGCGAACACCTTGGGCATCATTCGCCGGATCAGCGGCGTGTCGATGGGACCATCGATGATGATGTGCGCGACATGAATATTCTTGGGGAACAGTTCCCGCGCCATGCTCTCGGACAGGGCCCGCAAGGCGTGTTTGGAACCTGCAAATGCGGCCAGCCCGGATTTGCCGCGCAGGGCCGACGTTGCCCCGGTAAACAGGATCGTGCCGCGGCCGCGCTTGACCATGCGTATCGAGACCTCGCGCCCCATCAGGAACGCGCCAAAGGTGTTGATCCGCCAGACGCGCTCGTAGGTGTCTGCCGGAAACTCTGTGATGCTGTGCGCGGCCCCGACTGCTGCGTTGTAACAGGCGACTTCGATGGGACCTACCTCGTCTTCGATGCGCTCGACCAGCGCCATCACCTCATCTTCGTGGGTGGCGTCGCAGCTGTAGCCGAACGCCTTGCCACCTGCAGTTTCAATTTCATCGATCAAGCCTTGGAGCTTGTCCCCCTGCCGACGTGCCATGCAGGCAACGTAGCCTTCCCGGGCAAAGCGTTTTGCAATGGAGCCACCGGTTGCTACACCCGCACCAATCACGAGTGCCACCTTGCTACTGTTTTCCGGCACGTAGCCTCCTAATCATCATGTCGCCCAGGTAGCCGAAGGCGTACGACACATCAGCCTCCTGACCAGGTAGACTTGCTGAAAAAACGGGTAGCCGGTAATGCGATCAGACATTGTTGTCTTCGTATCCCCCTCCATTTTCCAGAGGCTGACAGTACCGCAGACCCGTCGGTTAGGATAGATTGGTGGTATTCAAGCCGCGGTCTGCCAGGGGGACTATGGCACAGAGCGATAAAATCGCGCTCGGAACATGGCTCGATACTCAGGCCATCCGAACAACGTTGGCAAACCACACTCGGGGCATCGATCGCAGCGATGCTGAGTTGTTGCATCGTGTCTATCACGATGACGCCGAGGTGGCCTACGGCTTCTTCGACGGCCCGGCGCATGTCTTCTGCACGATGATGACCGACGCGCCCGGCGGGCGTACGACGATGCATCGCACCAGCAATGTCTGGATCAAATTTGCCGGTGACAACCAGGCAGTGTCTGAGAGCTATGCCTTTGTCTATTCGGAAACGCAGACCGAGGCAGGCGTCACCCAGGCACTGATCGGCGGACGCTACCTGGATCGACACGAAAAGCGCAACGGCCAGTGGAAGCTGAACCATCGTATCTATGTACTGGAATGGAACGTCAATCTGCCCGGGACGGGCACTGCGGACCCGGGTTTCACTTCGGCCTTGACCAGCCGCGGAAGCAAGACTCGCGAGGATCCCGGTGCTGTGCTTTTGAGTGAGTGGGAGACGGATCTGGCTACAGGAGGATCGACCATGCAGATTCCCAAGGAACTGGTTGGCGCAACACAAGCCGCGCTCGCCAAGCAGGACATTCACGATCTGATCATGGCCCAAGCGCGGGCGACCGATCGACGTGACGAAGTGTTGCTCAAATCGCTTTGGCATGCAGGCGCAACGGTGGATGTCGGGGGCTTTTTTACCGGCCCGGCTCCGGAGTATTGCGAGTTCGTTCTGCAGGCGACCGCCGAGCTCAAGCGTATGTATCATTCCGTCGCAAACGAATGGTCGCGCGTCGAAGGCGACACGGCCGTCGCGGAGAGCTACGTCATCGCTTTCACCACCTCGGGTGAAGAAACGGCCGAGGAATCATCGGACATGGACGAACTCACCGGCGGGCGTTATCTGGATCGGTTCGAACGTCGCGACGGCGTGTGGAAATTCACCCATCGATCATACGTTCTCGACTGGACCATGCGACAACCCTCCACCGATCTCAGCGATGAACCCGACAGCATGTATGCGAGCCTGCGCACGCGTGGGTCAGCGTTTCCAGACGATCCGGTTTACGCGCTATGGGCCGATTGAACTTTCACAGGACTTCTACACGATTAGGAGGTGCAACATGACCGAAGCAGCCGACAAACTGGCGCCCGGTGCGGCCAGATCCCCGGGCCCGAGTTTTCGCGACTTCATTGTGCGCGATCGATCCCAACCCCCCGGCGCGTTCCTCGAACAGTCCTATGAGTTCCAGGGCGACGAGGACATCCCGTACAGCAACTACACCTCCAAAGACCACGCGCGGGCGGAGTTTGACAAGCTGTGGCCGCGGGTGTGGCAGTGGGCGTGCCGGGAAGAGCACATTCCCAACACCGGAGATTACTACGTCTACGACGTCGGTCATCTCTCCGCCATCGTGCTGCGTACCGAAAGCGGCGCCATCAAAGCGTTCTACAACGCCTGCATGCACCGCGGCACGCAGCTCAAGCAGCCAGCCAGCTGCGGCACCTCGCAGAACCTGCGCTGTCCGTTTCACGGCTGGACTTATTCTTTGGACGGCGATCTCATCGACTTGCCCGGGGACTGGGATTTCCCCCACGTCAACGCGGACAGCCATCGGCTTCCACAACTCCAAGTAGGGACATGGGGCGGGTTCGTTTTCGTCAACTTCGATCCGAATGCGGGTCCGCTCGAGGAATACCTCGGCGTGCTGCCGCGGCACTTCGCTGATTTTCACATCGAAGACCGGTACATCGAAACACATCTGCGCAAGCGCCTTCCCGCCAACTGGAAAGCATCCGCCGAGGCGTTCCTCGAGGCATACCACGTGCGCGAGACCCACGCGGGCGGCCATTTTGGTACCGAAGTGGCCACCCAGTACGACGTTTTCGGCGACAACGTGACCCGCTTCATTCACACGGTTGGATCGCCGAGCCCTCTTCTGGATCCACCGCCTTCGGAACAGGTGCTTCTGGAAAGGCTCTTCGCCCGCGGCCGGGAACACGAGCCGGTGCCCCAGGTGCCCGAAGGAATGACCGCGCGCGACGTATACGCCGATATCGTGAGGAAGCAATTCGCCGAGCGCTACGACCAGGACTTCTCGCATATTTCGACGTCCCAGGCGCTGGATTCCATCGAGTACTTCCTGTTTCCGAACGCGTTTTTCTTTCCAGGTCTGTCGCTGCCCATGGTTTACCGGTTTCGCCCGGACCCGGAGAACCCGGATTTCAGTACGTTTGACCTGCTGTTCCTACGGCCCAAACCGCTGGACGGGCCGGCGCCGCCGCCCCCCGACCCCATTGATCTGGATGTCGAGGACAGCTATTCGCTGGTTGAAGCGCTCGGGCGCCTGGGTGGCGTGTACGATCAGGACACGACCAACCTCGCCGCCCAGACCCGCGGGTTCAAATCCAGCCTCAAGCGTGGGCAGACGCTCGGTAACTACCAGGAGATTAGAGCCCGGCACCTGCATCGGATGGTGGCCAAATACATTAGCGGCGACGCTCCATGAACGGGCGACTGTGTCTGGCTGCGTTTGCCTAACAGAACCATGAAACAACTATGCAGGGCCATCGTCGTGTTGTTCTGCGTCTCGTGCGGCCAGCAGTCGGCCGGCGAGCTGCAAGAACAAGCCGTTGAGCAAAATGAAGTGGCCGGGACCGAGTCCGAGGTTAAAGTGCCGCTCCTGGCGAGGATCCATTTTAACGTTCAGGTCACTGACTACGCAGCATCCATGGCGTTCTATCGGATGCTCGGGTTGACGGACGGGCGAACCGGATTCAACAAGACCAATACGCATGAGATGGCCCGGGCGTTGGGCATGTTCGATCTGTGCACCTACGAGTTCTTTGATGCCGAGGTTGCGTTCATTCCGTCCGGCTGGGGACCGACCAGCATCGATATCATTCAGTTCATCACCCCTTTCATCGATGCGCCTCCGTATCCGAATCTGAATCATCTTGGCATGGCTTACGCGGGTTTGTTGACCACCGATCTAATGGCGGATGTTGCGTATCTGAAGAGTCAGGGCGTCGAATTCCTTGCAGAACCGCATGGCATCCCGGGCAGCCGGTTTGTTTTCCTGAAGGATCCGGACGGCACTTTCTACAAGCTCTACGAAGCTGCCCCGCCGCACGGGGATCCCGAGGCGAACGTGCACATCCAGGCGATACCGTTCGTTGCGTTCAATGTCACCGACTTCGAACGATCGCGCGAGTTCTATCGCACGCTTGGCTATACCGAGTCCATGCCGTTGCCCGCCACCAGTACGTTAGAAGAAGCCCAGGCCTACGGGTTTGATCGCCCATTCAAAATTCGTGGCGCCGATCTGAGTATGACCACGGGCGATAAGTCGGTGATCAGGCTCGTCCAATGGCTCGATCCGGTTGACGATGACCCACCGTATCCGCCGCCCATCAGCCACCTCGGGATCAACCGCATGGCGGTGGCCGTTGCAGACCTCGACGAGGCTTATGCCGTGCTAAAGGCCGATGGCCGCGAGTTTCTGTCAGAGATCGCGCCGTGCTGTTCGGCAACGGGGCTCGACGAAACGGGCATCGTTCACCTGATCGATCCGGACGGCGTGTTCATCGAGTTGGTCGGCGCGATCGTGCCGACGGATCCGCCACCGGCGCCGCCCGATTGGTGTCCGCAGCCGCAGGCATCGCAATCATCAGGCACCCGATCGACGAACGCCCCATAGCCTCACACCCCCAGGTTCCTTAAGTGCGGCCAACGCCTCGGGGTCCATGCCGGGTGAGGCCGCCTCTGCGGAAACGATGTTGCTCGGCTTGAACGAGCGCGCCGCTGAAAATGGAATAATGGCACACATTAGTTTCTGCGATACAATCGCCGCTACGCACAGTAACGGTTGGTAAATTGCAGAGTCGATCCCGCAGCGAAATCACCAAAGATCACATGCTGCGCGCTGCCGAAAAACTCTTTGCCGAGAAGGGCCTCGCCAACGTTTCGGTGCGGGCGATCGTCGCCGAAGCGGGACAGAAAAACGAATCCGCGCTGCAATATCATTTCGGGAACCGTGATGGGTTGATCGCCGCGCTGCATCAGCAGCGCAACGCGCAAATCCAGGTAGAACGCGGCAGAGTCATGGACCAGATGCTCGAAGCCCGCGATGCGTTGACGTTGCGGGATATCGCTATCGTGATGATACGCCCCGCGTTCCAGCTGGCCGGCGGGGATTCGGGCTTTCGTGATTACATGAAAACGTTTGCGCATCTGGTGTTGTTGTCGGGCCACAAGCTAACCACCGTGCTGTTACGCAACGAGGACACATCTGCACGCGAGATCCGTGAGCGATTCAAAGCCGCGCTGCCGCATCTCCACGACAACCTGTTCGAGCTTCGCTTTGAGAGCGCCGCGCGGTTCGCGACACTCTCCATGTCCGGGCATGCGGGCGAGAAGGGCGCGTTTAGAGGTCGCGCCGCAGAATTTTTCTTCAGCAATCTAGTGGATACGATTGCGGCGATGATGGCTACCGAAGCATCGCCGCAAACGCTTGCACTGCTGCCGGGCTAGGCCCGCCTTACTTTTACCAGGAGTTTTTCCATGAAATACCTACGAACGTCTGACGATCGATTTCGCGATCTCGAAGGTTATCCGTTTGCAGCGAACTACACCCAGGTACCCGACCCCGATGGTGGCGAGCTGCGCATGCACTATCTGGATGAAGGCCCACGCGACGGCGAGTTGATTTTATGTTTGCACGGGCAGCCCACCTGGTCGTATCTGTATCGGATGATGATTCCGCTGTTCGTCGATAAAGGTTGCCGCGTCATTGCCGTGGACTTCATCGGCTTCGGAAAGTCCGACAAGCCGACCCAGCGTTCGGACTATACCTATGCCAGACACGTGGAGTGGTTGAAGGCGCTGCTGACGAACCTGGACCTCACTGACATCACGCTCGTTTGTCAGGACTGGGGTGGCTTGATTGGGTTACGCGTGGCTACCGAGGTGCCCGAGCGTTTTCAACGGATTGTGACCGCGAATACCGGGTTGCCCGACGCCAAAGGCATCGAAGGTGAAAAGGTACAGCAGGTCAGCAACGCGATGCGTGACCACTATGAGAGCCTGCCGGTGCATCGCACCACGTCGGAGATGGGCGCGGCCATGATCGGCGATCGCTCCGGTATGGGCTTTCTGCATTGGGTGAAGTTCTGCGCCGAGACTCCGAACCTGCGGGTCAGCGACGTTGTGAATTTCAGTACCGGTGGCATGCTCAATGATGCCCAGGCAGCGGCCTACGATGCGCCGTTTCCGGACGACGGATACATGGCGGGAGCGCGGCAGTTTCCGAGCCTGGTTCCGATCATGCCGGACAACCCGGCGATCGCGGCAAATCGCGCGGCGTGGAAGGTATTGGAAACCTGGGAGAAGCCCTTGCTTACGGCGTTCAGCGATTCGGATCCGGTGACGGGCGGGGGCCATGTCCGCTTTCAGGAATCGGTGCCGGGAGCGAAAGCTCAGAAGCACGTCACCATTGCAGGGGCAGGTCACTTTCTACAGGAACAGGCACCCGACGCGTTGGCCTCGGCCGTCCTGCAGTTCATGGCAGACAACCCGATCTGACTACGGAACTTCGCGGATTCTTTGCATCCGGACTTCGCCGGACGCCGCTCGCTGCCAACACGGCCAGAACTTTGATCAGGATTGTCATGGGGTTAGTTTGGCCAGTAGATGTATTCGTCGCCTTCGACGTAGTCCTGGGCTCCGGTCTTGTCCACGAGTATGGGTACCTGGAGAACGCTCGGCCAGGCGGGCTCGGCTTGGGCTGCGTTGTGTTCGTCAAGCAGCGCCTGCATGACTTTCACTCGGCCGGACCGCGCAAGCGCGAGATTGTTTTGCTCGGTGGGATCGTCTTGCAGGTTGTACAGCCACCTTTTATCAGGTTTTTCCGACACCATCAGCTTCCAGCCTTCGTGCAAAACTACCTGGTAATAGCCCTGGCGCCAGAACAACGTTTTGTGCGGAGCTTCGAGGCGCTCGCCCGTGATGTACGGCAACAGGTCCACACCGTCGATTACCCGGTCATTGGGCAGCGTCGCGCCAGCCGCGGCGGCGGCGGTGGCGAAGATGTCGATGTGGCCGACGGGATGCTCGAAGGTAGTGCCGGGCCGGATTTTCGCGGGCCATCTGGCGAAGAAGGGCACATGGGTACCGCCTTCGAAAAGCGTTAGCTTCCAGCCGCGATAGGGCTTGTTGACGTCAGGCAAACCCAGATAGCCGGCGCCACCATTGTCACTGGTAAAGATCACGAGGGTGTTGTCTTCCAGGCCGTTGTCGCGTAGTGCGTCCAGCACCCGACCGACGCCGCGATCCAGCGCGCGAATCATGGCGGCGTATACGCGCAGTCGATGGTCTTGGATATGTGCAAGGCCGTCGTAGTCTTGCTTTTTGGCTTGCAGCGGGTTGTGAATACCCCAGTGAGCAAGATACAGGAAGAACGGACGGTGCCTGTTGGCTTCGATGACCTTTACAGCTGCGTCCGTGTAGTAGTCTGTCAGATAACCTTCCGGTTCGAACTTCGCCCCGCCGTTGAACTGCGCGGCGTATCGCATGATCGTCCAGACCAACTTGTCGATGGGGTCGAAATCCTGTTTGGCGTTGACGACGTCGGGCGAGTCTTCGGGTAGGTACAAGCCGCTCGACATATACAGGCTGTCGTCGAAGCCCTGGTCTTCGGCACGCATGTTGTTGACGCTGCCCAGGTGCCACTTGCCGATGTGTGCGGTCTGGTATCCAACTGTCTTCAGCATTTCCGCCATGGTGATTTCCGATGGCCGCATGCCAAGTTCGGCGAACGGGGGAATCGCTTCTGCCAGGTCGTGATCAATCAACGTCTTGAGCGGGCTGCGATTGCGCGCGTTCATCCAGTCCACGATCGTTACTCCGAGCTTGAAGAACGGGGTATATTCGAATCCGAAACGCGTGGAATAGCGTCCGGTCAGGAGGGAAGCGCGGGACGGTGCACACACGGCATTGGCGGCGTAGCCATTGGTGAACGCCACGCCGGCGTGGGCGATCGAGTCGATGTTCGGTGTCTGCAGCGAGCCGTCTGCCGCACCGCCATTGTAGTAGGAGACGTCGTTGAACCCCATATCATCCGCCAGAATGATCACGATGTTCGGCGTTCGTTCGCTGGGGGGGGTCACTGCAGCGTCGGGCCCCTGGCTCCACACCACGGGTTGATTGGGTGCGATGGGGTCGGTGATCGCGGCGACGATGGGTACCGCGGTCATGAGCAGCTCCAACCTGTACTGGTAGCCCGTGAGACCCATGACCGCCAGAATCCCCAGGATAACTGCGAGTTTTTTCACGACGGTTCGCTAGCCCAGCAGTTGCGGTATTTTTGAGTTGTTGTAGATGGTCTCGATATTGAGTTGGCCCTCGAGACCCGCGCTGCGGTGCACGGCGATTTCCTGGAAAGCCTTCGAGGTGGACATCGCGACCATTGCGCCTCGGTTGGGATACTCGGCGAGCGCGACTTCATCCCATAGATCTTCGACTTGGCCCAGCGTGAGGTGGGTGACGTCGGCTACGAACAGCACGCGCGCGCCGTACTCCTTCAGGAGTTCGGCCACCGCCTTAGCGTAGATCATGTAGGCATCGCGGCCGGTGAGGTCAGTCTCCCGGCCGTCTTCGTATTGCGCTTTTTCTTTGAATTTCAGCAGGTTGACCATGACGATCGGCCCTTGCGGGCCGGGCTCCATAAGCTTTTCGATCTGCCCGGGTTCGCTGGGGTAGACCTGATTGATCACTTCCATCGGACAGCTCCAGTTTAATGCGGTACATTATTAATTTTTGCATGACCGACATCGGTTTGGAAGCAATTGTCAGAGATCGGATATTCGGCGAGCATCGCCTGATGGGCTTGTACGTGAAACATGGCACGAGTAGAAACAACGCTGGACCCTGCTCTTCGAGCTTTCGTTGAAGAGCAGGTAGGACAGATAGCGGAGTGCCACAAATCCGCAGGTGGCGCGTCGCGCATCACCTGGCTGATCCAAGCCAAGGAGCGCAACTGTGTGCTGCGGGTGGATTCGGGCGATGGTCCGGTGGCTGGCACGGCCCTGACGCTTGGCCGCGAAGCCACGGTGTATCGGGCCCTTGCGGGAACGAATGTACGCATCCCAGAGCTCATCGCAGAAACCCAAGGGGCGCTGTTGATGGAGATGGCACGGGGACGGCCGGAACTCGATCATCTCGACAGCGCGGTGCGAGTGCAGATCCTCGATGACTATGTCGATGCCCTTGCCGACCTGCATCGCATAGATGCGTCCAGTGGCTTTGCTGCGCTCGATCCGCCAGCGGATGCAGGCTCCGCGGCGCAACAGGTAATGCAGTTGTGGGAAGGCATCTACCGGTCGCGCGTGAGACGTCCAAGCCCACTCGCGAGGTTTGCCTCCCGCTGGCTCAAACACAACGCGCCGACAACGGCTGAGCGTCTGGTGGTTTGTCATGGAGACGTTGGCCCTGGCAACTTCATGCACGACGGCGAACGGGTCACGGCAATGCTCGATTGGGAATTCGTGCATGTGGGCGATCCTATGGACGATCTTGCCTGGCTCGCGTTCCGCGGACACCATTTCATCGGCGATATTGGGGATTTTTCAGCACAGCTGCGGCGCTGGCAAGCCCGGACAGGTTTCGAGGTCGACAAGCGCCGCATAGCCTATTATCGAATCGTCGTGATGTACGTGTGGCTCATCTCTTGTCTGGCCGCGTTGGACAACGGGGCGAAGAACCAGGACCGCTTCACCTATCTCAACCTCATCAGCCTCATGAACGTGATCATGCCCCGGGCGATGATGGAGTATGCCGGCGTGTCCCCGCCAGAAGTCGATGTGGATGTGCAACCACATGATAGCGATCTGTCGGAACAGATCTCGGCGCTGGTCGATTTGATCAGCTTGAAGTGGCCGCCGTCCGATCCTGGTGCTTTGTATGTTGGAGTGATGGCCAACCAGACGCTGCGCCTGAGCCAGCTGGGAGTTTCGATTCGCGAGCAGAACCGCGATGCCGTGTCCGCGTTGACCGGCCGGTCGCTGGACGCTGCAGACGTGGACCAGGTGTTCGATGCATGGATTGTCGCGACGCCGGAGCAGGATGACGCAAGTGCCGCGGTCCTATATGCAAACGGTCTGCGCCGGGTGCAGGCCGATCTTGCATTGCTGCCCATCGTGAGTAAGCCCTTTTTACCCCTTTAGACCTTTTGGAAGACTATGAGCCTCACCCCGCAAGACGATTTTTTCCACACCCCGACCAACGATGAGCGATGGTGGTCGGAAACCTACTGGTTTTCGTTCGACGATCCCGAGCGTGGTTTGTCCGGAACCTTTTATCCGTTGCTACGAAGCAATCTCGACATTGCCGCACTCACCGTGGCGATCTGGGCGCCCGAGCAGTCCACGGCGTGGACTGCTCCGTACTATCGGGGCCACTGGCACCTGAAACCGCCGGAGTTTTCGGGCAACCGCATGCAGATCGAAAGGCTCGCCTACGAGGTTCTGGAGCCGCTGCAAGCTTACCGGGTGACCTACGACGATTCGGGCGTGTTTAGCGCAGACCTCACGATCAGGGGCATCACCGAGAATCATGTGATCACGGCCAGCCCGGACAGTGGACATTGGGATCAACCGACGAGTGTGCAGGGGTGGCTCGAGTTTCACGGCAAGCGCGTTGATCTCGATTGTTTTGGCATGCGGGATCGGTCCTGGGGTCCGCGCCTCGATGATGCATCTGCAAGGGCTTCCTATACATACGCGATCAATGGCGAAGCGAGTTTTCTGATTGTCACCCGAATAGGCCTCGATTCCGAGATGTCCATGGGTTACCTCGAACAAGACGGCAAACGGGGTCGCATCAGCGGGGCCGAGATCAGTGTGGAACGCGATGAGCAAAACCGCATCGCAAACATCCGAATCACGGCCGAGGATGAACTCGGCCGAACGCTGGAAACCAGAGGTATTCCCCGCAACCACCTGGCCAAACAGGCAAGTCCGGGCTATTTCGCCTGGATGAGCATGATTGAATGGGACTTCGGCGGTAAATCTTTCGGTCAGTTCCAGGACGTGTGGTCGCCCGACCGGCTATCGGAGCTGAATTGCCGCAAGCTGGCACTCTGATTTTGCGAACACGAGATGCTATTTCGATGCACTGCGGTGAGATCCAGCCCGATGGCGACGAGATCCTATACGTGATATCGGGAAGGCTTCGGGCGGTTGGTGATCCCGAAAAAACACGATTGCTCCACATCACGCCCGGGCCAAATGGCGATCACGGGCCACAGTAATCCGGCTGCGTCTCCGGGCCCCGACGCATACGCCGTAACCCGTTGATCCGCTGCTAAGCTAATGCGGCCCTGGCGAGTTCGACCCGCGGATCGTTCGGGTAGATCCACTCCTCGCCAATGACCTGTGCCACCCTCAGTTCCGGTGGAATGTTCTCGATGCCGATCAACCGGTCGGCAAACTGATTCCAATGGTAGATGCGCGCCTCCTGGTAACTCAGCGGCACGCCTCTGAAACCGTAGGATTCCACCGACTTCTGAATCCATGCACCGAACTCGGTGTCCTCGAGCAACACCTCGTTGAGGCTCTCGCCATCGTTGACCGTCCACATATCGGGTTTCGGGCCGTTGTCCCAGGCTGGAGCCAGGGTCCAGGTTTCGAGCCGGCACTTGTTGATTCCGTTCGGCCAGAAGAGCAGAGGCGGTATTGCGCGCGCGCTCAAGGGTGAAACCCAGTTTGGAAAGATGCCGTAAGACTGGGTGCAGGTACGGGCAATTTCTCCCACGGTCTCGACCTCGTTGGTATTGGGCATGCCCAGCACTCCGAGGCCTTTTACGTTCTCAGGAATCGGCGCGACCATGCGCCCGTGGCCGTTGAGATAGAACGTGTTCACGTTGCGCCGGTCGTCGAGGATGGGCGATACGGTTTTCGCGTGGATACTGCGCACGTGATAGACCTCGGTGTTCGCCTCCATGGCGATCTTCCAGTTGCAGTCGAGATCGAATATGTGGCGTGCGGCGAGTCGGCACTTGTCGAACTGAAACTCCTGCCATTCATCGGCAATGGGTCCGAGCCACTCCAGGAGAGTCGGTGCCTGGTCGTCGAAGTTCACGAATATCAGGTTGCCGAAACGCTCGCAGCGAATGTCTCGCAGGCTTCGGCTCGCAAAGTCCAGATTGCGGTAATCCTCGGGATCCCGGATACCCACCAGGCCGCCATCGTGGTTGTAGGTCCAACCGTGATAGCGACACGTCAACCGTGCACGCTTTCCGGATTGCTCGGTGACAACCGGTGCGCCGCGGTGGCTGCAGGTATTGTAGAACGCGTTGATGGCACCGCTGTCGGCATGCACGATCACCACCGGCTGTCCCGCGGTTTCCCAAAGACGGAAACAACCCGGTTCAGGAACCTCGTCGATGTGGCCGGCCAGCAACCAGGATTTGCGCCAGATATGCAGTTGCTCAAGGTCGTAGAAGCGTTGATCGGTGTAGCGACCGGCCGGTAGATCCGGCAGGTCGGGAAAACCTTCGGGCGGTGCGGTTCGACCCGCTTCGTATTCCATCAACTGGCGCAGGGTTGCGATCTGGTCTGAGTTCATTTGCAGGCTCCTGTTAGCGCGACGAGTGCGCGCCGTCAATGCTTAGGGTTGTTCCGGTGACAAAGCTGGCCTCATCCGAGCACAACCACATCGCCGCGTTGGTGACTTCGGCCATCTGGCCGAGTCTGCCGATGGGGTGCTCTGCGATCATTTCATCTTCGAGGCCCGGGGTCTG
>Ga0114950_10000818_pt1 | contig 22345 bp, 19 predicted proteins | sample N075metaG_FD_83503 | JGI IMG/M metagenome (GOLD analysis project Ga0114950, IMG submission 83503) | Deep subsurface microbial communities from Kermadec Trench to uncover new lineages of life (NeLLi) - N075 metaG | ecosystem: Environmental > Aquatic > Marine > Ocean trench > Sediment | place... | reverse complement strand
GTGCTGCTGTTGACTATGTCGAATCCTGATACGCGCAATGCCTTGACCGGTGCTGATCAATTTGAGGACATCGAGGCGGCCTGTACCGAAATAAATGACGACATGTCGGTGCGCGCAGTGGTCCTGACCGGCGAAGGCAGTGCCTTCTGTGCCGGTGGCAATGTCAAAGATATGCGTGACCGTAAAGGCCTGTTTTCGGGTGGTCCGTTCGATCAAGCGGATGCTTATCGTCGCGGCATTCAGCGTATCCCGCGAGCGATACGAGCTCTTAACGTGCCGATCATTGCCGCGGTAAATGGTCCGGCGGTCGGTGCGGGTTGCGACCTGGCGACCATGTGTGACATCAGAATTGCCAGTTCAAAGGCCATGTTTGCCGAGAGTTTTGTCAAATTAGGCATCATTCCTGGTGATGGCGGTGCCTGGTTTCTGCCGCGTGTCGTGGGCTATTCGAATGCCTGCAAAATGGCCTTCAGCGGGGATCCGGTTAAAGCCGATGAAGCTTTACGCATGGGTCTGGTTTCGGAAGTGGTAGCGCCTGAAGATCTAGTTGAGCGGGCATTGACGCTCGCTGGGAGTATCGCCGCTAACCCGCCCCACGCTGTGCGGCTGACCAAGCAGTTGATGCGCGCCAGCGAGAATGCGTCGCTGGATGAGTTGCTGGATATGTCGGCGACCTATCAGGCGGTCTGCCATGCGGAACCCGATCATGCTGAAGCGGTAGCGGCCTTTTTTGAGAAGCGGCCGGGCAACTACCGGGCTGAGTAACAACGTTACCTAACGAGTATAGAAAGGGGAAACTATGTTTAGAACATTTGTAATGTGCCTGGTGTTCATCACCTTTAGTGGCATTGTCTTCGCCAAGCCATTACCGACAGTGAAACCGGCAAAGCAAGGTTTCTCCGCCGAGCGGCTCGAGCGCATCACTCAGATGACTCAGCAGTATGTCGATGAAGGCAAGCTCGCAGGGGCAATCACGATGGTTGCACGGCACGGCAAAATCGTGCATTTCGAAGCGGTTGGCCACCGTGGGGCGGATGATCCGACGCCCTTGAAAAAAGATGATTTGTTTCGCATTTATTCCATGACCAAACCGATTACCGCGGCGGCGGTGATGCAACTTTACGAACAGGGGCAATTTCATCTGAGCGATCCGGTATCGAAGTTTGTACCCGAGCTGAAAAACCTCAAAGTGCTGAACCGAGAAGGCGAGCAGGTACCGGTCGCACGTGAGATGACGATGCAACAATTACTCACCCACACCACGGGACTATCCTACGGTTTCAATCCTACCGGTGACCCGGTAGATAAATTTTATGCAGATGCGAAACTTTGGGCGGCCAAAGATCTCGATGAATTTGCAGCCAAGCTTGGACAGATTCCACTGAAGTTTGATCCTGGAACCCAGTGGCACTATTCCGTAGCGGTAGATGTCACGGGTCTCATCGTGCAACGCATCAGCGGCCAGCCTTTTGATGAGTATTTGGCCGAACATATCTTCGCCCCCTTGGGCATGGTGGATACGTTCTTTGCGGTACCAGCAGATAAGCTTGATCGGTTCTTGCCCAATCATATGATCGACCCGAAGACCAAGAAGCTGGCGCAAATCCCGCAAGGTGGCACAGAGGCAATGCGCGACTATCAGCATGTCACTTTGTTTTCTGGCGGTGGCGGGCTCGTTTCGACAACAATGGATTACATGCGTTTTGCGGAAACAATGCGTAATGGCGGTGAGCTCGATGGAATCCGCATATTGAGTCCAAAAACTGTCAAATATATGGCCACCAACCATCTGCCGGCGAGTATGACCAATGGTGGCTCGGGTGAGCAACCGACCTTGGGCCGACCGCTCCGAGGTTTTGGTTTTGGGCTCGGTTTTGGTCTGGTGACCGACCCTGCGGCCGGTGGTGTCATCGGCAGTGTGGGTGAGTTCAATTGGGGCGGTGCCGCGGGCACAGTGTTCTGGATTGATCCGGTCGAGGATGTGACTGTGGTCGGCATGATTCAACTGATGGGCTCTCCTTATCCGTTCAGAGCGGACCTCAAAGTGGCTACCTATCAGGCCATGACCGACAGCGCAGAGTAGACATGAAGTTTGGCATTAAGACCCCGCCCCAGCACTGTTCCTGGCAGGACATGCTGGACATCTGGCAAGCCACAGATCAGGTTGAGGTGTTTTCCAGTTGCTGGAATTTCGACCATTTTTATCCGTTGGTCGGTGATACCGACGGACCTTGCATGGAGGCCTGGGTGACCTTGGCGGCACTGGCAGCCAATACTCAGCGAGTACGTGTCGGCTGCATGGTTAACGGTGCACCTTACCGCCATCCTGCAGTGACAGCGAACATGGCCGCCTCGTTGGACATTATCTGCAATGGCAGGCTGAATCTTGGCCTCGGTGCCGGTTGGCATGAACAGGAGTGCGAGGCCTATGGCATTGAACTGTTGCCGTTGAAACAGCGCATGGACCGCTTCGAAGAGAGTGTTCAGGTTGTCTGTTCATTGCTGCGTGAAGAGCAAACAGACTTTACCGGCACTTACTACCAGTTGCAGCAAGCGCGGTGTGAACCAAAGCCTGTACAAGCCGGTGGTCCGCCAATCGTGATCGGTGGCGGGGGAGAGAAACGTACGCTGCGGACTGTCGCGTTGTACGCTGATCACTGGAATTTGCCATTTGCATCACCTGAGCAGTTTCAACAGAAATATCAGATTCTGCAGGCGCATTGCGAGCAGGTTGGCCGCAATGTTAAAGATATAGAGTGTTCCGTGCAGATAGCCCTGCCTGCTGACCAGCAACCTGGACAAAGTGCGGAACAGGCTGACGCTTTGCGCGCCGCAGGCGTCGACACGGTCATCTACACCATGCGTAATCCCTATCGAGCGTCCATGATCGAACCCCTGGGCAAGGCGCTTGAGTCGTTGTTGTAAATTATTCGTATCATCGGCAGCCTTTTCATCTAGGACCTTGGCCATCGTCTATTTTAATGAAGGTGCCGGTGACCGCGTCCGAAGCCGGGGATACCAGGTACAGTAAGGTGCTGTCCATCTGCGCCGGATCACAGATACGTTTGCGTGGGAAGGTGGTGCTGAAATCACCGATGCGCTCCAACATGCCGTCCATCATCTCCGAGGCAAAAGCGCCAGGGGCAATCGCGTTGACGTTGATGTTAAAGCGCGCCCATTCCACTGCCAGAGCTTCGGTCATGCGAATAATGCCAGCCTTGGTGATTGAATACAGAGCCGCACCTTGCCCTGCATAGTTGAACGCACCGACAGATGAAATGTTAACCATGCGGCCCGGCAACTCTGCAGCGATGAGACGCCGTGCGATCTCGCAAGACAGCACATACGGTCCGCGCAGGTTGGTGTCGAACACGTCGTCGATGAGCGCGGTGCTCATTTTGTGCGCGCGTTGGGCATCGGGGATGCCCGCGTTGTTAACTAAAATAGTAATGCAGCCTAGGGTTGCTTCGGCCTTTTCAACACAGGCCATAATGGAGTCGTTGTCACGCATGTCCAGGGCGATAGGTTCAGCCGTCGCGCCTTCGCTGCGAAGCTGTGCAGCCAGTTCTTCCAGACGTTCAACCCGGCGTCCGGTGATCGCCACCTTGGCGCCGCATTTCGCCAAAACCTGGGCAAAGCGTTTACCCAGACCGGACGTGGCTCCCGTCACCAGGGCAACTTGCCCGGAAAGATCGTTGTTAATGTTCGGAAGCGGATAATCTGCCATCGTGCACCTGTCAAAACGCGAATAATGATGTCAGTCTAACAGTTCATGAAATACTAACGCCGCTGCTTATGAATTTAACCCCCGCCCAAGTTGACCAGTATTTCGAGCAAGGTTTTTTGTTGTTGCCTGGGTTGTTTAATCGCGCAGAACTCGAGGGCTACGATCGCCGTTTTATCGAGCTTGTTAACCACCAGGCCAACGAGCAACATGGCCTGAGCGGTGCCATGAAGATCATGCGTGATGTGATGGTGGTAAAGGGCGCAGTGCAACCAGCAAGCCCTTTGCATGCAGTCAACAAACTCCTGTGTTTTGAGGACGACCCTGCCTTGTTTGCTTATACGGGTCAGGCTGCTTTGGTAGGCGCCATTCGTAGCCTGCTCGGTGAGGAAATCTACAGTCTCTCCTCAAACGTTTTTAACAAGCCGCCAGGTGTTGATGGACGTCATCCCATGCATCAGGATTTACGTTACTTCAAGCTGACACCGGCCGACAAGATTATTGGCGTCTGGACCGCGATCCTGCCGGCGCTGCGCGAGACAGGTTGCTTAGCTGTCATTCCCGGTTCTCACAAAGGTGGCCTGCTGGCGCACGAAAACCCCGATTGGGACTACGTGAATGCTGGTTTTTACGGCATCGTGGAAGTCGATCTCGACAAGCGTGTTCACGTTGAAATGCAGCCCGGCGACACGTTGCTTTTTCATCCTCTGCTCATCCATGGTTCCGGGCGCAATAAAAGTGGTGAATTTCGCCGCGCCATATCTGTGCATTATGCAGCCGCAGATTGTGTGTCACCGAATGCCGACTGGCGCAACAATCCACAAACCCGAAAAATCGTCAATCGAACCACTTGATCGCGCGCATGAGTTCACTGTCGTAGTCTTGTTTATCGTACAGCGCTCGGGCCGCGTCTTCGAGGCGCTGACGCTACCACTATGGCCTCTAAATCTCGTCCTTCGAGTGGTCGTATGGTGGGCCTATCTGTCATCATGACAAGCATAGCTTAGAGACCGACCGTGGCGAAAGATCCGGCAAAATTCAGCGTTAATGCTGCCATCAGTATTGTCATTGCGAACATGATAGGAACCGGCGTTTTCACCAGCTTGGGATTTCAGCTATTAGACATTCGCTCGGCGCCGGTGATCATTTTACTGTGGGTAGTGGGTGGTGTGCTGGCGCTGTGTGGCGCGCTTTGTTATGCGGAACTAGGGGCCGCACTGCCGCGCTCCGGCGGTGAGTACAACTTCCTCGGGCAGATTTACCACCCGGCAGCAGGATTTGTTTCAGGCTGGGTTTCGGTCACCATCGGTTTTGCGGCGCCTACTGCGCTTGCTGCCATTACCTCGGCTACTTATCTGCATGCCGTCTTTCCCGCCATCCCGGTGGTTGCGGTGGCGGCCGTTCTGGTATTGCTTGTCGGGCTGATACATCTGGGCAGCCGCCGCGGCAGCGCGAGTTTTCAACTCATATTTACCAGCATGAAGGTGGTACTCATCATCCTCTTCATAGGCGCGGCATGGTGGCATGTTGAGCGGTTACAACCGCTTAGATGGGTGCCTGGTGACGGCGATCTAAGCCTGGTGGGCAGCGGTGCATTCGCTATCGCATTGATCTACGTAAATTATGCCTACACCGGCTGGAACGCGGCAACTTATCTGGTAGGAGAGGTCGAAGGGGGTGCCCGACATCTACCGCGAATCCTGCTCTTTGGTACAGGGTTGGTTATGGCACTGTATGTGCTGTTGCATCTCATGTTCCTGTCCGTGGCACCGATGAGCGAGTTGGAAGGTAAGATAGAGATTGGCTACATTGTTGCCGATTTTGCCTTTGGCGAGACGGGCTCGCAATTGGTCGGGTTGATGCTGGCGATATTGCTGGTGTCTACGGTAAGCGCCATGGTCATTGCCGGACCTCGCGCGCTGCAGGTTATCGGGCAGGATTTTCATGCTTTACGGTTTTTAGCTTATGAAAACCGGCACGGTATTCCTGCTGCAGCAATTGGTTTTCAAACCGCCATCACGGTGGTGTTGGTTGTCACCGCCACCTTCGACAAAATTCTGGTCTTCGCAAGCTTTACTCTGGCGTTGAATACACTGCTCACGGTGCTGGGTGTAGCCGTACTTCGTCGTCGTAAGCCGAATGCCTCGCCTGGCTTCAAGGTGCCCTGGTATCCTTGGCCAATGCTGATCTATGTGGCGATCACCTTATGGACATTGCTGTTTGTGCTGCGTGAAAGACCTGTCGAAGCATTGGTAGGTGGTGGCTTAATCCTTGCCGGTTGGTTGTTCTACCTGGTATCAAGAGATAGGGTAGCGGGCTGAGAATCATATCCAGGAGAATCACTGTGTCAGACCATCTCATCGAAACATTTGCCGACGGTATTGCCACCCTCACCATGAACCGGCCGCAAGCCCGTAATGCCATGAGTGGCGACATGATGGCGGCGATGCATGAGGCATTGCCGCGCCTGGCGGCGGACAGGAAGGTTCGCTGTGTCGTGCTTACCGGCGCCGGCGGTGCATTTTGCGCTGGCGGTGACGTTAAGGGTTTTGCCTCTGAAGCAGGTGCCGGCAGCGACGATGACAAACCAAGCGGGTTTGACCTTGAGGGTCGGACACATAGCTTACGAACGGGTATGGAACTGTCACGTATTTTACACGAGATGCCTAAGCCGACACTTGCAGCAATCCCGGGGCCTGCTGCAGGCGCTGGGTTTTCTCTCGCGCTCGCCTGTGATCTGCGTATCGCGGTCGATACCGCCAAGTTGACCACAGCTTTTTCCAAAGTAGGGTTGTCCGGCGACTATGGCGGTTCATTCTTTTTGCCCTACATCGTCGGCCAGGCGAAGGCACGGGAGCTTTATTTCACTGCGGCTATAACATCCGGTAAAGATGCCTTCGAGATGGGCTTGGTCAGTCGGGTGGCCACTGCAGATGAGTACGAGGCGGCGGTTGCTGATTTTGCCGCTGAACTGGCTTCGCTACCCACTGTTGCGGTGGGTTATATGAAGAAGAACCTCAATGCGGCCTATGGTGGTTCGTTGAGTGACACCTTTGATCGGGAGGCTCTGCACATGGTGCGTTGCTTCATGACCGACGATCACAAAGGTGCCGCCATCGCCTTCGTCGAAAAACGAGCGCCCGAATTTAACGGCCGCTAACGATGACCGGTGCCACCCAGGCCTGGAGTTCGCGTTTTGGCTTTCTAATGGCCTCCATCGGTTTTGCCGTAGGTCTGGGTAACATCTGGCGTTTTCCTTATGTGACCGGAGAAAACGGCGGGTCTGCTTTCGTTGTTGTTTACCTGATTTGCGCATTTGGCATCGGCGTACCGATATTGATGGCAGAATTGATGATCGGCCGGCGTGGTGGTCTGACGCCACCGGCGTCGATAAATGCACTAGCGTTGGATAACAATCTTTCGCGCAAGTGGGTGTTGGTCGGCTATCTGAATTTAGCCACCGCCTTTTCTATATTGATCGCCTATGGTGTCGTTGCCGGGTGGGTTTTGTTCTATCTGTTTCAGGCAATTTCCGGCTCTCTGGTGGGTATGGATGCCCAGGCTTCTACGGAACATTTCGAAAACCTGCTAGCGGACGCGCCGATGCTGGCGTTCTGGAGCTTTGTTACCCTGGTCATCGCTGGTGGCATTATCTATGGCGGGGTGGAAAAAGGTATAGAGCGCGCTGTTACTGTAATGATGCCAATGTTGTTTCTACTTTTATTGGCCCTGGTCATTTTCAATATATTCGTTGGTGGCATGGCTGAGGCGATAAATTACTTATTCACCCCGGATTTCTCCAAAGTGAACCCTGGCATGATCCTCGCGGCGGTAGGGCAGGCGTTCTTCAGTATCGGTGTCGCCATGGCCGGTATGATGATGTTCGGGGCCTACTTACCCAAGTCTATTTCCATCGGGCAGAGTGCCATCATTATTGTCGTTGCTGACACCCTGGTCGCCTTGCTGGCGGGTCTGGTCATTTTCCCGATGGTTTTTCACAATGGTTTAGACCCGGCAGCCGGTACCGGTTTAATCTTTGAAACACTGCCGGTGGCGTTTGCGCAAATGCCAGCCGGAAAGCTGGTCAGCATTGTATTTTTTCTGCTGCTTTCGGTGGCCGCCATAACCTCTGTCGTGGGATTGTGTGAACCCCTGGGTGCCTGGCTGGCAGAACGTTTTGGTTGGAATCGTCATCGGGCCTCGGTGGTACTAATAGGCGCCGCTACCGGTGTTGGTCTGATCAGCGTGCTGAGCTATAACCACTGGGCTGAAGTTATGATATTCGGCAGTTCGCTGGGTGTGGTCATGGACTTCGTTCCTAACCAGATTTTCCTGCCTCTCGGCGGCTTGCTTATTGCGCTGTTTGTCGGTTGGTTTGTCAGTAAAGAACATAGTCGAACGGAACTGGCCCTGGAAAATCCAAGCCTGTTTTCGTTGTGGCACAATCTTGTTCGTTTTGTCGTTGTTCCCGCGGTGCTGATTATCTTGGTTAGTGGTGTGGCTGCTTAACTCGTGCGTTTGGCGTATCGAGGTAGTGTCAACAGTTGGGAGTGCGATGAGAACGCACATCTCAATGTGCGTTTCTATGTAGAAAAGCATTGGCAAACCTTGTGTGGGGGCATCGGCGAACTCGGCGTCGAGCCTCAACTTGGTGCCCATGAACTGCTGCAACGGGTTTCGGTACAACATATTCGTTTTTTGCAGGAGTGTCGCCTGGCTGCACCATTGTCTGGTTATATCGGGATTGTTTATGCAGACTCGAGCCACATGGATGTGTTGACCGAGTTGCGCCAGTCATTCACTGATGAACCTGTGAGTGCTTGTATCCATCGCTTTACGGGCCTGGGTGGTGATACAACCGATGATTTACCGCAACACGCCGCTCCCCGGGGTCTGGCGGACCAGGATCTGCCACATACTGCGCTGTTGCTAGCCGAAGCAGAGCGCTACGGATTCAAGACCATCGGCATGGGGGTAATACAAGCCAGCGAGTGTACCACCGATGTGCTGCAAGGCGGTGTCAGCATAGCCCATGTGCATAACTACATGGCTCGACTATCTGATTCCATGCCGCATTTGTGGGGTTTGATGCGTGCGGAGTCCGGCCAACTCGAAGAGCATGAAGGTGGTGCGGTGTTGGAATATCGCATGCGCTATCACCGTCCGCTAAAGATGGGGGAGCGGTTTATTCTGAACTCCGGGTTGAACGCAGTGAGTGCGAAAGTGCAGCGTTTCGCCCACTTGATGTTCAGCAAGGACCAGGGCGATCTATGCGTTTCTGCAGAGGCAGTTGGCGTGCGGATGGATCTGCACGAACGCCGCGCCAAAGTGTTGTCCGATGAGATGCGCGCGCATATGAGCCAGCGGCTGATACGACCCATGGGCAACACAAAACTAAATCACTGACTCTAAAGAGGTAAGTCGTGGGTATATACGATACTGAGCTCGATCAAAACGATGCGAATTTTACCGCCCTGTCGCCCATTTCCTTTCTGCGCCGGGCAGCGCAGATTTATCCGCAGAAAACGGCAGTCGTTTATGGATCTCGGCAACTGACCTGGCTGCAGGTCTGGCAGCGTAGTGTTGCCGTGGCTCATGCGTTGACAGCGCGCGGTGTGCAGCGTGGAGATACCGTGGCGATACTAAGCGCCAACCTGCCGGAAATGTTCGAGGCGCACTTTGCCGTGCCGATGTGCGGTGCCGTGCTTAATGCGATCAACATGCGCCTGGATGCGGCAACGGTGGGATTTATCCTTGGTCACGGTGAAGCCAAGGTCTTTATCGTCGACCAGGAATTCGGCGAGGTCGCCAGCCAGGCGCTGGCGGAATTGGAGGTAGTGCCGCAGCTGATACATATCGAAGACCCTGCCTTTGATGGGGGTAGTTTGATCGGAGAGCATAGTTACGAGGATCTGGTCGCTGAAGGAGGCTCAGCAAGCGCAGTTCCGTTCGATGCAAGAGAATTTCTGCCGCTCCAGGAGTGGGATGCGATCGCATTGAACTACACCTCTGGCACTACCGGTAACCCGAAAGGCGTGGTCTATCATCATCGTGGCGCCTATCTCAATGCTGTGTCGAATGCGCTGACCTGGCATATGGGAGAACACCCTGTGTATTTATGGACGCTGCCTATGTTTCATTGCAACGGCTGGTGCTTTCCCTGGACCTTGGCGGTGAACGCCGGCACCAGTGTGTGCTTGCGTCAAGTGCGTGATGACCTGGTATATCGCGCCATCAGTGATCATCTGGTGACACATTTCTGTGGTGCGCCGGTGGTGCTGAACACACTTTTGAGTGCGCAAGATAAATTGAAACAACTTGTCAAACATGAGGTCAAAGTGATGACGGCGGGGGCGGCGCCACCCGCCGCAATCATTGAAGGTATGCAGAATATGGGCATCGATGTGACACATGTATACGGTTTAACCGAAACCTATGGTCCGGTGACCTTATGCGCGTGGCGTGGTGATTTGTGGGGCGGGCTCAGTGCAACCGAACAGGCGACGCTGAAGGCTCGGCAAGGCGTGGGCGGACAGATGCTGGAAGGTTTAATGGTTGCTGATGCGGATTCCATGGAGCCTGTGCCACAAGATGGCGAAACCATTGGTGAGATCATGATGCGCGGTAACAACGTGATGAAAGGTTACCTGAAGAACCCTGTCACAACGGCAGAGTGCTTTGCCGGTGGTTGGTTTCATTCAGGCGATCTGGCGGTATGGCATGCAGATGGCTATATCCAGATAAAGGATCGGTCTAAAGACATCATCATCTCCGGCGGGGAAAATATATCCAGCATTGAAGTGGAAGACTTGTTGTTCAAACACCCGGCAGTGCTGGAAGCGGCGGTCGTTGCGAAGACCGATGAGAAGTGGGGGGAGACGCCTTGCGCGTTCGTCACCTTGCGTCCCGGCGCGACCCTGACGGCAGCAGAGGTCATTGAGTTCTGTCGTGAAAACCTTGCTCGTTTCAAAGTACCCAAGCATGTGGTCTTTGCAGATCTGCCTAAAACTTCCACCGGCAAAGTACAGAAATATGCTCTGCGGGAAATCGCGGAAAAAATCTAATGCCGAAGCCACTGATATTTGGCCTGGTGCTTGCTGTGTTGTTCATCGGCGCCTTTTTTCTACCTGTCCTCGATACCATCGAGACGACTTTCGCCTGGATCGAGAATAATCGGGCGGTCTCCTGGCTGGCATTTATCGCTTTGTATATTGCCGCTACCGTGCTGCTGCTACCGGGCAGTCTGCTGACCCTGGGAGCAGGGTTCCTGTTTGGTCTGGGCTATGGCTTTGTGATTGTGTCTTTTGCCAGTGTGGTTGGGGCCAGTTGTGCGTTCCTGATCGGGCGTTTTTTCGCGCGCGAAGCGGTGGCTGGCAGATTGGCGGAAATGCCCCGTTTTGCCGCTTTGGATGCTGCGATAGAACAACGTGGCGGGTTGATCGTTTTTCTCACGCGGTTGTCACCGCTATTTCCTTTCAATTTGTTGAACTACGCGCTGGGTTTGACTGCCGTGAAATTCTGGACCTATGTCGGCGTTTCCTGGGTCGGCATGATGCCGGCGACGGTTCTTTACGTCTATCTGGGCTCTATCGCTTCTGATTTGAGTAGCCTGTTCGCTGGTGAAGTGGGTACCTCACCGGTTGGCAACTGGCCGCTGTATGTCGGCCTGCTGGCAACCTTGGTGCTGACTGTGATTATCTCCCGTATCGCTGGCAAAGTGTTGAGGGCGAACCTGGATGCCGCCTCTGTTGGAGATAATGGATGACCTATGCCGGGGCACAGTTCGACCAGACCACGGCGGAGTTACTGAGTCCGGCGGACTATCAGAACCCGACAGCCAAGTCGCGCTACCACCTGGCGGTGGTCGGTGCCGGTCCGGCTGGCTTGATTGCTGCCATCGGCGCTGCTGGTTTAGGGGCCAAAGTAGCGCTCATAGAGCGGCATCGCATGGGTGGTGATTGCTTGAATGTTGGCTGCATACCCTCAAAAGCCTTGCTGGAATATACGGCTGAGCATCCTCAGGCAGAATTTTCCGACGCGTTCGCCTGGTTGCGCGAAGTGCGTGCTGGCATTGCCCCCAATGATTCCGTGGCGCGTTATAGCGAAGCGGGGGTGGATGTCTTCCTGGGCGATGGTTTGTTCAATGAAGCAGGTAAATTAGTCGTAGCGGATCAGGTGCTGAGTGCACGCCGGATTGTCATTTGCACCGGCGCAAGGGCTGATATCCCACCCATTCCCGGGTTGCGCGAAAGTAGTCCTCTGACCAACGAAACGGTTTTTGATTTGACCGCCAAACCGAAGTCCATCGCCATCGTCGGTGCCGGTGCCATAGGTTGTGAACTGGCCTTGGTGTTCGCCCGTTTAGGTGTTGATGTGCATCTGTTTGAACTCGCGCAAAGAGTGTTGCCGCTGGAGATAGAACAAGCCAGCGCCGAGGTCGGTCGAGCCTTGATCGCAGCGGGCGTGCAAATGCATGTTGGGCAGGGTGTTTCCAAGGTGAGTCATTCCACGGCCGGCTACACTGTGCATAATGAGAGCGGCGAGGTTGGCACAGAGCGACTTCTGGTTGCGCTGGGCCGCCGCCCGAATACCGAGGGTCTGGGTCTTGAGCATGCCGGCGTGGAACTCAACGAACGTGGATTTATCCTCACCGACGCCAAGCTGCGGTCTTCGAACAAACATATATATGCTGCCGGTGATTGTACCGCGGCCTTGCAATTCACCCATCATGCGGACGCTCAGGCTCGCGCCATAATACAAAATACCCTGTTCGCACCGACCGCTAAGATCGACAAGCTGATTGTACCGCACTGCACTTATACCAAGCCTGAGGTTGCCTCAGTGGGACCAAGTCCGACGGAATTAGATGCCTCAGGTATAGCCTACGATATGTTCGAGGTCGATTTTTCAGATCTCGACCGCGGTCGTGCGGAAGTCAATGGCAATGGATTTGCCCGGGTCTACACACAAAAAGGCAGTGATAAAATTCTCGCAGCGACCATCGTCGGACATGATGCCGGTGAACAAATTGCACCGATATGCATTCTGATGAGCAGCAAACTCGGGCTTGCAGCGGCTGGCAAAACACTCTTTTCTTATCCAACCCGGTCCGAATATCTGAAACGGCTGGCCGATGCCTATGCCCGCACACGACTGACACCACGAGTTGCGTCACTGTTTAAGCGTTGGCTGAGCCTTACCGCTTAGAGGCCTATGGCGCTGCATAGCACCTGAGTTGGCTGTGTTATCCTTAGGCTTTCCAGCGCCACGAAAAGCCTATGCGATTACAAAACTCTTTAGTCATATCGACCGCAAAGCAGCTCAAGCGAAATCGTCCCTGGACCGTGCTGGGGATGCTCGTCGGCTTTTTGTTTATCTCTGGCTGCGCCCAACCCGAGGAACAAGCGCAGATTGCTTTTCATCCGTCCACTAATGTGCAAAATTTAATGTTGTGGGTGGTAGACCCGGCTGCCGATGTCTTGTGGGGGTCTGCCGGATTTATATTGACTGTGGAAGGTGAACAGGATCTCCAGCCCACCACGGAAGAAGGCTGGCACGCCGTGCGCAACAACGCGACCACAGTGGCGGAGTCGGGCAATCTACTGATGATGCCGGGATATGCGGTGGACGATGGAGATTGGATGGAATATTCACGTGGCCTGGTCGATGCGGGCATCCGGGCTCGGGAAGCGGCAGACGCTAAGGACGCCGAGGCATTGTTCGAGGCGGGCGCTAAGTTGTACAACGTTTGTGCCGCCTGCCATAACCGCTACATCATCGAAGTGGCAGAAAGCGAATAAATGACGGAAATGGTGGCGCGACCGCGCAGCATCGCCGTTACCTTGGGTGCCAGTATACTGGTGGCCAGCTTCGCCCTGGTGCTGTTCGTGCTGCCTGCGGAATATGGTATCGATCCTACTGGCGTCGGCCAGAAGATGGGCATTACTGGCATGTCTGGGTATTCGGTCAGCGCACTGTCCACCGAACCGGCAAGCTACAGTGAAGACTACATCGAGTTTTTGCTGGCGCCTTTTGAGTCCATAGAATACAAGTACACCCTCGATGCCGGTCAATCCATGGTTTTCAGTTGGACCGCTCAAACTGAGGTGGTGTTCGATTTTCACAGTGAAGAAGCGGGTACCGATCCTGAAGATGCGGTGAGTTTTTCCGTTGGCCGAAGCCGTGCCGATCACGGCACTTATGTGGCGCCATTTGCTGGCATACACGGTTGGTTCTGGGAAAATCGCGGGCAGGATGATGTGACAGTAAAGCTCAAGACCACCGGTTTTTATACGGCGGCGACGACATTCAGTCGTGTTGGTGAGAATACCAAAGCACTTTAATTTCCAGTTACTCGAGTGAGGCAGGTTTACATGGCTGAAAATATTGATCATCTGAGAGCACGTGCAGATGCCACCCAAAACTGGAAGTCATCGCGTCGTCTGCGTATTCCGGTAGACCCTGACCTGGATCCCTATGATATTGATCTGGCTGATCTCAACGTCGCCAATCCGGAGTTGTTCCGGCAACAACTGGTCTATCGCTACTTTCAGCGTCTAAGAGACGAAGCGCCGGTTCACTACTGCGCCCAGAGCCAGTATGGACCGTACTGGTCGATCAGCCGTTATCACGACATCATGGAAGTGGAGAAAAACCATCAGGTCTTTTCTTCATCTTATGAGTTCGGTGGCGTGACCATTACCGGCACGCCGAGTTCCAGCAATGAAATTCCAAATTTCATTTCCATGGATCCGCCGACTCATGACGTTCAGCGCAAGGCTGTGGCGCCGGGGCTGGCACCGCGCAGGCTGCATGAGTTGCGAACGCTGATACGCAGCAGGGCCGGCAACATACTCGATGCTTTGCCGTTGAACGAGACGTTTGATTGGGTTTCAGCGGTATCCGTTGAACTGACTGGACGTATGCTGGCAACCTTGTTCGACATACCCCAGGAAGATCGACACCTGTTAGTCAAATGGTCCAATGCCATCAGCAACGCCGATGATCCTGCCTATGCTTCCTCCGCTGCTGATTTCTATCGGGCGTTAGCGGAAATTGGTGAATACTTTCAAGAAGTATGGGACGAGCGTAAATCTCGATCGGAACCTGGTGATGATCTGATCTCCATGCTGGCCTGGGGCGAGCACACCAAAGATATGGGCAGCAAGCAGATGTTGGGCAATGTCATTCTGCTGCTGGTAGGCGGCAACGACACCACCCGCAATTCGATCAGCGGTGGACTCGCCGCGCTGAATCAGTTCCCTGCGCAGTACGACAAGCTGCGCGCCAACCCCGCTTTAGTCGCTTCGATGGTACCTGAAATTATTCGTTGGCAGACACCCCTGGTGGCGATGCGGCGCACAGCGGTCGAGGATTTTACCTTTCATGGTCAGAATATCGCCAAAGGTGACATGGTGATCATGTGGTATTTATCCGGCAATCGTGACCCGCGGGCGATAGACCAGCCCGATGAGTTCATCATCGACCGTAGCCGGCCGCGGGAACATTTGTCGTTCGGCTTTGGCATCCATCGTTGCCTGGGCAATCGTCTGGCTGAAATGCAGTTGACGATCCTGTGGGAGGAGATTCTAAAGCGCTTTGAGCACATAGAATTGGTCGGCGAACCGGTACGGGCAAGCTCCACGGTATTTCATGCGATCCAGTCGATGCCGGTTAAAATAATCGCTTAGCCGGATTTGAAAACACCGGATTGGATGCGCCCAACCCGGTGATTGTTTGTCAGCCTCAGGCCGCGCGTTCGATCAACGTGCCGGTGCCTAAGCCACCACCACAGCACATGGCGATCAGGCCATAACGACCGTCGGTGCGGATAAGTTCATGGACCGCCTTGGTGATCAAGAAACAACCGGTTGCGCCAAGTGGGTGGCCGAGGGCGATGGCACCACCATTCGGGTTCACTTTATCCATGTTGGCACCGACGGTTTTTGCCCAGGCCAGAACCACCGAGGCGAAGGCTTCATTGACCTCGAAGACATCAACGTCGCCGATCGATATACCGGCTTCGTCGAGTAGTTTTTCCGTTGCTGGAATAGGCCCTTCCAACATCAATACCGGATCGCAACCCACTAAGGTAGACGACCTTAAAGTAGCCAACGGTTTCAGCCCCAGTTCGGCTGCTTTGGTTGCGCTCATCATCAGTACCACCGCTGCGCCGTCGGCGATTTGTGACGAGGTGCCGGCGGTGTGAATGCCATCTTTCCGGGCCACGGGTTTCAGACCAGCCAATGCTTCCAGGCTGGTGTCGCGTGGAATTTCATCAGTAGTGACGGTGACCGTTTCTCCGGTTTTCTGGAAGTCGTCATCCATCACCGGAGCTTCTACCGGGATGATCTGAGTATCGAAGTAACCGCTATCTATTGCCTGTTTGGCGCGTTGCTGAGATTGCAGACCAAATGCGTCTGTGTCCTGGCGCGTCACTTGATATTTTTCCGCCAATCGTTCCGCGGCTTCGAACTGGGAGGTAAACTCATGATGCGCAAAGTAGCTCTTGGATACGGGCTTGCCCATTTTCGGATCGCTGCCGATAGAGTCGGCGCCGATGGATAGCCGGGTCATGTTCTCGACACCGCAAGCCATAACCACGTCGGCGTGACCGGAGGCGAGAATGCTATGTGCCAGGGTGGTAGACTGCTGGGAGGAACCGCACTGGGAATCAATGGTGATACAAGGCGTTGTTTCAGCGCCCCCGTGTGCCAACCACGCTGTTCGTGTGACATTCATGCCCTGGGCACCAAGCTTGTTGATACAACCGCCGATCACCTGGTCGACAACGTCCGAGGCCAGACCGTTGCGCTTCAGCACTTTCATCATGACCTGTCCAAGCACATCTGTTGGGTGTGCACCGCCCAGGCTGCCGTTCTTTTTGCCGACCGGTGAGCGGGCGGCATCTACGATGACCACGTCTTGCATAGTGTTCTCCTAAGTTTATGAATCTGGATCAGGTGCTTGCCAGTCTGTGACCACCGCATCCAATGTTGTTCGTGCCCGTTCCGGCGGTTTTTCTGTCGCCGACCCGATATAAATATATCCGGCTACCCGTTCGTTGTCCTGTAAACCTAAGGCAGCATCGATCACTGGATCGAAAGCGTACCACTCGGTGATCCACTGGCTGGCGTAGCCTAAAAGGTTTGCTGCTACCAGCATGTTCTGACAAGCCGCGCCAACAGATAACTGTTGTTCCCAGACGGGGATCTTAATGCCCTCGGTTATCTGCGCGACAACCGCGATAACCACCGGTGCACGCAGCAAACGATTGCGCTCCGCTTCAATATTCTGTGGGCGCGCATCTACGTTTTGTTCTGCGTAACGGGCTGCCAGAAGGTTACCGAATTTTTCACGCGCGCTGCCGTGAAACCTGATAAATCTCCATGGGTGTAGCTTGCCATGGTCTGGCACGCGAATAGCTGCGCTCAAGATGGTGTGCAAATCTTGCGCGCCTGGGCCGGGCCCGCAGAGGTCCATGGCTTTGACAGAGCGACGCTGCAACAACCGGTCTACGGCCTGGTCCAAACGAGAATCTGGGTACACCAGTGATCCTGGAATATATCGAAGGCGCATTGTAGCGATCTAACCAGTAGATGACACGACCCACGTCGGTCTGCTCAAATAGAGCTTTTTACGAAAGGGCAAAAGTTATGCAGGTGCAAGGCAAGAAGGCATTGGTATTCGGCGGTACTTCGGGCATTGGTCTGGCGACTACCATAAAATTGCGCGACGCCGGTGCGGAGGTGGTGGCGATCAGTCGGGACCCATCCAAGGCTGGCGATATCGAGGGGGTAACGCTTAAAGGTTGCGATGTCCTTGATCGTGAAGCCCTGGTGGCATTGTTTGCGGAACTCGCTCCCTTTGACATCCTTATCAGTTCTGCCACGGGCGGCGGGCGGGCATTGGGACCGTTTCTAGAAATGGACCTGGATGGCTATAAAGGTTCTTTCGATAAACTATGGGGTTATAGCAACTGCGTTCGTCTGGGCGCCGAACACCTTGCTGCAGACGGTACCATCGTGCTGGTCAGCGGCTCACCGGCGCGCCGTGCAAAACCAGGACAATCGGCGCTGGGTTCAGTGGGTGGGGCGGTGGAGCAGTTCGTGCGCGCCGTGGCGGCAGAAATCGTGCCGCGTAGAATCAACGTTGTCTCACCGGGTGTTATCGACACGCCGATGTTCGGCCCGGACAAAGATCAGCGCAGCCAAATGTTAGCCGGTGCAACGGCCAAGCACCTGATTCAGCGCCCTGGCTCAGCGGAAGAGGTGGCAGACGGCATTATGTTCGTGGTGCAGAATGACTACGTTACCGGCACCACCATCGATGTCGACGGTGGCTGGCTATTGAGTTAGGTTTCGAGAAAATAGCCACTTAACTGATAGCCCATCAGCACAAAGCCACAGGTCATCAGAAAACCATTGGCGAGCACCGCTTGAGCGTTGAAACGGGCGGTGTAGCGCCACACATTCATTAACGTCACGATGCCCACCAGGGCCACGAGCTGACCCATCTCCACGCCGATGTTAAAGGCGATCAAATTGCCAAACAGACCCTCGCTGGACATAGACAGTTCTTGCAGTTTGGTGGCCAGCCCAAAGCCGTGGAACAGCCCGAAAACCCAAACGGCTACCTTGGTGTTGATATTCCAGCCGAGTTGTTGGAAGCCGCCAATGTTTTCGAACGCTTTGTAGACCACCGATAACCCGATTATGGCGTCTATCAGATAGGCGTTTGCGGGGATGTCGAACCACACCCCGGCAATCAGGGTGAGGCTATGACCGATGGCGAAAAGTGTGACATACACGCCGACATCACGCAGACGGTAGAGAAAGAAAATCACCCCGGCCAGGAACAGTAGATGATCGTAGCCAGTCACCATATGTTTGGCGCCAAGGTAAAAATAGGGCCAGAAGTGGAAACCCTGCTGGCTTTGAATAAAGTTGGCATCACCGTCAGCGATGCCGTGTGCAAGCGCCAGCCCAGGGACGATCACGCACAGCACAGCGATCAGCACCAGTGCAGTGCGCCCCCATGTCATATCAGTTTTGCAGGCTCGCAAAAGTTTTACCTTCACTGACCAACTTCTCCAGCAGAGGCGCAGGTTTCCAGATATCGCCGCCATACTCCTCTTGGAACTTCTTAATATCAGCCAGGATATTATCGAGCCCTTGTTGGTCCGCCCAGAACATCGGACCACCGGTTACTTCAGGGAAGCCGTAGCCGTTGATATAAACAATATCGATATCGCAGGGACGAATGGCAATACCATCTTCAAGAATACGCGCACCTTCATTGATCAGTGGATACAGGCAGCGTTTCAACACCTCTTCATCGGCGATTTCCCGACGTGTTATACCTAGCTCGGCGGATGTTTGTTCCACCAGTTCGATGACTTCGGGGTCTGCTTGACCAGCCCGGCTACCCTCCGGATAGATGTAGTAACCCCGATTGGTCTTCTGGCCGAAGCGCTCCATGTTGCAGAGTTTGTCCGCCACCCGGGCGGTTATCGGTACGTCTTCGGGTTTCACACCAGCCAGTTGGCGCGCGCGCCAACCCAGATCGAGGCCAACCAGATCATTCATTTGGAAAGGACCCATGGGCATGCCGAATTTCAGCAGAGCATTGTCCACCTGATAGGGGGTTGCACCCTGCAAAATGATCTCGCCAGCTTGGCGGGTGTAACCGGCCAGCATGCGGTTGCCGATGAACCCCGGCGCGTTGCCAGACAACACAGCGATTTTGTTGAGCCGTTTGCCCAGCTTCATCGAGGTCGCAATGGTTTCTTTGCTGGTTTTAGAGCCGCGCACGACTTCCAGCAGCTTCATGACGTTGGCGGGGCTGAAGAAGTGCAGGCCGATAACCGACTCAGGTCGGCTGGTGGCATCACCCATTTTGTCGACATCCAGGCCAGATGTGTTGCTCGCCAATATCGCGCCTGGCTTTGCGATCGCTTCGATTTTCTTGAAGGTTTCGACCTTCACGTCGATATTTTCGTAAACCGCTTCAATGATGACATCGGCGCTGCCGAGGTCTTCGTATTGGGTGGTGCCAGTCAGAATTGCCATGCGCTGATCGACTTCTGTTTCGCTCATGCGTCCGCGTTTAACCTGAATGTCATAGTTGCGTTTGATGACGCCGATGCCGCGATCCAGAGCCTCCTGGTCCAGTTCAAGAACGGTCACGGGTATACCGACGTTAAGAAATGACATGGTGATGCCACCACCCATGGTGCCGCAACCGATTACACCAGCTTGTTGAATGTCCTGGGTGGGCGTATCTCTCGGTACATCAGGAATTTTTGCCACTTCGCGTTCAGAAAAGAAGGTATGGATTAGCGCTTCGCGTTGGGGATGCTTCATGCATTGAGCGAAACACTCACCCTCAACCTTCATGCCAGCGTCGAAGTCACCCAGATTAACCGCAGCTTCGATACATTGAATGATCATTTCGGGGGCGAATCTCTTGCGCATCCTGCGGGCTGAATTCTTGCGCGCCTGGTCGAACAGTTCGGCGTTGCCACGGTCTTCCAGCAGTTTGTCCGATTCGTCACGAATTCTCCGGATCGGGCTACCGGCCGCAACAATGCGTTGGGCGAATGCAATGCCGGCTTCGACAATGTCGCCTTCGGCAACTTCATCTGCAATGCCCAGTTCCAGTGCAACAGGGCCGGGAATGGGATCGCCGGAAAGGATGAAATCCAATGCCTTTGCGGCACCGATTAGACGTGGCAGACGCTGAGTGCCGCCCGCGCCAGGCAACAAACCCAATTTCACCTCCGGTAAGCCGACAGGTGCACTCGGGGCGATCACCCGGTAGTGGCAGCACAGTGCAACCTCAAGTCCACCACCGAAAGCCGTGCCATTAATGGCAGCAATAATAGGCTTGCTGGCATCGTCCATCGCGGTGAGACAATCGTGCAGGCTGGGGCCTTCGGCGGCACCGCCGAATTCGGATATATCGGCGCCCGCGATAAAAGCGCGCCCGGCACCGGTTAGCACGATGGCGGCAACATTATCGTCTGCAAGAGCTTGGCTTATGCCGTCGGTTAAGCCCTGTCTGACGCCAGAGGACAATGGGTTGACCGGTGGATTATCGATGGTCATCAATGCGATGTTGTCGCGCAGTTCGTAATGCACGGTGCCTTTCATGCTGCTGCCTCAAGATGGGTAATTAAAATAGGGGCGCTAGTGTGCCGTAACTTGCCGTGGAAATGTAGTTATCTTCTACCAATGAAGCTAAGCTGATGGGCTGTCTTGGGGAAGGCGGGGATAAATATTGAGGAACTCGTATTATGAGCAACCAACTTAAATTCTACATCGGTGGCGAATGGGTTGACCCTTCAACATCAGATACTTTGGACGTTATTAATCCAGCAACGGAACAGTCCATCGGCCAGATCGCCATGGGTGGGCAAGCCGATGTTGACCGTGCTGTGGCTGCAGCGAAAAAGGCATTTGAAACCTATTCATTAACAACCAAAGAAGAGCGTATTGCTCTGCTTGAATCGATTATTGCCACATACACGGAACGCATGGGTGATATTGCCGCTGCGATCAGTGAAGAAATGGGCGCGCCTCTGGGACTTGCCAATGCAGCGCAAGCACCGTCAGGGCTGGGTCATTTCATGACCATGCTGGAAGTGCTGAAGAATTACGAATTTGAAGAAGACATTGGCACATCTCATGTGATCAAAGAACCAGTAGGTGTTTGTGGCTTGATCACGCCCTGGAACTGGCCGCTCAATCAGATCGCCTGTAAGGTGGCACCCGCCTTGGCCGCGGGTTGCACAATGGTTTTGAAGCCATCTGAGGTGGCGCCGATGAACGCGATTGTGTTTACCGAAATTCTTCACGATGCAGGTGTACCAGCCGGGGTCTTCAACCTGATAAACGGCGACGGCCCCAGCGTCGGTGTGCCGCTGTCAGCCCACCGCGATGTCGACATGATGTCTTTCACCGGGTCGACTCGAGCTGGCATAGAAGTGGCCAGGAATGCCGCGGCGACGGTCAAACGAGTTGCCCAGGAGTTGGGTGGAAAGTCCGCCAACATCATTCTGGATGACGCGGACTTCGCTAAGTCGATCTCTCGCGATGTGTTCGGCATGTGCATGAATTCCGGGCAATCCTGTAATGCGCCGACGCGCATGCTGATTCCGAATGCACGTATGGATGAAGCAGCAGCGATCGCTAAGGCGGCAGCGGAGCAGGTCAAAGTTGGCGACCCGGCGGCAGAAGGCACCGTCATTGGTCCGGTAGTTTCTGCCGTGCAGTTCGACAAGATTCAAAACCTCATCCAGAAAGGCATCGACGAGGGCGCTACTTTAGAAACAGGTGGTACAGGACGTCCCGATGGTCTCAATGTAGGCTATTACGTCAAGCCGACGGTTTTCTCCCACGTTACCAACGACATGAGCATTGCCCGGGAAGAGATATTCGGTCCGGTGCTGTCGTTGATAGGTTATGAAGATGACGATGATGCTGTGCGTATTGCCAACGATACCCCCTATGGTTTGAGTGGCTATATTTCTTCCGCCGATCCTGAGCGAGCAAAACGTGTTGCGCGCCTGATCCGGACTGGAAATGTGCACTTGAATGGTGCACCAGTGGACAACAATGC
>Ga0114950_10000816_pt1 | contig 22354 bp, 19 predicted proteins | sample N075metaG_FD_83503 | JGI IMG/M metagenome (GOLD analysis project Ga0114950, IMG submission 83503) | Deep subsurface microbial communities from Kermadec Trench to uncover new lineages of life (NeLLi) - N075 metaG | ecosystem: Environmental > Aquatic > Marine > Ocean trench > Sediment | place... | reverse complement strand
GTGCTCGGAGTGTTGCGCCGGAAACGTGTAATCGACGCGGTATTGCAGCAGGCCAGCAGCCGCCCGCTCGAGAATGTGGACGGACTCGTGCTGGCCACGCTGCGGGTGGGCGCGTATGCGCTCGTTTCACTCGACCGCGTTCCCGACCACGCTGCCGTCTCCACGGCGGTCGACTCGATCCGCAGGCGCAAGCCGCAGGCCGCGGGCTACGTCAACGGCGTGTTGCGCCGCGTGGCCCGCCGCGGTCCAGGTGCTCTCCCCGAGCGGCCGGTCGAGCGATCCGTCGCGGCCTGGTCGCTGTGGAGTTCTCACCCCGATTGGTGGGTCGAGAGGCTCGTCGAGCGTTGCGGGTGGGACGCGACGATCGCGTTGCTCGAAGCGAACAACCGTCCGGCCCGGACCACGCTGCGGCCGAACGTCGCGCGCATCAGTGCTGCGCGCCTCGCCGCGACGCTCGCCGAGCGCGGTTGCCGGACGCGCCCCGGCCGCGTTGTGGGCGACAGCCTGCGAGTGTTCTCCGGAAGCCCCGGCGATGCACTGTCCAAGGGTCTCTGCTGGGTGCAGGACGAAGCGAGCCAGTTGGTGTCCGAGTTGGCGGCAGTCAAACCGGGCATGCACGTGCTCGACGCTTGCGCCGCACCGGGCGGGAAAACGATGCACCTGGCGAACCTCGTCGGGCCGCGCGGCCGCGTCGTCGCGGCCGACCGGCATGCCGGCCGGATGAAACGGCTGCTGCGCAACGTCGAGCGCTGCGCACTGGATCAGGTGGTTCCGCTGATCGCCGACATGACCGCCGTGCCACCGTTCGACACTCGGTTCGACCGGATCCTCGTCGACGCCCCCTGTAGCGGGACCGGGACGTTGCGCAGGCATCCCGAGATCCGTTGGCGTCTGACCCCGGAGGCGATTAAGCTGATCTCGCTACGGCAGCAAAGCCTGCTCGAACGGGCGGCCGGCCTGCTGGCCGAGGGAGGCCGGCTGGTCTACTCGGTGTGTTCGATGGAACCCGAGGAAGGAGAACGGGTGATCGCAGCGTTCCTGGACCGGTTCCCGGAGTTTTCGCCGGTCGACTTGGCCGCCGAACTTCCGGCGGCGGCGCGGCCGCTGGTCGGGAAGGATCGTTTCGTGCGAACCGATCCCTCGCGGGACGGCTTGGACGGCTTCTTTGCCGCGGCGCTTGAGCGGAGCGGACCTGCGTGAAGATCCGTCTGCAACTACCGACCTTCCCCAAACCCTCGGGCTGTTGGACGACCGTCCTCTCGGGCATGCTGTGGATCGGTGGCGGTCTCACACTGGTCGGGGTCGTGTTCGTCACATCGTTCTTCATCGCCATGCGGATCGAGATGCGTTCGACCGAGGTGAAGGTTCCCGACCTGACGGGGATGACACTCGAGGCCGCGTCGCACGAGGTCGCCGCCGAGGAATTGGTCCTTCAGGTGGTCGACCAGCGCAACGATCCGGCGATCGCCTCGGGGCGCATCCTCCAGCAGGCCCCGCCGGCGGAGGTGTCCGTCCGTCGCGGGCGTAAGATCAAACTCGTGATGAGCCTGGGCGGCAAGGTCCTCAACGTCCCGAACCTGGTCGGCCAGGCCGCGCGCGCGGTCGAGATCGAACTCAAGCAGGCGGGGTTCGTGCCGGGGGACGAGGCCCGGATCGCCTCGGCCGCGGTGCCGACGGGCGCGGTGATCAGCCAGGTCCCCGAGCCGGACACCCCGGCGGTTCCCGCGAGCCGCGTGCACCGTCTGGTTTCGACCGGCGCCGAAATCCCCGTCTGGGTCATGCCCGACCTGATCGGGTTGGATCGCGCGAGTGCCGAGACGTGGCTGTCGAGAAACGGATTTCGACGCGGAGCCGTGCGCAGGGTTAGCATGAGCGGCCGGAGATCCGGCCGGGTCGTGGGGCAATTGCCGTTGCCCGGATACCCTGTGCGCTCCAACGATGTCGTCGATCTCACGATCGCGCAGTAGAAAAAAGGAACCGACGCATGGCCGCCGTACTTGCTCCCTCGATCATCGCCGCGAACTTCGCCCGCCTGGGCGCCGATGTTCAGGAGACCGAGGCCGGCGGCGCGGCGATGATCCACATCGATGTGATGGACGGGCATTTCGTTCCCAACATCACGATCGGCGCGGGCGTCACCGCGGCGCTGCGCGAGGTGACCAAGCTGCCGCTCGATTGCCATCTGATGATCGCCGATCCCGATCGCCACCTGGATCATTTTCTCGATGCGGGCGCGGACAGGGTGTCGGTCCATGTCGAGGCGGCGACCCACCTGCACCGCACCGTGAACAGGATCCGCGAACGCGGCGCGAAAGCGGGGGTCGTCCTGAATCCGGCGACGCCGCTTTCGGCCCTCGACGAGATCCTTCAGGAGGTCGATTTCGTCTTGCTCATGTCGGTCAACCCGGGCTTCGGTGGGCAGAAACTCATCCCGTCAGTGCTGCAAAAGGCCCGCACATTGCGACGAAGGTTGGATCATGAGGCCCCCGAAGTGCGGCTGGAAATCGACGGAGGGGTTACCGTGGACAATGTCGCGGATGTCGCGGCCTGCGGCATCGACATGATCGTGACCGGGTCGGCGGTATTCGGGTCCGGCGATATCCGCGGGACGACCGAACGGATGGTGCGGCAGTTGGCCGAATTGGCGGAACGTGAACGAACCTGCTAACCGTAAGCCGCCGACAGGACAGGTCAACGTCCGCGTGCGATACCCCGAAACCGACAAGATGGGCGTCGCGTGGCACGGCCACTACCTGGCCTGGTTCGAGCTCGGGCGAACCGAGTGGATGCGCAGTGCGGGCTGTCCCTACGGCGAACTGGAAGATGAGCGTGGAATTTTCTTTCCGGTCGTCCGGGTCGGAGCGGACTACAAGGCACCGGCGCGCTACGACGATCGACTCTGCGTCCGGACCCGGTTGACCCAACTGGGCGGCGCTCGAGTGCGGTTCGAGTACGAGGTGTTGCGGGAAACGACCGATCAACTGCTGGCCACGGGATTCACCGAGCACGGTGCGGTCGATACGGAGGGTAAGCCGTGTCGCCTCCCCAAGGTCCTGCGCGAACGGTTGATCGAATACGGAGCGGCATGTTGAAACGGATAGCGATCGCGGCGATCGTGTGCGGGTTGCTGGCCGGGCTGGCGTCCGGCTGCGGTCGGGGGAAAAAAAAAGAGATCAACACGCGCTTGCTATCGCCGCGGGAAACTTACCGCATGGCGCGCGAGGAGATCCAACGCAACAATCTGCGTCGCGCGACCGAACTGCTCGGCCGCATCGACTACCGGCTGGGCGAGGATCGCAAGGTGTTGGAACCCCTCGTCCGGATCAGCACCGCCGACGCAACTTTTTATCAGAACAACGATATAACGCTGATTGATGCGCGAGCCCTGTACCTGGACTTCGTCCAGTTCTACGCCGACCACGAGTTGGCGCCCTACGCGCAGTACCAGGCCGGGATCTGTTCGTTGAGCCAGGTCAACGCGCCGTCGAAGGATCAGACCGAGACATTCCAGGCGATCCGCCACCTGCGCACGGTCGAGACGCGCTTCCCCGACTCCAAATACGCGGTCGCGGCCCGGTTGATGCGCCGCGTCGCCGAGGCCCGTCTGGTCGAGCACGAGTTGACCGTCGGACGCTACTACCTCAAGAAAAAGGCGTACCCGTCGGCGATCGAGCGTTTCCAGAAGGCCCTCAGCCAGTTCCCCGATTCGTCGAAGGCCGGTGACATGTATGTCGCCATCGGCGAAGCGATGATGCGCGCCGGCGACATCGAGCAGGGTCGCTTCTACCTCGACCGCGTGATCAGCGACTACGCCGGGACCGGGCTCGACAGCGAGGCTCGGAGGGTCATCAAGAAGGTCACCGCTCAGTTGGCAAAGGACTGACCCGCGGCGTCACGGTCGATCATCCACATCAGTTGACCGTCCTTCGGCGCCACGCGCTGGGCGGGGATGGCCGCCGGGTCTTTCGGTCCGTCGAACACGCGGCGAAGCGCGTCTTGCTTGGCCGCTCCCGAGACCAGGAACAACACACGCCGCGCGGCGTTCACCGTTGCAGGCGTGAGAGTCAAGCGCCGGTGACCGGCGTGCTCCTGGTCGACGGCGGCGACCCAGCAATCGTCGGGGAAGCTCGAGCCCGGGAACCACGAGGCCGTGTGAGTGTCGGCGCCGAGCCCGAGCAACACCAGATCGAGTACGGGGACGTCGTCGGCATTCGTCGGGACCGTTTCCTCGAGTTGCCGCGCGTACGCGCGTGCGGCTTCCGCCGGATCGCTTTCTGTATCGAACGGGTGGAGCGCCGCGGGATCCGCACCGGCGGGCCGAAATAGATGCTCCAGGACCATGCGGTGATTACTCGCCGGATCAACGCTGGGGACGATGCGCTCGTCGCCGAGCCATGCGTCGAAGCGATCCCATGGAAACGTTTCATGGTGTGGCTGCGAGGCGAGGACGCGGTAGGTTCTCCTCGGTGTTCCGCCACCCGCGAGGACCCAGTGGAAACGGCCGCGTTGGGCGATTGCCTGCATGGCGGCGAAGACGATCGCGTCGGCCGCGCCATGCGCGAGTCGGTCCTCGTCGTCGAACACGTGCACGATCGGTGACGCCATCAGTTCGCCAGCATTGCGCGCGTGGCAAGTCGCCCCGGCGCGCCGGTCAATCCACCGCCGGGATGGCTCCCGCCCCCACAGAACCACAGCCCCGGCACGGGCGTTTCGTACGCCGCCGCATCGGGATCGGGCCGCACCAGCCACTGATCCAGCGCGTGTTCACCGTGATGGATCTGGCCACCGGGCAAACCGTAGCGGCGTTCGATCTCGGGCGGATCGAGCAACTCGGACCCGACCACCCGTTCGCCGATGCCGGGTACACGGTCCTCGAGTTGCCGCAGCACCACGCGGAGCAGGCGCGCGCGGGCGTCGTCGGTCCACCCGTCCTCGAGGTCGTGCGGCACGTACTGGATAAGGACCGAGAGCGTCACCCCACCCTCGGGCGCCAACACCGGCGCGGCCAGGCTGGCCTGATGGATCCACAACACCGGCTCGTCGCTGAACGTGCGGTACTTGACGGGGTCGAAGGCCCGTTCGATTTCGTCCAACGAGGTCGCCGTCTGCGCGAACTCGATCCCTTCGAGCGCCGCCGGCACCCCATCGAGCGCCAGCAACAGTTGAGCTGTCGTGCCGCGACAACGATAGGCCCGGTAGCGCCGGCGTTGGCGCCACGGAAGCAAGCCCACGGGGAGTTGCTCGAGCATCAACTGGCGCGGGTTGGAAGACGCAGCGACGCGCTTCGCAGAGATCGTTTCACCGCCGCCGAGAACGACGCCCGTAACACGGCCCGCCTCGACGTGGAGCCGTTCGACTTTTGCGTCGTAGCGAAACGTGACCGCCGCCGCCTTCGCCGCCGCGACGAGTCCCTCGATCAATGCCGGGGTCCCGCCGTGCACCTGGGTCGAAGCCGCGATGCGGTCGAACAACAGGTTGAACGCACTCCCCGGCGAGCGTGGGGCGAGCCAGGTCCCGATCAACGCAGGCAATGCCAGTGCGGCCATCGTGGGTTCGTCGTCGAACGATTCGCGCAGCCAGTCGGCCAGCGACATCGGTGGCACGCGAAGCAGTTCCATCATCGTTTTGCGGCCGAGACGGCGCAGCTCGAAACCGCGCTGCAAGAGTTCGGTGAGCGGGGCGCGCTCGGGGTGCAGCAACTCCAGCGGCGGCCCGTCGATGAAGCTTTCAAGGACCGGTGCGACCTTGCCGAGCCAGGCGTGCCACGGATTGTCGGTGTCGTACGGGGCGACCTGCGTGCCACCGCTTCGCAGAGTGAAGCAGCGCGCCGCGCTGCCGCACCTGCGGATGCCGAACCGGCCGAGATCCAGCTCGTCGGAGAGCACCGGACGGAACGCCGCGGTGTCGGAAAGGAGTCCCGGACTGCGGTAGCCCGGATGAAACGTGTGCGAAGCGCATCGCCCGCCCGGCCGGTTCCCACGATCGACGACGAGCACGCGGCGGCCGCCCGTCGCCAACCGCGTCGCTGCGATCAGGCCGTTGACGCCGGCACCGATCACGATCTCGTCGTAGCGGCTCACAGCGCCTTCGCGGCGAGCATCGTCTTCGCTGCCAGCTCGCCCGGCGAGCCCATGATCCCGCCGCCGGGGTGCGTGCCCGAGCCGCAGACCCACAGACCGTCGATCGGCGTGCGGTAATGCGCCCAACCCGCGACGGGGCGCAGGAACAACAGTTGCTCCGGACTGAGTTCGCCGTGAAAAATGTTGCCCTCAGTCAAGCCGAATTCCTGTTCCAGGTCCCACGGGGTCAGCACCTGGCGGTAGAGGATGGAGTCCTTCAGACCCGGGATGTACTCGGCGAGCGTATCGACGACCGCATCGCCGAACGCCTCGCGCCGCCGGGGCCAGTGCGACGGTCCTTCCTTGATGTCATAGGGCGCGTACTGCACGAAGCAGGACATCACGTGCTTTCCGGGCGGCGCGACCGAGGGGTCGACCAGCGAGGGAATCACGACGTTGATGTAGGGCCGCCGCGAGAAGTCACCGTACTTGGCCTCGTCGTAAGCTCGCTCCAGGTAATCGATGCTCGGGGCGATCGCGATGTCCCCGTAGAGATGCGGCCCGTCGCCGGGACGGCACGAGAACTCGGGGAGCCGGTCGAGCGCGAGGTTTACCTTGCCCGAGCTGCCGCGCAATTTGTAGCGTCGGATCCGGCCGGCGAACTCGTCGTCGAGATGTTGTTCGCCGACGAGTCGAAGGAACGTGCGGTTGGGGTCGACGCTGGAGATCACCACGCGGGCGTGCACCGTGTCACCGTTTTCCAGCACCACCCCGCTGGCTTTGCCGTCATGCATGAGTACCTTGGCGACACCGGACTGCTCGAGTACTTCCGCGCCGAACGCGCGGGCGGAGCGCGCGATCGCCAGGCTGATCCCACCGGTCCCGCCTTTCGAGAAACCCCAGGCGCGGAACGCGCCGTCGATCTCGCCTAGGTAGTGGTGCAGCAACACATAGGCCGTCCCCGGCGAGCGCACCCCAAGGAAGGTGCCGATAATGCCGCTGACCGACATCGGCGCCTTGAGTACATCCGACTCGAACCACAGGCCCAGGAAATCGGCCGCGCTCATGGTCAACAGTTTGAAGTTGAGCCAGCGGAGATCCGTCGGATCGTCCTTCATCGTCCGGCCGAGGCGCAGCAGTTTGAGCAACTCGCGTGGCGCCAGCGAGGCCGGGTCGGGGGCCGGGCTGTCGATGATCCGCTTGGCGAACCGGCACAACTTCGTCATCGTCAGGCCGAACTCGGACAACCGCTCCGAATCGCTGCGGCTGAAGCGCGCGACTTCACGCCGCGTGCGTTCGCCATCGCTCCAGCGGGCCAGAGAATCCCCATCCGGGAGCGGCAGAAACGAACAATCCAGTGGGATGATCTCCAGCCCGTGCCGGGCGAGCTGGAGTTCGCGGATGATGTGCGGGCGCAGCAGGCTGACCACGTACGAACAGACCGAGAACGTGAAGCCCGGGTAAAGTTCCTCGCTGCACGCCGCGCCCCCGAGAACATGCCGGCGTTCGAGTACGAGCACCTTGCGGCCCGCTTTCGCCAGGTAAGCCGCGGCGGTCAACCCGTTGTGGCCGCCCCCGATCACGATCGCGTCGTAGCGTGCGGACTGCGGATGCACGCTCACGCTTTCTTTCTAGGCGGGTTGAAGAAAGGCGTGCGCACGACCGTGGCCCCGATCGTCCGACGCTCGTACTCGACGGTGACCTCGACCTGCACGCGCGTGCCGGGTCTAGCGTGACCGGATTTCAACGTCGCCAGAGCGAGATTCTTCTTGAGCAGCGGCGACCAGGCGCCGCTGGTGGCCTGCCCGATCTGCCGCCGGCGAAGGTCGTAGACCGGCACGGCGTCGCGCCATGCGGCGGAGCGCACCTGCGGTGGGAGCCCGTAGCTCTCGAACAAAGCCTCGTAGTCGTTCCAGTCGTATTCGAGCCCGGCCATGCTCCAAGCGGGCCCGCGCTCGAGCTCGTCACGCAGCGCCCGTTGTCCGACAAACGGTTCCCGGTCGAGGTTGACCGCCCAGCCGAGTCCGATCTCGTACGGCGACGACTTGCGCGAGTCGAGCAGGCAATGATGCGCGGGAAAGTAATCAACGCCGCACAGCACGAAACCCGCCTCGATTCGCGTCACGTCCATCGCGTCGAGCCCCACAGGTTGGAGCCGGAACGCTCTTCCGGCGGCGATCAGGCGATCCCACACCTGAAGCGCGTCGTCCCGGGCGACCCAGACTTCGTAGCCGAGATCTCCGGTGTACCCGGTACGGGTGATCCCGACGGGGACCCCGCCGATCGTGCCCGACGTGCTGCCAAAGAAACGCAGCTTTTCGATCCCGTTGCCCGCGACTTCCGCGAGGATCGCGCGTGACAACGGACCCTGCAGCGCCAACGCACCGTACGTCTCGGTCGTGTCCTCGATCTTGACGTCGAAGCCGTCCGAGTAGCGTGCCAGCCACGCGTACAGGGGACCGTTCCCGGTCAGACGGAAGTGCCGCTCGGCCAGACGGGTGACGGTCCCGTCGTCGACGACCTTGCCGTCGTCGTCGCACCAGCACAAGTAGGTGACGCGCCCGCTACGGAGCTTGCGTAAATCGCGCACGGTGACCAACGAAAGCAGCGCCGCGGCATCCGGCCCCCTGAGATCGGCCTTGAACAGCGGCGAGACGTCGATCAACCCCGCCGCATGTCGAAGTGCGAAGTACTCACGTTCGTGGCAGGTGTCGTAAGAACAGACCGCGTAATACCCGGACCACTCCTTCCACAGCAGGCTGTGGCACAGGTCGGAGGTTCGCGGGTGAAACGGAGTGGGGACCGGCATCGGCGGTCTTATTCCGACGGCGCGGTCATCTTGAACGGATCGAGCCCGGCGTCGAGTTGCTCCTCGGTCAGGTCGGTCTTTTCTCGCGCCACCTCGCGCACGGTGCGGCCGCTTGCACCGGCCTCGTGGGCGATCGCCGCCGACAGGTCGTAGCCGATAAGCGGAACCAGGCCGGTCACGATGGCCAGGCCCTGTTCGACCATCTCGGGACCGCGAGCGGTCGCTCGCAGACCCTCGATGCACCGATCGGCGAAGTTCTTCGCCGCGTTGCCTAGTGTTTCGATCGACTGGATCAGGTTGTAGCCGGCCATCGGTAGCATCGTGTTGAGTTCAAAGAAACTCCACTCGCCGGCCCGGACGAGCGCTTGATCGTTGGCCAGCGTCTGCACCGCGACCATGATCAGCGATTCGGCAATGACCGGATTCACCTTACCCGGCATGATCGAACTACCCGGCTGGACCTCGGGCAACAGCAGCTCGCCCAGACCGGTTCGGGGGCCGGACGCGAGCAGCCGGACGTCGTTGGCGATCTTGATCAGGCTGACCGCGACGGTGCGCAAAGCGCCGGACGCCGCGACCACGCCATCGAGCGTGGCCTGCGCCTGGAAATGATTCTCGCTTTCGTGAATCGCGACCCCCGCCCGTTCGCTGATTGCGGCGCACGCGCGCGAGGCGAATTCGGGATGGGTGTTGAGACCTGTGCCGACCGCGGTGCCCCCGAGCGCAACTTCCGTGAGTTCCTGCTTGGCCTGTTCGACGCGGCGGCGCCCACGCTCGATCTGGCCCGCATAGCCCGCGAAGACCTGACCCAGGCGAATCGGCGTTGCATCTTGCAGGTGCGTTCGGCCGGTCTTGATCACGTCCCAGAACGCCTTGCTCTTGTCGCGCAGTGCCTGTTCAAGCCGCTCGAGCGCGGGTTCCAGGATCTCGGTGATGGAGATCAGCGCCGACAGGTGCACCGTCGTCGGGATCACGTCGTTCGACGACTGCCCCAAGTTGACATGATCGTTGGGGTGGACGACGTCCCTGGCGCCGCGCGCGGCGCCGAGAATTTCCGCGGCGCGGTTTGCAATGACTTCGTTCGCATTCATGTTGGAAGACGTGCCCGACCCGGTCTGGTAAATGTCGACGACAAATTGGTCGTCGAACTTGCCATCGGCAACCTCCAGCGCGGCTTGCTGGATGGCCTTGGCCTGCTTCGCGTCGAGTCGTCCGAGGTCGGCGTTGGTTTTCGCTGCGGCCCACTTGATCAGACCCAGCGCACGGATCATCCGGCGTGTCAGCCGCAATTCGCTGATCGGGAAGTTGAGCAGGGCCCGTTGCGTCGAGGCGCCGTAGTATGCGTCGACGGGCACCTCCATCTCACCCATCGAGTCGCTTTCGGTTCGGGTTTCTCGGCTGCCCATTTCGATCGACCTCCACCTTTGTCGTGCACCGCGAGTGGTCAGGATATCGCAGACCGGGGGCCGACCGCGAGCGGGTCGCTTCCGCTATACTCCGCTGCCCCGGGCTCTCGCGGCCCGACAGGAGATCGGGTGAGCGCAACCAAGCGTTTGGCTAGTTTCAAGGCTTACGATATCCGCGGCAAGGTTCCCTCGGAACTCGACGCCGGGATGGCCGAGAAGATCGGCCGTGCGTTCGTGCAGTTCACCGGGGCCAGGCGTGTCGCCGTCGGGCACGACATCCGGCTGTCCAGCCCCGAAATCGCCCGGTCGGTGATCGCGGGATTGAATGCGGCCGGCGCCGACGTCGTGGACCTCGGGCTGTGCGGGACCGAACAGGTTTACTTCGCCACGTTCCATCTCGGGTTGGACGGCGGGATCATGACCACGGCCAGCCACAACCCCGCGGACTACAACGGCCTCAAACTGGTGCGTGAAGGGGCACGCCCGATCAGTTCCGACACCGGCCTGGCCGAGATCGAGCGCCGGCTGCTCGAGGACGATCTCGGCCCGACGCCGGGCGGCGGCAAGGTCGAGTTGGCGAATCTGTCCGCCGACTATGTCGATCACCTGATGAGTTACGTCGATCGCGACGTCCTCAAACCGCTCAAGGTCGTGGTCAACGCCGGCAACGGCGGCGCCGGCCAGGTCATCGATTTGCTCGAACCACACTTGCCGTTCGAGTTCGTCAAGCTGCTGCACGAACCGGACGGCCGGTTCCCCAATGGGGTCCCCAATCCAATGCTGCCGGATAGCCGGCAGCTGACGGCCGATGCGGTGGCGGCCCACGGAGCCGACGTGGGGATCGCCTGGGACGGTGATTTTGACCGCTGTTTCCTGTTCGACGAACGGGGCCAGTTTATCGAAGGCTACTACATCGTCGGGCTGCTGGCGCGAAGCGCACTTGAACGCCACCCCGACGCCAAGATCGTCCACGATCCGCGGCTGACCTGGAACACGATCGAGATCGTCGAGCAGGCAGGCGGGATCCCCGTGCAATGCAAGAGCGGCCACGCGTTCATCAAGGAAGTCATGCGCAACGAAGACGCGGCCTATGGCGGCGAGATGTCGGCGCACCATTTTTTTCGCGAATTCAGCTACTGTGACAGCGGCATGATCCCGTGGCTTCTGATCCTGCAGATGATCTCGAAGACAGGTCGGTCGCTCAGCAATCTGATCGGCGACCGGATCGAACGCTTCCCGGCGTCCGGCGAGATCAACCGCCGCGTCGATGACGCGGATGCGGCGCTGGCCTCGGTCGAGAGGGCCTACGCCACGGACGCCCTGAGGGTCGATCACACCGACGGCGTCGGAATTGACTTCCCCGACTGGAGGTTTAACCTTCGAAAGTCGAACACCGAGCCGCTGATCCGGCTCAACGTCGAGACCCGCGGCGACCGCGAACTGCTGCGACGCCGAACCGATGAAGTGTTGGCCCTGATGAAGTGAGGCTTGCCTTGGAACTGTCCGATAGCAACAAGCTGTTTGTCGGTCTGAAGCTCAGTACCGGGCTGCGCCGCGAGTTGGAGGCGGTCAGCGGCCCGGATCGCAAGTACGTTTCCGGAGAAGATCCGGCGTTCCTGCGCATCATCAGTCTCGGAGATGATCTCTACGTCGGCAAGGTCGTTGACGAACGTTTGACTACCGACCGCGTCGACGACGTGCGACGCAACGTCATCAGCATCCTGCATCGGTTGTGCCCGGAAACGCGCATCCCCGAAAAGCTCCAGATCATCGCCTGTCTCGCCGAGCACGAACGCCAGCCGTAAGAAAAGCCCTCGGCCGAGGGCTTTTTTGGTACCGCTACGGGGAATCGAACCCCGGTTTGATGGCTGAGAACCACCCGTCCTAACCCCTAGACGATAGCGGCATCCGGCGGCCGCGGATTATAGCTCATCCGCCTTGCTCCCGGCGCCTTCAACTATATATTTCAAGAGAATACACATATGTAATATTACAATTATATAAATGTATCTGTCGGGAGAAAAACGCATGTCGCGGATCCTGTTCTGGCGCTGGCCGCTGCTCTCCTTGATCCTCCTGATCATCGTCACCCGGGCACCGTCGGCCGGCTGGGGTCTCGTCCTGGCGTTCGCAGTGGTCACGATGCAGTTGGCCCTGCACCGGCTCGAACCGCATCGGCTGGAGCGTTGGCTCGGGAACGGGTACCTCTTCGGGCTCGATGCCGCAACGATCGGTCTCGCGTTGCTCGGCGCCGCCGCGATTCCGCCGGCGGGATTCCTGGCGCTTTTTTCCGTGGTCTTCACCGCGGCCCTCGTTTCGGACGCGCGCAAAATCCTGCTCGCCTCCGGCGCCATCGCGGTGATGTATTCCGCCTGGGGGGTGGCCGTCGGCCTGGCATGGGAGGTCATCCCCCTGACGCTGGCGGCTGGGCTCTCCTTCGGCAAGCTCGGGGAAAGTCTAAACCACCACCTACGACCGTTCCGCTCCGCCAGGGCGACGGTGTCCGAGCAATGGGCGCTGTTGAGCATCGCAGAGGCGATCGGTAGCAGCCTCGACATCGGTCAGGTGATGCGCCGGATTGTCAAACAGGTCGGTGAACTCATGGCAACCGACAGTTGCTCGATCCTGCTGTTTGACCTCGCGAAGGGGAACTGCTTCGTCGTGGCCTCGAAGGGCCACCCGGACGTGGACATGCTGGCCGTCGATCTGGCGCAATACCCGGAGGTGCGACGCGCGTTGGAGACCCGCGAACCCGTCGTCATCGACGACGTGGAAAACGAACCGCTGGTCGCCGGCGTCCGTGAGATCCTGCTCGAGAAGGGCTACCGTTCGCTGCTCGTCGTTCCGTTGCTCTTCGGCCGTGAGGTCATCGGTGCGCTGTTCGTACGCTGCCGCGCTGGGCGCCCCTTCGCACCCGACGAGCTCCGGTTCTGTGCGGTTGCTGCGGGAGTATCGGCCAACGCGCTGAAGAACGCGATGCTCTATCGCGAGGTCCAAGAGGAAGCGGCGCGCCATCGCGAAACCGGAGAGAAGCTACGCCGCGTGCTGGACGGTTCGCCCGACGTGATCATCGCTTGCGACGAGGAGAACCGCATCACCGAGTTCAATCGTGGGGCCGAGAAGCTGTTCTGCATCACGGCCGAGCGGGCGCTCGGCTGCGCCCTCGACGACGTGCTCGGCGACGCCGCCGCGACGTTTGAGGGCGTGGTCGAGAATCCCGAGGCCGGCCTGCGTGATGTCGTGATTTCCCGCAACGGAGACGAGCAGATCGAAATCAGCCTCTCCGGGACTACGCTCTGCGCACCCAACGGGTCGCCGGTCGGTCGCGTTTGGATCGGTCGCGATGTGACGAAACTGCGTCGCATCGAGAAGAGCCTGGCGCAGGCGGATCGCTTGTCGAGCCTCGGCGAGGTCGTCGCCGGAGTGGCCCATGAGTTGAACAATCCGCTGGCGGCCGTGATGGGCTACGCCGAGTTGCTCCGTAGCGGGGAGAGCGATCCGAACCAGCTCCGTGATCTCGAGCGCATCGTCGAGTCGGCCCAACGTTGCCAGAAGATCGTGCTCAAGCTGCTTTCTTTCGCGCGCAAGCATCGCCCCGAGAAGAAGCACCAGAGCCTCAACGAATGCCTCGAAAAGGTGCTCGACCTCAAGTCCTACCACCTGAGGTCGTCACAGATCGAAATCATCCTCGAACTGGACACGATGCTGGCCAGCACATCGTTCGACTTCCATCAGATCGAGCAGGTCGTGTTGAACCTGCTGAACAACGCCGAGTACGCGATCACGTCGACGAGATCGCCCGGCCACATCGTGTTGCGCAGCGGCGGCGACGGAGAGTTCGTGTGGTTCGAGGTGGAAGACAACGGGCCCGGGATCCCGATAGCCGTGCGGGACCGCGTGTTCGACCCGTTCTTCACGACCAAAGAATACGGGCACGGGACCGGCCTGGGGCTCTCGGTATCGTTCGGCATCGTGCAGGAGCACGGCGGACGCATCGAGTTGATGCACACCGGCGAGGCGGGAACTTGCTTCCGTGTCATCTTGCCGCTCGTCGTCGAGGAAGATCACATCAAGGAAACCTCCGAGGCCTCGGAGTCGGCTCCGATCACGCCGCTCGACGGACGTCGCGTGCTCGTCGCGGAGGACGAGCCGGCGTTGCTCGAGATCTACGATCGAGTGCTGCGTGCTGCGGGTGCCACGGTCACACTGGCCCGGGATGGCGAGGAAGCCTGGAGTCGGATGTCGGAAAACGATTTCGATTTCGACCTGATCGTGACCGATTTGCGCATGCCCAACCTCGATGGCCGGCAACTGTACGAGCGGACCGCCGAGGAACGCCCGGATCTCCTGCGACGCTTCGTGTTCACGACCGGAGATCTAGCGCGCGAAGACACGCTCGAGTTCCTGGCAGGACTGCCCAACCGGATCCTCTCCAAACCACTGCAGATAGAAACCGTACGCCGTGTGCTGATGCAGGCGATCGACAACGTGACGAAGTAATTACCGGTTGGCCATGGCGTAGCGTGTCTTCATCGCGGGCACCAGATAATCGGCCATCGCCTGGGACAGACCGTGCTTGGGACAGAACCCCCAGTCTTTTTGCGCCAGCGAATCGTCGATATCCCCGGGCCAACTGTCCACCAGCGCTTGTCGCGCCGGATCGGGCTCGAACATGATGTCCGCGTCGGGGTAGTGCTTCAACACCTCGGAACGGATCTCGGCCGCCTTTGAACTGAACCCGCGGACGTTGTAGACGCACGTGGAGAGCCGGTCGGGTTCGACCCGAGCCAGCTGCATGAGCGCGTCGACCGCATCGGGCATGGTCATGAACGGCAGGCGTGTGTCGCGCAGGACGAAGCACTTGTAAGCGCGATTCTGGGCTGCGGCATGGATCATCTCGGGCGCGTAGTCCGTTGTTCCTCCGGCGGGCAGCGTGGTGGCGCTGATCAACCCGGGGAAACGGATCGAACGAAAATCGAGCATCCCCCTGCTGCGTCGGAAGTGTGCGCCGAGAAGTTCGCAGTACAGCTTGTTGCAGCCATAGACGCCGCTCGGCACCGTCCATTCGGTTTCCTTGACGGCACCCGCTTCCTTCTTGACCACGGCGTTGGGCAGGCCGTAAACGGCGATGCTACTGGGAAACAAAAATCGTACGGCCGTTTCGACTCCGGACTGGTGACACAGCTTGAACAGGTTGTACGTGCCGTTCACGTTGACGCGGTGGGCGAGATCGGGATCGGCCTCGGCTTTGCGCGAGAGAACCGCCGCGAGATGGAACACGTATGCCGGCGTGTGGCGGCGGAACAGGTCCTCGAGGACCTCGCCATCCAGGATGCTGGCCTCGGTGGTCTCGACGCACAGCTCCCGGATCGATTCCGGTAGTTCGACCAGGTCCAGCGCGACCACGTCGATTCCCTGCGCACGCAACGCGGGGATCAACAGGTGGCCCATCTCGCCACCGGCCCCGGTGACGAGCGCGACACATTCGGACATTTGAATCGCACCTCCAAACACGAGTCTAGCAAAGCCCCGGGCGGAAAATCTTAGACGGCGACTCGGGCCCGCTCGTACTAGACTCTTCAGAGAGGGGATTCCATGGCCGAATCCAGCGCCCGAGTTCGGACCGTCCCACCGATCATCGACATGACCGGGCTGGTTCGCGTGTACCGCATGGGCAGCCACGAGGTTCGCGCCGTGGATGATGTGCGGTTGGTTGTCGAACGTGGGGAGTTCCTGGCCGTGATGGGGGCCTCCGGTTCCGGTAAGTCGACGCTGCTGAACCTCATGGGCTGCCTCGACACTCCGAGCAGTGGCCGCTACGTGCTGCGCGGCCAGACCGTCACCTCGATGGACGACGATGCTCTCGCGGCCGCGCGCAACCGCGAAATCGGGTTCGTATTTCAAAGTTTCAATTTGCTCGAGCGTCTGACCGCGTTACAAAACGTAGAGTTACCCTTGATTTACGCCCGAGTCGCGCCGCGGGAACGCTTGCGGGCCGCCGCGGAAATGCTGGCACTCGTCGGGCTCGCCGATCGGGCGGACCACCGGCCGAACCAGCTCTCCGGCGGGCAGCGGCAACGCGTCGCGATCGCCCGTGCCCTGGTGCACCGCCCCGCGCTGCTTCTGGCCGACGAACCCACCGGAAATCTCGATTCCGAATCCTCGGCGGAGATCATGAAACTGTTTGGCGAGCTTCATGCGCAGGGCAACACGATCGTCATGGTGACCCACGATAGGGAGATCGCCGCAGCGGCGGAACGCACGATTCGCATGCGCGACGGCAAGATCGTGGAGGATACGCATGCGTAATCCGTGGCGCCTCGTGCTTCCGGTGTTCTTGGTTTCCGGTCTCGCACACGCCGGGGACGACATTGTCGTGCTCTCGGGGTCGCTGAGGGCCGCAGAGGCCGAACGATTTTCCGTTCCGGTGACCTCGAGTTGGCAGGTCACCGTCAAGTGGCTGATCCCCGAGGGCGAACGCGTCGAGGTCGGTGACTCGATCGCGGTTTTCGATCCCGGGACCGCGGAGGATCGTCTGCAACAGGCCGGCGACGGACTCCTCGACAAGCGGCATCAACGCGCGAGCGAGGCGGCGTCCGGGCGATTGACACGGATGGACCTGGAACTCGCGCTGAAACGGGCGGAAGTCGACTACCGCAAGGCGCGGATCGACGCCGATGTGCCGCAGGACGTGCTCCGAGGCGTGGATTTTCGACGACGCCAACTCGATATGGAAACCAAGCGGCGAGCCTTCGAGTACGCGCAGTTGACTCTGCTCAGTCACGATGCCACCACACGCGCTAAGATCGCCGGGCTCGACATCGAGATCGCGGAGTTGGAACAGACCTACGAATCGTACGAACAGGATCTTGATTCGTTGAACCTCCGCGCCACGCGGGCGGGTATCGTCGTCCACGAGTTGCACCCCTGGATGGGGCGGAAGATCGTCGAGGGGGATCGGCTCCAACCGACGTTCCCGGTGGCTCAGATCCCGGACCTCGAGACACTCGAAGTGGAGGCCTGGGCCGGGGAATCCGAGGTTGCCCGGCTCGAGGTCGGGCAGCCCGTCGACCTGATCCTGGACGCCTACCCCGAACTGCGACTCAGCGGCAAGGTCGTTTTCGTGGCCTCCGCGGGAGAGCGGCGTGAGCCCTGGGGCCGCGCCTCGTATTTCCGCGTGCGTCACTCGTTAGACCAACCGGACGGTAGCTACATGCGTCCGGGGATGTCGGTCCGTTGCGAGATCCACGTATCGAAGGCGGACGCGCAATGACGGCGCGCGGCTGGCTCATCCTGTCGGCGGTCGTCGCGGTCGGAGCGCTCGCGGTTTCCATCGAGTCCAGGGACGGGATCGATGACGATCGGTGGATCGAGGTCACCGAGGCGCCCTTCGTTCGGCGCATCCATGCAGCGGGGGAGTTGCGTTCCGCCGATACGGTGGTCGTCGGGTGCCCGCCGGTGCAAGGGATGTGGAACTTCACGATCACCTGGCTGGAAACCGAAGGTAAGGAGGTCGCGGAAGGGCAACGGATCCTGAGTTTCGACGGGCAACGGTTGCGCGAACGATTGCAACTCGTGCGTTCGCGCCTCGACACGGCGCGGTCCGAGTTGGTTCGGACGAAGATCCAGCAGGAAACGCGACACGAAGACCTGCTTCTCGAACAGGCTGAATCTTTCGCACGTTTCTCCCGCATCAATCAGAAATTGTCCGTCCCGGACAGGTTTCAGGCGCGGATCGAACTCGCAAAATTCAAGTTGGATCGAGAGTTCACCGAGGAGGAGCTGCGCCTGATCGCCCTACGCATCGAGACCCAGGAGACCAACCGGGAATCCATAGTCCGTTCGGCCGAGAACCGTGTCGCGGAATACGAACGCAAGGTCCGTCAATTGGAGACGAGCCTTGCCGCGTTGACCGTGACGGCCCAGCGGGCGGGATTCGTGGTGCATGTCGAAAACTGGGGCGGAAAAAAACCCAAGGTCGGTGAAACCATCTGGAGCGGTGCGTCGATCTTGGAGATCGCCGATCTGTCGAGCATGGAAGTCTTCGCACACGTTGCCGAACGCGACGCCCGTTACGTCGAAGCGGGGCAACGAGTCGAGGTGCGGCTGGACGCGAGCCCGGATCGCGTGTTCGAGGGCGAGATCGTTCAACTCGGAAAACTCTTTCGCACGAAGTCGGCGGACGTTCCGACGATCGTGTTCGACGTCGTGATTCTCGTCGACGACCCCGATCCCGAGTTGATGCGACCCGGGATGTCCGCGGGAGTCGAAATCATGGCGCCCGACAAACGAGCCGTGATCCAGGTTCCGGAAGCCGCGGTGGAGATCGTTGACGGGGCGCCCGTCTTGCGCATCGAACGCGACGGAGCCCGGCGCACGATTCCGGTCACGCTCGGACTCCGCTGGGAAGGGAACGTCATCGTCACCGAAGGACTCGTCGCTGGAGATCACGTCAAGGTGAGATCATGATTCGGACGAGAGGGCCCGTCACGGCGTTGCTGCTGAGCGTTTGCACCGCCTGCACGCTGACGTCGTCGAACGTTCCCGTGAGCCGCGTCGAGGCGACTCCCTTCAACGTGGTGATACGTGCGCGGGGGGAACTGCAGGCGGTGCGTTCGACCTCGATCGAGATCCCCGCGGCGCTTCGCGGAATCCAACGTATCGCCTGGATTCTTCCGGACGGCAGCACGGTCGAGGAGAATCAACTGGTGGCAAGACTCGATGCCGACCGTATCGACAAGGAGCTGACCACGCTTCGGAATCGACTGAGCAAACTCGATTTTCAACTCGAGGCAAAGAAACGGGAACTTACCAAGGAACTGACGATGATCCGAGGCCGGCTCGCACTTCTCGCCCAGGAGTATGAGGACGCGAAGGTCACCGCTCCACACGACGAACGCCTGTTCTCACGTCACGAGATCATCGACGCTCAGATCAGCATCGAACTCATTGAAACGAAAACCGCCCACTTTGAAGCGCAACTCGGTCGAGCCCGGGACAAGGAGAAGACCGAGATGGAGATCCTCCGTCTTGAACGGCAGACCCAGGACGTCAGGATCGTTCAACTCGAGGGACAAAAACGTCGACTCGGAATTCGCGCGCCGCACGCCGGTTTTTTCCTCGTCGGAAAGACATGGCAAGGCGAAAAAATTCGCGTCGGGATGGAACTATGGGCGGGACAATCCCTTGGCGAACTGCCCGACCTCGCGGAGATGGAAGCCAAGGTCCACGTCCTGGAGTCGGAGGCGGCCGGGCTCGCAGAGGGCTTGGAGGCGGACGTGCGGCTCGACGCGCACCCCGGATATGTGACACGCGGCACGATCAAGACGATCCAACCGATAGCCAACCCGATCGAGGAGAAGAGTCCGGTCAAGTACTTCGAGGTCGTCCTGGCGATGGACGAAACGGACACGGCCAGGATGAGGCCCGCGAGCCAGATCCACGTGACCATCGAGGTGGCCCGCACCACCGACGTCATCACGGTTCCCAACCAGGCGATTTTCGTCGAGGAAGGCAAGCCGTGGATTTTCGTCGCCGATCATGACGGTTTCGAGCGGCGCCTCGTCGAACTCGGATTGCGCTCCGTCAGCCGTACGGTGATCTCCGCGGGGCTGACCGAGGGCGAGTCGATCGCTCTGGTCGATCCCGGCGAACTTCCCGAGGACGGCTAATGGACTGGAAAACCGGAGTCGTCCAAGCGCTCGAGGAATTCTCACATCACAAGTTGCGGACGATGCTAACCCTGCTGGGGATGATTTTCGGCGTCGGTGCGGTCATCAGCATGCTCGCGATCGGGAAAGGGGCCGGGCAAGAAGCGCTGCGAATGATCGACTCGTTGGGCCTGCGCAACGTCATCGTTCGCGCCGAGATCCAAACGGAAGGAAGACTGACCGAAATTCGCGAGGATTCGCTCGGGTTGAATGTTCGAGATCTGGAGGTGTCGATCGAGACACTTCCGCAGGTCGTGGCCCATACCGGCGTCAAGGAAATCAATGTCTTCGGGTTGTTCGCGGACTCCGGGGCCAGTGACGGCCAGGTGTTCGGCGTCGAGCCGGCCTACTTCCGGATGGGTAACCTGCAGACGCAGGCCGGTCGCCTGCTGGATGCCGGGGACGAGGCGGTCTTCACCGAGGTATGCGTGATCGGGTCCTCGGTGGCACGGGATCTCTTCGGGACGCTGGATCCGTTGGGGCGGCGGCTCAAGATCAACCATCTGTGGTTCGAAGTCGTGGGGGTGCTGCGCCCCGCCGAAATCGCCGACCGGGAATTCGAGGGCGTGCAACTCTCCGGCCCGCAAAACAAAGTGTTCGTGCCGCTCAAGACCGCGCTCAACCGTTTCCGCTTCAAGCCGATGGAAAACGAACTCGATGCGTTCCACCTCGAAGTGCGCGATCGCGAATCGATCCCGTCCGTCGTGTCGACGCTTTCAAGGTTGTTGGAGACACGGCATGGCGGCATCGTCGATTATCGTTTGATCGTACCGCAGGCGTTGCTGCAGCAGCACCGGAGGACCCAACGGATCTTCGACATCGTGATGGCCTCGATTGCCGGGATCTCCTTACTGGTCGGCGGCATCGGGATCATGAACATCATGCTCGCGACGGTGCTCGAGCGTACGCGCGAGATCGGCATCCGCAGGGCGATCGGTGCCACCCGCGACGACATTCGCAGGCAATTCCTGATCGAAGCGTTCACGATATCGTTCATCGGCGGTCTGCTCGGGATCGTCGTCGGTTTCGTCCTCGCCTGGTCGATTTCGGTGTTTTCCGGGTGGCCCTTCGCGTGGTCTCTCCTCGCGCCGCTGGTGGCGGTCACCGTGTGCGCGATCGTGGGACTGGTGTTCGGGCTCTACCCGGCCATTCAGGCGTCGCGTCTGGACCCGATCGAGGCGCTCAACCGGGGTGTCTGAGCCCCGATCACCGACAGTCCAGCACTGCCGTGCCCTCGAGTGCGCCCGCTTTCAGTCCGGCCAGCGCCTCGTTCGCACGTTCCAGTGGGATGACCTGGACACGAGGTTTGATTCCGGCGGCCAGCGCCTCTTCGAGGAACGCCTGGCCGTCGGCGCGCGTGTTGGCCTCGACGCTCGTCAGGGTCTTCTCGTGGAACAGGTGGCGTTCATAGTCGAGCGGTGGCAGGTCGCTCATATGGATCCCCGCCAGCACGACGCGTCCGCCGGGGCGAATCGCCCGCAGCGCTGGCGGAACGATGTCCCCCGAGGGCGCGAACACGATCGCGGCGTCGAGCGCATCGAGCGGTCGTTCGTCGGGCGCACCGGTCCACTCGGCGCCCAATCGGCGCGCCTCTGCAAGGCGCGTGTCGGCGCGCGAGAAAGCGTAAAAAGAATGGCCGCGGTGGCGCGCCAGTTGTGCAACCAGCGACGCCGATGACCCGAAACCGAACAGGCCGAGCCGGCCGTTGCGCGGGAGCTGCGCCCGTTGCAGCGCGCGGTAGCCGATGATGCCGGCGCACAGGAGCGGCGCCATCTCGAAGGGCGACAGCACGTCACCCAGCGGGTAGGCGTAGTTCTCGTCCACGACGCACGATTCGGCGAACCCGCCATCGGCGTCGCTTCCGGTGTACTCGGAGTGCGGGCACAGATTCTCGGCGTGGCCCCGGCAGTCCTGGCAGCGTTCACACGTGTGCCTCAACCAGCCGACGCCGACTCGGTCGCCGAGTTGGAACCGTCGCACGTCGAGACCGGTCTGCTCCACCGTGCCGACGATCTGATGGCCGGGGATGACCGGAAGCTTGCCCGACTGGACGTCGCCCTCGACCAGGTGCAGGTCGGTGCGGCACACGGCGCAGGCGTCGATGCGGACGCGAATCTCTCTTGCGGCGGGCTGCGGTTCCGGATGATCGACCAGGTCGAGCGGGCGGCTGGCGATCGGGGCCGGCTCGACCAGCAATTGTGCGCGCATGTTCTTACGTCTCCGAAGCCCTCGTTGCCGACTCCCGGGATGGCCTCTATAATCCGCCGACGCACGGTTTGGGATGTCGTCCAATGGTAGGACATACGGCTCTGGACCGTATAATCGGGGTTCGAATCCCTGCATCCCAGCCATTCCATGTGCTCTGCCCTT
>Ga0114950_10000815_pt1 | contig 22359 bp, 30 predicted proteins | sample N075metaG_FD_83503 | JGI IMG/M metagenome (GOLD analysis project Ga0114950, IMG submission 83503) | Deep subsurface microbial communities from Kermadec Trench to uncover new lineages of life (NeLLi) - N075 metaG | ecosystem: Environmental > Aquatic > Marine > Ocean trench > Sediment | place... | reverse complement strand
GTGGTTCCTGAATTTGACTTCACGGCGGACATTGTTGAAGTGGACGGGTTGCCGGTGGCCAAGGTGGGCCGACGTCGCCTTGAGAACCCACGGCTCCTGCGCATAGATTGGGACTTGCTGGCTCACGCGGATGCCGGGAACTCCATTGGTTGAGCGAAGCGCACGACCACTCGTCGGCTGGGTCGTGGATGTGCAGAATGACTTCATGAATCCGCCGGCTCTCGGGGGGCGGCTGTACGTCGCAGACCTCACGGACTCGTCTGATGTCGGGGCGGCGTCCGTACAGCCGATCCTCGAACGTGCGGTCGAGTGGATGCGCGCGAACTGCGTCACGATCATCTATTCGGCCGATTGGCACGGTGCGGATGACGCCGAGATTGATGCCGTATCGCCGGATCCATCCAGCGGGACGTATCCACCACACTGTATGGGCCGGTCGGAGGATCCCGATGAGCAGGATGGGGCGGCGATCATCGCCTCTATTCGACCGTCCGATCCGCTAATCCTCGATCGAGACACTGACGAAGCTGCCGTCGGCGCATTGGCTCGCATGTCGGTAACGGAGCGCAGACCGGTCATCATCCGGAAGAACGAATTTGATGTGTTCACCGGGAATCCTCACACGGAAGCATTCGTCAGCGCGCTCACCGAGACGCTGGGCATGGAGCCGGAGTTTGTCGTAATCGGCGTGTCGCGTGATGTGTGCGTGACCCGAGCCGTGGACGGGCTGCAGGCGAGGGGCTACTCGACGATCGCGCTCAGGGACGCGACCTGGGGCCTCGGTCTCGAATCAGAATCAGATACTCTGGCTCGCTGGCGACGCGGGGGAATGGTCGTGAGCCTGGCGGAGCTGACCGCGGGCATTACGCACGCTCAATGAGTGTCTCCGGATTTTCATTCTGTCGCAATGCGGTCCGTCTTTATTACCCTATCGCAGAATCCATCCGCTCGGCTCTGCCGCTGGTCGATGAATACGTCATCGCGGTGGGGGAGAGCGATGACCAGACTCGGGATGCTATTGAGTCCATCGGCGATCCGAAAATTCGCATCATCGATACCAGGTGGGACGAGAAACAGTTCGTGCGGGGCGTGACGAATTCGGTACAGACGAACATCGCGCTCGATGCCTGCACGGGTGACTGGTGTGTGTACCTGCAGGCTGACGAAGTCCTTCACGAGGACGATCTACCGCTGATTCGTGCCTCGATGCGCGAGGCCATGGATCGGCCGACGGTGGAAGGGTTGCTGTTTGATTACCTCCACTTCTGGGCCACCTACGAACACGTTCAGAAAGCCCGCAACTGGTACCGGCATGAAGTGCGGGTTGTGAGGAACGGCATCGGCGTGCGTTCCTGGGAGTCGGCGCAGGGGTTTCGGATCGATGGACGCAAGTTGCGAGTCCAGTCGAGCGGTGCGCGCATATTCCATTATGGTTGGGTGCGTCCTCCGCATACGATGAAGCGAAAGACGATCGCACTTGCCACCCTTCACCATGGGCGGGCAAGTGCGGAGGAGCGTCACCCGGACGCCGACAAGCCGTTCGACTATGGTCCGTTGACCCATTTAGCCAGGTTTGATCAGTCGCACCCTGCGGTCATGGAAGAACGGATCAAAGCCCGCGACTGGACGCTTCCCCCCCCAGGGCCGGCCGGTGAAACGCACGAGCACAATCGACGGTCTGCGCGCTTCCTGGGGTGGGTGGAACAAAACGTCCTTGGCCGGCGACTGGGCGAATACCGGAACTACGAAATGGTAGACTGATTCGAGGTCAGATGATGAAGACAGAACTGCAAGGCGCACCGGGCGTCGGCCCGAGTATCGAACGGTGTCTGCTCGAACTCGGCTTGAAGACCCCCGATGACCTGAGCTCGCAGCAACCGGACGAGCTCTATCGGCGGCTGTGTGACCTGCGTGGTGAACGGATCGACCCGTGCGTCAAATATGTGTTCCGATGCGCGGTCTACTGGGCATCGACACCGGATCCGGATCCAGAATTGCTGAAGTGGTGGAACTGGAAGGACGCCTGAGTCATGCGTCGACCGCTCATCGCCGCCAACTGGAAGATGAACCTGGGCCGAGCCGATGAAGCGCTCACGCTCATTCGGCGTCTACGGCCATCCCTCAGCCGCCTCGAAGGGATCGACATCGTTGTGTGTCCACCGTTTACGGTGCTGGGCGCACTGGCGGAAGTCCTCGCGTCGTCCTCAATCGCTCTCGGTGCGCAGGACGTGCATTCGGAAGATCGCGGGGCACATACAGGCGAAGTATCAGCGGTCATGCTGGGCGGCCTGTGCGAGTTTGTCATCGTGGGTCATTCGGAGCGGCGCGCAGCCGGGGAAACGGATGCCCAGGTGAACCTTAAAGTCCTGGCCTGCCTCTCACATGGACTGATTCCAATCCTGTGTGTGGGAGAGAACCTTGCCCAATTCGAGGCCGGCGAGACAGATGCTGTCGTGGCCGGGCAGGTAGAGCGGGCGCTCCAGGGCCTCACGGCGGAGCAAGCAGGGGGCTGCGTGATTGCCTACGAACCGATCTGGGCCATCGGGAGCGGACAGCCCGCGACTCCGGCGGCGGCCAACCGCACGATGGGTCTGGCCTTGCGAGGTAGCATTGCAAATGCATTTGGAGAGGAGGTCGCCCAGCTCGTCCGGCTACTTTACGGAGGGAGTGTGACTTCCGCGGTGATCGCCGGATTCATGGCGATGCCGGAGATTGATGGCGCCCTGGTCGGCGGGGCCAGCCTGACGCCGGAATTCACCGATCTGGTGCGACGAGCGATCCATGGCGCCGATCAGCAAGTGACTTGAGTGAACGATCTACCAAATAAATGTGATCTGTAGACGTGGATCGCGTTCTCTATTGATGCGCCAGCTCGTCGTCCACGAGCACGTCGTCCACCACACCCACGATTACCGCCCGGATCGCGCCAGGATCGAGACCGAGAATCTGGCGTGCCCCGCTTCCTTCATCCAGGACCAGGACCGTATCGCCGGGGCCCGCCCGGACCTCGTCAACCGCAATGTCGTACTGCTCGGTCGTATCACCGGCCAGGTTCAAACGCTCGACGAGCAATAGCTTCCGGCCGGCCAGGTGGTCGACCTTGATGGACGCGACGACGGATCCGGTGACGCGGCCGAGGTACACGGTCATTCGCTCCGGTGCACGTCGTCGACGATACCCGTGATCGACAGGTCTATGGGAACAAAGACTTCGGGCAGCGCCTGAGCGGCCTCCCGGCTTCCGACCACGAACACAAGCGAGCCCGGTCCGGCCTGTGCCGTCGCGTCGGCGGCGACTTGAGGCTGGCCGCTATCGGACAGTCTCTTGTCGAGTGGTTGCACGATCAGGAGCTTGATGCCCTCAAGGCCATCATACTTGTGGCTGGCCACCACCGTTCCGATTACTCGGGCAAATTTCATCTTGCCGCCACGACTCTCTGGCTGAACGGAGTCGCGGCCGCGACGTTGTCCCACATGTCGTCGTGAAGCTGAGGGATTACCACACTCTGGACTAGCAAGTCGGGCCGATTCAGGGTGCCGACTCCGCTGGCGACTGCGACCTCTACGTCTGCTAGTTCACCCGAGTAAAACACGATGCCCTTGCCGCCGAGGCCGTCGGCCAACCGAATCTCGACGAGCCGCACGTGGGCGCTCTTCAGTCCGGCGTCTGCGGCCTGGATCGCGGCCGCTGCGGTGCTGGTCTCCACGATGCCGAGGGCGTCTTGCCGATCCGGAACCCGTCCTCCCGCGATCGCCTCCACAACGCCAGGATGCACGCTCGGTAGAAACACATGGTCGAGAATGCTGGATCCGCCGACCTCTTGCCCTGCCGTGAGAGATTCTTCCACGTCAGCTACGGCTCCCCCGATGAGCACGAGATAGCGGCCAGGCTGTATGGTTCCCGTGCGGATCGTGTCAATCGGAGCCCGTTTGATCATGGCGTCGGCTGCCTCGATACCGGACGCAATACTAGAAAAGTCGACCAGCGCGAGGGCCGGTTGGATCAACAGGCTTTTAGACAATCCGGAAGTAGTCCTTGAGGACACATCGCCGAATGCGACTGAAGCTGATCGGGCTGGTTACCCCTTCTCCGGTCGGGCTGGCGATGGTGAAAGAGCAGTATCCCTCACCACCGTAGCCCAGCCCGTCGAACGACGAACCGTTCTTGACGAAGATGCTGCAGTCCATCACCCGGGCCATGCGGCTCAAGTTGTCCAGATTCTTCGAGTGCATTACGGCCGTGTGCCGGAATCCGTGTTCAGCGACCTTTGCGAGGTCAATGCCTTCGTTGCCGTCGCGAACGCGCACCAGGGGATGGATCGGCATCATCTGCTCCGAGAGCACGAGCGGGTCATCCGGATCGACTTCCACGATGATCAGCCGGACCTCATCTCCGGCATCGATGCCGATCTCTTTGAGCAAGACGTTAGCATTCTTGCCTATGAATGCACGGTTCATCGTGCCGTACGTCCCCCGGGCCGGGACTTCGGTGAAAATCGATTTCTTGAGTCGTTCGAGCTGCGCCGCCTCGATTTCAATCGCGCCGTGCGCACACATGGCACGCTTGAGCTCGTCAGCGATCGAGGCGACCGCGAACGTCTCCTTTTCGTCCGTGCAGATGATGTTGTTGTCAAACGAAGCGCCCCGAACGATGTCTCGGCCCGCCTGCTGCAAGTCGGCGGTCTCGTCGACCACTACCGGAGGGTTGCCCGGCCCGCCGCAGATGGCACGCTTGCCGCTCGCCATGGCGGCTTTCACGACGCCCCCACCGCCAGTGACGGTGAGGATGTTCACGCCCCGGTGGCCCATGAGTGCGGTCGCCGACTCGATCGTGGGCTCCTCGATGGCCGACACGAGGTTAGCCGGTCCTCCCGCCTCGATGATCGCATCATTGATCAACTGCACGGCCTTGTTGGAACTCGTCCGGGCTCCCGGATGAGCATTGAACAGAACCGCATTCCCGGCGGAAACCATGCAAATCGTGTTGGAAATCACGGTTGAGATCGGATTTGTGCTGGGAATGATCGAACCGATCAGGCCATAGGGGGCGTATTCGACGACGGTCAGCCCTGCGTCACCTGTCCACGCGGTTGTGGTCAGAAACTCGGTACCGGGAGACTTGTCCGCATTCAGAAGAATCTTCTCGATCTTGTCTTCATAGCGACCCATGCCGCTTTCCTGCCATGCCTCGTAGGCCAGGGGTTGAGCGTTCTCACGCATGGCCCGCCGGATGTGGGCGATCATCTTTTCTCGAATGGAGAGCGGCAGGTCCTGAAGCTGATCAAACGCAGCTCGGCCCGCCTCGACTGCGGATTCCACGTCCGGGAACAGGTTGTCACCGTGCCGCGGGGAAGCCAGCGGGAGAGGTGGCTCCCGGCCATCCACCGGTTTCGGTCTCGGCTCGTGTGAGCCAGGCCCCGGATGATGCAGCTCCGACATGACCCGGTCGATCACCGACTGGATTTGCGAGTCGTTGATCATCCGCTATCTCCCGCCTTGTCGAACATCACTTCGCCGTCGACCTCCAGCGTGTCGATGATCGCCATGATCACTCCGTCAACCGGCCGGTTCTCGGTCACCCTGGTCTGGCGAGCAGAGCTTCCGGTCGCATACAGCACGACCTCGCCCAGACCGGCGCCGACGGCATCGGCAGCGACGATACTGGCCCCCGTTTCTTTTCCCGCAATATCCAGCTGCTTCAGGATAAGAAACTTCAGGCCTTCCAGGGACGGCTCTTTCTGTGTAGACACGACCGTCCCGACGACCCTTCCTACGAGCATCGGTAGCTCCTTCGGCCCTGCTACTTCTTGGCCGTCTTGACGAGTGCGGGGTCCGTTCGCGTGATCGGCAATGTTGCCTCAACGTTGCCGTGCGGCCGCGGAATGACGTGGATGGCCACGAGCTCACCGACTTTCTCAGCACCACGGGCGCCAGCGTCTACGGCTGCCTTCACGGCAGCAACGTCACCCCGAACGACGGCCGTCACGTACCCTCCACCCGTCTTTTCGTAGGCCACGAGCTCGACCCGAGCCGCCTTGACCATTGCATCAGCTGCCTCAACCATCGCCGCATAGCTCCGGGTTTCAATCATTCCCAGCGCTTCGGTCGCGCCATACTCTTCAGCCATTGTTCCCTCCCGTGGACATGGATTGCGCAGCTCCGCCGCGCGGCACTCGCTCGATCAACTGTCTTGTCGTTCGCCTCAGGTTCGCTGCTCGTTCAGACCTGTCACTTGCTCTTGATCTCCCGACCATCTATGCCTTCAAGGGCTGCCACTGCAGCCCCATAACCGGCCATGATGTCCTGTTCGTCGCCGCCCAGGTATACGCGCCCGAAGCTGCCGTAGGAACGGACTTCCAGGATGTTTATGTTGGCGGCCTTTTCTGCCTCATTCGCCGCGAGGGCCGCATATCCGGCAGGTTCGACCTCCAACACGTACAGGGTCTGTCCGGCGAGCAACATGTGGCCGAACCGCATCCGGTTGACCAGCTGCACCTGGTGCGGGTCGATGTTGCGGATGATCTGGCTCGAGATGACCCTCGGCTTGAGTCGCTGCGTCTCGTCAACGCCGAGGGCCTCGAGGATGGCCGCCCCCGCGGCCCGGACCTCCGCCTGCACCTCATGATGTACCTCCAGCAAGCCGAACATTCGCTCGACCACCTGCATTCCGGGCCGCACCCGGGTTGCCTTGAGGGCGATATCGGTAACTCGATTGATCTCGATTCCCGGTGAAATCTCAATCCACAGCGACGTGTCCCCAGGAAGTGGTAGGAACCCGCGTGCCACCGTGCCCAGGTACGCCGCGTGCTGCGGCTGCAGGCTGTCGAGAAAGGCGTAGGTACGGAGGTCAACATGCTTCTGCGTCATGGCTAGACTCCCTGTATGATCTTAACGCTCGCGCTGGCGCCAATCCGGCTGGCGCCGGCCGCAATCATCTTCTGTGCGTCTGCGAAAGTGCGGATTCCGCCGGACGCCTTCACGCCCAGCGAGGGTCCGACCACCTTGCGCATGAGGGCTACGTCCTCGGCCGTTGCACCACCCGGTCCGAAACCAGTGGATGTCTTGACGAAGTCTCCCCCGGAGACTTTCACAAGTTGACAGGCGGCGACTTTCTCTTCATCGCTGAGCAGGGCGGCTTCGAGGATCACCTTGAGAATGGCGCCTCCGGCGTGACAAGCCCGGGCGACCGATGCGATGTCGCACTGCACCCGCTCGTAATCCCGCGATTTGAGCGCCCCGACATTGATCACCATGTCCACTTCGGTGGCGCCGTCGCGAATCGCCTTCTGGGCCTCGAACACTTTGGTTTCGGTAGACGTAGCGCCGAGCGGGAAACCCACCACCGTGCATACTCGGACCTGCGTGTCCTTGAGCAAGCCTGCGCACAGCTTCACGTGCGAGGGGTTCACGCACACGGAGGCGAAGTCGCATTTCCTGGCCTCTGCACATAGCTGGGCGACCTGGTCCTCGGTAGCATCCGGCTTGAGGAGTGTATGGTCGATCATGTGGCTCAAGCTGCCGTCGGTGGGTACGATGCCGAGGGTGCTCGCGATTCGGTCCGCGCCTGCCTTTACGACGGGTTGCACACAGTCGACGTAATTCTGCGTCGAGAGAGAAGAGCCGCGCCCGCCGCCGGTCCGTTCGGACCCCGGGATCTTGCCGCCCCGCACCATCACCAGCACCTCATTCGTTACTTGCTCGATGATGCGTTCAAGTGCCGCTTCGTCGTACCTCATGTCCGGAGATACCTCTGTTCGATGTCCATGATTTTCTTTACGCGTCGCTCGTGACGGCCACCTCCCGCGTCTGTCGTGAGCCACGTCTTGACGATTTGTCGGGCAAGTTGCGCGCTGATCAGCCCGGCGCCCAGGGTCAGCACGTTGGAGTGGTTGTGTTCGCGGCTATTCACGGCGGTCGCCTCATCGTAGCACATCGCGGCGCGCACACCCGGCACCTTGTTGGCCGCCATGCAGGAGCCGATTCCCGCTCCATCGATCAGAACGGCCCGCCAGGCTTTTCCCTGGGCGACCAGCCGGGCCGCCGCGAAAGCGAAGTCTGGGTAGTCCACCGATTCGCCGCCATGGGTACCGCAGTCGATCACCGGATACCCGAGCTCCCGTATGAAGTCTCCCAGGGTTTCCTTCAACTCGTATCCTCCATGATCGGCCCCGAGGGCTACGACTTTGGAACCTGTCGTGCCGGCCACAGATGGAGCAGGTCGTGACGACGCTGGCTGCGCGGGGAGTGCCGATTCAGGAGGGGGATCGATCAGGGAAATCCTCCGTTCGGTGGCCGCCTGGCGGGCAAGCGGGGAAATCAACGCGCCCACAGGAACGACGAACGACTCACCTGCGGGAATCCCGGCCAGATTCTCTTCGGTCACCAGCCGGCGCCTCGATTTTGTGGTGACCGGATCGATACTACCCACAGACCGAAGCACGACGCGGCGCACCATGTCTCTAATTCTCTGCTCTTCCACGGTCGACATGGTCTCCTGGCCAGTCATCACCAGGCTCGCCATTCGAACTGGTCCCCGCCCTCTGAACTGGCGGCATCTTCGACGGGAACTGGTGGGCCCTTGAGCGTGCCTTGAGACTCGTCTTGTTCGTAACGGCTTCGCGCCACCAATAGCTCGAATGTGGTTCGAAGCTGGGCCACACAAGTGTCGTACGGGTCGACGGACTCAGCCGCCCTGGCCTGAATGATTCCGCCCTCCACTACAGCCAGGACCTGATGGGCCAATGCGTCACGATCCAGCGCCGCCGGGAGTCGTGAGCCAGCCTCGTTGAGCCAGGTCAGCACCTGCGCTACCCAGGCGGCGAAGTACTTCTCAATCAGCGTACGGACCCTGGGGAGGGTACTTCCAACCTCCAGAGCAAGCCTTCCGACCGGACAGCCCAGAGCAGACCCCGAAACAAGCAAGCTCCGGCGATAAATGCCGACAAGCGAGAAAACGTGATCGAGCGGATCATCCGTCCGGCTCTCTGCGACCGCGCGATCGAGAATCTTGGGTCTCAGTAAATCGACGTGGTGCTGCATGACCGCGACCAACAGGTCTTCCTTGCTCGAAAAGAAGTGATACAGGCTACCGCTCTTGACACCGCCGGCGCGGAGAATTTTCGAGACCCCCGTGGCATGGTAGCCTTGCTCGGCGAACAGCCGGGCAGCGACCTCAAGAATGCGCTCTTTAGTATCGGTTGGCATGTTTTTGTTGATTAACCACTCAATCAAATTTGTACCGTGCGCCAACTCCGACGATAGAATGAGACAACTTCCCAATCATACATGGATGTTTTGGAAGCCGCAACGGGTGGGTGAGGTCGATCAAGGGCGACGGGTCGCCCGGTTCGATAGAACGATCAATCTAGACTCGGTCCGTATCGAACAAATTCGCTTGCCTTTCTACAGGGATGATGCACGCCATGTCATCGTGTCGAACGCTGTTTACCCGCTGCGAAACCTCATGCCGTTCAAATCTGGCGGTCAGCCCGGGGCTCATGAGCTCAGCAAGGTCGTCGAGGTTGGTATTCGGGTCCAACCAGGATTCGACCTGCTCGCGATTCAGGACTACCGGCATTCGAGGGTGGACATCGGCAATGTCTATACTCGCTTCTGTCGTAACGAGGGCACAGCTGTCGAGCGATCGCTCACCCTCAGTACCGTTCCACTGGTCCCATATCGCCGCGATGCCGAACGGTCGGCCACCGGCAAGGTGAATCCAGAACGGACGCTTCTTAGGATGGCCGGCTTGCCACTCGTAGAATCCGTCGGCCACGGCCACGCAGCGTCTCTTCCTGAAGGCGTCCACGAACGACGGTTTCGACGCGATGGTTTCCGAGCGCGCATTGATGAGCAATGGATACGTGCCGGGCGAGTCGGTCCAGGCAGGAATCAAACCCCAACGAACCATGGCCGCCTCCGGCCCGCCGTGCTCTCCCGAATTTCGGACCACGACGATGTCGTCCGTCGGTGCAATGTTGTACCGGGGACTGATATCCAGCGGCTCGACATTGAACAACGAGGCCCACTCAGCCGCAGGCGTCACAAGCGTGAATCGTCCGCACATACCGGAAAACTACACGTTGGGAACCGACTCCGCGATTCAGTGCGATCAAGGGGAACTCCCATGCCAGGCCGGTGTTCTGATGATAGACCTGATAGACCGCGCGCCGAGCAATCGCCGACATTAGAGGCAGAGGGAGACGGACGATGCGCACGACAAGTGATCGCGAGCGTTCTTACCGCCGGGTTGTAGCAGCAGGTGTCTTGGTATCCGTCGCCGCGCACGTTGCCGTGCTCGCGTATGGTAGCATTGTTGTCCGAGCGCCTGCTGAATCAGGTCGTTCCGTGCGACTCGTCCAACTCGAGGATATCATCGAACGCAATGTGCCACTGGAAGTTGTACAGTTGCGGGTGCAGAGAGATTTCACCGATAGAGCCGCTGGCTCGGCATCGTCGGTTTCTCGGCAAATTCCTCAGCGTGTGTCTGCTCCAACGTTTGTTTCGGTACATGCCAGCCTGAGTTTGGCAATTCCCAATCCGCTGGCCCTGCTCAGAGTGCTCGAGGTGGAAGAGAAACCGGAAAATCCGGTAGCAAGCTATGCCAATCTTTCCGACTTCGCCGTCGATGCGTCTGTAAACCCACGGCCTCTTCGGTCGACGGACGATCGTCCCATCGGTGTATTGGCTGCACTGGCGTCTGTAGCGAACGGCAGCGGTGCGACGATCGGTGGTGGCCACTGTCCATCCCCGGGGATCTTCCGATAGGATTTGTTCCGGTTCCAGATGATGTCCGTCCGAACAGGAGCGAATGCCTGATCGGTATTGCACGGCGGCCTGGGCGGATCGGGATCAATCGAACTCGACTCAATGGGGCGTGACTTACGCGGTTAGCCGCTCTTCGTCTACTCATTGGTACATTCTCCCTTCCGCGCCGGCATGTCGCTGCCGGACTCGATGGCCGGTAACCCATGCCCGACTTCCTGCACCGCTCGCAGCCAATTGTCTGAACACGCGCCGGCCTGCATACTGGTGGAAGCCGGTTGGCGAGTCAGAGTGGCTGCGCGCGTGGCGTTTGCGTGGGTTAAGGGCAGGAATTACGAAGAGTCGTAGCGTCGCTACGGCGAGGAAGAGAGACGACCTATCAATCGCGCAACGATCCCAATTTCTCCAGCCGTCTTCTCGTTCATGCCAGTGAAGCCACGGTCGCCCGGAGACCAGCCGTTGCGAGGTACTCCGCAAGCATGACCCCCGTCGATCCGATCAGAATCGAGTTTGAGCGTGAGGCGCTTCCGCACCTCGATGCTCTGTTCGGCCTTGCCCTGCGACTCACTGGAGGTGACGAGGCGCGCTCTGAAGATCTCGTTCAGGACGCGATCCTCAAGGCGTATCGAAGCTGGGATCGATTTGAGACGGGCACGAATTGTCGGGCCTGGCTGATGACGATTCTTCGCAACACGTTCATCAATGAATTCCGGCGCGTTAAGAGTCGACCGATTGCCGTTGAGTTTGACGAAATCGCCGAGCGCCCTCCATCTGATGCTCTGTTCGAAGCAGATCCCGAGGGTCGCATCTTCGAACGAATCATTGATGATGAGGTCATCGCGGCGATCGATGAACTGCCGGACGACTTCCGCATACCGATCGTACTCTCCGACATTGAAGGTCTGGCCTATCAAGAGATTGCCGACCTGCTGGAAATCCCGGTCGGTACGGTTAAGTCTCGGTTGTTCCGAGCCCGAAAACGTCTCCAGGTACGCCTTTACGAATATGCCGTCGAGATGGGGTTCTTGCGATGAACTGTGAATCAGCCCTGGAGATGCTGTTCGATTTCCTGGACGGAGAGCTGGAGGACACGACGCAGGAGGAAGTCGCACAGCACCTTGCCATGTGTCAAGATTGCTATCCGTACTTCAATTTTCAGCGTCTGTTCCTCGATCGTCTGGCGGCATCCGGCGACTCACGAACAGGTTTCCCGGAGCTTGCGCAGCAGATACGTAAGATGCTGGACCGCGAGACACGCTGAAGCCAAGTTGCCGCTGTTTGAGGTGCGCGCTAGGCTTCGGTGCTGGTCTTCCTACCGAATGACACACCAGTAAATGGAGTAACGATGGATACCCAGACGCGCGATCTTCTGATCCGACTGCTTGATGCGCCGGGTCCCTCCGGACATGAAGGGGCGGCGACAGCCATCTGGCGGGCAGCGGCTGAAGGATTCGCCGATCGGACCTGGGCTGACGTACACGGCAACACCTTCGCGGAAATCAACCCTGGTGCCACGCCCACCGTAATGTTGGCCGGTCATGCTGACGAGATCGGGCTGATGGTACATCACATCGACGACGAGGGATTCTTGTGGGTCGTCGGAGTGGGTGGTTGGGATCCCCAGGTCCTGGTCGGCCAGCGTGTCGACGTTCTTACCGGACAAGGTGTCATGGCGGGCGTCGTAGGCCGGCGTGCCGTCCATTTAATCAGGGAAGATGATTCGGCCAAAGCCGTCAAGCTGAAAGATCTGTGGATCGATATCGGAGCCGGGTCCGGTGCCGAGGCGAAAACCAGAGTTTCGATTGGTGACGTAGCGGTGATTCGCTCGGATACCGTGAATCTGGGAGACGATCTCCTTGCCGCTCGATCAATTGACAATCGCGTCGGGGCCATGGTCGTGCTGGAATCGCTGCGTCGAACGGCAGAGCGCGGTTGCAAGGCTCATGTCGTGGCCGTCGCCACCGTGCAGGAGGAGATAGGCTACATCGCGGCAGGCGGTGCTCGCACCGGGGCTTTCGGCCTCGATCCACAGGTAGGCATCGTCGTGGACGTGACGCACGCGACGGATCATCCCACGATCGAGAAGACGGAGCACGGTGACATTCGGCTCGGGAAAGGGCCGGTTCTGGCCAGGGGAGCGGCCATCAACCGTATGGTATTCACCGGTCTGGCAGCGGCAGCCAGGGCCGAAGACATCGAGGTGCAGATACAGGCGGTGCCTGCCATGACGGGGACGGACGCGGATGCCGTCCGCATGTCGCGCGCCGGGGTGGCGGTCGGTCTCGTCAGCATTCCGAACCGGTACATGCACACTCCGAATCAACTGGTCAGTGTCACTGATGTCGATCAGACGGCCGATGTGATCGCCAGCTACCTTTCCGGGCTCACCGAATCCATCGACTTCACCGGGTAACCATGGTTGGCGCAGAGAACCACAGTCGTGCGGTGGAAGACTACCTGAAGGCGGTCTACAAGCTCGAGCGTGACGGTGCGCCGGCCTCGACGAGTGACCTGGCGAAGCGACTTGGACGTTCGGCCGCCTCGGTCACAAATATGGTTAAGAGCCTCGCGGAGCAGGGATTGGTGCGCCACGTTCCTTATCACGGGGTTCGCCTCTCTGCGGAGGGCCGTCGCGCAGCCCTGCGGATCATCCGAAGACACAGGGTCATCGAATCTTACCTGATCCAGAGGTTGGGTTATACGTGGGACGGGGTCCACCCCGAAGCCGAGCGATTGGAGCACGCCGCGTCGGACGACCTTATCGATCGCATGGCCTGCGCGCTGGGGGATCCAGCCATTGACCCGCATGGTTCGCCGATTCCAACGCGGGAAGGCTCCATTACGCGTCGTGAATTACAACCGCTGGTGGAAGCGGAGCCGGGAACATCCGCCATTGTACGGCAGGTAGCGGACCGGGACGGTGATCGGTTGCGGACGTTGAGTACTATGGGTCTCTTGCTCGGCACAAAGATCGAAGTGCTGACAATGAACGAAGCCGGCGCATGTACGATTCGCATCGGATCAGTAGAGCAAAGCCTCGACGCGGAGCTGGCGGCGGGTATCCGCATCGAACCCACCCCAACGGAAAGTGCACGAGATGTCGACCCGGATAAAGGCTGACGGCGACACATGGCGTCCGGTACTGGACAAGTCGGCAGAACGTCGATTTCTGCTATTCTTCTGCGCCAGCAACGGGCAACGTCCCTACCGGGTCGTAGCCGCGGGTGCCAACCTGAAGACCGATGAGGACGTAGCCGGACTGTCTGCTGCTGAACTGCTTGCAATGTTCAATAAATCCGAGTCGATGAACGTGTCCGTTTCTTGAGTTTCGTCGACTTACACCTCCATTCAAATGCGTCCGATGGAACTCTGGACCCCACCACGGTCGTTCACGAAGCGGTTCGTCGTGGAGCGGCGGGGATTTCGCTGACCGACCACGATACTCTCAGCGGTAACGAGGCGGCCGGCTTCGAGGCCGACCGTCTGGGTGTCGCGTGGCTTCCCGGGTCCGAGATTTCAGCGACGGAGGCGGGACGGTCCGTACATCTGCTGGCATACGGAGTACGCGTTGGAACGGAAGCGTTGGACACGCTTCTCAGCGAAATCCGGGAAGATCGGGTGCACCGGGCGCGCGAGATCGTGGGTCGATTCAACGAACTTGGTGTACCGATCGCGTTGGAAGCTGTAGAGCGGGAAGCAAGAGCCGGCGTGCCGACGCGGGCGCATATCGCAAGAGCAATCGTTGCCTCGGGGTTGATGCCGAATGTTCATTCGGTGTTTCAGGCGTATCTGGCAGACGATGGGCCCGCGTATGTGGAGAAGCGCGAGGTGGTTCCGTCGACCGTCTTCGGCTGTGTGCATCAAGCCGGCGGCGTCGTGGTGCTGGCGCATCCAGGTCGCGTCTACCCTGACGAGCAAATAGTTGCATGGGCGGCGGCAGGTCTCGATGGCATCGAGATCATGCACCCGAAGAACCATGGCTCGCGGCGCGACGAATTACGGGCGATTGCGTATCGTTTGGATTTGCTCGTCACGGGTGGTTCCGACTGGCACGGACCCGGCGCCGGGGGCATGGAACCCGGAACAGAACGAGTACCACTGGAGCGGATGGAAAAGGTAGCGGCGCGGTGTGGGCGCGGCGACAATCTGACTTATTCGGACGATAGAGAATAGATATGGGCGACGTACAGCACGAGAAGTTGATTGTCATCGGATCCGGCCCTGCGGCTTGGACTGCTGCGATCTACGCGGCGCGAGCGCAACTGGATCCTCTCGTCTATGAGGGATCGTTCAGTGTGACCATGGTGCCGGGCGGCCAGTTGATGTTCACGACCGAGGTGGAGAATTATCCCGGCTTCCCGGACGGGGTCACCGGACCCGATATGATGACCGGATTTCGCGAGCAGGCACTGCGATTCGATACGCGTGTCGTGACCGAAGACATCCAGCAGGTCGACTTTTCGAGTCTTCCCTTCCGCCTGACCGCCGGCGACGGCAAACAGCTGAAGGCTGACTCCATAATCATTTCAACCGGCGCTAACGCTCGCTGGCTAGGCATCCCCGGCGAGGAACGACTGGCTCAGTCCGGCGGTGGAGTCTCGGCCTGTGCCGTGTGTGACGGGGCGCTCCCGCACTTTCGCGGCAAGGTGATCGCCGTGGTAGGCGGCGGAGACAGCGCGATGGAGGACGCCCTGTACATGACCAAATTTGCGTCACAAGTCCTCGTCATCCATCGACGTGACGAATTTCGGGCATCCAAGATCATGCAAGAACGTGTTCTGGCAAATCCAGACATCAAGGTGCTGTGGAATTCGCTGGTTGAGGAAGTGATCGGTGACGACCTGATCGAACGGATCCGCATAATGGATGTGAACACAGGTGAGCAGCGCGAGATCGACGTTGACGGGATGTTCGTGGCAATCGGCCACATACCGAACACGGGATTCCTCGGCGATGCGATCGAATTGAAGCCCAGCGGGTACATTGCCATGCCTGTTACATGGCGCACCGTGACCTCCGTGCCCGGTGTGTTTGCTGCTGGTGATGTCATGGACGATTTTTATCGACAGGCCGTGACGGCTGCCGGAACCGGGTGCATGGCGGCCCTTGAAGCGGAGCGCTGGCTCGCGCACGGGGGGGACGAGTAGATTTCATACATGACGACGACAAACCAGGAACTCGCTGACGCACCAGGCGTCGCGATCGAGTTGACGGCCGAAGCGGCTGTGGAAGTACGAAAGTTCTTTGAAACTGAGGGACTCGAGGCAGCCTCCGCAGCGCTTCGCGTGAGTGTATTGCCCGGAGGCTGTTCCGGGTTTGAGTACGGACTCGAGGTGGAAGAGAGTCCTGCGGAAGAGGATGACTTCCGGGTCGAGTCCCAGGGTGTCCGCCTGCTGATCGATCCGTTCAGCGCACAGTATCTTGCCGGCGTGCGTATCGGCTACCAGAGCAGCTTCAAGGGATCGGGCTTCACGTTCGAAAACCCGAACGCCGCGGGGTCGTGTGGCTGCGGGACCTCTTTCTCCGTCTGACCAAACCCGTGCCGACTGAACGGGACGGCAGTACACGCTCTCTGCGGGTCGAGACACTCGTGCTTGGCCCATTCCAATCGAACTGTTTTCTGGTGCGTGCGGAGGACAGCCCACGAGGCATAGTAATCGATCCTGGCTCCGATCCTGAGCAGATCCTGTCCCGGGTGAGTGACTGGGAAGGCGGCGTCTCGGCAATCCTGCTGACGCACGCTCATCTGGATCATGTGGGCGCCGTGGCGGAAGTAACTCGCGCGACCGGGGCACCGATTTACCTTCATCCGGCCGACAGATTCTTGTACGATGCGGCAGCTGACCAGGGACGAATGTTCGGGATAGCCGTCGAGCAGCCACCTGCACCGGATGCAGAAATAGCCGATGGCCAGGTCCTGGACTTCGACCACATCAGGCTGTCGGTCCGCTACGCCCCGGGGCATTCACCTGGCGGCGTGGTGTTCGTGGGTCGGGGCATGGCGTTCGTTGGTGACTGCGTCTTCGCCGGGTCGATTGGCCGTACGGATCTGGCCGGCGGCGATATGCAGACGCTGCTGACTTCCATCCGGCAACAGATCCTCACTCTTCCGGCCTCGACCGTCCTCTACTCCGGGCACGGTCCCGCGACGACAGTTGAGCGTGAGGCGGCGTCAAATCCGTTTCTCATCGACGGTGGATTTGCATGAACACGCCGGCTGACGGATCGCGCTACGCCGCCGTGACGGGCGTGTTCGTCGGAGCCAAACGCATCGTAATCCTGACGCACGACAACCCGGATCCGGATGCAATCGCATCGGCCGCCGGGCTGCGTGCCCTGCTGGAACAAGCATGTGACCTTCCTGTCGTGACTACGTTCGGTGGAATTATCGGACGAGCGGAAAATCGCGCTCTCATGGACGGCATCGGCGTCGTTTTCGAACGGATCGAGGGATTTGAATTCCTTCCGGGTGATGCCTTCGTACTCGTGGATGCGCAGCCGGGAGGTGGGAACGCAGCGGTGCCCGAAGACGCGCGTCTGGCCGCCGTGATAGACCACCATCCACAGCGTGATACAACTGAACGTGCCGCTTATCATGACGTGCGAGAATCCTATGGCGCGTGTTCGACGATGATCGTCGAGCTGATGCGTGCCGGGGGAATCGATCCAGATCAGAGTCTGGCCACAGGCCTGTTCTACGCGATTCAGTCCGAGACACAGGATCTCGGTCGGGAGGCGTCTGCGGCGGATATGGCTGCCAGCATCTACCTGTATCCGAGGACGGACCCTGCCGCCCTGTCCCGCATTCGGCATGCGCGTGTGCCACGGGGATTATTCGAGTCACTTCATGACGGGTTGGAGCGGGCGTGGCGCCGCGGCGGTGTCGTATGCGTTCCCCTGGGTCGACTCGCGTATCCCGATCTCGTCGCTCAACTCGCAGATTTCTTTCTTCGGGTTCAAGACGTTGACTGGGTCGTAGCGATGGGTCTTCATGGTGACGACATACTGATTTCCGTCCGGGCGGATCACCCCCGGGCAAACGCCGGCGTCAAGGTCCGTGAAGTCGTCGGCGGCCGGGGCACGGCGGGGGGACACGGGCAGATGGCGGGAGGACGCGTCCCTGCTGCGGGGCTGTCCGATGACCGGATTGAGAGCCTGTTCGACGAGTTGTTCGAACGATTTTGTGTGCTGGCAGGGGTGGCCGATGAGCCACGCATCCCGCTACTCGACAGCACTGAATCCGCGCTTGAGGAAGCTGAATGATTCGCGTCGGATTAACCGGGACGCTCGGTGCCGGAAAGAGTACGGTCGGCGCCATGTTCGAGGGGTGGGGCGCCTTCCGGATCGACGCCGATCTGCTGGCCCGTGAGGCGATCGCCCTTGACACGCCGGGACTGGCGGCGGTGATCCGGCGGTTCGGGGATTCTGTCGTAACCCCCGATGGAACCGTCGATCGGGCGGCTTTGCGTTCCATAGTGTTCACCGATGCGGCCGCCCGTGGTGCGCTTGAAGAAATCATCCATCCCGAGGTCGATCGGCTCCGGCTCGTTCGCCTGAATCAGGCACAGCGCGAAGGGGCTCGCATCGTGGTGGTAGAAGTGCCCTTGTTGTTCGAAAAAGGCATTGAGTCGGAATTCGATCACATTGTCGTTGTAGATGCCCCCGTCGAGCAACGCAGGAGCCGAATGTTGGAGAGCCGCGGGCTGACTTCAGAAATGTTCGCGTCCATCAATGCGGCACAATGGACGGGCGATCGAAAGCGTGCAGCGGCGGATACTGTCCTGTGGAATGATGCGGGAACAGACGAACTGCGTGAACAGGCCCGCAAGGTGTGGGACGAATTCGTGGCCGGGGAACCGGAAGATCGCAACTGGTCGGTAGATCTACACATGCACACGTCAGCTTCACACGATTGCCGCAGTGATCCAGCCGAGGTGGTGCGACGGGCGCGGAACATCGGCCTTGACCGTATTGCGATTACGGACCACAACGAAATCGATGGTGCTCTCGCGGCCCATGAGCTAGATCCGGAACTGGTGATCGTAGGAGAAGAAGTCCGAACGTCGGAAGGCCTCGACCTGATCGGCCTGTGGCTCGAGCGCCGGATTCCGCCCGGTGGAAGTTTTCGTGAGGTGGCCGATGCGATTCACGCACAGGGCGGAATCGTCTACGTTCCGCACCCGTTTGACGCTCACCGCGGGACCACGGAAGCGTTCCTGGATGATCTGGTGGATTGCATCGATGCAGTTGAGGCGTTCAACGCCAGAATTCACGACAAGCGTCGCAACGCGAGAGCTGCCGAGTGGGCCAGTCGACATGGTCTGCCGGCAGGTGCCGGAAGTGATGCACACACGACGGGAGAAATCGGCCGTGCCCGCGTTCTGATGACTCCGTTTACAGACGCGGCCTCGTTTCTGCGAACCTTGCATGGCGGACAGGTTGAGGGAAAGGCCTCAAATCCTATTGTACACCTGGCCTCTACGTGGGCGAAGCTAGTCAAATGACCACATCGGGTTTCCCTGTTACGTCCGCGCCATCCGAACGCGCAACCGGCCTCGACCGAATTCGCGCTGAACTCTCGTCGGCTCAAAAAGTCGTCATGACGACTCATTTGAACGCTGATGGAGACGGAGTAGGAAGCGAGTCTGCGCTCGGTGGTTGGCTTCGTCGCTCCGGTCATGCGGCGACAATCGTAAATCCGACGCCATTGCCTGACACGTACCGTTTTCTGCTGGACGGGTTGCCCGCGTGGACGCCTGCCGACCAGGCTGGACGGGCAGCCATCCAGGAAGCCGACCTCATCGTCGTGATTGATACGGCGGAGTCAACCCGCCTTGGCCCGGTGATGCCGCTGATCGAGTCCCACCGGATTCTCACGATCGACCATCATCCACCGGTCACACCCTCGCTCGGGCAGCCGTCGGTGCGCGATCCCACGGCGGCGGCGGCGGGCGAGTTGATCTACGATCTTATCATCGGAGCCGGAGACACCCCGACACTACCAGAGGCGCGGGCTCTCTACGCGGCAATCGCTACGGATACAGGGTCGTTTCGGTATGGAAATACGACGAGCCGGGTTCACCAGATCACGGCGCATCTCCTGGCGCTCGGTGTCGATCCGGAGGATATGTACCATCGTTTGTACGGCGGGTATACCCTGGCCCGCCTGGCCCTCCTGCAGCGCGCACTGGCCGGCATCCGGATTCACGACACGCTGCCTGTAGCCTGGATCAGCCTGTCTTCGTCTGACATGGAGGAGACGGGTGCCACTCGGGATGATGTCGAGGGAATCGTAGAATACGCGAGGCGGTTGGAAGGAATCGAAATCGCTGTATTGCTGCGAGAGCTTCCCGATGGACGGACAAAGGTGTCACTGCGCACTTCGGGAGACATCGATGTCGCCGCAGTGGCCCGCGAGCTTGGAGGTGGCGGACACGTCAAGGCGGCAGGCGTGTTGCTCGATGTGCCACTTGCCCAGGCCGAGGCTCTCGTGATCGCGGCGTTGGAGAGTATCTCCTAGAATCTAGAATCCCGTTGGAGCGCTGTGGGGCCCGTAACGCGGGTCATCCCAATTCTCCAACAGGCTTCCCCCAGTTTCTCGACCCCTGTACGCAGTGTCTCGACCTTCCTACATTGATTTCGTCCCGTCTGTCCACCGCCCCGTCGGCGGCATCGAATTGGTGTCTTCGCTACAGGAGGAACGGTGCACAACGGCAACGCCGCCCAGAGCTTGAACGGCCATGGAATGATCGCCCCGGAGACTATCGGACGGCTCCGCATGCTGGCCAGCAGCATCCCACCTGAAGAATTATCCGAAGTGTGGGTATTTCCACCCCTTCCGGATCTTGAAGACTCCCAGGAATTCGTGTTGTTCACGCGGCGGATGTCGGAGGGCGTATTCCGCGTCTGCGCGGCCGAGTTTACCCGCGGAGAATCGCCGCGCGTAACAGTCTACGGCGCAGTACCGGAGGCCCGCGTGATGAATGTCGTCGCTGGTTTTCAGCGTCGGCTGGGTGATCGCCGTGAGCCTCTTCACCTGCCGATCTTCGGGTCGGTTGATCGGTGGCGGCTCGTAGTCGGTGCGGATCCGGAACCTGTGTTGCGGTTGGAGACGTTACCTTCGGACAACACGGAGACGGCGATTGCCGTCTGAGCAGGAACCCCTCTCACCGGTCTGCCAGTGAACGAATTGGAAATCGGCGTCCTCGTCGCGTTCAGCGCGGGGATATTGAGTTTCTTGTCCCCGTGCGTATTGCCGCTGGTGCCTTCGTATCTGTCGTTCGTGAGTGGTATCGGAATCGAGGACCTGCAATCAGGCGGCACGTCCGCGCGACGAACGGCGTTCACGCATTCCCTGTTCTTCGTTCTTGGATTCAGCCTGATTTTCCTCATGCTGGGCGCTTCGGCTACCCTTGTCGGCCGCTTGTTCCGGGAATACCAGTTATGGATCGCGCGCGTTGGTGGCGGCGTGATCATTCTGTTCGGGCTCTATCTGCTCGGCCTTCGGCCGGGGCTGTTCCTGCAGCGCGAATGGCGAATCCATCTCAAGAACAAGCCGCTCGGCTATCTGGGATCTACGCTCGTCGGAGTGACTTTCGGTGCCGGGTGGTCGCCCTGCATCGGTCCTATTCTCGGCGGGATCCTGATGTTTGCTGCCACACGTGAGATGATGACCGACGGCCTCGTACTGCTCGGCTTCTACTCGCTGGGCCTCGCTGTGCCATTCCTGGCGTCGTCGCTTGCAGTATCCTGGTTCCTGAGCACCTTTGACCGGTTCAAGCGGTACCTGCCGTGGGTCGAGCGGGCGAGTGGCGGGCTGCTCATCCTGGTCGGCGTGCTACTGATCAGTGGCCGGTTCACGATGCTGGCCGCATGGGCGACACAATTCACACCGGATTGGGTGTTCGATCGAATCTAGTAGCGTTGAATCGTCTTGACGTAGCTCACGCCTATACCCTTGACGCGTCTGCCTCGAATCTGGCCCTGTGGTGTGACTCGGCTTGCCCCACTTCTTCCACAGACTTCCTGGCTCAGCCGGCCTGAAGTTCCTCGGTCAGAAGTTGTCTTTCCAGTAGTCGAGCGTAGACGCCACCGGCAGCGAGCAACTCGGCGTGCTTCCCCGTTTCCACGATGTGACCCTCATCCAGCACAAGAATCTTGTCAGCTCCGGCCACGGCGGAGACCCGGTGCGAGACGATGATGGATGTCCGCCCCTCCATGAACTCCCGCAGCCCTTCGAGAATCGCTTCTTCCGTTACCGTGTCGACGGCAGAAAGGGAATCGTCAAGGATGAGTATCGGGCTGTCACGGTGCAAAGCACGTGCGATGGTTGCCCGCTGTTTCTGACCGCCCGACAGATTGATGCCCCGCTCACCGAGAAGCGTGTCCAGTCCACGGGGGATCTCGTCGAGCGTAGTGCGCAATTGAGCTACGTCGATCGCTCTCGCCAGGCGGTCGTCGGATTCTGTATCGTCGAGAATCAGGTTCTCGCGCAGGGTGTCCGAAAACAGGAAAGGCTCCTGCGGAACGGTCGCAATCGCCGACCGGAGCGACTCCAGGCGCCGATTCCGGACATCGATCCCATCGATGAGGATCT
>Ga0114950_10000814_pt1 | contig 22363 bp, 19 predicted proteins | sample N075metaG_FD_83503 | JGI IMG/M metagenome (GOLD analysis project Ga0114950, IMG submission 83503) | Deep subsurface microbial communities from Kermadec Trench to uncover new lineages of life (NeLLi) - N075 metaG | ecosystem: Environmental > Aquatic > Marine > Ocean trench > Sediment | place... | reverse complement strand
GTTTCTACGCCATCGGGCAGGGTCAGATCACTGACGTGGAGCGATTCGCTCATTTCGAGAGCGCTGACATCGATATCGATCGCGTCGGGAATGGCGGTCGGGAGACAGGCGAGATCGATCTCGCGCATGGTGTGCTCGAGAATGCCGCCGAGCTTGACCCCTGCTGGTGTACCGAGCAGCCGAATGGGAACCAGCACGTGGATCTTCTCCGTAGTGTCGATTTCGAAAAAATCTGCATGCACCAGGGTCCCGGCAACCGGATGGCGTTGGAGTTCTTTGACCAACACCAACTTGCCCTTGACCTCGCTGACACCGCGAAGATCGATCAGGGTATTGAGCCCGGCATGGCTCGTCTTCAGCAGATGCTCGAGTGCACTCGCCTCGATCGAAAGCGAGACCGTCGCCTGGCCGTGTCCGTAGACCACCGCCGGCACCCGGCCCTTGCTGCGCAGACGGCGCGCGAAACCCTTGCCCGTATCGCTCCTTAGCTCGACTGCGAGTGATTGATCAGCCACGGTACTTCTCCTAACTCGTCGCTCGCGTTCAGTCGAACAGCGAACTCACACTTTCTTCGTTGTTGATGCGGCGGATCGCTTCGCCCATATGCGTAGCGATCGATACCACGTGAATCTTGCCGCAGTCTCGAGCCTCAGTTCGAAGCGGGATCGAATCGGTCACGATCAATTCGGTCAGCGGCGATTCGATCAAGCGCTTGATCGCGGGACCCGAAAGCACCGGATGCGCGATCGCGGCGTAGACCGATTCGGCACCGGCGTCCATCAGGCTTCGCGCCGCTTCGGCCAACGTGCCCGCGGTGTCGACCATGTCGTCGACGATCACGCAGGTCTCACCCGCGACGTCGCCGATGATGTTCATGACTTCGGAGACGTTGGCTTTTTCGCGGCGCTTGTCGATGATGGCGAGGCTGGCGTCGAGCCGCTTCGCATAGGCACGAGCTCGCTCCACGCCGCCGGCGTCCGGTGAGATGATGGTCACTTGCCGCGGAACGCGTTTTTTCAGTGCTTTCAGCAGCACTCCGGTGGCATAGAGGTTGTCGACGGGAATGTTGAAAAAGCCCTGAATCTGACCCGCGTGCAGGTCGAGGCACAATACGCGATCGGCGCCGGCCGTCGTCAGCAGGTCCGCAACCAGCTTTGCCGTGATCGGAACTCTGGGTTTGACCTTGCGATCCTGGCGCGCGTAGCCGTAGTAGGGAACCACCGCGGTGACTCTGCGCGCCGAAGAACGCTTGAGCGCGTCGAGCATGATGAGCAGTTCCATGATGTGGATGTTCGCGGGGGCGCACAGCGACAGCAGCACGAAACAGTCCCTGCCCCGGACGTTTTCGGTGATCTCCACACTGCACTCGCCGTCGCTGAAGGTACCGACTTCGGCCTGACCGAGGCTCATGCCCAGGTAGTCCGCGATCTCTCGCGCCAGCACGAGATTTGAATTTCCGCTGAACAACTTCATAAGATTTCTCTAACCTGCAAAACCTGCAATCCGCGAGCCTGCGCGATCTGCCAGGTACCCATTGGTTGGGGCGGCAGGATTCGAACCTGCAGATGGCGGCTCCAAAGGCCGCTGCCTTACCATTTGGCGACGCCCCAAGATCAAATCCGATTCGCGGGATTCGAATCGTTCAAGTTTCCGTCCGCTACTCGCTTCCAAGCTCGCGACTCCGAGCGCTATGCTTTCGATTCCCCCAGCGTCCGCGAGACGCATGCCCAGATGGGCGCCTCAAATTTCGCCTGCTCGAGCGCCGAAAGGGCCAAGGCCTCGTCGGCGAAAACGCCGTAAACCGTGGCGCCACTCCCGCTCATTCCCGTCCAGCGTGCCCCGAGATCCTGAAGCCGCTGTTTCAGCACGCCCAAGGCAGGACACAGGCTGGTGGCCACAGCTTCGAGATCGTTTTCGAGCAGTCCCGCATCGAATGCCTTCGAAAACGTCAGAGCGTCCCGTGGACCACCACCGAGTCCATCGAGCGCCCGCATCGTATAGCGGGTCCGGTCGAGCGTCAACGCGGTCCCAGCGCGATCGAACTCGTCAAAAACCTCGGCGGTTGCGAGGGATACGCCCGGATTGACCAGCAGTAGCCAGGTTTCAGGCAGCCCGGGAAGCGGCGAGATTTCCTCTCCGATGCCGCGCACCAGACTGGGCTCGGGTGTGAGAAAAAAGGGGACATCGGCCCCGAGTTGGACCGCCAGCCCCAGCAGGGACCGGCGCGTCAAAACCCCAGGGTGCAGGGAGTCGAGCAACCTCAACACCGCGCCGGCATCACTCGACCCACCCCCGAGTCCGGCACCGATTGGGATCGACTTCTCGAGCCGGAGCACGAGGCTCCCCGAGAGCCCGGCGGCGCCAAAAAAGGCCCGGGCCGCCCTCACCGCGAGATTCTCCGCGGTCTCGGGAAACGCTGAACCCATCGGAAGCTCCGGAGTGTTGATCATCTCGAAGTCGATCTCGAGGTCGGGGGCTTCTGTAACCCTTGCCATGGCCCCAAGCTCGAGGCTTACGCGATCGGCCAGGGCGAGGGGCGCGAACAGGCTTTCGAGCTGGTGGTAGCCGTCGGCTCGCCGGCCCAATACCCGCAGGCCGAAGTTCAACTTGGCGGGAGCTAGAACGCTGTGGAACGAGGCCGCGGAGGTCACAGCCGTGTCCGCGCTAGAGGGCGACGAAGCGGGTGTGGAGTTCGTAGAGCAGGTTGTCGATCAGCTTGAGTTCGACCTCGTCGAGATTGCCCTGGGTCTTGCTGCGCAACATCTTGAGGGTGTCGATGGTCTGGCGCGCCATGATCAGATCCCGCTCGGCCACCGGCGCTCCGTCGGGCCCGTTGACCAGGCCCATCTGGTAGAGCGCCGACGTCGAAAGCGAGAGCACGAAGGTCGAAAAATCGATCGACGGCAGCTCTGGCGTCCCGGACCCGGATCCCTTGGAATCAGTCATCGGCTAAAGCGCCTCCGTTGGGTTGGCAACTCGCGCCCCGTCGAGGAGTGCCATTTCGCGCTGGGCCGCAACGAGTCGCTGGGCGAACGTGTAGGTTGTTCCCACGGCCAGCAAACAGAGTACCGGTTCGATGACCCCAAACACCGCGCCGATCACCAGCAGACCCATTCGCTCACCGCGTTCAAACATACCACCTGGCAGACGCGAGAGGTGCAGTTCGGCTCTGGCCTTCGAGTACGAGATCAAGACCGTGCAGACCAGAACATACGCTGTGAGGGCGGCGAAAAACTGCTGCCCGGCCGCGCTGTAGAAGATCAGGATGCCGAGCAGCACCACCATGTCGGCCAGGCGGTCGAGGGTCGAATCGAGAAACCCGCCAAAGGTGGTCGAGACCTTGAAGTGTCGGGCGACGACTCCGTCTACGAGATCGAAAAACCCGCCGGCGAACATCACCAGGCCACCGAGCAGAAACTCGCCCTGAGAAAAGGCTATGCCCGCGCCCACCGACACAACGGCCCCGCAAACGGTCAGCCAATCGGGATTGATGGGACGCAGAAAAAGGAAGGGAAAGAGCGTGTGGACGACGCCATCGACTCGGTGTCCCCACCTCTCCTTGATCACGTTCAGACCTCTCTGAACGGCGGCGGAGACAGCGGATCCACTGGGGTTTCAACCACAGGGTCGACTGTCCCAGGCGCGACGATCCCAGGGTCGACTGAGGTACCGGCAGGCGCCTCGACGGACGGTTCAAGGGCGTCGGGTTCGGTGATTTCTTCTTCTTCGACCGCAATCTTGTCCGAAACATCGGGCAGAGCGTCGATATAGCTCTGTGTCTCTTCTTTACTGATCCAGCCATTGCGCAGCCGCAGCCGCTTGTCATATTGGAGCTTTTCGAGAGAACCTCGTTCCATGCTTCGCACCGACCCTTTCTTGAATCTGAGTTGTCTTAGTTTGGGATGTGTTGGAGGGTGGAAATTGGCGTTGGCTTGATGTCTAGCGTGTCGTGCAGAACCTTGAATGATTCCGCGGGGTTCACCCCGATTTATCAGGGGACCGAAAACCTGCGGCCGCTATCCTAGCAGATTGACACCGGGGCGAGAGGTTTTGTAGTTTGGCCCCTCCCCCCACGCACCCAGGACACACGAAGGACAGATGAGGGCTTGACCGTGCGTTGTCACCGATCGATCGACCCGCTGCTAGACCCAATTCACCAGCTTCTGGTTTGGGCCGCTCTCGCCCTGGTGGTGACCCTTGGATGGGGCTGCGGCAAGGACAAGCCACCGCTTGTGGCCGACGTGCCCCCCGCCGAAGAACTGTACGAGAAGGGTCTCGTGACCCTGAAGGGGAAGCGGGTCTACTATTTGTTCCCCACCGTGGACTACGACCTGGCGATCGAGACCTTCCAGACGATCATCGACAACTATCCGTATCACGAACTGGCGGTCCAGGCCGAGTTGCGGATCGCGGACGCGTACTTCGACGACGAACGCTACGACGACGCCCTCTCGTACTACCGGTCCTTTTCCGATCTCCACCCGCATCACGAAGCCGTGCCCTACACCGTGCTTCGCTCGGCGCTCTGTCACTACGAGCAAATTCACACCATCGACCGGGACCAGACCGCAACCCGGGAGGCCCAGGTCTACCTCGAGATCCTGATCCGAAAGCACCCCTACGCACCCGAAACCCAGGAAGGCGAAACGCTGCTGCGAGACTTGCGAACCCGCCTGTCGCGCAACATGATGCAGATGGGCGATTTCTACCTGAAGCGGGACGAATTTCAGGCCGCGGCCGAGCGCTATCGCACGGTGCTCAATGTTTTTCCGGGACTGGGACTCGACGCTGAGGGCCTCTACAAACTCGGAGTCTGCTACGAGAACATGATGCGGCGGGACGAAGCCCGAAGGCTGTTCCATGTGGTCGTCGCCAACTATCCAAACTCGGATACCGCGAGAATGGCCAGTGAAAGAATCGCGGCTTCGAACTGAGGCTCATTTGAAAGACGGTCATTTAACTGGTGGCTATCGGCATCGTTTGAGATCGGTAAAGAGAAGATCGTCATTGAGATAGGAGCAAACCAGCTTGGAACGATCACACGGAGCGACCACAGCCCCATCCAAGGTCATTCGATCCGTTCGCATGACGGGCGCCGAGCGCGAGGTGTATTCGCTGGGACGATCCCTGTTCGAACGCGGAGACGTCGAGCCCGCGCTCGATGCCTTGAACGAGTTGTTGCTGACCCGCAAAAACTTTGCAGACGTGCACTACATGGTGGGGGTCCTGCTGGATCTGCGCGGTGAAACAGAAGCCGCCCGGCGCAGCCTGCGCCGAGCAATTTCCCTCAACCCCTCGTACGCAGAAGCGCTGCTCGCGCTGGCGAGCGTGAGCGAGCGCGGCGGAGATTATGACCGCTCCAGGGAACTCGCCGAACGCGCGTCGGCCCTGACCCGCACTTCTGGTGGATCCCTCGACCCCGTCACCCGGGGCAAACTCGCAAACTTGCAGGCAGCCACGGCCGACGCGTATGCCAACGTGGGAGAATTGCGAGAGGCCGTCGAGGGCTACCGCAAGTCACTCGATCGCTGTCCGGATTTTCACGATATCCGCTATCGCTTGGGGGTGGTGCTGCGAGAACTCGGCCTGCCCGACCAGGCGCTGCGGGAATTCAAACGAGTGCTGCGCGGCAATCCGGGGATGCTCGATGCCCAGGTCCAACTCGGACTCACTTACTACACGCTCGGACGCAGCGAAGACGCCCTGGAACGCTGGCGAGCCGTCCTGACGTTTGATCCCGGCCGCGACGATGCCAGGATGTACACCCGAATGGTCCTGTCGAAGCATCCACAGTCAGCGACTCCTGGACAACAACCCCCCGGGCAACAAACCAAAGAACCGCCGAAGCCCGAGCCCAGGACCAGCGCGAGTGAGGTCTTGGACGGCGACTCGGAGGAGTAACGAGAATCATGGACTCCGATTCGATCACCACCCTCGACGGGGTCGTCATCTTTGTGTTGTTGGTTGCAGCGGGTCGGGGCGCCTACATCGGAATGATTCGCGAGAGCTTTTCGATCGCCGCGGTCGGCCTCAGTTGTATCGCGCTGCGCTTCGGCAACCCCTACGCGGCCAACTGGTTGAGCGAGTTCAGCGGCGGCGAAATTGGCACCGGCGCCGCCCCTTTCATTACCGGCGCGGTGATCCTGGTCGGGACTGTGGGGTTGGTGGGCTTCGTCGGGCGTTCGATCAAGCGGGGCGCCCAGGCGGTAGGGCTGGGCTGGGCCGACCGGCTCGGCGGGGGAGCGCTCGGCATTGCGGAAGGTGCCCTGATCGCGACCCTGATCGTGCTCGGTGCGACCTTGGTGTTCGGCGTGGAGCACGAATCGATCAAGGGCTCCCAAAGCGTCGAGGCCGTGGAACAACTCCAGGAATACGTCGCCAGCGAGTACCCGGAGCAGTTCGATGCACTTCCCAATGTCGCGGCGCCGTTCAGGCGCTAAGCGCTCGTCTTGGGTCAGGCTCCTAGCTGGGATCAACCCAGCGGCCCGAGTCCTTGATCAACTCGACCAGTCGCCCGGGGGCCTCGGCCTCGCGTACGCTTCGCGCGCATACCTGCTGGCCGACGTAGAGCGTCACGAGCCCCGCGCCCGAGCCCACGTAACCGAAGTCTGCGTCTGCCATCTCGCCGGGGCCATTTACGATACAACCCATGATCGCGATCTTGACCCCCTTGAGATGCTCGGTTTTGGCCTTGATGCGCGCCGTGACCTCTTCGAGGTCGAACAATGTGCGACCGCAGGATGGGCAGGAGATGAACTCCGTGCGCGTGGCCCGCAGGCGCGCGCCCTGCAGGACGCGATACGCGAGATCGACCGCGCGGCCCGAATCTTCGATGCCCGCCAGGGTCACCATGTCGCCGATGCCGTCGCACAGCGGGGCACCGAAGTCGATTGCGACGTCGACGATCGCTCGCTCGGATTGGGATGAATCCGGCGCCGGGTCAAAGCATCCGTGACGCAAGACGATCGGGACATCCTTTGCACCCCGCTCTCCCAGACGCTGCGCGATGCGCCTCGCTCCGTGATTGGCGCGGGAGACGGCGCACGAAAACAACAGTCTCGTCTGCCCGGCCGCGCGACTCGCATCGAGGGCGAGGTCTACGAGGGCGGACAGTTCGCGGAGATCTCCTGCAACAGACCACTCGAGGGCGATCCCCGAGCGCTGGCAAAACTGCGCAATCCCTTCGCAGGCCCGAATCGATGAATCGCTGCGGAGTTGAACGACCAGACGTGAAATTTGCCCGGAAAGGTCTTGCGGCAGAGCCTCGACCTCGACTTCGGCCGAGTCTTCTGTGGGGGCCGGGACGGCCAGGGCAAGGGGTTGATCGAGGCCGGATTTCGAGAGCGCGTGTCTCAGCCCCCGGATCCACTCGATGTCGGCGAGGTCGGCGATGCTCGCAAGCGAAAGTTGAATCGACTCGCACGCAACCTCCCGCTGGGCCGCGAGGCTCTTGCCATGGGCCGCCGCCCATCGTTCGAGATCGCGCCGGGGGGCGGGACCCAAATTGAGTTCGACGCGCACCGGCGCGTTTGCACCCAGAGACAGCCCGTCGAGCTCGAGGGCCATCGTTTCGCGTCGCGCATAGCTGTAAGGGTCGGCGGTGAAGCCCTGTTGAAGCTCGCTTTGCGCCGCATCCTCGTCCGCGGTCCAGCGAGCCTGGGCGCGTTCGGCCAGAGCCCGTGCGACGGGAATCTCCCGGATCGGGTGCTCGGTGAGCGAGACCCGGATCGTGTCCCCGAGGCCGTCTTCGAGCAGGGCGCCGATCCCGATCGCGCTCTTGATGCGCCCGTCCTCGCTGTCCCCGGCTTCGGTCACGCCAATATGGAAGGGATAGGTCCCCCCCACAGGCGGCGGACGCGTGCCGAGCCGTTGAGCCAGCAGCCGATAGGCCTGGATGGCGACCTGGGTATTGCTGGCCTTCATGCTGAAGACGATGTCGTAGAAGCTCTCGGCTTCGCAGACATCGAGAAACTCGAGCGCGCTCTCCACCATGCCGCGCGGGGTATCGCCAAAGCGATTCATCACGCGATCACTGAGAGAGCCGTGGTTGGTCCCGATGCGCATCGACACCCCGAGCTCACGGCAGCGCAGAACCAGGGGTCGAAAACGATCGGCGACTTTTTCAACCTCGATCGCATACTCGTCGTCGCTGAACTCCCGCACCTCGAACTTCTTTCGGTCGACGTAGTTGCCGGGGTTGATGCGGACCTTTTCTACATGGTCGACGCAGAGCATGGCGGCGTTGGGTGTGAAGTGAATGTCTGCGACCAGCGGTACGACGACCTTCCGCTTCGCCAGTTCCCGGCGAATCTCGGGCAATACCTCCGCATCGCGAACCGACGGCACCGTGAGTCGCACGATTTCGCAATCGACAGCGGCGAGGGCTTCGATTTGATCGACGGTCGCGCGCACATTGCGCGTGTCGGTGTTGGTCATCGATTGGACGCGCAAGGGGTTGGCCCCGCCGATGCCCACCGCACCGACTTTGACTTCCCGGGTCGCGCGACGGCGCCCGGTGAAGAGATCTCGCGCGTAGGAATCCGTCATGGGGATCAGCTGGCGCCGACGAGTTCGTAGAACTTCGCGATCGCGGCTTCGATCTTCGACGCGTCCTTGCCACCGGCCTGGGCAAAGTCTGGACGACCGCCGCCGCCGCCGCCCATGACCCCAGCGACCTCGCGGATCAGGTCGCCGGCTTTGTAGTTGTCGATCTGGTCTTTCGTGACGCCGATCGCAACCAGGACTTTGCCGTTGCTTTCGGTCACGAGACACACGACGCTACTGCCGAGCTTGTTGCGCAGGTCGTCGATCATGCCCCGCATGCCCTTGGCGTCGGTTCCTTCGACGCGCCCAGCCACGGCCTTGCCTCCGCTGATCTGCTTGGCTTCATCCACCAGGTCGAGCACGCTGCCAGAACGCTTCGAGGCGTCGAGCGCTTCGCGTTCGCGTCGCGCGGCTTTGCGTTCTTCGAGCAGGCGCGAGACCCGCTCGGTCACGTCGGCGGGGGCGACCTTGAGCAGGGCCGCCGTTTCACGCAGGGCGCGCTCCTGGGCGCGAACATGGTGCAGGGCGGTGATTCCGCAGAGGGCCTCGATGCGTCGAATCCCCGCGGAGATTCCCGCTTCACTCACGATCTTGAGCAAACCGATATCCCCCGTGGCCCCGGCATGGGTGCCGCCGCAGAGTTCGGTCGAGCAGGCGCCAAACGACACCACCCGTACCTCGTCGCCGTACTTTTCTTCGAACAACGCGATCGCACCCTGCTTGACGGCGTCGTTGTAGGACAGCAGGCGGGTGGTCGCCGCGTGATTCTCTGCGATCCACTGATTCGCGAGATCTTCGATCTCTTCCAGTTCGGCGTCGGTCACCCCATGGTCGTGGGTAAAGTCGAAGCGCAGCCGATCGGCATCGACCAGCGATCCTTTTTGCATGGCTTCGGGTCCGAGCACCTTGCGAAGTGCTGCGTGAAGCAGATGCGTCGCCGAATGATTGCGCACGATCGCGTGTCGGTTGGCAGCATCGACCTTAAGCTGCGCAACTTCACCCTGATGGATCTCGCCCCGGGTGACGCGTCCGTGGTGCACGATCAATCCGTCGACGGGCTTCTGCGTGTCCCGCACTTCGATCTCACCTTTTGGACCCGTGATGAGACCGCGGTCGCCCACCTGACCGCCGCTTTCGGCATAGAAGGGAGTTTCCCCAAAGACCAGTTCCACCTCATCGCCGGCGCCGGCGACCTCTACCGGTTCACCGTCGCGCAAGATGGCGCGCAAGCTCGATTCCCCGTTCAGCCCTTCGTAGCCACTGAACTCGCAGGTCACTTCCGAAACGATGCGGCCGTAGACTTCGGCGACCGTCGTATCCCCGGTGCCCTTCCAGGCGGCTCTGGCACGCGTGCGCTGGGCATCCATCTCGTGATCGAATCCCGCCTGATCCAGGCTCAGCCCTCGATCGGCCAGGATGTCGGCGGTGAGATCGACGGGAAAACCGAAGGTGTCGTAAAGCTTGAACAACATCCCCCCCGGAAGCGTTTGATCGCCGCGTGCAGTGAGTTTTTCGATTTCGCCCTCGAGCAGGTTGAGGCCCTTTGAAAGGGTCTCGAGAAATCGCTCCTCTTCCCGTTTGATCCGGCCACAGATGAACGAACGCCGCTCGATCAGATCGGGGTAGGCCCCGGACATTTCGTCGATCACCTTGTCTGCGACCTGATAGATGAAGGGCTGCTCGGTGCCCAGCAAAACACCATGGCGCGAAGCCCGGCGCAAAATGCGGCGCAGCACATAACCCCGACCCTCGTTCGAGGGCAGCACGCCGTCGCCGATCAAGAAGGTCAGTGCCCGGGCGTGGTCTGCCACCACCTTGAGCGACACGTGCTTTTCCGGATCAGAACCTCTCGCGACCCCGGTCAGCTCTTCTCCCCGCTCGATCAAGGGCTCGAACAAATCGGTCTCGTAGTTGGTCTCGACTTGCTGCAGCACCTGGGCCCAGCGTTCGAGGCCACCTCCGGTGTCGACTGAAGGCTTGGGTAGCGGAGTCATCTTGCCGTTTTCGTCGCGATTGAACTGCATGAAGACCAGATTCCAGATCTCCAGCCAGCGCCCACATTCGCACGAGGGATCGCACACCTTGGAGGTGCAACGCCCGGTTTCTCCAAAATCGATGTGGATTTCGCTGCAGGGGCCGCAAGGACCGGTCTCGCCCATGGACCAGAAGTTCTCATCCTCGCCGAGTCGGTAGATCTTCGCCTCGGGAAGCCCAATGCCGTCGCGCCATAGGCTGTAGGCTTCTTCGTCTTCGGTAAACACGGAAACCGCGAGGTTTTCGGGGGCCAGTTTGAGCCGATCGGTCAGCAGTTCCCAGGCCGACTCAATCGCTTCCGGCTTGAAGTAGTCGCCGAAAGAAAAATTGCCGAGCATCTCGAAGAAGGTGTGGTGCCGAGGCGTGCGACCGACGTGCTCGAGGTCGTTGTGTTTGCCCGAAACTCGCAGACACTTTTGCGAGCTGGTGGCCCGGACATAGCTGCGGGTTTCTTCGCCGAGAAACAGCCGCTTGAACGGGACCATGCCCGCATTGATGAACATCAGCGTGGGATCATCCTGGGGAACCAGCGAAGCACTCGGCTGACGCGAATGTCCCCTGCTCTCATAGAAATCTAGAAACAGCTCGCGGATGTCCTTGGCTGCCAGTCCCATGCGCAACACTCCTGTGCCGAAGGGCGGTGCAATATATAGCGGAACGGGCGTGGGGAGCGAAGCCTTGGGCCGGATTGCCAGGGCGACGGTCCGGTTGCCTGGGAGTGAAGCTGGGTGTTTACCCGGGTCGGGTCGCCGGCCTAGAAACGATCGATGCTGAAGCCGTCGTCGTCCGCCAGGGCGTCGTCGATCTCGTCGGTCTCGGGCTTCTCTTCCTCGCCTTCGCCATCGAATTCGCTCCACTGGGCGTCCGATGTCGATGCGATGCCGCGGAACCGCAGGGCGAAGTCGTCCGGGTTCGTAACGTGCTTCAGCGCTTCGTCGTAGGTCACGAGTTCGTCCTTCACCAACTGCATCAGCGATTGGTCGAAGGACTGCATGCCGTAGGAGGTGAAGCCCTTGGAAATGACCTCGGGAAGTTCCTTGGTGCGGTCCTTGTCGCCGATGCACTCGCGAACGAATGCCGTCGAAATCAGCACTTCGAGCGCGGGAACGCGACCGTTACCATCGGCCCGGGGAACCAGCCGCTGAGAGATCACGGCCTTCAATATCGTGGCCAGCTGAAGTCGAACCTGTTTCTGCTGGTAGGGGGGAAATACCGAAATGATACGGTTGATCGTCTCGGTCGCGTCGAGGGTATGCAAGGTGCTCATCACCAGGTGACCGGTTTCGGCGGCGGTGAGGGCCGTTTCGATGGTCTCGAAGTCGCGCATTTCGCCGACCAGAATGACGTCGGGATCTTGCCGCAGGGCTGCTCGCAACGCGTTGGAGAAACTGTGGGTATCAACGCCGATCTCGCGTTGGTTCACGATCGAGCGGCGATCGCGAATCAAGAATTCGATCGGGTCTTCGATCGTCATGATGTGCGCGGTACGCTCGGTATTGATCTGTTCGATCATCGCGGCCAGGGTGGTGGACTTGCCCGAGCCCGTCGTCCCGGTCACGAGAACCAGGCCCCGTTGCTCGCGAGAAATTTTCTGGATGATCGGGGGCAGATGGAGTTGTTCCGCGGTCTTCACGCCAAAGGGGATCACCCGAAAGACAGCGCCGATGGTGCCACGCTGCTGAAAGATGTTGACCCGGAAGCGCCCGAGGCCCGCGATCCCGTAGGCGAGATCCGCCTCGCGCTGTTCTTCGAAGTTCGCCTTTTGAGTCGGGCTCATGATCGAAAACGCGATGGCCTGCAGCTCGTCGGGCATCATGCGCTCGCCGTTCTTGAGCGGGACCAGCGCGCCGTCGACCCGAAACATAGGTGGCAACCCGGACTTCAGATGAATGTCCGAAGCGCCGCCTTTGATCGCGACCTTCAAGATGTCGTTGAGATCCATGCCCATGAACGGTAGGAACTCCTTACCTAGAGACGTGACGCTGGTTGGCATTTCACAACCAGTCTGTGGGTGTTTCGACAGGTAGGGGAAGCAGCTTGAGTCCAGCTGCACTCAACTCGCCCAGCGCGCTGAGGTCGGGCATCGAACTTGCGTGCGCAAGCGATGCGCAACCCAATTGCAAGCACAGCGGAATCCAACGATCCGTCATCGCCTACCGTGCACAGGGTGCTCTCAGTGCGCACAGCACCTCCGGGACCGGCGAGAAACCGGCCCCGGGAGCGAGAGTGAGTGGGATCTTGGCGACGACGGGCAGGGAAGGCCTTTGGCCTCTGCTAGTCCTCTTTGGTCTCAGTCCCCGAGCCGTCTCTGCCCTCAGCATCTCCATCCGAGCCCTGCGCCGCGACGGCGCTGGAGCCTTCAACGGAGCTGTGGCCTTTGACGGGGACCGGGAGCTTGAGCCCTTTGGCGGCGTAGACAGCCTCCGCCAGGCGTCCGCAAATTTCTGGGTTCTCCTTGAGGAAGCGACGGGCGTTCTCCCGCCCCTGGCCAATTCGCTCGCTGTCGTACGAGTACCAGGATCCACTCTTTTCGACCAAGCCTTCATCGACACCGAGATCCAACAGATCTCCCTCGCGAGAGATCCCCTCGTTGTAGATGATGTCGAACTCCGCCTGGCGAAACGGAGGTGCACACTTGTTCTTCACCACCTTGACCCGGGTGCGGTTGCCCACCACCACGTCGCCGTCCTTGAGCGCGCCGATGCGGCGCACATCGATGCGAATCGACGCATAGAACTTGAGCGCGTTGCCCCCGGTGGTGGTCTCCGGGTTGCCAAACATCACCCCGATCTTCATGCGAATCTGATTGATGAAGATGATCGTGCCACCCGACTTGCTGACGGTGGCCGTGAGCTTGCGCATCGCCTGGCTCATCAGCCGAGCCTGCAGGCCCACGTGATGGTCCCCCATCTCGCCCTCGATCTCGGCTCTGGGCACGAGCGCTGCGACCGAATCGATCACCACGATTTCGATCGCACCCGAGCGCAGCAGGACGTCGGCGATCTCGAGGGCCTGCTCTCCGCAATCGGGCTGTGAAACCAGCAGGTCTTCGACCTTGACTCCGAGCCGCCGGGCGTAGTTTACGTCCAGGGCGTGTTCGGCGTCGATGAAGGCCGCGATCCCGCCGGTCTTCTGCACCTCTGCGATGGCGTGCAGCGACAGGGTCGTCTTGCCACTCGACTCGGGTCCGTAGATCTCGACCACTCGGCCGCGGGGATAGCCACCGATGCCCAGAGCAATGTCGATGCTGGGCGAGCCGCTCGAAAAGTAGGGAATCTCGTAGTCAACCCCGTCACCCCCCATCGAGACGATTGCACCCTTGCCAAATTGCTTTTCGATTGCGGAGACCGCCATCTCGAGCGCCTTGGCCCGCTGCTCTCCATGATCGCCGTCTCGACTGATTCGCTCTATTGGTGCCCGCTCTGTCTTCTGTGACTTTCTGGCCATGATCTACTTCCTTCCTTTTCCTTGAATCCCATGCCTTGGTTTCGAGCCACTCTTCCCCATCGAGGAGTAGCCCAGCAAGAGGTGGGTTGAGGGGTGATGCATTACACGGCCCGCATTCCGCACCACGGCTGTGGAGTGGAAAAGCGAGTCCGTGAAATCCTTGGGCGTGTTTGCGGCCGTCATTGCTGTCAGTGCTCTCGGTGCAGTCATTGCTGTCAGTGCTCTCGGTACAGTCATTGCGAAGCCCCCGGGCTGCCGGACAGTGGCGCGGCGGCGCGGCGACGCAGCAGCGAGGGGCTCACGAGTTCGATGTCCAACAGCGAGCGCCGCACCCAGTCGAGCGCGACCTGGACCGTCAAGCTGCGATGGCGCTGTCGGTCGAGGGGAAAGACGAAACTGTCGACGTGGGTTTCGGCGGCGCGGCGAGCGACCGCCACACACACCAGGCCTACCGGTTTTTCTTCTGTGCCGCCGTCGGGTCCGGAGATCCCCGTGGTCGAGACGCCAAAATCCGTGTCGAAGCGACTCCGCACGCCCTCGGCCATGGCGACCGCCACCGGCTGCGAGACGGCACCGTGGGCGTCGAGCAACTCCTGGGGCACGCCCAACTGGGCCACCTTGACTTCGTTCGCATAGGCGATGACGCCGCCCGCGAAGTACTGCGAAGCCCCCGCAACCTGGGTAATCTGCTCCGCCAACAACCCTCCGGTGCACGATTCTGCAGTGGCGATGGTCGCCGAGGCTTTCACCAGCAGCCCGCCCACTACGGCGGCCAAAGTGTCGTCCCCTTCGCCATAGACCACGTCACCTAGAATCTCGCGAATTTCGCGGCAGACGCTTTCGAGCTTGGCCTCGGCCGCTGCCGCGTTGGCCGCCCGAACCACAGGGCGCAGGTAGTTGTCGGGAAACGAGGTGCGGAAGCCGAGTTCGACCGAGGTATCGGTGTCGCTACCCGCACCTCCCTGCGCGATGCCTTTGAGTTCGGTGTCGAGGGTCGATTCGCCGAGGCCAAAGGTGCGGAGCAAGCGCACGCGCATCGCGCGCCCACCGCTGGCCGCTGAAGAACCCCGCTTCACCACCCGGGGCAGTACCTGCTGATCGAGCATCAGCGCGAGCTCCCGGGGCACCCCCGGCATGGCAAAGATCAAGACGTCGTCGGCATCTCTATCCTTATCCCTGCTCTTGGCTCTATCCCTGCTCTTGGCATTGGTCTCAGCTGGGATCTTCATCATGAAGCCGGGCGCCGTGCCTACGGGATTGGGCAACACCTCGGCCTGCGCCGGGAAATAGGCTTGTTTGGCGTTGTTCTCGCTCATTTCACGACCGAGTTGGCTGAAGAAGCTGCGGATCGTCTCGAGGGAGGCTTCGTCGAGCAGCAGCTCGCGCCCAAAGGTTTCGGCCAGAACGGCAGTCGTGAGATCGTCGCGGGTCGGCCCGAGCCCCCCCGAGACCAGCACGATATCCGCCCGGGCGATGGCGCGTCGAAAGGCGTCGGCCATTTCTCCGGGATGGTCGAGTACCGAAGTCTGAAAGCGAGTCTCTACTTCGACATCGCGCAAACGCTCGGACATCAAAGCCTTGTTCGAGTCGACGATTTCGCCGCGCAAAATTTCGTCGCCGATGGTAATGATCTCAGCGCACAGAATTTTGCCGGAAGTGCTCACCATCAAATCTCACCACACCACAAAACACCGGCGGTCGGGATCGCGAGGCCGATGGCCCCGAAGACACCTGCGACACAATCGTCTGCCATTACGCCTGCCCCCCCAGAGATGTTCCGTTCCACCCAGCGAATCACGCCCGGCTTGTAGATATCTAACACCCGAAACGTGACGAATCCGGTCACGACGAGCAGAATAAAAGAGACTCCTGCGAGGCGACCGCCAGCCCCAGCCACCACGCCAGTCTCAACGTCAATTTCGGGAAGCAAGGCCACGAGCGGGGCCAGGACGATGAGCTGACCCACCACCTCGTCGATCACGATGCGTCCGTCGTCGGTGGTGTTGAAGATTTCTTCGGCCCGGCCGGCCGACCACACCCCGACCCCGGCAAGCACCGCGACGCCGGCGAAATAGACGACGAGACCCTCCCGAGCGAGAGGAAAGAACAGCAGTACGCCGACGATGGACCCAAAAGTGCCGGGAGCGAGAGGAATGAACCCGACCCCTGCCCCGGTTGCAGCCGCGACGGCCGCAACTCTAAGCAGCGGATTCGATAGAGGGGTTTTCACTATAGACATTTCGCTATAGACATAGACGCCACAGACTCACGAGGTCGATCGCGCAGATTCATCAGCGGCTCGAGTTCGTTTGCGCCTCAGAGCTGTGAGAACCAGCCAGACTGCGCGATGTCGGGTCAGGGGGGGCGACCAGCTCAGGTTAGCCCCCGGGCCAAGCCAGCGTCAATCCAAAAAGCGAAAGAAAAGCAAAAATTGAGTCTCGTCGCCCCTAGGAGCCTGCGCAGGATCTGCGTCAAGGGTCTGACGGCGGAGGTCGATGAGGTCGGCGTATGAGTGGAATTCGTCTCTATCAGCCGGAAGCAGGTCCCCCGACCGTCGACGATCTCGCAACCTTGCTGCTCGAATTGAATCGAGTGCTCAAGGCCATTGCAAGCTACGGACCCGGGCATCCAAGCCGCGAGAACCTGCTGGAGCGCACATTTCTCATTTGGCAACTCGAACTCCAGAACTCGGGCGCGATCGAGTTCGCGCGGCAGGGTTCAGCGTTCTGCCACGACGAACTCGGCAGGGTCGAATGTCGCGGTCTCGACGATCTCGCAAATGCCATGGAAGTTCATCAGGTGAACAGCTTTCGAGCAACCCCCGACTTCGATCAGGATGCTTTCACCCGCTTTGTCATTCTGCTCGCGATTCCAACGGCCAATCTCGATCAGATGTGTGAGGGAGGGTTTGCCGGACGCCTCTACGAAAGTTCGGGCCCGGGAATCGAGATCAACGGCCTACCCCGCAAACCCCTCGAGCCAACGCCCAGCGCGACGACTTTGGCCCCGACAACCTCGGCGTCCCTGGTGTCCGCGGAGTCGGAGGCACAGACGACTTTGGCCGCCCAGTCGTCCGCCGCAGGAACAACCCAGGGCGAGCGCTTGAGAGGGTGTCTGCGCGAACTCGACCGATCTTCCGAAGGCCCGCCGTACGACGCGCTGATCGACAAGATCCTCGGCTGGTCCCAGGAGCTCTGGGACGGGGGCCAGCGCGAAGAAATCTATCGCGTGTTGCTGGTTCTGACCGCACACGCGAGTGAGAGCGAAGACGGGCATCCCGCACGAAAATCCAAGGCTCGAGCTGCTCTCGCGTCACTCGTGGACGGCCCGCAACTGGATTTTCTGGTCGAACGCGCATGCGAATGTGAGCTGGGCGGAGTGCCGGCGACCCAGATCTTGCTGCAACTCGGCGAGCGCTCGACACCGGCGGTTCTCGACGCTCTCGACCGCGAGCCCGATCGCGTGCGTTCGACGCGGCTGGCCAGCATCGTGCTGGCGCTCGGCGAGTTCGCGGTGCCGGCGTTGATCCGGGCGATTGCGGAGCGAAGCGGCGGGCGTCTGCAATTGGTGGTCCGCCTGGCAGGTGAACTGCAGAGCCCCGAGATGGTATCGACGCTCGCCGACGTCTTTCACGACAGCGGACCGGCACTGCGCAAAGAAGCCGGTATGGCGCTGGTCAAGATCGGATGCAACGAGGCGCGGGACGCGCTCGTGCGAGGGCTTGCCACGGACAATGAGGAACTCGCGAGCGCCGCGGTCTCGTGTCTTGAAGTCTTGCGGGACGACCGGGCCACCGTGCCGCTGCTAGACGCCCTCGCAAAGGCGCGAGAACAAAAACGCCATCGGCTCACCAAGCAGATCGACCGCACCCTCGTTCGACTCGGCATACGCGCTTCGCGGGAGCAACGAAATCGCTACAGTTGAAAGTCCGATGAAAACTCTCGGCCTCGACATGGGAAGCAAGCGGATCGGTCTGGCGATTTCCGACGAAGACGGTGTATTCGCTTTTCCGAGCGGAAAGCTCGATCGCGTTGGACGCAAGCAGGATCTCGCGACGCTCGTGCATTTGATCGCAGAGCGGGGGATCTCGCGTGCGGTGATCGGCGTTCCGCTCCACATGAACGGACGCCCGGGGAAAGGTGCCGAAGCCGCTCGGTCCTTCGCACGAGATCTGGCCGAAACTTCGGGAATCGCCGTCGACACCCTCGACGAGCGTTTGACCACGGTAGAGGCCGAACGCGCACTCAACTCCGTAGGTCGCCGCGGTAAACGACAAAAGGACGTCATTGACTCCGTCGCCGCGGCGATCATTCTAAATACCTACCTCGAACTGCAACGCAATCAGAAGGCGTCCGATGCCGAGACGGATGTGTCGGCCAAAGATCGCGAGGGCCACAATTCGTGAGTTCGCGGGAACGCAATGGCATGCTCGCCCTGGTGATTTCCTTCGCCACCCTCGCCGCTCTCGCCGTATTCGGGCTCGGCCGCATCGCCTACCAGGCCCTCGAACCGGTGCATCCCGCTGGGGATCAGGAGGCTGCCGAGATTCAGCTCTTTTTGATCGAGCGAGGACAGGGGCTCGGACAAGTCGCGCGCGCGCTCGAGACCGCCGGCTTGATCCGCAACGCCCGAGCGCTCAGCCTGATGGCGCGCGTGATCGGCGACGAGGGCAACCTCCGGGCCGGGGAGTACGAAGTCTCGGCGGGCTGGTCCGCGCGGACGATCCTGAACCGCATTACCTCGGGCCGGGTCAAGACCTACGAAATCGTGCTCCCGGAAGGCATCCGGGCCACGGAAGTCGCGCTGCGGCTCGAGGCGGCCGGGCTGGCGGACGCCGAAGATTTCCTGGCGACGGTGGCAGACCAGGAGGTCGCAAGAGCACTCGGCGTCGATCAAGCTAGCCTCGAAGGCTATCTCTACCCCGAGACCTATCGACTGCCGCGACACCTCACCTCGCGCGAGATCGCACGGGTGTTCGTCGATCAGTTCGACACCGTTTGGCGGGAAATCGCAGCCAGCGCGGCAGAACAATCACTCTCTCGACACGAGATCGTGACCCTGGCATCGATCGTCGAAAAAGAAACTGCGGCGCCGGAAGAGCGCCCCCTGATCGCCGCCGTCTTCCACAATCGTCTGAAGCAGAAAATGCGGCTCGAGACCGACCCCACGGTGATCTACGGGATCGAAAACTTCGACGGCAACGTCACCAAGAAGCATCTGCGGGACACTTCGAATCCCTACAACACCTATCGCATCACGGGTCTGCCCCCGGGTCCCATCGCGAGCCCGGGCATCGATGCCCTGCGCGCAGTTCTCGAACCCGCGGAGACCGATTATCTGTACTTCGTTTCGCGCAACGACGGGACCCATCAGTTCTCACGCAGCTATCGCGAGCACACTCGGGCAGTGAGGGAATATCAACTGCGCCGGCGATCGCGCTGAGGGCTGCGCCTCGCATCGGGTGCGGCTTGCGCACTGAGCGCGGGCACAATCGGACGCGCGCCGGCCCTGGCGAATGGAGCGTCTACAGGAGCGACACTTCCCGCAGCAGGTCGAGGTTGTCCAGGGCCTTGCCCGCCCCGTGAACGACCGCTGTATAGGGATCCTCGCTGCGCAGGATCGGCAGCTTGGTCTCTTGTCGCAGCACCTGGTCGAGGTCCCGCAGCAGCGAGCCGCCGCCCACGAGCATGATGCCGCGATCGACGATGTCCGCTGCAAGTTCCGGGGGCGTTTTTTCCAGGGTGAGGTGTACGGTTTCGACAATGGCGTGGATCGGCTCGACCAACGCCTCGCGAATTTCGTCGCTGGTCGCGACGATCACCTTGGGAATCCCGGCAATCAGGTCTCGTCCCTTGACCTCCATGGTCAGAGACTTTGAATGGGGGGCCGCCGCACCGATGGAGATCTTGACTTGCTCGGCGGTTCGCTCGCCGATCAGCATGTTGTACTTGCGCTTGATGTAGTTGATGATCGCATCGTCCATCTTGTCGCCGCCAACGCGAATCGAACGCGAAGTGACGATGCCCGAAAGTGCGATCACCGCGACGTCGGTGGTGCCGCCGCCGATATCGACCACCATGTTGCCATAGGGTGCGGTGACGTCGAGCCCGGCACCGATGGCCGCAGCCATGGGCTCTTCGATCAAGAAGACCTCGCGTGCTCCGGCGGAGAGTGCAGATTCGCGAACCGCGCGCTTTTCAACGCTGGTAATACAGGGCGGGACACAGATCACGATTCGCGGGCGCACCAGGGTGCCGCGGTTGTGCGCACGCTGAATGAAGTAGCGCAGCATCGCCTCGGTAATTTCAAAGTCGGCGATGACGCCGTCCTTGATCGGGCGGATCGCCTTGATGGATCCCGGGGTGCGGCCGATCATCTCTTTCGCTTCATGACCCACCGCGCGAACTTTTTGTTCTCCGCCGCGGGGGTCCGTGACAATGGCGACCACGCTGGGCTCGGAGCAAACCAGGCCTTTGCCTCGGCTATACACCAGGGTGTTTGCGGTGCCGAGATCAATCGCTAAGTCGTGGGAGAACCATCCGGCGATAGCGTCGAGAAACATATGGGCCGTCCTTCCGAGTGTTCGAGCTTGCGGGATGCAGCTGTAACCATTCTGAAATACCTATCGGACATGGACACGCAGGGATTGAGGCAAAACTGCGTAGGACAAGGATCTTTCGGGACCGAAGGTGATGGCCCGTCACACTGTGGGCTCGGGCTCGAGAATCGAAGCCCTTGGGCGGGTCCTATTCGGAGTCGGTGGCGGCGGGGGCTGGATCACCCGACGAAGCCCCTGGCACCACGTTCGGCGTCACCAGGCTGCGCAGGGCCTCAGCACTCGACACCAGGGCCCCCACTTCACCACGCACCTGCTCAAAGCGCATCTCATAGGCCTCTACCGCGGACGCTGCCACTGCAACCTCTGATTTGAGCGCTGCGACCTCGCCCGAAAGCGCTGCTGCCCTGCGGGATTGGTCGAGCAGGGCCAGTCCCGTCACCACCAGTGCGATCACGAGACCTGCGACGAGCAGCCCACCCGGAGTGCGAGCGGGGAGAGCCGCACTCGAGCCCGAAGGCGATTCAGAGTGCGATTCAGAGTGCATAGGCGAGCGCGGTTCGAATGAGATCGAAGCGTCCGCTTCGGGGGTTGGCAGTTCTTCGGGCTCGGGACCAGGTACGAGTTCGGGTCGGGCCATGGGGGGTCCCCCGCAACTGTTGGGTATCAGGACTGAATCACGAGCTTCGACAGGCTGGTCTTGCGCAGGTTCGTCTTTTGAATGGTGCGCACGAGCTCCGCGACTTTCTCGATGTCGTTCTCGAAGGGGTTGTTACAGATCACCCTGACGTTTAGCAGGTTGCCGAGCCGGATGTTCGACCAATCGAGGTCGTACTGGATCGAGTGCTCACGAGCCAACTTGATGAACTCGCCTCGCATGCGCGCTCGGGTATCCGGTGGCGGCGTCGACTTGGCCTTCTCCACGTCTGCGTCGGTGAACTCCCGCTCCACCGCACCGGCGCGTTCGAGCAGGTAGTACAGGCTCCGCTTGCGCTGGATGTCGTGGTACTGGAGATCCATCATGAACACCTTCGGATCGTTCCAGGAGCAACCCGTCTTGTCGATGTAGGCCTCGATCATGCGTCGCTTGATCAACCAGTCGACCTCGCGATCGAGCTTGCGCGGGTCATCCGCCAGGCAATCGAGGACATACTGCCACTTGGCCACGATCTCTTTGTGTTCGTCGTCGACGGGATACTGCTCGGAGTACTTCTGGGCCAACTCGCAGTACTCGCGTTGAATGTCGATCGGCGAATACTCGCGACCGTTGTCGAGGCGCAGTCTCCGCTTGCAGGTGACGTCGTAGGTGATGTCTTTGATGGCCTTCACCGGATTGCGCAAGGTGAAGTCCTTGTTGATGAAATTGTCTTCGATCATCTGCAGGACGATCGAGCAGGTCCCGACCTTCAAGAAGTTGGTGACCTCACTCATGTTGGAATCGCCCACGATCACGTGCAGGCGGCGATACTTTTCGCGATCCGCGTGGGGTTCGTCCCGGGTGTTGATGATCGAGCGGTCGTTGGTCGTGGTGCCCGAAATCTTCTGATAGATGTGCTGGGCGCGCTGGCTCACGCAGTAGTGCACACCGTCTTGCGTTTGGAAGACCTTGCCGGCCCCGGTGAAGATCTGGCGCGTCACCAGAAACGGGATCAACTGTTCGGCGAGATAGTAGAAATCGACATCTCGATCCACGAGGTAGTTCTCGTGGCAGCCATAGCTGTTGCCGACGAAGTCGGTGTTGTTCTTGAAGATCGAGAGCTTCCCGGCGATGCGCTCTTCCCG
>Ga0114950_10000812_pt1 | contig 22377 bp, 24 predicted proteins | sample N075metaG_FD_83503 | JGI IMG/M metagenome (GOLD analysis project Ga0114950, IMG submission 83503) | Deep subsurface microbial communities from Kermadec Trench to uncover new lineages of life (NeLLi) - N075 metaG | ecosystem: Environmental > Aquatic > Marine > Ocean trench > Sediment | place... | reverse complement strand
AGGCCGGCGAAGACTATGAGCGGCTGGGGTCGCTCGAGAGCAAGATCGGCTACCGGTTCCATGACCCCGAGCTGCTGCACCGTGCCACGATCCACCGCTCGTTCGCCAACGAGAGCGAGGAGGACATCGCCGACAACGAGGTGCTGGAGTTCCTCGGTGATGCCGTCCTCGGTCTCGTGGTGAGTGATTTGCTGTACCGGCGCAACCCGGAGTTTTCCGAAGGGGAGATGTCGAAGCTCAAAGCATTCCTGGTTTCCTCCGAGTCACTCGCCCGCCGGGCGGAGGAGATCGACCTCGGTGCCTACCTCGTGCTTGGCAAGGGCGAGGAGAAGACTGCCGGTCGTCTGAAAGACTCGCTGCTCGCCAATTCATTCGAGGCAGTGATCGCCGCGGTTTATCTCGATGGTGGGTTGCAGGAGGCTACGGAGTTCGTCGACAGTACGGTGTACGGGTATCTGACCGGCGCGATCGAGGACAACGTCCGCTTCAATGACTTCAAATCGGTGTTACAGGAGCGGCTTCAGTCGGTGGGGCGCCCGCTGCCGGAATACACGGTGGTCGAAGAGCGTGGTCCCGACCACGCCAAGACGTTCTGCGTCGAAGTGAAGCTTGAAGGCGACCCGATCGCCGTCGGCGACGGCAAGACGAAGAAGGCAGCCGAGCAGATGGCGGCCGAGCGTGCCCTGAAGGCCCTGACGGCGGTGTGATCTTGGTTTTGCCCACCTTCCGCAAAAAGAATCGTGGCGAGCCCGCATATCTCAACGCCCTCCTGCTGCGGGCGCGGAGAAGCGCGCGTCTACGCCGTTGCGCTTGGTCGGGCACCTCGACGTACTGCCACGTACGCCTCCGGTGCCCTGCCGGCGCGCGCCTTGTATCCACGCCCTTCTCCGCACCCTCGCGACGAAGGGCGATGAGATATCCGGGCTAGTTGGCCTCGATCCAGCCGCCACCGAGCAACAAATCTCCATCGTAGAAAGCCACACCCTGCCCCGGAGCGACCGCCCGCTGCGGCTCGTCGAACTGGACCCTCACGCGATCCCCGCCAAGAGGCGTAATCAGGGCGCCAACCTCCTCGTGCCGATGCCGAATACGCGCCGCGGCCCGCAGAGGCACGGTGGGCGCCTCGATCGAAACCCAATTGCAACGTCCCGCCTCCAGCTTCTCGGCGGCGAGCGCCGCCGCCGGACCGACGATCAGAGTGCCGGTCTCGGATTCGAGGGCGACAACGAACAACGGCTCGGCGCTCGTCAGACCCAACCCGCGACGCTGCCCGACCGTAAACCGGTGCAGCCCGCCGTGATGCCCCAGCAACGTTCCGTCGAGGTGGCGCACCGGACCGCCGGGCCGCCGCTCGGTCGGCAGCCGTTCCTCGACGAAGTCGTCCTTGTCACCGTCGGGGATGAAGCACAGCTCGTAGCTCTCGGGCTTGTCGGCGACCGGCACGTCGAGGCGGCGGGCGGCGGCGCGGACCTCGTCCTTGGTCAGCTCGCCGAGCGGGAAGAGGACGTTCTCGAAACGTTCCGCCGGAACGTCGAACAAGAAGTACGACTGGTCCTTGCCATGGTCACGTCCCTTGCGCAGTTGCGGCCGCGCCGCGCCTTCTTCGAGGCGGGCGTAGTGGCCGGTCGCCAAGAAATCAGCGTCCAGACCGCGGGCCAGCTTCCACAATATGTCGAACTTCACCAGGCGGTTACAGCTGATGCACGGGCTCGGCGTCGTTCCCGCCATGTACGCCTGGACAAAGGGCTCCACGATGTGATCCTCGAACGTGGCGGAGTGATCGAAAACATAGTGGGGCATGTCGAGGCGGTCCGAGACGATCCGCGCGTCGGCGATGTCGGCCGGCGAGCAACACCGCCCGCGACCCGCGGCCAGGTTTTCGACGGTGTAATCCCACAGCTGCAGCGTCAGCCCGATCACCTCATGGCCATCTTCGCGCAGCAGCGCCGCGGCCGTCGACGAGTCGACACCGCCGCTCATGGCCACCGCCACCCGGGCCATCAGCGCACCGCCGCGAGTCCGGCCGCCCGCAAGGCTTGGACGGCCGTGGGTACGACATCGAGGGCGTGGTCGACTTCTGCTGCGGTTGTCTCGTAACCGAGCGACAGTCGCAGCGCCCCCGCTAGGTACTCGGCCGGCACGCCGAGCGCGTTCATTACGGGGGAGGCGTGCGCCACGCCGCTGGCGCAGGCGGCGCCGGCCGAGGCGGCGACACCATCGAGGTCGAGACGCGCGACCAGCGCGTTGCCGTCGCAGCGCGAGAAGCTCAGGTGGCAGGTGTTGGGCAAGCGGGGCTCGCCGCCGTTGCGGCGTACCCCCTCGATGCTGCCCAAGAGCTTTGCCTCGAGCCGGTCTCGAAGCGCCACGACACGAATGGCCGCCTGGTCACGGGTCGCCCGCGTTCGGGCGCAGGCGGCGCCGAAACCGGCCATCGACGCGGTTGCCTCGGTTCCGCCGCGACGACCACCCTGCTGGCCGCCGCCTCGCACCAGCGGGGCCAGGTCCAGCCCGGGCCGCACGTAGAGGGCGCCGATGCCCATCGGCCCGGCGATCTTGTGCGACGAGATCGACAGCAGGTCGGAGGCGGCGACGAGGGGGCGCAGGTCGATCCAAGCCGCTGCCTGCACGGCGTCAGTGTGGAACAGGACCCCGGCATCGTGGGCGATGGCGGCGATCTTCTCGACCGGCTGCAGGCTGCCGACCTCGTTGTTCGCCGCCATGATCGAGACCAGCGCGGTGTCGGGTCGCAGGGCGGCACGCACCGCGTCCGGATCGACGCGCGCCTGGTCGTCGACGGGGACAAGGGTCACCTCGACGCCGAGGTCGCGCAGCGCCGCTGCGGGCTCCATGATCGCCGGGTGCTCGATAGCCGAGATCACCAGGTGGCCGCGCGGCGGCCATCCCAAACCACCCCAAATTGCCGCGTTGTCCGCCTCGGTGCCGCCGCTGGTGAAAACCACCGCGGCCGGCGGGCAGCCCAGCAACTCGGCCACCTGGCCGCGCGCCTGTTCGACGGCGGCGCGCGAACGCTGGCCGGCGCGGTGGGCGCTCGACGGGTTGCACGCCGATCCGGCGAGCCACGGCTGCATGGCATCGGCGGCTGCGGCGCACAGCGGCGCGCTGGCATTGTAGTCGAGGTACACCTTGGTGAGAGGGCTCATGGAGAAAAGGGTAACAGGGGCGCTCCACCAGGCCCTGTTACCTGGCGCGGTCGCCGGTTGCATGGATACGGCGGGCCTCGGTCGGCAGGTCGCGCTCGACGTGAAAGTCGTGTCCGGGATTGTGGCAGTAGATGCAGGTCGTGTCGGGCTCCTGGAGCCCCGCGGCGAGGCTCTTGAGCGGGTCGATCATCACGTCGAGGTCGGCGTACGCGGAGCCCGGGCCATGGCAAGCTTCGCAGCCGATGCCGTCCTCGAGCGCCACGGTGTCGGGAAGGTGGCACCGTACACAGTCGGTGTCGAGTTTCTGCTGGGAGGTGAGGATCTCGGCCGCCAGTGCGTGCGTCGAACTCGCCCAAGAGTCGTACAACTCGCGGTGGCAGGGGCGACACGAGTCGCTGCCGAGAGCGGCGAACCGGGGATCTTCACGAGGAACGCCTAGAGGCCGTTGCTGCGCCGCGACGCCCCAGGCGAACAGAACTGTCGCGACCGCCGAAACCGCTACCAGACAAGGGTTTGCGGCGTTTCGCCACGTTGACCGGCAGGTTGGCCGTTGGTACGATCGCGTCATCTCTTCAAACCGGCTCGCGCCCCTTCCCGCAGCGTGCCGAGCCCGTTCTCCACCGGCATTGAGCGCCGTGTTTTGCGGTCCGCTACATTTCAGGCTACTACGCGAAGGCCGTAATCGGGCGCCGTGACGGCGCCGATCGAGGATAGCGATGGCTGCTTTCGAGGGCGTTGACTACTACGCGCTGGACGAGTTGTTGAACGACGAGCAAAGATTGGTCCGCGATACGGTGCGCAAGTTCGTCAGCGACAAGATTCTTCCGATCATCAATGAGCACCAGCGCGAGGGCACGTTTCCGAAAGAAGTCTTGCCGGTGATGGGGGAGATGGGTCTGCTCGGCGCCAATCTCGAGGGCTACGGGCTGCCGGGACTCGATAACATTTCCTACGGGCTGATCCTGCAGGAGCTCGAGCGCGGTGATTCCAGTGTCCGTTCGTTCGTCTCGGTGCAGGGCGCGCTGTGCATGTACCCGATCTGGCGTTTCGGCTCCGAAGAACAAAAAGAACAGTGGCTCCCGGCAATGGGGAGCGGCGATGTCATCGCCTGCTTCGGCCTTACCGAGCCCGACGCCGGATCCGATCCGGGAGCGATGCGTACACGCGCGGAGCTTGACGGCGACGAGTGGGTGCTGAACGGTGTGAAGTACTGGATCACCAACGGGAACATGGCGCAGCTCGCCATCGTGTGGGCCAAGACCGAGGACGGCATCCGGGGGTTCCTCGTGCCGACCGATAGCCCCGGTTTTACCGCCACCAAGGTGACCGGCAAGTACTCGCTGCGGGCCTCCGACACCGCCGAGCTGGTCCTGCAAGGCTGCCGTATCCCGGCCGCCAACATGCTCCCCGGTGCCGCCGGTCTCAAGGGGCCGCTCACCTGCCTGAACCAGGCCCGCTACGGCATCGCCTGGGGCGCTGTTGGTGCGGCGATGGCGTGCTATGACGAAGCACTCCGCTATGCCAAGAACCGCATCGCCTTCGGCCGCCCGATCGCGGCCACGCAGCTGATCCAGGAGTTGCTGGTGGAGTGCGTCACCGAGATCACCAAGGCGCAGCTCATGTGCCTGCGGCTCGGCCAGCTCAAGGAGGCCGGCACAGTGACGCCGCAACAGGTCTCGATGGCGAAGCGAAACAACGTGCGGATGGCGTTGCGTACGGCCCGAACCTGCCGCGAGATCCTCGGCGCCAACGGCATCCTCGACGACTACCAGTCGTTTCGTCACATGGTGAACCTGGAGTCGGTCTACACCTACGAGGGGACCCACCAGATACACACGCTGATCGTGGGCCACGACATCACGGGCCACGCCGCCTTCGGTGAGTAGGAGTGCGTAACTCGGGCACAGTCGCGGCGTTGACCCTCACAAGGAGGGGTTGCTAGCATCGGCCGGGGTCGGCCGCCGCTGCGGTCGTGCCCCGGTAGGGGCGGGCATAGCTCAGCTGGCAGAGCGCGAGCTTCCCAAGCTTGAGGTCGCGGGTTCGAATCCCGTTGCCCGCTCCACTTCATGTTCAAGTTTTGATCAACCTCTATCGCTGAGAAGATGTCCATTTTTGGAAAGAAACCAGAGAACAAGTCGCATGGCCCGATTACATCGTCACCAGCACCGCCGCCGCGCAAGACCTTGCGGTCTGCGTCGCCGCCTGCCGAAGACGGCGGCGGACGATCGTATCTCGGCGCCGGCTGCGAGCTGATCGGCGATCTCAGGGGCGACGGATCCTTCGAGTGCGGCGGCTCGTTCGACGGCACGATCGATGTTTCCGGGGACGTAATTATCGGCCACGGCGGCTCTGCTGTGGCGCAGATCAAGGCCCGCCGCATCAGCATCGACGGCCGCCTTCACGGTGACGCGACCGGGACTGAGAAGGTCGAGGTCGGGGCCTCCGGCCACGTCGAAGGCGACGTACGTGCGCCGGCGGTGCAGTTTGCCGAGGGAGCCTTCTTCGAGGGCAACGTCGAGATGCGACGACCCGATGGCACCGAGGAAGAGAGCGATTCTACAGGCGACGACGAACCTGCGGCAGAGTCGTCGGAAGCCACCGACAACGACGGCGCAGCCGCAGAGTCGTCGGGAGACGGTGACAAGGCCGACAAGGCTGTCTCGGACGATTCGAGCTAGCCCATGCTGATCAGCGTCATCAAGGAGATCAAACCGCAGGAAAACCGCGTCGGCCTGACGCCGGCCGGTGTACAAGCGTTGGAGGAGGCCGGAGCCGCCGTCGTCGTCGAGACCGGTGCCGGCGTCGGTAGCGGCATCGCCGACGCCGACTACGTTCGCGCCGGGGCGGAGATCGTCGAGCAGGCCGCCGACGCGTGGGCGCGCGCCGACCTGGTGGTGAAGGTCAAGGAGCCGCTCGAGCCCGAGTACAGCTACCTGCGACCCGGCTTGCTGCTCTACACATACCTCCACCTGGCGCCGCATCCCGCGCTGACCCGGGCGCTGGTGGAGCGGAAGGTGACCGGCATCGCCTACGAGACCATCGAAACAGGAAACGGCTCGCTGCCGTTGCTGGAGCCGATGAGCGAGATCGCCGGCAAGATGAGCATCCAGGTGGGTGCACACTTTCTCGAGCGCGCTGCCGGTGGGCGCGGTGTTCTGCTCGGGGGGGTCCCCGGCGTGAACCCTGCCGACGTCGTCATCATTGGCGGCGGCATCGTCGGTCGTAGCGCTGCCCGCGTAGCGCTGGGGATGGGGGCGCACGTCACGATCCTCGAGCGTAGCCCGCGGCAGATGCACAAGATCGACGATCTGTTCGGTGGCCACGTAACGACGATCATGTCGCAACCGGTCACCGTGGACACGTGGACGCGGCGCGCCGACCTGCTCATCGGGGCGGTACTCATCCCCGGGGCGGCGGCTCCCCAGGTCGTCAGCCGAAAGCTCGTCTCCGACATGAAGGATGGCAGCGTCATCGTCGACGTCGCCGTCGACCAGGGCGGCTGCGTCGAGACGACGAAGGTCACAACGCATGCCGAGCCGACCTTTGTCGTCGACGGAGTCGTACACTACGGCGTCTCCAACATGCCCGGTGCGGTGCCTCGGACGTCGACGTTCGCGCTCACCAACGTCACGTTGCCGTACTTGGTCGATATTGTGCGCAAGGGCTTCGTCGCGGCATGCCGCGACGAAGCCGCACTTGCCGCCGGTGTAAATACATATGACGGCCATGTGACCTGCGCCGCGGTGGCGGACTCGCAACGCCTCGAGTTCACGCCGCTCGAACAGCTCCTCTAACGCAGGCATACCGTTGCTGCGCGTTGTCGTCGATGCCAGCGCCTCCGGCGCCTGGAACATGGCCGTTGACGAGGCTCTCCTCGATGATTCGGAGGGTGGGTGGACCCTTCGTTTGTACGGCTGGGACCGGCCGACGATCTCCCTCGGTTACGCCCAGCCCCATGAACGTGGTGTCGATACGGTAGTCGCCCGCCGGCTCGGAATCCCGGTAGTCCGGCGTCCTACCGGCGGTCGCGCCGTGCTGCACGCCGATGAGCTCACCTACGCTCTCACCGGTCCGGTCGACCACGGTCCGCTATCGGGCGGCGTCTCGCAGTCGTATCGTCGCATCGCCGCCGGCCTGCAGGCGGGCCTGCGTCGCCTTGGCGCCGACTTGCAGATCGAGCGCAATGGGCTGACGCCTCGTCCTTCCAGCAAGGGGCCTTGTTTCAGCGCCCGTACTCGTTACGAGCTGTCGGCCGGCGGTCGTAAGGTGGTGGGTTCGGCGCAACGCCGGCGCGACGGCCGGCTGCTACAACATGGCGCGGTGCTTCTCGGCCATCCGGACGGCCGATTGTGGGCGGCGCTCGGCGCCGGGCATCGGCAAGCAGCCGAATCGTCGATCGGGTTGGTCGAGATCCTTGGCCGACGACCGGCGGCGCGCGCCTTGGCGTTCAGTCTCGCGGAGGCGCTCGGCGAGGCGCTCCGGTTGGCGCCCCGACGCGGTGTCCTGAGCCGTGCCGAGATCCGCCGGGCGCGCGGCCTCGAGGCGAAGTACCGCGACATCGGGTGGACCCGCCGACGGTGACAGGCGCCCGCACCCCGGCTGCGGTGGCACCACCGGGGGCTGTCCAGCATCCCTGCCGGCGCGCCTGCATGATAAACTCGCCATGCGAGACGCCCCTGGCTTACGTGCTACCGAATTCCAGATTGCTCCCTTTGGCACCCCGGAAGGGGTGGCTCGTCCCCGAGTAGAAGCAGAGGAAGCCATGCCGCGTGACCGTCGGAATCGCTACGGTGACGAGCGAGTCACCTTGCGCCAGACGCTGGTGATTGCAGTGATCCTGCATCTCATGCTCGGCGGCATCCTGCAGTGGAACCCTGACCTTCTGTGGTCGGATCCGGTTGTTACGCCGGCGGAATCGTCGCCGCTCGAGTTCCGCTTTGTCGACATGCCGGAGACGGAAACCGATGAGACCCCGGACACCGATGTGATGTCCGACGTCGACCGGGTGGCGGCTGACATGGCCGAGCGCGACGATGCCGAGGATCCCTTTTCCGAGGGCAATACGCCGCAGGAGGTGCTGCGCAGCGATCCGGAGCCGTTCCTGGAACCTGTTCCGGAGACGCCCCCGTCGGCGGTGACCCCGGAGGCGGTCGCCGAGGCAACGCCCGACGTCGAGCCGACGACCGAAGAAACGGCCGAGGCGTCGACCGAGGAGGCCGCGACGTCGGACGAAAGGCGGGCAGAAGAAACCATCGCTCCACCGGAGGCGAACGCCGCCGGTCCGCAACCCCTGGCGACTTCGGCGCCGCTGCTACCGCCGCCGACCCGCACTACACTGCGAAACTCGATGCTCCGGGGAATGCAGCAATTCATCGAACCGGAGATCTTTGCCAACTCTGACGGCGGGGTCGATGGCTCCCAGGGACTGGTTTCATTCGACACCAAGGGCTACGACCTCGGTGTCTACATCGACCAGGTGTTGCGCATCATCGAGCGCAACTGGAAGAACAACATTCCGCCGGCGGCCCGATGGCAGGGTCAGGAGGGCGCGATTTTTGTGGACATGTCGATCGTGCGGGATCCGGAAACCGGCGTCGAGAGCGCGGTGATCAACGTCACCCGGAGCTGGAGCTCCGGAAAGCCGGCTTTCGATCAGGCGGCCCTGCTCGCTCTCCAGATCTCCAGCCCTCTGCCGCCGTTGCCGGAGTTCTTCCCCTACGACCAGTTGGACGGCCGTCTCGGGTTTCTCTACAACTTGGACCCCTCCCAGGTTACCTTTCCTTCACAACGTTGACGGGCGCGCCGCGGCGCCCGCACGAGTTCTTCCGTTGGATTTCTAGGAAATGATCGAATTCTTGCGACAGGGCGGCCCGGTCATGTGGCCGCTGTCATTCTGCTCGGTGGTGGCGGTGGCCATCATCGTCGAGCGACTCATCAACCTGCGTCCCGCAAAGGTCTTGCCCGAGGACGAGGTAGAGCACCTCGGCTCGTTGATAGACGGCGGACTCCTGGAGCAGGCGGAGGACTATTGCGAGCGCCGCCCGGGGCCGCTCACCAATATCGTCGGCGCGGCGTTGGAGGCCCGCATGGAGCCGCGCGAGGACATTCGCCAGGTGGTCGTCGACCAGGGCCGCCAGGAGGTTCCTCGGCTACAGAGGTACCTCGGCGTGCTTGGCACGATCGCCAGCGTCACTCCGCTGCTCGGGCTGCTCGGCACCGTCCTGGGCATGATCGAGGTCTTTCAAATCGTCTCGACCCAAGGGGTCGGTCAAGCCGACTCGCTCGCCGGCGGCATTTCCCAGGCGATGATCACGACGGCGGCGGGCCTGACGATCGCCATACCGGCGCTGGTGGCCTACAACGCTTTTTCCGACAGAGTCAATTCGCTGATCCTCGAGATGGAACGCCTGGCGCTGGTGTTCATCAGGCAGATCGTGCGCCAGCGCGGCAGCGATGGCGCCGGCAAGCCGGTGCCGGTGCCGGTTGCCTCGGAGGGAGGGCAATAGGCGATGTTCTCCGATGGCCTGTCGAAACGCCGCGTCACACTCGATATCTCGCCCCTGCTCGACGTCGTGTTCCTGTTGCTGATCTTCTTTCTGGTCACGACGACGTTCAAGCCCGACGTCGCCATGGATCTGGAGCTGCCGGAATCGACCACAGCGACACAGTCGGAGATCGCGCCGACCGTGGTATCGGTCGGCGAGAACGGCGACGTTCAGCTCGACGGCGACAGTGTCACGATCGACGAACTGGAGCGCTTGATTGCCGCTCTGGCGCCGGAGGAGCGGCAGAAGATCACCGTCCGCGCCGACGCCCGCGTCGATTACGGCGTCATCATTCGCATCATCGACGCCCTGCGCAATGCCGGCGTCAATGCCTTGTCATTGCCCATGGACGCGGTTCAGAGGGACCCGGGGCGCGGTCGATAGGCGGCGGGGCGAGGAAGCATCCGCCGGGCACATCACACTCTCACCACGGCCTGCAAACCCGCTAATGTCAAACGGCTCTCCCGTCGTCGTTGTCGTCGGTCCGACTTCGGCCGGTAAGTCCGACCTGGCGGTCGCGGTCGCCGAGTGGTTCGGCGGCGAGGTCATCTCGGGCGACGCGTTCCAGATTTACCGGGGTTTGGACATCGGCACCGGCAAGATCGACGCCATTGCGGCGCGAGCGATACCGCACCACTGCATCGATATCGCCGAACCCGGAGAGCACTACAGCGCGGGTCGCTACGCACGGGAGGCGGCCGTGGCCATCGCCGCGGTCCAGTCGCGTCGTCGCGTCGCGGTGATCGTCGGCGGGAGCGGTTTCTACATTCGCGCCCTCATCGATGGGCTTGCCCCGTTGCCCGAGCAAGATGAGCGCTGGCGTCGGGCCCTCGAGGCGCTGGGAAGCCGCCGTGGCTCCGCGCACCTGTTTGCCATGCTGCAAGCGCTGGATCCCGAGTGGGCTCAAGCAATCGGCCCGGCCGACCGGCAGCGGACGCTCCGTGGCCTCGAGGTGACGTTGCGGCTCGGCGTTCCGATGAGCTCCGTTCTCGAGCGGCAAGGCCGGTGCGGACCGCGCTTCGACGCTGTCTGGGTCGGGCTGACGCGCCCCCGACCACAGCTCTACGAGCGCATCGAGGCACGCGTCGACGACATGCTCGCCGCCGGCTGGTTGGATGAGGTTCGCCGCCTCCTCGATAGCGGATGCACGGCCGAGTCGCCTGCCATGCGGGCCATCGGCTACCGCGAGCTCGTCGCCCATCTCGCCGGCGAGATCACCGTCGAAGAGGCACGAGAGGCTACCGTTCGCGCCACCCGCCAGTATGCCAAGCGGCAACTGACGTGGTTCCGTCACCAATCACCGGCGAAGTTCTTTGAGGTCGATGATGACATTCGCGCGCCGGTCTATGGCCGGATTCGCGCCCATCTTGAAGAAAAGCTGGCATGCTACGGTTAGCAGGAGGCGGGCTGAAGCATGAGCACTGACACGTCCCCATTTTTTCGCGGCGTTCTCGCCGGCGTCTCGCTGATGATGCTGTCGGCGTGCGCCACGGCGAACGGCCGCACCGCGCCATTAGCCGTCGACACCCTGGTACGGCGCTACGTGCTCGACTACGCCCATGTGCCGGTTGCCCCCAGCGACCTTGTCGCCGATATTCGGCCGGCCTGGGCTGCGTTACGGGCCGGCGACAGCCTCGGGGCCCGTCAGGCGCTCGATCTCGGGTCGCCGGCCGGCCGCGATACAGCGGGAGCCAACACCGCGGAAGGCCTGCTCTCGCTGTCGCGCGGTGCCACCGCTGAGGCGCGCACCCGTTTTCAGCAGGCGCTGGTTCAATCGCCCGCCTACCCGACCGCCTTGTACGGACTCGGTTTTCTCGCCGAGGCGCAGGGCAACAGCGTTGCCGGGCTTGACTGGTACCGGCAGGCTGTCGCCGCAGACCCGAGCCTATCGGCCGCCGCCGTGCGCCTCCAGGTTCTGGAGCTCGAGCACGCCCAAGAGCTCATTGGGCAGGGAGAGCGGGCCGAGGCCACCGGCGACGCCGCCGCGGCCTTGGTCTCGTACGAATCGGCACGCCAGCTCGGCCCCGACATTCTCGGGCCATACCTGCGAATCGCCGAGATTCAGAGCCTTTCCGGCAGCCTCGACGATGCCGTGCGCACCTTGCGCTCGGCGCGCGACCAGATCGGCGAACTGCGCATCATCCTCGAACCGCTCGGCCGAGCGCTACAGGACAACGGCGAGTACAGCGACGCGTACGGGGTTTTTCAAGCGCTCCAAGACATCGTGCCCGACGATCCGGAGGTGCGCGATATGGTAGCGACGGCGCGCGAGCTCTATTTCGCTTCCGATCTGCCGGAGGAGTATCGGCGGTTGGAGCAGAAGCCGACGATCGTCCGTGAGGACCTCGCCGCGTTGATCGCCATCCAGCTCGAGGACCTCGGCGAGCGGGTGGACGAACCGCGCACCGGCGTGATCATGATCGACATCGACGGCTCGTGGGCCGAGGACTATATCCGCGCGGTGGTCGCCTGGCGGATCATGGAACCGTTTCAGAACCACGCTTTCCGCATCGATCTCGACGTTAGCCGGATGATGTTCGCCGAGGTGGCGTATCGCATCCTCGAGCTCCTCGACGCCACCGACGGTTCCCGCCGCGTGCGTCTCACGGACGTCAGCTCGGCCCACTATCTGTACGATCGGATTCGTGTCGTAGTCGGTCAGGGAATCCTGCCGCTGGGGCCACACGACACGTTCCGCCTCCTCGAGCCGGTATCGGGACAGGAGGCGACGGTGGCGGTGCAACGGCTGGTGCGTTTGGCGCGTAGCTCCGGCACGCTGTCGATTGATCTGCCCAGGGTCCCGCGTTAGCATGAAATTTCCCGCGTAGCAGGCGATCGTGAAACTGTGATGGGCCTGCTAGCCCGCTTTTCCTCTTCACCACGTGAACAATGAGATGAACGGTCCGGATTTTTCCGCCCACACTCCGACCCCGGAGCCGTCTTCGTCCGCCGACAGCGGCACGCCGGAATCGGCCTCCGCAGCGGACTCGCTCAGGGTGTTGGTGAGCTGCGTGCTGGCCTGGGCGATTCCTGGTCTCGGACACATTGCCAGCGGTCGCATCGGGCGCGGCATCGTGTTCGCCGTCATCGTCCTGTCGCTGTTTCTCGGCGGTATCCTGTTGGAGGGCAAGGTTTACCGGCCCGAGCCAGGGGAGCCTCTCACCTACCTGGCCGCGGTGGGTGCGGCCGGCGTCGGCCTCCCCTACGTCGTCGCCCAAAAGGCCGGTTGGAACCTCGGTGACATCCGCTCGCAAAGCTATGAATACGGCACTACGTTCACCCTCGTAGCCGGGTTGCTGAACCTGTTGATCGTGTTAGACGCGTACGATGTGGCGACCGGCAGGCGATAGTAGGCCGTGGCGAAAGTGACCCAGAGCACGTTCACCGTGGCCTGCTAGGAAGGAAACGTGGTGAACAGCCACTTCCTCTACCTGGTGCTGTTTGCCGCGGCCGTTGGCGCCGTTCTCGGTGCCATGCTGCGCAACGACGTGCGGGAGGCGGCGCGTTTGGCGATGTGGATCACGCTGAGTCTCGTCGGGACGGCGCTCGTTCTCGCCTGGGCGATGTACTTCATCTCACCCTGATACGATCGTCAACTTGGGGATCACGTTGCTGTACTGGCTTCCGGCAATCGCCACCGCCGCGCTGATAGCGGGGCTCTCGCACCAATCGTCGCTCCCCGATGTCCCCGGCCTGTTTGAGGTTCCCGAGTGGGTCGCTCACTTCCTCGAGTACGGGTTCTTCGCGTTGACCCTGGTGTACGCGACCACCCGTGGATTCGAGAAATCGCGGCGGACGCCGGCGCGTGTCGGTGCCGCCGTCGCCACCGCCTGCCTCTATGGAATCACCGACGAATGGCACCAGAGTTTCGTCGTCGCCCGCCAGGCGTCGGTGGGGGACTGGGCTGCCGACACCGTTGGTGCCGTCGTCATGGCGGTGTTGATCATGGCGGTCTGGTGGCGGATGGCCGCCCTGGAGCCGCGGGTGTAAAATCTCTCCGGCAGCCTGCGGGGGCATCGATTTCGGCGGTTCATCGCCCGGCACCTTGTTTATTTTTTCGGCCGTGGCGACGCCAGGTGCCCCATGCTGGAGCCCGCCCGTCGCGGAGAGCGAACGCAGCCAGGTTGGTGGGCGAAATTCGGCACTGTGCCGGAAGAACGCTGCAAGGCAAGGAGGAGAGGTTGGCACGCATTGCGGTCATCCCAGGGGACGGAATCGGCATCGAGGTCACGGCGGCAGCCATGCACGTGACCGAGGTCGCGGCGGCAGCGTTCGGCATCGACCTCGAGCTCGAGTGGTTCGACTACGGCGCCGACGCCTACTTGAAGACCGGCGTCGGACTTCCCGACGGCGCTCTCGAGAGCCTGCGTGACGACTTCGACGCGATCTACCTCGGTGCGCTGGGCGATCCGCGCATACCGGATATGACACACGGCAGGGAAATCTTGCTAGGCCTACGCTTCGGGCTCGACCTGTTCGTCAACCACCGGCCGGTGAAGCTTCTCGACGAGAGCCTCTGCCCGCTCAAGAACCGCTCGGTCGAAGACCTCGACTTCGTCGTCTTTCGCGAGAACACCGAAGGCGCATACGTCGGCGTCGGTGGGATCTTCAAGAAGGGGACTCCCGACGAGGTAGCGCTGCAAGAGGACATCAACACGCGCAAGGGCGTCGAACGGATCATCCGCTACGCCTTCGAATACGCCCGTAGCCATGGGCGCAAGAGCGTCGTGATGAGCGACAAGAGCAACGTGCTGCGCTACGGACACGACCTGTGGCAGCGAGTGTTCCACGAAGTACGGCAAGAATACGAGGACATCGAATCGTGGCACCTGTTCGTCGACGCGCTCACCATGCAGATCGTCAAGAACCCGGCGCAGTTCGACGTCATCGTCACGTGCAACATGTTCGGCGACATCGTCACCGACCTCTGCGCGCAACTGCAAGGCGGTCTGGGGGTCGCCTCTTCAGCCAATGTGAACCCGCATACCGGTGCGTCGCTGTTCGAGCCGGTTCACGGTTCGGCGCCGAAGTACGCCGGCCAGGGCGTGGCGAACCCGCTGGCGGCAATTTTGACGGCGCAGCTGATGTTCGAGTTTCTCGGGCACGATGACGCCGGTGCGGCGATCGAGGATGCTGTTCGAGGGTCGATCGTCGACGGTCAAGTGACCCGCGACCTCGGTGGCAACCTGAAGACCGACGAGGTCGCCGCCGTCGTCGCCGAGCGGTTGTCAGGGTGATCGAAAGCTCGCGGGGTCGCCGCGCACGGGTCTCGCGGAGCAGGGACAAGGATCGAGGAGGAGCCGAATGAGTCAAGAAGCTTGGATCCTGGAGGGCGCCCGCACGCCGATGTGCGGTTACGTCGGCCACTTCGCCGGTGTTTCGGCGATCGAGCTCGGGGCGGTGGCGTCGAAGGGTGCTTTGGAGCGCTCCGGTGTCGATCCTTCGCATATCGACCACGTCATCTTCGGCAACGCCCAGCAGACCTCACCCGACGCGATTTATGGGGCGCGTCACGTTGGCCTGAAGGCCGGCGTCCGCGAGGAGACCCCGGCGTTGACCGTGAACCGGCTGTGTGGCTCCGGCATCCAGTCGATCCTGGCGGCGACGCAGCTGTTGCAGCTCGGAGAAGCCGACGTTGTTCTCGCCGGCGGTATGGAGAACATGAGCCAGGCACCCCATGTCATCTACGGCGCGCGCAAGGGTTTTCCGCTCGGCGGCGGCAAGATGGAGGACTCATTGATGCTGGCTCTGCTCGATCCGTATTGCGGCTGCACGATGTCGCAGACCAGCGACAACCTGTCGAATCGGTTCGAGATCAGCCGCGAGGAGCAGGATGAATACGCCGTCGGCAGCCAGCAGCGCGCTGCGGCAGCCCAGGAGCGGGGTGTGTTCGGCGAAGAAATCGTCCCCGTCGAGGTCAAGGCCCGCAAGGGCATGCACCTCGTCGAGCTCGACGATCACCTGCGTCCCGAGACCACGCTCGAGGATCTGGCCAAGCTTCGTCCGGCGTTCGGTCCCGAGTCGTACGTCACCGCGGGAAATGCCAGCGGCATCGTTGACGGCGCCGCCGCCGTTGTCGTTGCCGGCTCGGAATGGGCCAAGGAGCGTGGCAAGAAGCCGCTTGGCAAAGTTGTTTCGTGGGGCGTCGTTGGGGTCGAGCCGTCCTACATGGGAATCGGTCCCGTGCCCGCCACCAAGCTGGCACTCGAGAGGGCCGGTTGGGCTCTCGAAGATGTCGACCTTATCGAGGTGAACGAAGCCTTCGCCGGGCAATATCTCGCCGTCGAGCGCGAGCTCGGCCTCGACCGCGAGCGCACCAACGTCAACGGCGGCGCCATCGCGCTCGGCCATCCCCTGGGGGCAACCGGTACGCGGCTGGTCTACACGCTGCTCAAGGAGCTCACCCGCCGCGGCGGAGGCCGTGGCCTAGCGACCGCGTGCATCGGTGGCGGGCAAGGCATCGCGATGTGCGTGGAGGCCGGCGGCGATGGCGCCTGAGGGCGGCAGCTACGACAACCTGCTCGTCGACATCGAAGACGGCGTCGCCACCATCACGATCAACCGCCCCGACGTCCTCAACGTGCTGAGCACCGAGACCACCGGTGAGCTCGGCGCTGCGGTCGACGCCTTGGGGCTGCTGAGGTGTGCCGATGAGCGCTGAGGAAGGTTCGGCGACCCTGCCGGGGGAGTCCGAGCTCATTTACGACTGGAACACGGTGGAGCCGAGACCACGGCCGGCGCGGGTCGAGTTCGACGATGAGACGCTGCGCGACGGGCTCCAATCGCCCTCGGCGCGCGATCCCAGCATCGAAGAGAAGCTCCGCATCCTCCACCTGATGGACGAGCTCGGCATCGATGCCGCCGATCTCGGCCTCCCGGGGGCCTCCGCCCGGCAGCGCGCCGACGTCAAACGGATGGCCGAGGAAATCCGCGACCAGGACCTCGGCATCTTTCCCAACTGCGCCGCTCGCACTGTCATCGGCGACATCGAGCCTATTCTCGACATCGCCGATGAGGTCGGTATTCCCATCGAGGTCTCGTGTTTCATCGGCTCGAGTCCGATCCGCCAGTACGCTGAGGGCTGGGACCTCGACACGATGCTGGGCCACAGCGAAAAGGCGGTGAAGTTCGCGGTCGACCGCGGCATGCCGGTCATGTTCGTCACCGAGGACACGACGCGGTCTGCTCCGGAGACCATCCGCTGCTTGTACACGGCCGCGATCGAGGCCGGGGCGCGCCGGATCTGCGTGTGCGACACCGTAGGTCATGTGACACCACCCGGTGTCCGCGCCCTTATTCGCTTCGTCGCCGAGGTCGTCGCCGAGACCGGCGAAGAGGTCGCTATCGATTGGCACGGCCACGACGATCGCAGCCTCGGCGTGTGGAACACGCTCGCCGCCCTGGAAGCCGGCGCCACCCGCGTGCACGGGACGGCGCTGGGGATCGGCGAGCGCTCGGGCAACTCGGCGATGGATCAACTGCTGGTCAACTGCCGGCTGCTCGGCTGGATCGACAATGACCTTTCCAAGCTCAGCGAGTACTGCGAGGTGTCGGCGGAAGCCATCGGCGTGCCGATTCCGCCGAATTACCCGGTGATCGGCGACGACGCCTTTCGCACCGCCACCGGGGTGCACGCCGCCGCGGTCATCAAGGCGCGCCGCAAGGGCGACGATTGGCTCGCCGATCGGATCTATTCCGGTGTCCCAGCCGCCATGGTCGGGCGCCGGCAACAGATCGCGGTCGGACCGATGAGCGGTGCCTCCAACGTCGAGTATCTCCTTCGAGACCGGGGTATCGAGCCCGATCCGGACCTGGTCGCGGCGGTGCTGGCCGCCGCGAAGGCGGCCGACCATGTTCTCGAGGACGAAGAAATCGACGCCCTTCTGGCTGGTCGCTAGCCCGGATATCTCATCGCCCTTCTCCGCGCCCGCAGATCTCCTCGCTGGGTCGGGGCTCGGCTATCTGAAGACGATCGGCGGCACCCTTACCGGGACCAGCGTGAACGAGATGACGAAGATCGCCACCGTCACCAGCGTCAGCACGATCCTGGCCGCGCCCAGTGGCTGATCGGCGTTGAGGGGGCGCGGGTGGCCGAAGCCGCCCATCATGAACAGAGCCGACACGACTACGGCGAAGAGGATCCACCCGACAAAGAAACGGAAGCCGGCGAAGAGCATCAGCCCCAGCACCGTGAACGACAGCGTCCGGTGCCAGCGCGGCAGCAGCGTGTACAGCAGGTGCCCACCGTCGAGTTGTCCGACCGGCAACAGGTTCATTGCCGTGATCAGCAGGGCAAACCAGCCGACGAACGCCAGCGGGTGCATGACGAGCTCTTGCGAGGGGCCGATCTCCGGACCGAACAATCGCGCCATGGGCCCCCACAGCAACGGTTCACCGAGGGTGATGTAGAAACCGCTGGTTTCGATCTCGACGGAACTCACGACGCGGGATTGCGCCAGGCCGTAGGCGAGGATCGGCAACGCCGTGACCCAACCGGCGATCGGTCCGGCGACGGCGATGTCGAACAGGGCTCGGCGGCTGGTAATTGCTCCCCGGATCCGGATGACCGCGCCCATCGTGCCGGGCAGCAGCGTCGGGATGACGTTGGGCGGCGGCAGTGGAAGGAAGTAGGGGAGGCTGGCCGCGATGCGGTAGTGGCGGCAGGCCAGGTAGTGACCCATCTCGTGCGCCAACAGGACCGCGATCACCGCGATACCGAACGGCAAGCCTCCGAGGAAAGCGGCTGGAGCCGCGAACGGATTCGAGGTGAACAGCCCACGCAGCTCCTCCTGGTAAAACTGCTGATACTGAAGGAACCCCCAATAGACGCTGCTCATGCAGGTCAGCGCGAACAGCACGATGTTGGTTCGAATGCGTGGCTTGGCGGTCTTCGGCGGCGGCTTCGGTGGATCATCGGTGAACCGGATCGGCTGCGGCTCGCCGTACGGCAATCGCTCTTCGCCCGGTTCGTATTCAGGGGCCGGAAACCGTTCCGCGGGCGCCGGGCTCGGTTCCTCTGGAGGGCCGGCGGGACGGTAGCTGTCTCTTTTTTCAGACACGTAGCGGGCCATGGTGAGAGTGTGATCGGTCTCGGAAAGAAAATCAGGGGCGCGAGTGGATACTCTAGCCCCGAAGCAAGCGCAACGCAGTCATCGCGCCCGCGCCGCCGTGACCCGTTGAGATATCCAGGCTAAATAGTAGCAGGGGGAAAAGAGTTCTCGCTCGTGCCGAGATCAAGATGATCCCGGACGCTGCGAACTTTGTTGCCCCTTGCTCAGGAACCGACTGCGACCCGAAACCCGACGTCATCCAGTCGCAACGCCGGATAGCCGGGACGGCGACTCACTACCCGCAAGGCCCGGGACTCGGTGTCGAAGGAGCCGCCGCGCAACACGCGGTGCGTCCCGTCCGTCGGCCCGCGGGGATCTGCCTGCTCTTCGCCGGAATAGCGGTCGTACCAGTCCGAGCTCCACTCCGACACGTTGCCTGCTAGATCGAAGATCCCGGCGGGTGTCACACCAGCATCGTTGGATTTGACGGCGACGGTGCCGTTGGAGCTGCATCCACGGTAGTTTGCCCGGTCGCAGGTCGGATCCTCAGCCCCCCAGGGGTACTTGCGTCCGTGCCCACGCGCCGCGAATTCCCACTGCGCCTCCGTCGGGAGGCTGCCACCCAACCAGCCTGCATAGTCCATCGCCTCCTCCCAAGTGGTTCCGACGACAGGATGCTGTGCCTTGCCAGCCTCGAATAAATGTCCCGGCTTGAAGCGCTGGTATTCCTCGTTCGTCACCTCGTGCTCCTGCAGGTAGAAATCTGAGAGCGTGACTCGATGCTGCGGGCGCTCGGCGTCGTCCGCCGCGGGGTTGTTCTCGGCGCTTCCCATAACGAACGTCCCACCCGGGATTCGCACGCGGGGATTCAGGGCGCTATCGTCTTGCCAGGTTGGTGAAAAATTCCGCGCTCCGGAGAGCACGCCGGGCCTGAGGTCCCGGCTGACCGAAACCCAAGGTGCTGCAGGCGGGATAGAGACGCACGCAGATGTTGCAGCGACGACGAGGATGGCGCCGAGCGTCGCCTTGACGAGGCCAGATGGCCAGCGGTGGATCATGCGAGTCAACCCTCTGCGGGGTGGAGAACGTTTGCCGAAGTACTTGACCTCGCCCCCAATTCCCTCGACAGGGTACCTCCATTTGTGGAGCGCAACACTGCCGCGAGCGGTTGCGAGAGCCGACCAGACGCTAACGATTCTTCCGTTACAGTCCACTAGCTGAGGTTGCTGAGAGCTTTGCCGGGCCGGAATCGTGTCGTCTTGCCCGGCGGAATGGCGACTTCCTCGCCGGTGCGGGGGTTGCGTCCAATACCACGTTTGCGCGGTCTGACCTCGAACACACCGAAGCCCCGCAGCTCGATTCGCTCACCGCGGGCCAGGGCTCGCTTGAGAGTGTCGATAATCGCGTTGACGGCGACCTCGGCGCTCACCTTGGTGATGCCGGCTTCCCGGGCGATGATTTCGACGAGATCGGCCTTGACCATAAGGGATTCCCCGCTTGGGTTAGCAGAAGGGCCGGATTATAGAGACCTGAAGCTCGGTATGTCAACCATAACTTCCGTGTTATCATGATGTTACGGTGATTGATCGATCGGCGCTCACCGTTTCCCAACGCCCCGTCGGGGCATCTTCCTGAACCATCGTGAATCAATCCTCAGGCCCAGTAGCGCTGCCGCAAGTCGCCATCGTCGGCCGTCCCAACGTCGGCAAATCGACGTTGTTCAACCGCATTGTCGGTCGACGCCAAGCCATCGTCGGTAGCCTGCAGGGCATGACGCGCGATCGCAACACGGCGCAGACCGATTGGAACGGCGTCTCATTCGGACTGATCGATACCGGAGGCATCGACCAAGGCTCCACGGAAGACCTCCTCCGTCAGGTCGCGGAGCAGGTGATGATCGCCGTCGATATCGCCGACATCGCGCTGCTGGTGGTCGACGGACGCGAGGGGCCCCTCCCGGTTGAGCGCGAGATCGCCTCCCAGCTGCGCCGCCGAGGTATCACGTTGATCCTGGCGATCAACAAGTGTGACAAGCCCGAGACTGCCGACGAGATGGAGCTCGCATTTCACCAGGTCGGGGTCGAGCTGATGTACGTGATCGCGGCCGAGCACGGCTTTGGCGTTGCCGACTTGCTCGACATGGTTACCGATCTGCTGCCGGCGGTTCCGATCGTCGAGAGCGAAGAGGATCCGCCGATCCGCGTCGCGTTCGTCGGTCGCCCGAACGTCGGCAAGTCCTCTCTGGTCAACGCGCTGCTGGGCTCGGAGCGGGTGATCGTCAGCGACCAGCCGGGAACGACGCGCGACCCGATCGACACGTTGCTGGAGAGCAACGGCCGTTGGTACGTTCTCGTCGATACCGCCGGGATTCGCAAGCGGGCGCGCGTCGATACGCACGCCGAGATTGCCAGTGCGGCGATGGCGCGGCGCCGCATGGCACAGGCCGATATCGCCCTCCTGGTGATCGACGCCGACGAGGGTGTCACCCGCCAGGATCTGCACGTGGCGGCCGAGGCCGACCGCCTCGGATGCGGGTTGATCGTCGTCGCCAACAAGTGGGACCTCGTCGACGAAGAAGAGGAGAGCCTGCGGCCGCGGGTCGAGGGGAACGTTCGCGAGCGTTTGGGCCGCATGCGCTACGCACGGGTCGCGGTGACCTCCGCCACCGAGGGGACCGGCGTCCAGGCGCTGCTGCCGCTCGTCGACGAGGTCGCCGAAGCGCGGCGCCGGCGGGTGCCGACCGCCGAGCTCAACGTGGCGTTTGCCTCCATGCTCGGGCGTCATGCCCCGGCCGGTGGGACGAGCGGCGCACACCCGAAGTATCTGACCCAGGTCGGTATCAACCCGCCGCGCTTCGTCGCCTTCGCCGGAGGCCGGGGAGCGGCGCGCGGCGACTACACCCGCTATCTCGAGAATCGGCTGCGTGAATCGTTCGACTTCGCCGGCAGCCCGGTGGTGATCAAGCTGCGCCGATCACGGCGCAAGAAGCGACGCGCCCGGCGGCGCTAGTCCAGAGGCCACTTCTGTCTGCTGAGACGATTCCACCCTGTCCGTCGAATGCAGCGTAAACTACAATGAATACTCGCATTTTCGTTCGCAACGGCACCGTGTTGACCGCCTTTTCGCGCGCCATGAGCTTGACCAAACGAGATATCGCCTGCGCCATCCACGATTCCGACGCACAGATCTCCATTGCCGAGGCTGTCAGTCTCGTTGATGGCATCTTTACCGCCATCAAGGACTGTTTGGCCCGCGGCGAGAAGGTGATGATTACCAACTTCGGGACTTTTCAGGTGGTCAGCCGGGCAGCGCGCCAGGGCATCAATCCGGCCACCGGTGGAGGCCTGGTGATCGAAGGGCACCGGGCGGTGTCGTTTCGGCCGTCGCCGGGGCTGCAGGGTTTGCTGAACCAGGCTGCGGGCGCCGAGGACGCCGAGGACGCCGATCTTGACCCTGCCTGGGACCGGTGACAAGCTGTTACCGAGCGCCGGAAACCCCATGCTGAACAGCGTTTTAATGCCCTCGGAATGGACCTCGGTCGGGACGTGGCGCAGCTCGGTAGCGCACTAGTCTGGGGGACTAGGGGTCGCTGGTTCGAATCCAGTCGTCCCGACCATTTCT
>Ga0114950_10000811_pt1 | contig 22388 bp, 34 predicted proteins | sample N075metaG_FD_83503 | JGI IMG/M metagenome (GOLD analysis project Ga0114950, IMG submission 83503) | Deep subsurface microbial communities from Kermadec Trench to uncover new lineages of life (NeLLi) - N075 metaG | ecosystem: Environmental > Aquatic > Marine > Ocean trench > Sediment | place... | reverse complement strand
TCGTCCATTTCCTCTTGCGTCGGGTCTTTCACGCGCTGGATATGGAAGAACGGACAAGTGCGCATACGGTCAAGGATCGTTTGCAAGTCGTCGGTATGCAGGTCGAGCTTTACCACCTTCAAGGCATAACTATTGTCTGCGAGGTTCGCTTGGATCCTTGACATCAAGCGATCTACGTTTGCTTCAACCTGATCTTCAGTCATTGACGCTGGCCAGCTTCGAGAGTGCCAGTCCTTCCTGTCGGCGCTGTCGAATACCTTACGATCACAGTAGGTGCGAACCCGGAATTGTCCGCTCCATTTGTCCTTGATACAGTCGCGCCAAACCGCGCAGAGTAGGTTCCCATTTTCGCCGTCACCGGACCAGATGGCGATATAGTGGCGACCCGGTTTCATCTCGAATGACATTTGGTAATCCTCCTTGATTAGAGACATGGATACGGCGCGAGGCAGTTGTCGATAGCTGTGCCAGGACGACCACAGCGCTGCCTGTAGGCTCGTGTCCGCATTGACAGCGGCACGCGGTAGGCAAGCGCGGAAAGCTCCCCTCGACTCGCTTCGGCCATGTAGCCAGGTGGCGCGGCGTTGCACTCTTGGCACAGTCTGAAATAATGATCCTTGTCGCACTGGTCGTATGGCATTGTCCGATTCTCCTTATGTTGGGACAAATAGAGCGCGGCTGATTTCTCGGCCGCGCTCCGCAGGGTAGGGGGTGTTTCGTCTAGGGCAGCCATCCATCGGGATCGTCTCGACCTGGCTCGGGTGCGTTCTTGTCGATGCCGAGGAGCCAGTCTGCGCTGCATTGCAGTTCAGTGCATAGGGCGGCAAGCGTGTCGGTCCTCATGCCGCCAGCGGCACGCAGGTTCCGATACAGAGCGGTATCGGCTATGCCGATTGAACGAGCGACGTTGTACGGTTTCCTGCCTCGAACTGTGATCACATGATGCAAGCGGGCTGCGAATTGCACATTGGAGAATCTTCTGAGGACGCTCATCGGATGAACTCATCCATGTTCGGCATGTAGCGCGGGGCAGCATTTCGCCAGAGGACGGCATACCATCGCCACTCGGGCGCGGTGATCTTCCCTGTATAGGCTGCGCTTCTGGCTTCCTTCAATGTCAAGGATTCGAGGAAGCCGCGACGCACATGGGGTTGTGATCCGATCTCGGCATCGGCAAGCGTGCGAGCATTGGCGCGGCGAGCGTCTCGATACTCTTGGGGTGGGCTGTCGGTCTTGTCGGGTGGTAGGTCAAGTGCCGACCTGGCTGGCGCTATGCGCATCTTGTCCGCGCTGTGCGCTTGCTTGGCTTTGCGACGTTTGCGTGATCGCTTCGGTAAGTTCCAAGTCATGCGTTGTCCTTTCGTAGTGGGTATTGAGTCGCGCCGATCAGGTCGAACGGCCTCGATCCAGTCTACCCGATATCGGCACAACGCAGGGTCGAGCGTGAGACGATGGTGGCATGATCTGCTATTGCGATAGCGGTTTGGTATTGGCGCGGCGAAGCCGCGCCTGATCTCAGCCAGGTGGCACGCGCGGATCTGCCGGCGGAAAGCGGGAGGGGAGGGCGAGCTGCTGGCGGCGGATCTTCGCGCGACCGCGAAACACTGACGGGGCAGAGTGTTGCGTCATTGTCGCGCGTGACAATGGCTTAGCGTTGGCGGACCTGGGCGGATCTGCGGGCGTACCTGGGCGGCGTGCCAGGTCGACTCGGGCGCGGCTGCGTTGGTGGACCTGGGCGGACCTGGGCGGTGTGCTGGCATTGGCTGGCTGCAGACGAACAGCAGCACCCAGCGCAAGCGGTCGTAAGCCGTCTGGTTGCGATGGGTGCTGGCAAGCGGCGCGGGTGGGCGCGGCTGCCAGGTGGTGGCATGGTGGGGCACCCGAGCTGGGCGGCGAGGGGGTCGAGCTCGATCTGGCCAGGTGGGATCGGGGTGGGCCGGCGGACGATCCGGCGACGTCGCGGCCGGTGGGCGGCCGGCGGGGCCGGTCGGGGCCGGGCGGGCGGGGCGGCCCCCCAGGGCGGGGGGGGCGGGGGAGAGCCCTCGCCAGCGACATAGATATCCCCCAGGAGATTGCCCTCCGTGACGATACTATGATCCGCTATGGTGACGAAACCCACTCGTGGCGTACAGATCAAGAAGGTGTCACGTTGTCTGTACTGTGATGTCGAGCTAATTGTCGATGCGAACGCAGCGGGTCGGCCTCGAAAATACTGTGACGGTGCGTGTCGGACGGCTGCATGGCGTGAGCGTGACGAAGTTGTTGAGGTGACGTTCTGATGGTGGCGTTCGTGATCTTGACGATAGTGGCGGTCTGGTGGTGGAAGGTGTCTACGTCGGACGACTGATTTTCTAAGGAGCTGATGATGATCAAGATTGTTGACCTGGTTCTTGTTGCTGTGTTGGCTGCGGCCCCGTTCGTTGCTAGCGCGGCTATCGATGTTCGTGTGAAGGCGAATCCCGTTGACTACGTCCGCGACGTCATGGGTTCTTCCAAGGAGGCCGGCCACTTCTGCGAGACTGGCTTCGGGCTCCCGTGCATCGACATCCTGTTGACTGGCCAATCTGAGGCGAAGGTCGGCGACATCGTCGACGTGAACATCTCTATTGTGGCGCAGCAGGACAAGGATGCCACGGCCGGCGAGTGGGTCGGCGTGGAAGTGATCCTCAACTATGACCCGGCGGCGTTGGAGCCAATCTCTCACACAATCTGCGATTCGCTCTATGACTACTTCCTGGTCTGGATATTCGTGTCGGATGACCCGAAAAACCTGTATTACGATTGCATCAATGAAGACGTGGACCCTCAGGATGGCTGGCCCGATCTGGACGGTGATATCGGGGTGCTATATTTCAGCCCGCTCGGTACGGATCAGAACGTCTTTGCCAACCCGGCGATACTCGGCACGATGCGGTTCCGCGTACTGGCCGAAGGCAATCACACTGTCGGCATCACGCCATCCACAGATTGCTACTGGTCCACGGGCGTTCCGGACGATCAGCCGATCCCGATTGAGACTCAGATTCTCGTGGGCGGCAATTTCATCGTGACCGGCGACCTGTCCAGCACCTACAACGTCGAGGTTCGTAGTCAGTTCGACGCCCTCGATCCGGTGGGCATCGGGATTGAGGACTTCCTGGCGTTTCTGGCGGCGTGGTCGGTACAGGAGAATGGCGGATGAAGTTGCTAGACATCGTTCTCGTGGTCGCGTTGGCGATAGGACCGTTCGGAGTGTCTCAGCGGACGCCCCAGTACCCAAGGGTCGAGTACGACGCCGACCTGCGGCCATTCGTGTTCACTGGTGGTCTGACCAACAAGCCTCGATCAGCGACCAACCCCTACGGTGAGCACGCCGGCTGGCAGATTGGCGATCCCGGCGTCATCTACGACCATCTGAATCAGGGCCTTGAGCGCACGATCCTGCGGCAGCCGGTGGGACCAGGCCGCATCGGGTGGGTGCTGTTCTCTGCCTGGCACCCGTTGACCGATCTTCAACGGATCGACTTTGCCAACGGAATACGCCGGTGGAAGGGGGAGCACCATTCTCGTCGCGTAGGCATCTTCTTCGGTCGTGACGCTACGGACCCGTTTATCCGGCGTGACAAGGGAAGGCCGGAGGGTCCGCTGCTGATTCTGAACCCAAGGGACCCCAAGGCCCTGCTCTGGTGGCGGCACAACACAGACCCGCTCGTCGCCATCGGCGTCGACGAGTTCTGGCTCGACCGTGGCTCGGCCAACGATTCGGTCGAGACGCGCCGGGCCATAGTGCAGTTGGCGAGGCGAGTCCGGTCTTTGCAAGGCGTCAAGATCGGCGTCGAAGCGATCCCGTTCACGATGGGGAAGGACGGAGAGCCTGACAGGTCACTCGGACCTGATTGGAGTTATCTCACGAAGGTTCCTGGCATGGGGCGCTGGCGTCAGTTGTGGCATTCGTGGATCAAGCACGGCCATTGGGAGATGCTTCGGGTGCCGGCCGAGCTTCACGGTGAGATCGAGGTTCACGTCTTCCTTCACGGCAGCGACGACCCGCCACCGACGACAGGTGATGTTGCGCGACTCGCAGAGTACGGCTGGGTGATCTCATGGCTCAGCGGCGTTTACGATCCGGTCGATGGGCCGGTGACAGAGCCATGAAGTGGGCCGTAGTCGGTAGTGGACCTACGGGCCATACCGAGAACAATGGGGCCGTGACGGCTGTTGCGCTGATGGATCGAACGGTGATCGCCGTGGACACCGCCGGCGAGCGTGTTTGCTGGGATTACTGGCTCAGGTCCAAGTCTGTCAAGGCGGTGAGCAAGGAGAAGCACCTGACGGTGGTGCGAAGCTGGGACCATGTCGACTACGTTGGCGAGATACTTGATTGCCGCAAGGAATGGGACTGGACGAAGTTCCCACTCAAATGGGCCAAGGGCACGTACCTGCCCTGGAATGATCCGATCGGGCCGCACGCGATCATGTATGCGGTGAATCACGGCGCGACCGAGATCGAGGTGTGGGGCTTCGAGGGCGCCAGATCGTGGATGACGAAGCACGCCGAAGCGAACACGAAGCGTCTGCAGCTCGTTATCGACAGCGCTGATATTCCGATCGTGTTCCACGGCACGCTGAAGTACGACCTGAAGCAGGAGCATCTCGATGACGCACATCTCGGAGATCGGTGAAGTCTGTCAAGGTTCTGTTCTCGAACCGCGTAAGTACCACGATTCCGCGATCGTCGGCATGATTGCCGGCGTTGTCGTGTACGACCGCGAGAAGCTGATCGAAACCTTCATGCACCAGAACCCAGGGTGGTTGCGTCCCGATGCGGACGAGTGGATCGAGTTCAATGTCGAAGGATCTATGTTCGAGGGTGCCCCGGTTGTCATGGACCCGATAGAGCACTGATGGAGATCAAGACGGCCACAGTGTCAATGTCACTCGCTGACTGGCAAGCTACGATGCACAGCGCTCAGGAGAAGGACCTACGCATCGAGAGTTTGTGTAACCAGGTCGGGCTTCTTGAAGACGATCTCTCGGAGTTGCGGGACGAGATCGCCACCTTGAAGTTGAAAAAGGGCAAATGACATGGCTAGTGACAGAAGCAGTAATGCTGCCGCCATAGGCATTATGTCGGTGATTGCGATCATCGGTTCCGTTGGCGGAATCATGTTCTCGATCAACCGGCCAATGGCCCAGCGGATAGATCAGCTCGAGCGCAGCCTGGCGTCTTTCAAGACCGAGAACGCGGCCAATCACGCCAATACGACTGTGCGGATGGAGAAGGACGATGATCGTGAGCGTGCGGACGCCGCCCTCATGGCCCACTTGGGGGCCGAGGGTGCTGCTGAGCAGGCGGCAATCGCTAGACTGGACGCGAGCGTCAAGCTGGTGCGGCAATGGATGGAAACCCACGATCTACGGGTTGTGGGGTTGAACGCGGCCCAGTGGGAGCGGATCAAGGCGCTGGAGCGTAACGTGTACGGTCAGGCCGTTCGTATCGGGAGTGAACAATGAACTACTTTGCTGACTTCTGGACGTTCCTGAGCAATCACCTATGGCACTTCATCTTCGCACCCTGGCTGGACGACTGAAGAAGTACGCACACAACGTACTCATTGCTGTTGATCAGCTTGCGAATGCCATCCTGCTTGGCGATCCCGATGAAACCATAAGTTCCCGCGCTGCGAAACACTACAGTCACAAGGACGGGTGGGGTTGGCTCGCTCGGTTCCTCGACAAGATTGATCCAGGCCACTCGGCCGACGCAATCGAACGGGACGAAGGCAAGGATGCGATCCTTCCGTGAGTGGCGTAGCATTGTTTCAGATAATTGGCTTGGGTGTGCAACGGCCCTTGTAATCGCGTTGTGCATCTACATCCTTTGGAGATCATAATGACCAAGATACTCATCGTCTGCGTGCTGGCCGTTTCACTGGCTGGCTGCGTGACGACATCACCGGAAGATCTTGCCACCTGGCAACAGACCAGTACCGTGCTGCAGGAGGAGCTGACGGCCTTGGAGATCGAGCTGCTCTCAGTGCAAGATCCGATCGAGCGAGCTTCGTTGCAGGCCAAGCTAGCCGAGACGAAGCGGATCGCCGCGATCTTTGACACCGCCATCCAGTCTGCGACTGACTCCGCTGACGCGCCTTTTGCGTTTGCTGAAACTGCAGTAGCCGTCGCCGGCGGGTTCTTCCCGCCAGCTTTGCTCGCTCTGCCATTCATCCGAACGCTTCGCCGTCAGAGGAAGTCCATATTCACGGCCGTTGCTGCTGGTGGCGGTGTCGTTGATCCCGACAAGGCGAAGGAGTCGCTCAAGACCGACCCTGGCGCTATCGCTGCTCTGGCAAAGTTCAAGGCCACATGACACATTCGGACCAGTACACACAAGAGCTAGCTGACGAGATCTGCGTCCGGATCGCGGAAGGCGAAACTCTTGTCGGTATCTGTGCCGATGTTCACATGCCGCGTCCCGTTGTCGTACGTACCTGGGTGATGAAGGACATCAACGCTTTCAGAGGCCAGTACAACGGGGCGCGGAAGATGTGGGCCGACTCGCTCGCAGACGAGATGAAGGAGCTGCTGGACCAGGACCCGGTCGAGATGGGCTGCTTCCAGAAGTTCGGCAACAACGCCATCGCGTTGCTGCGCGAGAAGATCCGCGGATACCAGTGGCTGTGCTCGAAGGCGAACCCGTCGATGTACGGTGACAAGCTGGACATGCAGCATTCCGGCGAAGTCACCAAGCGTGTTCATATCGTGGACTCATTCCAGGGAGTGAAGTTCCGAGACGTGAATGGTCGCATCACCAACGCCAACTGAAATGATCCTGCCGCGTGGCGAGCTGGTGATCCGTCGAGGCTCGGCGGTACACAAGCTATGGACCTGCTTCGACCAGGAGATCCTGCTGGAAGGCCCCGCCGGCGTCGGCAAGACGCGATGTCTTCTGGAGCTGGTCCACTACCGTGCAGAGACTTACCCGCGGTCCCGATACCTGCTTGCCCGCAAGGCCCGCAGCTCGATGAGTCAGTCGATCCTGGTGACGCTCGAGCGCGATGTGATTCCGGCTGGGCATGAGTCGATGGCGCGTAACACTACCAGGACTCACCGGCAGTTCTACAAGTACGCCAACGGCTCCGAGGTCGTGATCGGTGGACTGGACGACATCCAGAAGACGTTCTCGTCCGAGTACGACATGATCTGCATCTTCGAGGCCATCGAGTGCTCCGAAGCGGACTGGGAGTTCCTGCATCGTTGTTTGCGGAACAACATGATCCCGCACCCGGAGAAGCCTGGCACCTACCTGACCCAGGCCATCGCGGACACGAACCCGGGCGCCGAGAGTCACTGGCTGAACCGTCGTGCGAACGCGGGGAAGATGACCAGGCTCAAGGCCGTGTTCGCAGACAACCCGACAATCACTCCTGAGTACCGACAGATCCTGAAGAACATGACCGGCATCCGCCGTGACCGAATGTACCTGGGGCGGTGGGTGTCCGCGGAGGGACAGATTTGGGAAAACTTCAATTCCGACACGCACGTCCTGGCCGGCAAGCTGGCAAGGCACGACGTCACGCGGCGCTGGTTGCTAAACGTAGATTCATGGGAGAGGGTCGTCGAGCTGAAGTGGTTCTTCGCTGGCGTCGATCATGGTTTCAGAGCACCTGGCGTGATGCAGGTCTACGGCGTCGACGACAAGAGGAACGCTTATCTCGTACACGAGACATACATGGTCGGCAAGAACACCGACTGGTGGGCGGCCGAGGCCGAGAGGCTCCGCAAGGAGTTCGATATAAAGCGGTTCGTATGCGACCCCGCCGAACCTGACACGATCGACCTGTTCAACAACCGGATGGGCATGGTCGGTGGCTTCTGGATCGCCATCGGGGCGAACAACGACTTCCTGATGGGATCGAACGTGGTGCGTGAGAGGTTGGAGAAGGACACCCTGTTCTTCCTGGCCGATTGCCAGTTCACCGGCGGTATGCGGCACGACGAGGTCGAGCCAGGCCCAGATCCACTACGAATAGAGCGTAGGAAGCCCGTCAGTCTGATCGAGGAGATCCCGTCGTACAACTACAAGGAGGCCAAGCCGGGGATGCTGACGAGGGAGGAGCCGGCCACGGATTCCGAAGATCATGGATGTGACGCTTGTAGGTACGCTATGGTGTGGCTGGATGGAACGGACTGGAGCCCTGCGATGGCAGCTCCGGTGTACGAGGCCGGCACTTACGGAGCATTCTTCAAACACGCGGAGGTCTTAGATGCCAGCGGAAACTTTGACTAGCCTCAAGGACATGAGCTACCCCGAGCTGAAGTACCAAGCCAAGGAACGTGGCATCGGAGTCCGTCACAAGAAGAAGACGGATCTCATCCAGGAGATCTTCGACGTCGACAATGTGCCGGAGGTCGACAAGAACGATCCCGACTGGGATGTCACCAGGCAGTCGATAAAGGGGCCTGACAAGCTCTCGAACAGGTCACTTTGGTTCGATTACCCTGGCCCAAAGTTCCAAGTTCGGTATCGCGCAGCCCACTTGTTCGACAACAGGAGCGTTATTGGCGTCACTGACGGCAACACGGACGAGGTGATCGCGGTGTTCAATCGCAAGGGGCACCAGGACATCAAGGGCGCAACCAAGATCTACCCGTTCCGGCTGCACGCCAAAGAGTTCACGGACGTTATGAACACCAAGCACTCGATCTAGGAGCTGGTTATGCCAAAGGACAGTTACGGTCGGAAGACGTCGTACAACAAGCTCAAGAAGCAGCCCGCGAAGAAGGCTAAGAAGATGGCGAAGAAGAAGGGCTATTGATGAAGTTCCTTTACGCCCCAAATGAGCTTGTCCCCAGATGGTGGGGTCTAGCGTGGCTGACATGGGGGCGTGGCTATGTCGTGCTTCCAGTGCCGTTCTGTTTCATCGTTCGGGCAGCACTGTGGTTCTATTGGGGCGTGGCTGTTCGGTGGCTTCGGCACGGCTACGTCAAGAGGCTTGAGTTCAGAATCAGGATGCTCGAGGCAGTCAAATAGATGTTCGACGTTTCAGCAGAGAACCTGTGGTTGGAGATCAAGGCCGCGGAGAGGTTCCGCGACAACCATCTCACCCAGGTCCAGAACATGATCGACTACTACGCTGGCAGCGCGTACCGCGGTGACGGGTCGATCGACTGGTCTGAGAACCACATGTTCGAGTACATCCGTCTGAACACGTCCAAGGTCGTGTTCGACAATCCCAAGGTACGCATCCGGTCGCGCCGGCCGGCGAGCCAGGGGCAGGTCGCTGTTGCATTACAGCACGGCCTCAACAGGAACATTCGAGACACGAACCTTCGCCGCCTGCTGAAGCGGGTGTTCGTGAGCCAGTGTTTCAGTTGGGACTGTGTTCAGACGGTTATTGAGCCACAGAATTGGATGGACCCGCGCACCGGCGAAACGTACCAGTGGCCGCAGAGCTACCAGATCGAGAACAAGCGGTTCTTCTTCGATCCGTTGTGCCGGTGGTTCGGCGGTGCCAGGTACGCCGGCCACAAGTACGTGCGCGACAAGGAAGACATCCTGTCCGAAGCACGAGAGTTCCCCGACAAGGGGTGGATCGTCGGCAACATCAATGAGATCGCGGCCGACAGCGGCGTCGACGAGCTGGGCCGCAAGAGCGGTGTCCAGCAGGATCTTCGCCGCAAGGAGCTGGTGCTCTACGAGATCTGGGTTCCAGAGGTGGAGTTGGACGATCCAGACAAGGGATTCAACGGTGCGCTCTACACGATCGCGGTCGCCCCCAACGAGAAGGGTGAGGGCAACACCGCGTACGTCCGTGAGCCCAGGCCGTTCTATGGACCCAGGTGGGGGCCGTACACGCTTTACGGCGTGTACCCGGTCCCGAACGATCCCTGGCCGCTGTCACCGTTCGTTGCGGTTCGAGCGCAGATGGAGCAGCTCAACAACATCGTCAGCGCGGCAAACCGATCGATCGAGTCGTACAAGAAGATCATCATCTGCTCTGCCGACAACCCGGATCTCTACAAGAAGCTCAAGAACACGCCCGACATGTTCGTGGTGCCGGTTCGTGGCTTCCAGAAGGACCAGGTGGTCGAGGTCGAGCTCGGTGGCATCACCAAACAGCACGTCGAGCAGATCCAACTGGCACTCGACAGAATGGACAGGAACAGTGGAATCGACGAAGCGCATCGTGGAAATGTTGGCTCACGAAGCACGGCTACAGAGATCGCGGTTGCCGACGAAGCGGCAAAGGGGGCGATCTCTTACGTTCAGCAAGAGTTCCAAGACGCCACCATCCAGATGCTCGAAACCCGATGCTGGTACATGTACCACGACGACCGAGTGAGTTTCCCCCTGGGCGAGGCTGCCATCATGGACCTGCAGATGGGGGAGCCCTGGTTTGAGGGTGGCCGCGTCGGGTCCGAGCGAGAGTTCGCGTACGATGACATCGAGCTGAGCATCGAGGCGTTCTCGATGGAACGTATGAGCGAGGCCCTGCAGCGTGCTCAGTACAAGGAGCAGCTCGACCTGGCGATCCAGGCCGCCGGCGTCATCCCGAATACACCGTTCTACGACTGGAAGATGATCTTCGATCGCGGTGGAGACGTAAACAACGACCCGTCATGGGGCGACTTCTTCAACCCGGAGATCGCACGACTCGCGGCCGGAGCCGAGGACTCGCCCGAGGTCGAGACGCCTTCCGAAATCATTGAACCATCAACCCCGCCGCCGGCGGTCTCTGGGCAGTTCGAGCCCCAGCGTGTCGGTGGCCGAGTAAGACAGGCGATATAGCTATGCCAAGCACACCCGGCTCCAAGACGTTCTTCTCGATCACTGGCGGTAACACCGGGATTATGATTCATACTGGGCACGCGGTCTTGAATGGATTCATTGCCACGAACGAGGGCGCCGTCGTGATCTACCTCAAGTTCTACGACAAGGCCACGGCTGGTGCATCCGCCGAGACCCCGATCCTGCAGGTGCTTGTCCCGATCGATGAGTCGGTTGTCCTTGGTGGTATTGGGCAGAGTTACCAGCTAGGACTGAGCTTCAGAGCGGTTGCGCAGGCAGCCCTGATCGGGGTTACTGGTGCCGCGTCAGATACCTTTACGCTCACAGCTCTTTTCAACTGATGACCATCTACCAGTTCAAAGACGATGCCGGCCAGCTCGTCGAGTTCGAGTACACGATGGAGTCTGTGCCTTCGATTGGCGACTGTGTCGATCGTGACGGAAAGGCATTCACCAGGGTGTTCTCGACCGGCACGGAAGGCGACGGGCACATTGCATCGAGCAACCAGTACCCATACCTGTCGACCCGGTTGAACCCCAAGATGCCTGGTGTCGAGCTGGCAAAGAGCGACACCGGCCTTATGAAACCACTGATCCGAAACCGGCAGCACGAACGAGAGCTGATAGCCGAGCATGGACTCGAACGCGAGTAGGGTGTAGGCTCTGGGAGTATGACTATGGAAGGTGTCATCGGTGAGAAGGTTGATGTAGAAGCCAAGCAGGCCAGCGCTGCCGCTGTCGAAGCGGAGCAGAACGCTGTCCTCGCAAAGATCACTGGTGTAGATGTAGACACTCCTGCGAAGGCATCGGACGCCCCTGTGCCCAAGGAAGGGCGCTCGCGGGATACCAAAGGCCAATTCAAGACAACTGAGGAGTCAACGGGAACGCTTGAACCTACGAAGGAAAGTGTGAACCCCGCCGACTATGACAAGGCTCTCAAGGCCCTTCAGTTGGACAATGTTCCCGAATCGATTCTTGGCTCGATGTCCCAGGCCGAATTGACGGTCTGGGGTCTGAGTCGATCCAAGAACCATGCGGACACTCAGAAGGTCAGAGATGACCTTTCGACGCTGCGAAAGCTGAAGACCGAGCCCGAAGCTGTCCCGACCGACAGCGTGCCGGACGAAGGCTATCTGGAGCTCACCGAATACTACGGTGAGGAAGGCGCAGCTCCGATCAAGAAGATGCTGTCGGCCCGCGATGCCAAGCTGGACAAGCTGATGGCACGGATCGACCAGCAGGACCGTGAGTTCGCACGTCGGGACATGGACAAGGAATACAACTTGTCCGACCCTGAGCGGTGGAAAATCGTCACAGACGCCCGTGCGGCCGACGTGAACGAGTACGCATCGGAGGCAGATGCCATCCGTGCCGCCGCGACATTAGCGTTCGCCGACGAACGGCTCGCTGATCTGAAATCACGACTAGCCAATGAGCACTCTGCCCGATCCAATGGGCAGTCGACTACTGAGAGCCAGGTCTCTACACCTGGCGACACACTCACGGGCCCCGCGAAGATGAAGGATCTCGAAGATCAGCTTCTCACCGCGATTACCAAGAGTGACGATGCCGGTGTAGCCCGTATCCGTAAGGAGATGGGCACCGACAAGAAGGTCAGTGCGCTCGAATTGATGACTCGTGATGGACTGATTGGTGTTCCTTCGTAGGCGGTTCACATAACCGTTTCCTCTACTTAGCGAGACACAATCATGGGTGGAACAGCCCTTGAAAACTTCACAGACTTTGTGAAGTTCACTGGGCCGGCCTACTACACCGACGCTGGCACGTTCCTCAACGAGGCCGTGCAGCAGACGTATTCCTTCCCTCGTTTCACGAAGGGCAAGGCGTACGACAAGGTGATCCAATCCGGCGAAAAGATCAAAGACGATGTGATGTTCGACGAAGCGAACACGTTCACTCGTTACAACCCCAACCAAGAGTTCACCTGGACGCAGCCGCAGGTCGCCACGGAGATGGAGATCAACTGGCGGTTCGCAACGGACCACATGTCGTGGACCGACCAGGAGATCGAGCTCAACATGCCTTCGGGCATGACGGACGCCTACGCGAACGTCCAGTACAAGCGGCTCCGCAAGAAGATCGAACAGCGGATGTGGACGTCCGTGATCAATGCGATGGAGCGCGAGCTGTGGGCCGACCCGCACGGGGCCACCAACCGCGATGGCATGGAATCGTCTGACGGCACGCTGCCGTACTCGATCCCGTCCTTCGTGACGGAAGACGTGACCAGGTTCCATCCGGCTGACTGGACCACGATCATGGGGATCGACCCGGAGAACGAGGTCAAGTGGCGGAACCAGGTGTCTCTGTACGAGGAAACCGCCCCCACGACCCACACGACTACGGAGGACAACGGTTCGATCATCGACGCCTTCGACTACATGCAGCTGAAGGTCAACTTCATCGCGCCTGACTTCCACGGCGAGCACTTCTCCGGCACGAACCTGGCCGCGTTCCGCAACGCGATCTACAGCTCGCGTCGTGGGCTGGCGCTCTACAAGCAGTCGCTCCGTATCGAGAACGACCGCCTGGCATCGCCACAGGACGCTGCGTACAACAAGGCCGCGTTCGGCGGGATCGACCTTGTCTACCTGGCACAGCTCGACGCCGGCAAGGCTGACGGGTCGTCTGCGATCTTCAATCACGACGGCACTGACGCCAACACTCAAGACGAGGACGGCGACAACAGGTCAGGCGGCGCCGTCGGCGGCGGCTCCCACGACGGACCGCGGTACTGGTGGATCAACGGCAACTTCCTGACCCCGATCTACCACGCCACGCGCTACTTCTACAAGAAGGACCCGTTCTTCCTTGAGAAGCAGCCCTGGACCTGGGTGTGCCCGGTCGACATCTGGAACAACACGTTCTGCCACTCTCGCCAGCGGCACGGCATCGTTGCTCCGGCTGACTAATTCGATCCCGGCCCCCTCACGGGGGTCGGGTTTATTCTTCGTGCGGTGTATGGCGTCATGTTGGTGCTGTTGCCGTTCGTGATTACAACTACGCTGGTCCTGTTTCAGTATGGGGCAGCGGAAAGGAATCGGATCATGACTTTTCCCAATCCCCGACCCGTACCCGGAAGCGCGAAATTGGGCAACATCGTGGGCGACCACATGTACTTCGATGACTTCCACTCAGGCTGTATGGAGAGCGGCAACAAGTTCTTTCGGACGGCTAACACGTCCGACTGGCTCGTGACCGACGACATCGACGCCGCCGTCACCATCTCCGATGACGAACCTGGTGGCGTGCTCCGAATTGCGACTGCTTCCAACGCAGGCGACTTTGCCTCATGCCAGCTCAATGGTGAGGGGTTCAAGGTCACGGCCGGCAAGGACATCTACTGTGAGATGCGGCTCAAGTTCGACGACGGCAACGACACCCGATGGTTCTTCGGCCTGGCGACGACGGACGTAACCGGCACAACCCTCGGCCCGATCCTAGACGGCGTGGTTGAGTCCATCGGCTTCCGTCAGACCACGGCGACCGGTACGGACATCTTCGCCCTGGTGGAAGATGGCAGCGCCGAGACAACCGTGGATACGGGTGTCAACGTGGTCGATGACACCTTCCTCGTCCTGGCGTTCCACGTTCTTGGTACTGGACGGGTGATTTACTGGATAGACGGCAAGGAGGTCGCCAGCTTCACCACCAACATCCCTAGCGGTGATGCCATCACACCTTCGATGGAGGTCCAGGGTCCCACCGCGACTTCGATCGTTGAGGTGGACTACTTCCTCTGTATGCAGACCCGGTAGAGGTTCGTTCTTCCGTCCTTGGGGGCTTCGGCCCCCTGGGACGTTTCAAAGGAGCAGGTCATGGCAGCAAGCATACCGGCCGTAAGTGAATCTGGTGGCGTGTCGTCCTCGACTGGGTTCAGCGCTGGAGCCCAGTTACGAGACATTATCTACTTCGACGACTTCCTCGAAGGCGGCTACGTCGCGGACCTGGCCCTGGCCTTGGAGTCCAACCCCAGCGCCAAGTTCTCCGAGGTCGCGGACGCCGGCGTATGGAAAGTGACGCGGGATGCGATTCCAACCCTTGTGATTTCAGATCAAGTTGGCGGGTGCCTGCTTATCACGACAGCGAACGGTGCCAACGACTTCGTTTCCTGCCAACTCAACGGTAGCGCGTGGAAGGTCGCGTCGGACAAGGATCTCTGGTTCGAGATCAGGTTCAGGATCACTGACGATGACGACACCCAGTTCTTCGTAGGGCTCTGCACAACGGACGTTACCGGCGCGGCCAAGGGCCCGATCCTTGACTCCGTGGGCGTCGGCGGCTCCATGATCGGGTTCGTCCAAGACGGCGACACTACGTCGGATATCGACATCATCTGTCAGAACAACGGCACCGAGACGCAGACCGACTCCACGGTGAACATCGTGGAGGACGTGTTCATCATCATGGCGTTCCACATCAAGAGCAACGGGGTCATCGAATACTTCATCGATGGCGTCTCCGTGGGAGAGATCACAACGAATATCCCCGACGCCGATGCCGTCACGCTCTCGATGGAAGTCCACTCACCGACCGCAAGCTCAACGCTTGAGGTTGACTACATTTTCTGCGGACAGGGGAGGTGATCTGATGGCTCTTGGTGCAGCTTATCCTGATGGTTCACTGGTAGGCGGTCAGCCAATGATCGGCCTGGCTGGCTGGTCTACCGACTGGTTCGGACCCGACTTTCACTCTTTCCCCTCAATCGGCACCTGGGACACGATTGGGGGTGGAGCGGTCGAATCTGGTGGCAGCCAGCCGAACGGGGTGCTTGAGTTCACCCCCAATATGAACGTGGAAATCCAGTTACGCACAAAGGGATTTCACTGGCAACTTCGGAATGGCAAGCGTCTGTGGTGGGGTGCCCGACTCAACCTGCAAGACTTCGATGCAATGAGCTGGTTCTGCGGGCTGACTATCAACGACGACGACATCCTCGACGGCCTGCCAAATGACATCATCGGGTTCATCAACACTTCGGATGACGGCTCAATCGACACGATCAGCCGGAAGGGCAGCACTTCGTTACGCGACACACATGCTTCGCACGCCTTCACGGCCGACAACCAGTGGCGAGACCTGAAGTTCATCTGGAATGGACATGGACGGGTCCACTTCTACATCGACGGGGCTGAGGTCCAGTTGTACTCGACGAACCCGATCAACGTCCCGATGAAGGCCGCATTCGAGTTTGCGGCCATTGTTGGACAGGTTGACACTGCCTGGCTCGACTACTTCTACTGCTGGCAGGAGAGATAGATGGCTGGCATCCTTCGAGTAATCAACACGATCGAGATGGCGACGACCATCGGTGCCGCCTTGAATGGCCGTCAGGGATCGGTGACGAATCCCGCGGCGCAGCCGTACACACTCCCGGTCACCGGCTCGGTACACCAGCGGGTAGGAACGCTGGCGTTCGGCGCGGCCGCGACGATCTACGACTCGACTGTCGACCTGCCAGCGACCTTTGTGTACCTGTGGTTCAAGATGGACATCGTGGGACAGATCCAGCTCTTGACTGGTGCGACGCATGTCGTCCTGCCGGTAGCCGCCAATCAGCCGTTCACACTGGGGGCACCCGCGGCTGAGACTCCAGCGACCTGTGGTCTGCTGGGCGTGGCTGACTTCACCAATATCACCGCTGCTGCGGACCTGGCGGTCATCGATGAGATCACGATCGTGAACACCGCGGGGTCAGGCACGGCGAACTATCAACTGTTCCTGGTGCTGTAATGATCACCCTCACAGAGCTTGAGAACCATTGCAAGCAGGCGCTGGAGGGTGCGACGACTCTGCCACAGTCGATCTCGCTGGTGGACATCATCAACTTCGCCGGCAGATGGTTCACCTCCGTCAACCCCTGGAACTTCCGTGACCGGCCGCCGGTGAAGCTGTCGCTGCGTAAGGACACTCCGTACCTGGATCTGCCGTTCGACTTCGGAGAGCAGCTCGGCTACCAGATGTCGGACGGGCTCAACTTTGGCATCACGTTCACGACGATCCAGCAGATCCTCCACCTGCGTGCCACGACTGTCACCGTCAGCCAGAACTACTACTGGGCGTCGATCGTCCAGCCGTCCCAGGTGGCAGCGAACCTCCCCATGCCGCCACCCAGGATCGAGCTCTGGCCTGAGCCGAAGTCCGACCGCGAGGACATCATGGTCTTCGCGTACCGCGCCAAGTGGGCCGAGCTGCGCTACCAGGTCAGTGGTGGGCTGGAGCACAGCGAGGATGTCGAGGAAGACGACGTTGCGAACGTGCCCGACTACGCAGAGATGGTGTTGATCGAAGCGTGCCGGGCATTCGCAATCGGATGGGGCGAGCGACTCAGCCAGCCGCAAGGCGGCGTACACGAGCTGCTCAAGGCTCTTATGACCGGACCGATCTGGCTCGCCCTGATGGCAACTGACGGGCTGCAGCAGGTCGACCAGGGACTGATGATGGGCGGGGCGATCCAGGCCAGATATCCTTCTCACACCTGGCGTTCGGCATCTGCATCGCCCGTGAGCGGTCCCTCGTAAGGAGAAGAAATGGCAGCTACCCCAACCCTGATGCGGCCGACCAGCGTCACGGGTCTTATCCTGACGACAGGCTCCGTAGGCACGGCCGGTGGCGACTTCTTCATCAAGGTCGTCACAGCCGAGCTGGATCACCGGACCAAGATCGCGGATGTCTCTGGCGACGGCGATTCCTCTCCGAACAGCGTGGTCAGCTACTGGGGCTATGTTGACTGGATGATCCGCGGGTACGGCATCGCGGCCAATGCAATCGCCTACGACAGCATGGTCGTCAACACCGGCTCGCCTAAGAACCCCACGGCCAGCGGCACCAACGTCGTATTCAATGTCTCGTCGGGCATGTCCTACGCCGGACGGTTCCTGATCCATAACTTCAAGCTCGCCTACGACCGCACGGGGGCTTTCGTATCGGTGTCGTTCGCCTTGCGGAAGATCGCGCTCGCGGATGGCAAGGAAAGCTATGTGGAGACACCATGAGTGAACACAAAGAAAAGGCCGAACAGCCCCTTTCGGTTGACGAGCAGAAGGCAATGCTGGATGGGGTCGAACCCGCGTCGATGCCGGCAATACCGGCCTCTGCGATCATCATGGAGGATGAGAAGCCGGATCAGTTCAAGGAGATGATGGACGCGGGATCGTCCGACGACAAAATCATGATGGCGATCAAGGAGATCCCCCAGCAGATCGTTGAAGCTCTGAAGGATGAGTAATGGCTATTGATCTGGACCCAATCTTGACCGAGGAGTTTGGCATACGGGTAGACCTGCACGAAGGCACCTACCTGCAGAGGGGGGTCACCTCGATCTTCCGTGACACCGCGGTGAGGCGTGGGTTCATCGACGGCAAGAACGTCTTCGACTGGATTGGCGAGGCAGACGGCAGCAACAAGAACGTCCATAGTTCGCACGCGCAGTTGGCCCTTGCGATTGAGGCTGCCCTCCTCCACTCGTTACACGGTACAGGTGTAACCGGCGAACTCACGCACCCATCCGCGCCTAACTCACTACCGCTGTCGAGCATCAAGGTGTGGAAGTGGGGCCCGAACGCTTACTTCGAGCTGCGGTACAGGCGAACACGGGAGACCAACGTCCCTGAGCCGGCGGCCCACACCGCCACATGGCGAACGGCCTACGACCACGCGATTGCCTACAGGACGGCGTTCACTGGAGGCGGATTCGCGGTCTATCTCGACGGCCTACCGAACGGCGACCTTGACTTCCCCAACGTCGATGCAGGCGAAACAGATGAAGCGAACCGGCCGGTCGGCTCGGTGCACAAGCGTACTACGCAGAAGTTCACTATCCGGACGGTTCTGAATCAGAACCCTCACGGCATGACGGGATCGGGCTCGTTGGTAAATGCAGGACACATCAACCAAGCGGATCTGGTGGGGTTCGGGGATTACGAGCTAGTGATAGGGATGCTCCCGAATACCGTCCGGTTCGACGGCGCGATCGTCAGTTGGCTCAGCACCGACCGCTTCGCCGTGCAGTACGACTTCACGTTCATAGCGACTGGGCACTTTCACCAAGAGCCATTTTGGGACGGCACGAAGTGGAGCGTTCGTAACGTCATATCGCATACATCAACGATTTGGGATCAAGTAGATACGTTCCCGGTGAGATTTTGACCCGCTTCTCTCACGGGCCAGACTTCCAAGGGATCAACCCCTTCTCGGATGAGGCGAGGCAGCGCGACGACTACATCAAAGAGCAGGCAGAGCTGTCGGAGGGGTATCAAGAGTCGATACAGCGCAAGCTGCTGGAGCCGGGAATTGTCGTTGCTTCAGTGAGGGGAGGGATAAAAGGCTTCACCGCATTGATCGTTTCTTCGACCGACGTAAGCACGCCGAATACGAGGTGGGCCTATACATGGGATCTGGCGAGGCCGGGTGGGATAGGAGCCAAGTGGATCGTCGCGGGCACGACGCAAGAGGGCGAACCCGGCATTGACTACGGCAACGCCACTGACGGGTTCCTTGCCTTCAACCTGGCCGAGCACGAGAACGACTCGGAGTTCATCGCGTACGGTGCCGAGCGGCAGCCCACGGGCTATACGCTGGTTCCCCTGCCGATCAAAGATGGCAACCCAGTGTTCATCGTCAAGACGATAGTGCAGGGCAACGTGGGCATCTGGTTCGAGGCATCCAACCCGCTCGAGCTGGTGTGTGACAAGCCGGCATGAGCTTGATCGGCACCATTGCGGCCTTCTGCTGCTGCACTACTGAGGAAGGCGGCATCTGCTGCCGTGGCCTGTCGGGCGAAGACTGCGTGTGCATCGAGGGGCTGACCAGAGAAGAATGTGAAGACGCCAACATGACTGGCGATCCATGCGACACGGGCGTGTTCCTGCCGGGCTTGACGAAGTGCCCAGTGAACCCACCGGACGACGAGAACCCGTGCCTTGTTGGATGCTGTGTCTCGAACATCCCGACCAGCGAAATCACCTGCGTAGATCGGGCCTGCATCCACGAGTGCTGCCGACTGAACAACGACGCGGGGGTAAGCACATTCACGATTCCAGTGAACACATGCACCGGCCCTTTCTCGCCATGCGACGAGATCACAGGTGCGTGCTGCTTACCAAGCGGGCAGTGCCTTGACGACCAGACTCCATCGACCTGTGCGGGCCTCGACGGAGAGTTCCATCCAAATCAAACCTGTGCCAGAATCGACTGTGACGACGACATGTTGGTGAACTGCTGCCTTGCCAACGATACGTGCGTCGAACAGATACCACTCCAAGACTGTCTGGCGGGTGGTGGCACCACAATCGGGCAGACACCGTGCAACACAAAGCCGGACCCGTGCGTGAACCCCGATGGAATCTGCTGCAACAAGGCAGCGGAATGTGGTGTGATATGTGTGACGATACCAGCGGACAACGCCTCCTTCAATTTTCCGTGTATAGACGGGGTGTTCGGCCCTATCTGCTTTACCCCGTGCCCGGACGATGTGTTTCCTGCCTTGGCGTATGAGATGTGCGTCATGGTGGATACGACTAGCCAATGTTGTCACTTCACCGTGGATACATGGCAGAATCTTGGCGGCGGTAATTTGTGTGCTCCCAACCCCCAAGGCACCAATGGCTCATGTATTCTCGGCGGGCCAGACGACTGTGTGTCAACGACTCAAGAGTGCATGGGATGTCCGCTCGGTAATGAATGGCAGGCAGATGTGACTGTGATATTTGCTGCCAACTTGGTTGACTGCGTGTGCCTCTGTAATTGCAGTGCCACATTCATCTGGCCCTGCCCACCGAACAACTGCCCCGGTCCGAAACCAATAATCGCAAATGTGTCAGGATCAGGATGTATAGCACAGTGATAACACCAGCCGAGCTGAAACAGAGCGAGCTTCCAAAGACCATCATCACGCAAGATCCGCGAATGGTTCACATGAGTTGGTGCAGTTTGGACGCCCAGTTGTGGTACAAGCAAGAGTTTCAGGCATACGGCAACGGCCGTCTCGTGCCGTTCGGAGATGTCATTGTCGGCCCGTATCCACAAAGCCTGAAAGATGTGAGGGTGACGGACGAGGAAGGCAAGGAACTCATCGAGAACCCACCGCCCCTCCCCTCCATAAAGGGCCGCAAGTGTGCTGGATGCGGCAAGGCCGCGAAGGCCGAGGTGATCCGCTGGTTCGGGATCAGGTGGTACGGGATACCAATGCCAGTCCGACGCCTACGCCGATGGTTCACTAAGGATGCCCCCGCGATGGATTCCTACGATGGGTGCGGGTGCATCATCAAGCTGAAGACGGCTTGGCTCGTTCTTCAGCAGTTCAGAAGGCTGGCCGTGGTGGGCTCCAAGAGGGTGTGGACGGCATGACGGGAACAGCAAAGATCAACCTGACGGCCGACGGCGCGTACTCCGAATGGATCTGGACTGCCGGCAAGTTCCTCCTGTCTGCCGACATCCAGCCCCTCAGTGCGTTCACTTGGAGCACGGCCATCATCGGCCTGGAGTGGTCGATCACCAAAGATGATTTCACCAACGCCGTGACCTTCATCCCCGCCGTGACGTTCACGTCCAGCATCAAGAGCCGGGTGAACATCAACATCTCCGGCCTCCCCTACGTCCGGTTCGTCGTCACGACCGCTGAAGGTGCCAACGACCCGAACGCGAAGATCCCATACATGTGCCAGTAATGACCCGCCAGAACGCCTACATCACCCCGTACGCTGCCGACGACGTATCCGACTGGACGGTCGCACCGGGCAATGCAGGCATGGCCTTGGACGAGCTCGCCCAGCGTGTCACCGACGACGCTGGCGGCAATGTTGTAGGTCCGGCTTCCAGCACCGACAACGCACTCGCCCTGTTCGACGGCACGACCGGGAAGCTGATTCAGAACTCCGGCTGGACAATAAATAACAATGTCCTGATCGCCGCCGGGGCCTTGTCGATGGCGACCAGCAATATCCTATTCTCCGGCAACACAATCGTTTCGGCGGCGGAGGATAACTTCAATATAAGTTTCGTCGCTACCGACATGCTAGACCTCACGCCGACGATTACGGCGCTAGGTGCAGTACGGCTTGATCTCGGCCGCGGCACGGTAGACGTACGGATCGGCACGCCATCTACCGCGAACCGGATCGACATCCTGGTGCAGCCCGGTGTCAACACTGGTAGCGGCGTCGGCGGTGATTTGGTTCTCGCGAGCGGTAACGACAGCACAAATCAGGAAGGCGATGTCCTCCTGAAAGCGAACCTGACGACCTTCCTCACGATTGACGGGACCAATAGCCTTGTGGCAATCGCCAAGCCACTGACACTTGCCGATGATGTCTCGCTCGTCCAAGGCAAGCGGATCGACTTCGACACCGACAAGGACACATCCATCCGTGCGAGTGCCGACGACACGCTGGTACTTGAAATTGGCGGTGTTGACAATGTGGTACTGACCACACTCAAGCAGGCTTGGGGTGTAGCGGACAGCGACTACACGATTGAGATGCCAGCAGCGTCGTCCGCTGACGGCGGTGACCTGACCTTCGACTGCTCGGACGCGGACGGCAACAACAATGACGGCGGCAGCTTCATCATCATCCCCGGCGCCGAGGGCGGGCTGTCAGGTG